>Ga0209415_10019484_pt1 | contig 10619 bp, 14 predicted proteins | sample PeaSoiSIISIP2007_FD_187696 | JGI IMG/M metagenome (GOLD analysis project Ga0209415, IMG submission 187696) | Peat soil microbial communities from Weissenstadt, Germany - SII-SIP-2007 (SPAdes) (version 2) | ecosystem: Environmental > Terrestrial > Soil > Wetlands > Peat | place: Germany... | reverse complement strand
CCCGCCGCCCATCGCCCGGCCGATCCCTTTAAAATCCCAATCAACAGGCCATGTCTTTCCTCCGCCCGCAAAATCGCATCTGCCCGCGCCACCGAAGGCGGCAAGCAAACCTCGTCCCTCAACTCGCCGGCGATCTCGATGGTCAGCCACCGCGAGTATCAGCGCATCGTGAAAACGCTGCTCGAAATCGAGACCGCGCGCCTCAAAGAAGCGCGCAATGTAAAATTACAAAACGGAGCTAATCCCAAATTCGAACACTCCGCTGCCGATTCTGCCGATGCTCCAGTGATGAGTCCACCGATTGACAATCTGCATTCTAACTTCTGAATTCTCCAACACTCCGGCTTCAATTTTCCAAATTTAAGAAAAAATGCGCCACTAGCGCGCAAAATACCCCTGATGCTCCATCCCCTCCCGAATGAACGATTTCGGTGCGATTTTGAACGTCGCTCCTCCAGCCCCGCAAAACTTCTTGTTTCATCGCTACCGCTCCAGGCTCGCCCTTTTTCCGTCCCGCGGGTCATCAAGAAATCCAACCATGCCCTCTCCACCTTCCGCGCCGCACCGCCGAAAGCCTTGGAAGATTTCGAAATTGTGCAACGCGGCCTCGCCTTCCGGAGTCGAATCGACAGAGTTTTTTCAGGATGCGGCCAGCGTGAAACCCCGGTCTTGCTCGTTCCGCGCCCTTCGATTACCTTGAAAGTAGAGGTTGTTCGTTTGCTTCAGTCGGCCTTGGTGACTTTACTGATCGGGGCCGGGTTCCTGAGTCAGCCGCCTCAGTCATATCGGGTCGAAAGTGAACCTGTCGCCGATGGGACCGAGCTGGTCACGTTTTTTGGACGCCTGCACAATGCGGCGTCCGGCTCTCAGGATCTCCGATCCGAAGAAATCGATGTCCCGCTGGTCGCGGTTTTGCGCGATTCTCTCGGCGACGGCGATCCGGCGAACGACCGTCTGCGCTACGTCTGGATCTTGACCAGCACCCAGCCGACGCCCTGGCAGCGCGCCGCCTCCGCTCTTTCCTTCGGATTTTTTCGCGCTGGAAGCAAGCGTCACGCCAATCGAGTACCGTCTCCCGCCTTGGACTTGGCCTCGCCCTCGAGAAGCGTCTACAGCAATCTGTTCAGCGATGGTCTGCAAGCTTTGGAATTCGATCCGCTCGGCCGCGCCATCCGATCCACCACCCGCACCTATCGAGGCAATTCGAGCGACTATGGCAAGCTCGAAGTGTTCCAGGCTCTTGCCACCTTGGACAATCTCGATCGCGACCCCACCAACGTCTCGGTATTGCCCGACAGCCAGTTCCGCGAGATCTACTCCCGCCTCAGCCTTTCCACGCATACCTTCGGCGGCTTGGTTCGCGAGCGGCAATTGTCGAAGTACTATGACAAGCGCACCAGCCAGCTCCAACAGACTCGCGGTCACAACTGGGATCTGCTTCGGCAGCGCGCCGAACTCAACGGCCTTATTTTCGAGCCTCTGGCGCTGGCATCCGGCACCCCCAGCGAAGCCCTTCTGTGGATCGCACGCTCCGATCTCGACGCCCGCGCCGAACGGCATTTTGACGGCCAGTTTCTTGGCATCGCCGACCCCTGGACCGACGATCGCCTGATGCATTGGACCGGATACACGCAACTCCGCTATTTCGATTCCGACCACCAGCCTGTGCCCGCCTGGACTCCTGGCGCACGCGCCGAAGAGCTGATTCCGCTGGCGCTTTACAACCTGGACTATCCGCAGGTTCCGCTCCTGCTCGCCGATTTTCGCGACAGTTTGCATCCCAAGCGCCGCGAGATGTTAAGCCAGGGTGCCGCCAGCATGGTAACCGGCGTGTTGGGCCTCACGCGCTTCGGCAATCCGGAATTTTTCGCCGCCGACGCGGCGTTTGCTTTCGTGCGTGGGCGTCATGGCGCCGCAGTGAATCGGAGCGCGCGTCTCGAAGCTTATTCGGAAGCCCGTGAGTTCCTGTCGGTGGATTCCAGCCTCGATCCGGCGCTCAAGATGGAGCTGCAGCACCAGTTGGATCATCTCGCGCTCAATCCGCGCGAGAATGATGTTTCACATGAAGCGAATTTGGCCCGCGAACAATACGCTGCGCTGCTGCGCTACGCTGAGTCCCCGCGCGGCGCGGCGAAAATCGAGCGTGACCGTCGGAAGGAACTGGAAGCGTATACGCACCCCCGCGGCGAACGCTTTTTCGTAGCCCTGGGCCGCGTCTTCACTCGTGGGCCGCACGTCGATCCCGAGAAACCCGATCCCATCCTGCATGCCCGGCTCGATGCATATCGCCGAACCGCTTACAATATTCGTTTTCTCGATCAGATCCTGGCATCCAGTCCAAGCCCCGACGTCGTCTGGGATGCCGGCGCTATCAGCCGGTCGGTGTCGGCTCTCACCTCCGATACGATCGCTGATCCCAAAACCCAACGGATCGTCTCGCAGGTTTGCGCGCGCTCGACGGACGCCGATCTCGTCCTCACCTGCCTGCGCGCAACGCAAGCTCACGCAGCCACCGCGCAGCCGAGCGACGCCTCAGCACCCATTGCGTTAGGGCAATGACGCGCAGCGCGCACGGCATTCTGATCCTCCCGTTCCTGTTAGCCCTACCGCTCACCGCCGAGGTCAAGCGCGTGGTCATCATCAAACTGGACGGCGTTCCCGAAAACGTTCTCGAACGCGAACTCGCCCGCGTCGATCCCATCACGCACAAGAGTACCCTGCCCTGGATCGACCGCGCCTTCGCGCAAGGCGGCACGCGCATCGACAACTTCTACGTCCGCGCCATTAGCCTCTCCACGCCTTCGTGGTCTTTGCTCGACACCGGCCAGCATCTCCAGATTCATGGCAATGCCGAGTTCGACAGGTACACCGGCCACGTCTACGACTACATGAACTTCTTCCCTTTCTATCTGAGTTATGCGCGCTGGCACAAAGTCGACATGCCCGGCGTAGAAGTTCTGGACCAGCAGAAAATTCCGCAGCTGATCGATCGTTTTCCGTACCCCGCCGCATACCAAAGTTTTCAGCTCTACCAGCGCGGCGTGCGCTGGGAGACTCTCAAAGAAGCGCTCCCTCACCACTTCTCGCACGGCTTCCGCGAGCTTTTGGATGAATGGACTATCGGTTTTGAACTCGGCGGCAAGTCCAAGAGCCTTACGATAGCCTGAGTTTTGTTCCCACCATCCTCGATCTGATGGGCATGCACGCCGATGCGGCGCAACTGCCCGGCCATCCAATTCAGGAGGTACTCCCGAGCGGATCGCGTTAAAACCACCCTCACTCCCAAGTCAAGCCATATGCGCCAATCGCGCCCGCAATGCTTCGTAGGCCCGAAACATCAGGGATTTCACAGCCGACTCGGAACACCCGATCACACCCGCGATCTGCGCGTACTCCATCTCTTCGTATTTGTGCATCATCACCGCGGCCCGCTGTTTTGCCGGCAAGCGACGAATCGCCTTCCGCACCTCGCCCAGCTTCGCCTGGTACAACAATTCTTGTTCTGCCGTCCTGCGCCGGTCCGGGACTTGCCTGCTCGCGCCGTCCGTCGCTTCATCCAAACTCGTCTGCGACTTCTCGTTCCGGCCGTCGCGAATCCAATTGAGCGCCACATGCGTCGCAATGCGGAACAACCAAGTCGTAAATTTCGCGCTGGGTTCGTAATTTCCTCTCGACTTGTAAACGCGCAGGAACACTTCCTGCGCCAGCTCTTCAGCGACCGCATCGCTTTGCACCATGCGCTGCAGAAAACGAATCATTGGCCCCCGATGCTTTTCCAGGAGCAGCTCAAAGCTCCGCTGGTCCCCGTCGCGCACCCGCAACATCAACTCGGAGTCCCGATCGTAGTTAAGCTGCGAGCTCCAGCCAGGTTGCGGAACCGGCGCGGCGCGCAAGTGGATCAGATCGGGAGTCATCTCGCCTGATCCCTACGACGGCGATTTCAACCGCCGGTTTACATGGATTTGCCCTGTTTGGCCCCGAGTTTCCGCGCCGCCTATTCGGCCTTGAGCTCTCGCTCCATCAATTCCCGGATCGCATCGCGAGGCGAAGTTCGGCCGCACAAGATTGCGTCCATTTGCGTGGTAATCGGCATATCCACGTGACATTTGCGCGCCAACTCGCAGGCCGCGGAAGTGGTTTCGACACCTTCAGCGATCATCGCCATGGAACTGACAATGTCGGTGAGCTTTCTCCCTTTCCCCAGTTCCACCCCGACCATTCGATTCCTGCTGAGATTTCCGTTACAAGTGAGTACTAAGTCCCCAAGCCCGGCCAGCCCCGACAATGTTCTCGGTTGTCCGCCTAGCGCGATCGCGAGCCTGGTGATCTCGGCAAGCCCGCGCGTGATCAATGCTGCAATCGTGTTACTTCCCAAGCCCAATCCGTCGCAGATGCCGGCGCCGATAGCGATGATGTTCTTCAGCGCCGCTCCTAGTTCAACGCCCACTGGGTCGTCATTGACGTACAAGCGAAGCGTCGGTCCCGAGAATTCTCGCTGGATGGACCCCGCTAGTTCCTGGTCTGGGGACGCGATGACTACCGCTGTCGGCTCCCCGCGCGCCACTTCACGCGCGAACGTCGGCCCCGAGAGAACCGCCACGCGCGGCTCGAATTTCTCAGCGATCACCTCGCGTGCAACTTCCGACATCCGCCGCAATGTGCCTTGCTCCAGGCCCTTTGTGGCGCTCACGAATCGCATCGGGGGTGCGAGATGTGGCAACATCCGGCGATACAATGACCTCGCGAATCGCGACGGCATCACGCCGGCAACGATGCCCGCATCAGCAAGGGCGTAGCCAAGGTCGGCCGTCGGTTCCACGTTGAGGGGCAGTGCAAGACCAGGAAGGAAGACATCATTGATGCGCGTGGAGCGCATGCGGTCGACAAGATCCGCTTCATGCGCCCATAGCCGGATGCCTTCGAACCGCGGCGCCAGTACGATGGCGAGCGCAGTCCCCCAGCTCCCCGCCCCTATGATTGCGATCGAGAAGCCCGCAGGCGCACTCACCGCGGATTCCCGAACCGGAACACGCTCTCGGTCCCCGATCGAATCCGCTCAATATTGGCCCGGTGCCGATAGATCACAAACACCGCCGCCACCAGCGTCGCCAAGATCACGATGGACGGTGGATGTTCGATCAGCCAGGTCGCCAGCGGCAAACTGCCTGCCGCTACAATCGATCCCATCGAAATTTGCCGCGTCGCTGCCACCACGATGACGAACACAATCAGCGCGGCGATCATCGGAATCGGCGTCAAGTACAGGAACGCTCCGATGAAACTCGCCACTGCTTTGCCGCCTTGAAATTTCAGAAACACCGGAAATGCATGTCCCGCCATCACGGCCAGCGCGGCCAGGCTCATCCACAGCGGCGACCCGCCGGAAAGCTTGTCCGCCAGCCACACCGCGAACGCGCCCTTCGCGATGTCGAGCAGGAGGGTCGCCACCGCTACCGAACGCCCTGAAGTTCGCAGCACGTTCGTCGCACCAATATTTCCGCTCCCTTTTTCGCGCACGTCCTCGCCAGTCTTCCAACGCACCAGCAAATATCCGAACGGAATGCCACCAACCAGGTAGGCAACTATCAGCGCGATCAGTGGTGTCATTGAGATTGGAGGGGTGAGATGAGGGGGGTCTGGAAAGGATACTCGGAAAGTTTGGTGTAGATGGAGCCGGCCGAACCCGGCTGGCTGCGGAACAGAAAAAACCGATTCACATCAAACGCGCCAAATTCCACGGATTCCAGCTGCGCGATCGAGGTCCGCAGAGCCTGCAACGGCGCCGGCTCCTTGATGCGCGCCAGCGTCAGATGCGCGTTGAACGCCCGATCCTCCACCGCGATTCCCAACGGCGCCAGCGCTGCTTCGATATCGTTCACCAGCGCAGGCAGCGCGTCGCCACCATGCACGCCCACCCAAAATACGCGCGGATGATGCGGATTGGGATACCATCCGAGTCCCTTCACCTCGGCCGTGATAGGCTCCCGAGGAACAAGCGTTCGCAGCGCGGCCTGGAGCTGAGGCAGCTTCTCCTCGGCCCACTCCCCTATGAATTTCAGCGTCACGTGCAGATTGTAGACCGGGCTCCACTTCAAATGCGCGCACGGCCGCAAATGCATGAGCAGTCTTTCCAGCCTCTCCCGCACGTCATCGGGCAGATCGATCCCAGTGAATAGCCGCATGCTAACCTCCTAGCACTTGCATGCGTAGTAACCGTTGTGTTTTCATCAACTTAATTTTGAACTTCCCGGATTAGTCCCGTGAAAAAAGACCAAATCGCGGAGTCTGTCCACTATGTCATGGTCCTCTTGGATGTAGTGAGCTGTCATTCGCTCATTCGTGTGTCCCATGTCCCGTACGAGGTCAGCAGAAGGCGCAGGAGAGGTTTCTACCAGGTGCCTGATTGTTGCGTAAGTCCGCCGTAGCGTGTGCCATCCAAAACCCTTGAATTCGATCCCCAGCTTAGCAGCACGCCAAGTCATCTGGTGTTGTAGGCTCGAACAACTGACATCAGGCCATATGAGATCGTTAGCGCCGGCATTGGCTGGTCTGATAAACCGCTTGGCTAGCTCACCCAGGCGGTGAGGGCGCCGGCCGGCCTTACTTTTCGGTTCGTCAAGATCGCCTTGCTGCGATTTGCCCTGTTTGACGGTGAGCGTTCGGTTGGCGCGGTCGATAGCGTCCCATGTCAAACCCATCAGTTCGGAAACGCGGAGCCCGGTGAACAGCGCGGTCTCAACGATGAGGCGGAGCGGTTCGTCTAGTGCTGCAATCAACGTGCGGGCTTCGTCCGGAGTCAACGCGCGCCGGTTAAAAATTTCGCCGCCCGATCCGAGCTTGATGCGCTTACATGGGTTCCGGCCTTGAAAGTAACCCCACAACTCGGCGCTCTCAAAGATGCTGCGTAGAACCGACAGGTTCAAAGCTCGCGTGCTCCGCGCTAGGCCGCGGTCCTCCAGACCATACACCCACCGCTGGACTTTGATGGGCTCGATTTCGTAGAGCGCAAGCTCGCCGAAGGCCGGCAGGATGTTCTTACCGATGCAGTGTTCTTGCGAATGGCGCCCGGACTTCATACCGCGCAACGCTGTGTCCTTGTAGGCGGCAGCGACATCGGAAAATTTCACTTGCGACTGAATCACCAGCGGAGTGTTGTTGACGGTTTGTAGCTGCTTATCGCGTTCCTTCTCGGCCTCTCGCTTTCCCATCTCATCGCAAAAGCCAAGGTACAGAACTTTCTCGCGCCGCGATATTCGGTTACGATCTGCGAGCACGTCCACCATGACGCGGACGTACCAGCGCGCGCGGCCGTGCTTCGGCCTGGTCCGCTTGACGTTGGGATGCTGGTATCGTGGGCGCCCCATTTTCCTGAGTTCCTCCGAAGAAGGCAGGATACCAGAAAGCGGATGGGCGAGACTGAGCGCGCCGGTGTTGAATCGGCTCCCAGGACTCGAAGGATCGATCAAATACACGCCTCCCTAGGCTTGTGATCTCTCCTTTTGTGTCTTACTGACGGCTCGCAATGACCGCAGCGAAGCCGGATACAGCTCGGTGACCATATAGGTACCGCAAGACAAAACAACTTGTCAAGCGAATCAAAGTTGCCGGTGTTGGAGCTGGGGCCTGACAATGACTACAAGTCTGGCAGGACAGGGGCTACGGAACGTCGATTTCTCTCCAGACCATTACAAGCTAAGACACTTCCCGCCACTAGAAGTTGGCTGTACCTGAATACGCTGCAAGTGTTAGGATTGCTTGATGCAAATCGCGATCCTTCTGTGGGTCGTATGTGGCATTGGGGCGGCTGTGATTGCGTCGAACCGAGGGGGAAACGGCTGTCTGTGGTTTGGGCTTGGAATTCTGTTTGGACCATTCGGTCTCGCGTTTTCCTTCGCTGCGGGCAGTGGAAGAGAACGCCCAGCCTGCCGCAAGAATATTCATCCCAAAGCCACAAAGTGTCCCTACTGCCAGACCGTCTTAACTTGAAGGTCTCTTTGTCTCCCATCGAGCTTTGGCCGCCTTCTTGGCGATTGCGGAGCGCTGAGCCTTGGTAAGCTTCTGTGCACGCGCAACGCCGCCTGCCTGCGCGATATCGCTGAGTTGATCGGGCGACAGCTTCGCCCGCGCGTCTCCACCCAGCTTCCCGAGAGCCATGGCGTGCGGGTTCTTCTTGCTCATCCACACCCAGAATACACGGTTGATTGTCCCAGAGATCGGCATTTTATGCTTGCTTAGCGGCAAGAAAGAATGAGATAATCAGCCATGGACATTGTGGCTTTTCAGGCTCAAGATGGCGCGAGTTACAATCCGTTCCGGTTGCTGATCGCGCTCGATCGTGACCCACACACCTTTTGCGCGTTCAGGGCTCGCTGGCGCGTTACGACGGCGGCCGAGCTAGTGCCATACCTGCAATTCACGGTCGCGCTCGCCCAGGCTTTCGCCATTCACCGCAACGAGGTTGGCTCATGAACGCCCTCGCTGTCGTTGTCGATTCGATTTTCGATTTTGACGCAGTGAAGCGCCTCGTGATCGACTCCGTTAGTTCGGAGAACAGCAAGCGGGTCTACGCCGGCGGCCTCGATCAGTTCTTCACCTGGTACCGTGCTCAGCCAATTCAGGCGCCCATATCGAAGGCAATGATTAACAGCTTCAAGGCATCGCTGGAAGCGCGCGGGCTGGCTCCCAGCTCCATCAACGTCATCTTGTCCGCCGTCCGCAAACTTGTCCAGGAAGCCGCTGATAACGATCTACTGGCACCCGAGATCGCCGCTGCCGTGTTGCGCATAAAGGGCGTCGCACGTCACGGTGTGCGGACGGGAAATTGGCTGACGAAACGGCAAGCGGAGCAAATATTGGACGCGCCGGACGTCACAACGCTGAAAGGCAAGCGCGATCGCGCGGTGCTGGCGCTATTGATTGGGTGTGGGCTTCGGCGGGCTGAATTGGCTGGATTGACGGTGGGACACATACAGCAGAGGGATGGCAGGTGGGTTCTGTTAGACGTGGTGGGCAAGGGTAAACGCATTCGATCAATTCCGATGCCCGCGTGGGCATATGTTGCGGTAGAAAAGTGGCTGGCAGCCGCGGCGCCGCATGGCTTCACTCCACAGGCGGAAGCCAGGGTATTTTGCGCGATGGCCCGGTGGGACAAGATCAGCGTTGGCCGGCTGGATTCGGAATCCATTCGAGCGCTGGTACGCGGCTACGCTCAACAGATCGGCGTGGGCGAGATCAATCCGCACGATTGCCGACGCACGTACGCGAAGCTCGCACATCGGGGCCATGCGCCACTTGAGCAGATACAGCTTTCCCTGGGGCACGCATCGATTCAGACTACCGAGCGGTATTTGGGCGTGACCCAGGATCTCACAGACGCGCCATGCGATCACCTTGGTCTGCGCGTTAGCGCGTGATATTTGCGCTAACCAGTTTCGAGCCGTTCTGAAAGGCGGGAGGGTCCAGGCCGGCAGGTACAGGCCCAAATTATCCGAACGGATTTCCTCGCCGGAGCCACGAATACACAAGAGCAGAGGATGTGTAATTAAGTCTTTGTAAATCTATAACTTGGGGGATTGCATCGTGAGTCACTTCAATGGTATATTTCCTTAAACCGCTCTGCTAGGAGCGGCATAATCAAAACTCCCAAGGAGGCGGGATGCTGGCTAACCGGAGTATTTCTGATGCCCTTTCAGGCAAGGGTGGTGCACCTCACGAATTGGAACTTTGGGCGGCCGAGATGATTTGTGAGCAGCGGGAAATCGACGCACAAATTCTGGAACTGTGCGGGCATCGTGAAGCCGCCGATCTGCTTCGCTCATTCAATCTCAGGGACACGGAGGATCTGGCGCGAAAGGCGGCATGAAGGTCGCGGCATGGTGCTCCTTTCAGGCTGCTATCAGCTTCCGATATTGGCTCTTAAAACAAGGCGAGCGGTCGAGATCTCAAGTAGTGCGCTTACTTCGACCGAAGAAAATCGACGCTCAAAATCTGTTCTGGATTGACCCGACCCTCTGCGTCACAGGCCCATGACATTCCCAAGCCTAATCCGCGAAACTGGTTGTACAAATAGTACAGGGCCGCTGCGAGGTCGTTTCTTTCGGCACTGTCTTGAAAAAACTTAACGATGCACGGTTGGGTTTTGTCGATGAAAGCTTGCAGTAAATTGAACCGGCTTCGTTCCGAAAAGCAAATGCAGATATCCCTGACGATCTCGGGAACATCCAAGTAGTCATAGTTGCCAAGGTCAATCGGCTCGAAGGCGTGATCGCGAATTAACATCCCGAAAGGCCCCCAGTGGTCCTTATCGGTCGTCTTCATCTCGTAAAGGAGCGCATAGTGGTGTGGCTCACAACTGGCCCCTTCTAAATCTCGCCTGAAAGCGTCCCAGCATGCTTTCGATACATTCGGGATGGCGAGCGACCGAAGAAGTTCCCATATGAGATCGATGGATTCTCCGAGCGGAAGAAGTCCCTGTTCAAATTTATTACCGGGCGTTGTGCGAGTCAGGTGGAACCAGCACGTTCGGTCATAACGAGGCTCGCCGCCAGTGGCTTTCATCACTGCCCGAAGGCACTCTTCGCCACATGAGGTATCAATATCAATGGATTCAAAGAGGCGCT
>Ga0209415_10019482_pt1 | contig 10620 bp, 7 predicted proteins | sample PeaSoiSIISIP2007_FD_187696 | JGI IMG/M metagenome (GOLD analysis project Ga0209415, IMG submission 187696) | Peat soil microbial communities from Weissenstadt, Germany - SII-SIP-2007 (SPAdes) (version 2) | ecosystem: Environmental > Terrestrial > Soil > Wetlands > Peat | place: Germany... | reverse complement strand
CTGCGCGGCGATGATGCCGACGGCCTCGCCGATGTCGACTTTCAAGCCGGTGGCGAGGTTGCGGCCGTAGCACATCGCGCACACGCCGTACTTCGCTTGGCACGCCAGCGTCGAGCGGATCTTCACGTGCGTGATGCCGGAGGCGATGATGACCTTGGCCTTCTCTTCGTCGATCTCTTCGTCGCGTACGACGAGTTTCGTGCGCGAGGTCGGCTTCTCGGGATCCTTGATGTCCTCGGCGGCGCGGCGTCCGACGATCCGGTCGTAGAGCGGTTCGATCGTTTCCTTGCCGACGCGGATGTCGTAGACCGTGATGCCGCGCGAGGTGCCGCAATCTTCCTCGCGGATGATCACGTCCTGCGCGACGTCGACGAGCCGGCGCGTGAGGTAGCCCGAGTCGGCCGTACGGAGCGCCGTGTCGGCCAGACCCTTGCGTGCGCCGTGCGTCGAGATAAAGTACTCGAGAACGGTGAGGCCTTCTTTGAGCGACGCCTTGACCGGAATCTCCAGAATGCGACCCGACGGGTCGGACATCAGTCCGCGCATACCGCCGAGCTGCTTGACCTGCGCGATCGAGCCGCGCGCGCCGGAAGTCGCCATCATGAACACCGGGTTGAGCGGGTTCTGGGCGGCCTGCATGGCTTGCGTGACGTCGTCGGAGGTCTTCTGCCAGACTTCGATCGTCTTCTGGTAGCGCTCTTCTTCCGAGATGAAGCCTTGGTCGAAGAGGCCGTGGAGTTCGTCGACTTCGTGCTGCGCTTTGTCGAGCAGGTCGTACTTCGCCTGGGGCACGATGACGTCGCTGATCGACACCGTGGTGCCGGACTGCGTGGCATAGTGGAACCCGAGCGCCTTGATCGCGTCGAGGAACTCGGCCGTCGCGGCGTTACCGTACTTGCGGTAGCAGTCCGTGATCAGCTTCTTGAGCGCGTTCTTGTCGAGCACGTGGTTCAGGTACGGATGCTTCCACTCGGGCGGGAAGGCATCGTTGAGAATCGCGCGGCCGACCGTCGTGCGGATGCGCGTGCCGTCGACGCGCAGGTTGATCCACTCTTGCAGACCGATCAGGCGGTTTTCGTAGGCCAGCACGGCGTCTTGCAGGTTGGCAAACGTCGGCTCTTGGATCGCCGCGCCGTTGCCGACGTAGCTCGACTGCCACTTGTGGCCGACCTTGTGCGCGTAGAGCTGGTCGTCTGAGAGTTCGCCCTTGGCCGGGCCCTTGTACTCATCGCGGTTGAACGTGAGGTAGTACAGACCCAAGACCATGTCTTGCGTCGGGATCGACACCGGGTTGCCGAAGCTCGGCTGCAGAATGTTGTTTGAAGAGAGCATCAGGATGCGCGCTTCCGCTTGCGCACCGGCGCTCAGCGGAAGATGCACGGCCATCTGGTCGCCGTCGAAGTCCGCGTTGTACGGCGTGCAGACGAGCGGATGCAGATGGATCGCTTTGCCCTCGACCAGCACCGGCTCGAAAGCCTGGATGCCGAGACGATGGAGCGTCGGGGCGCGGTTGAGCAGCACCGGATGCTCGCGAATCACTTCGTCGAGCACGTCCCAGACTTCCGGGCGCACGCGTTCGACCATGCGCTTCGCGCTCTTGATGTTGTGGGCTTGGCCGCGGTCGACCAGCTTTTTCATCACGAACGGCTTGAAGAGCTCGAGCGCCATCTCTTTGGGCAGGCCGCACTGGTGCAGCTTCAGGTTCGGGCCGACCACGATGACCGACCGGCCGGAGTAGTCGACGCGCTTGCCGAGCAGGTTCTGGCGGAAGCGGCCCTGTTTGCCTTTGAGGATGTCGGAGAGCGATTTCAGCGGCCGGTTGTTGGGGCCCGTGACGGGACGCCCGCGCCGGCCGTTGTCGATCAGCGCATCGACTGCTTCTTGCAGCATGCGCTTCTCGTTCTTGATGATGATTTCGGGCGCGCTCAACTCGAGCAGCCGTTTGAGCCGGTTGTTGCGGTTGATGACGCGGCGGTAGAGATCGTTGAGGTCCGACGTTGCGAAGCGGCCGCCGTCGAGCTGCACCATCGGGCGCAGTTCGGGCGCGATCACCGGCACCGCCGAGAGGATCATCCACTCGGGCTTGTTGCCCGAGGCGAGGAACGCTTCGACGACTTCGAGGCGCTTGATCGCCTTGACGCGCTTCTGGCCGGTCGTTTCCTTGAACTCGCGGCGCAGCTCTTCTTGGAGTTTGCGCAGGTTCAGGTCGCGCAGCAGCTCGCGGATCGATTCCGCGCCCATGCCGGCTTTGAAGCGCGAGCCGTACTTCTCACGCGATTCGCGATACTTTTGCTCGGTGAGGATCTCGCGTTTGCCGAGCGTCGTGTCACCCTGATCGGTGACGACGTAGGCGGCGAAATAGATCACCTTCTCGAGCTGACGCGGTGACATGTCGAGCAAGATGCCGATGCGCGAGGGCACGCCCTTGAAATACCAGATGTGGCTGACGGGCGTCGCGAGTTCGATGTGGCCCATGCGCTCGCGGCGCACTTTGGCGCGCGTGATCTCAACGCCGCAGCGGTCGCAGATCATCCCTTTGAAGCGGATGCGCTTGTACTTGCCGCAGTGGCATTCCCAGTCTTTGGTCGGACCGAAGATCTTCTCGCAAAAGAGACCGTCGCGCTCGGGTTTGAGCGTCCGGTAGTTGATGGTCTCGGGCTTCTTCACTTCGCCGAAAGACCAAGCGCGGATTTGTTCGGGGCTGGCCAGCCCAATCCGCATCGCGTCGAAGTTATTGACGTCGAGGAGGTTCACGTATCGTCCTTTACAGCGCGTCGGCGAGCAGAGGCGATCGAGGTGACGTCATGGATGGCGCAGGAGGCGCTAGGTGCCTGAAATGGGCACAGCGGTCCAGAGAATCGCCGTTGACGTTCCTTGGATCGCGTTATCGACCGAGGGGCATAGGCAGGTATTGTACCGCCTATGGCAAGTTAGGTCAAGGACGCCTCGCCACGACTGCTTGCCTTGCTGCGAGAGGTGGTTAGGGTCCCTCCCGGAGCATGCCGATTGCTTCGAGTAGGGGCTCGTCGGTTACCCGGAAGAGGACGGCGTCAGTTTCCGGCATGTGCTGGTGGCTGCGCCAGGGTGGGGCTACGAAGACGTCGCCCTTTTCCCATTTGAAGGTTTGGCCGTCGATGATCGTCTTGCCGCGGCCCGAGACGACGCTATAGATGTTCGAGGCGGTTGTTTGGTAGGGGGCCGTCGCGGTGCCGGCGGCGTGGGCGTCCATGTGCAGGCGGATCGTGCGCAGGGAGGGGGTATCGAGGGTGATCTCGCGCCCGAAGCGGCCTCGGGGGTCGGCTTTGGCGCGGCTCAGCTGGGCTTCGATCCACGCCGCGGTGAAGCGCAGCGGCGAGGCATCGCTCACCGGCGCGTCGTGCTCGAACCCGGCGGGGTGGTTTTCGTAGAACATCGACTCGATGGACTGCACGACCGGCACGTCGAGGTAGTCGATCCAGTAGCCTGGGACCGACCCGCTGTTGCCGTGCCCGTGCCACATCCACGACGGGGTGAGCACGACGTCGCCCGCCATCATCGCGATGCGTTCGCCGTTGACGATCGTGTAGGCCCCGCCGTCGCCCTCGAGGATCAGGCGCAGCGCATTGGGCGTGTGCCGGTGCGAGCGGGCGTGCTCGCCCGGCAGCAGCATCTGATAGGCCGAGATGAGCGTCGCGCTCGTGTTGTAGTTGTTGGGCGCGTGCGGGTTGGCCATGATCAGGTTGCGGCGCTCGGCAAGCTCCGTGCCGATCAAGCCCCCGGCGCGCTCGAGCGCGTCGTGACCGGCCCGATAGCGCCAGAGGAACGGTTCGTAGGTCTTGCGCGGCTCGGGCCACAGGGACGGCGTCTTCTTGTTCCAGCCCGCGTCGAAGTGGTCGGGCGTGAGCGCCGCGTAGAGGTCCTCGAGTGAGTCGGCCTTGATCGCCATGGTTCGGAGGCTTGTCCTGTGGCCGGTTCCTCCTCCTGCTATGGGGCCACCGTACCTGAGCGTACGGTGAGGCAATAGGAATTTTCTCCGGGCGCTGAAACCGAATGCTTTGGTTCCGCCCTTGGTAAGGACAACAGCGGGCGGCCGCGCGCGAATGCGACCTGGCCCAGCGCGGCGAGTCTCGACTTGCAGGGAGAAATTTTCACCGGCAAATGCTGCTTGAGAACAATACTGTTATAGACATCGACCGCCATACGCGCTCCATGCTGCCGCGGGTGTCGCGGACGTTTGCGCTGGGGATCAAGCTGCTGCCGTCGCGTCTCGAGATGCCGGTGCGGCTGGGTTATCTCATGTGCCGGATCGCCGACACGGTCGAAGACGACCTCGCGATGGCCCCCGAACGCAAAGCGGAACTGCTCGACGAGTTTCTCACCTGCTTCGACGACCCGCACCGCGCCGATGCGTTCGGCGAGGCGATCGAGGAGCTGACCACCAGCGACGACTACATCGGGCTGTTCGCGGCGACCGGCGAGGTCTTCACGCTCTACCGCAACCTCGACGTGCGCACGCAGGACATCTTGCGGCGCTGGATCGGGGAGATGGTGCGCGGCATGCGCCAGTTCGTCGTCGAGCACCCAACCGGCATCCGCATCGGCAGCGTCGCCGAGTTCCACCAGTACTGTTACTACGTCGCGGGAACGGTGGGGCATCTGCTGACCGATCTGTGGCACCACCACTCGATCGCCGTCGACAACCGCGTGTACGCGAAGCTGCTCGAGGATTGCGAGCCGTTCGGCGAGGCGCTGCAGTCGGTGAACATCCTCAAGGACATCGCCTGGGATGCCGAGCGCGAAAACTCGATCTACGTGCCGTCGGATTTGCTCGTGGCGCAGGGTAGCGGACACGACTCGATCCTGCACGAGGAGCGCCGGGCGGCCAATCGCGTCGCGCTCGAGCCGCTCTTCCGCATCGCGCAGGACGACATCGAGCGCTCGCTACGCTACATCGAGAACCTGCCGCTCACGGCCGTGCGCATCCGGCTTTTCTGCGTTTTGCCGGTGCTCTTTGCGGTCGCGACGATGCGCGAGATCGAGAAGTCCGAGGCCATGCTCGTCCCCGGCGGCAACGTGAAGATTTCACGCACCGAGGTGAAGGCGCTGATCTTCGCCGCCTCGACCTCGACGCTGACGAATTATTCGTTGCGCTGGCTGGTCGATCGCGTGCGCGAGCGGCCGTTCGACTTTAGCCGGAGGTAAGTACTGCCGACCGCATTCGTCACCGGCGCGTCCGGCTTCGTGGGTGCGAATCTGGTCCGGGCGCTGCTGGCGCGAGACTGGTCCGTGCGGGCGCTCGTGCGCGGCGCGGCGCCGTCGCTCGACGGGCTGAAGGTCGAGCGCATTCCGGGCGACCTGTTCGTACCGGCGCTGAGCGAGTCGATGCGCGGCAGCGATGCGGTCTTTCACGTCGCGGCGACCTACAGCTTGTGGCGGCGCGACCGCGCGGAGGTGATGCGCGCCAACGTCGAGGGCACGCGCCTCGTGCTCGGGGCGGCGCGACGGGCCGGCGTGCCGCGCGTCGTGCACACGAGTTCGGTGGCGGCGATCGGCGTTCGGGCCGACGGTGAACCGGCTAACGAAACCTATCAGAGCGCGCCCGAGGAGCTGATCGGTGCCTACAAGCGTTCGAAGTACGAAGCCGAGCGCGTTGTCGCGCGCGCGGTGGCCGGCGGTCAGGACGTCGTGATCGTCAATCCGACGACGCCGGTCGGACCGTGGGATGCGAAACCGACGCCGACCGGCGAGATCGTGGTGCGCTTCTGCACCGGACGGATGCCCGCATACATGGATACGGGCCTGAACCTCGTCGACGTGCGCGACGTCGCGGCCGGTCACATCGCGGCTTTCGAGCGCGGGCGGACCGGCGAGCGCTACATCCTCGGCAACGAAAACGTGTCGCTGCGCGGGCTGCTCGAGCGCTTGGCCGCGCTGACCGGCCGGCCCGCGCCGACGGTGCGGCTGGCGCCGCTCGTGCCGCTCGCCTACGCGGCGGTCGGCGAGTTCCTGCTCGGGCCGCTGGGCTTTCGGCCCGACGTGCCGCTGGAGGGCGTTCGCATGGCCCGGCAGCGAATGTACTATGACGTCGCGAAGGCTACGTCAATCTTGGGGATCACGCCGGTGCCCGTAACCCGCGCGCTATCCGATGCGGTTACCTGGTTCCAAGAGCACGGCTACCTCAACAACGCGCCCGTCCGGGAGAATTAATGGCAATCGCACTCAAGCAGGCAATGGCGGTCGGGGCATACGTGATGCGCCAGCGCTTCGCGGGGCGCAAGCGCTATCCGCTCGTGCTCATGCTCGAACCGCTGTTCCGCTGCAATCTGGCCTGCAGCGGCTGCGGCAAGATCCAGCATCCGGTCGAGGTGCTGCGCCAGCATCTCTCGCCCGAGAAATGCTTTGCCGCCGTCGACGAGTGCGGTGCGCCGGTCGTGGCCATCCCGGGCGGCGAACCGCTGCTCCATCCGCAGATTGCAGAAATCGTCGAAGGCCTGATCGCGCGCAAGAAATTTGTCTACCTGTGCACGAACGCGCTACGCCTCGAAGCGAGCCTCGATAAATTCACGCCGTCAGAGTACTTCGGCTTCAACATCCACCTCGACGGCCCCAAGCACATCCACGACGTGGCGGTCGACCGGGCCGGCACCTACGACATCGCGGTCAGCGCGATTCGCGCGGCCAAGGCCAAGGGCTTCCGCGTCTACACCAACACGACGATCTTCGAAGGCTCGCAACCCGAAGATTTCCATGCCTTCTTCGATTTCGTCACCGACGAGCTGAAGGTCGACGGGATGCAAGTCTCGCCCGGTTACCGCTACGAGAAGGCGCCCGATCAGGACCACTTCCTCGCGGTCGAAGAGACGCGCCAGCTCTTCCGCGGGATCCTCGCGCCGTACAAAGCCGGCAAGAAGAAATGGGAGTTCAACGCGAGCCCCTTCTTCCTCGACTTCCTCACCGGTGAGAAAGAGTACGACTGCACGCCGTGGGGCATGCCCAGCTACAGCCTCTTCGGTTGGCAGAAGCCGTGTTATCTGCTCGGCGAAGGGTATGCGAAAACCTATCAGGAGCTGCTCGAGACGACCGAGTGGGAAAAGTACGGTCACAAGAGCGGCAATCCGAAATGCACGGACTGCATGGTGCACTCGGGCTTCGAAGCAACGGCTGCCGCCGACATGATGCGACCGCAGAATATCATCGGTTCGATCCGCACCGTCCTCGCGAAGTAACCATATGCTCGTCCGCTCGCCGTCGTTCGAGCAATTCGAGAGCTACCTCGAATCGGTGCTCGACGGCGCGGCGGCGCACAACGCCAACGGCCCGCTGATCCGCGAGCACTTCGGACTCGACGATCCGGGGGCCAAGCGCGGCAAGCGGTTGCGCCCGCAAATTCTCCTGACCGTGGCCGAGTGTGAGGGCGGAGACGGCACGGTGGCGCTCGGGGCCGCCGCCGCGCTCGAACTGCTGCACAACTTCTCGCTCATCCACGACGACATCGAGGACGGCGACGACATGCGGCACGGGCGGCCGACGCTGTGGGCGCGCCACGGCGTGCGCCCGGCGCTGGTGGCCGGCGATGCGATGTCGGCGCTGGCGTATCTCACGCTCGTCGACGGTTCGCGCGGCCTGCCGGCGGTGACGGTGGCGGCGATGATGCGCTGCCTGCAAGAGGCGCACTTTCGCATGTGCGAGGGCCAGGCGTTCGACATCGGTTTCGAGACCGCCACGTTCGTCACGTTCGAAGAATACGTGCGGATGATCGAGGGCAAAACCGCCGCGCTGCTCGCGGTGGCGTGCGAACTCGGCGCTTGGGCGGCCGGTGCGACCGAAGCACGCGCGGCGGCCTACAGCAGCGTCGGGCGCGCATACGGGTTAGCCTTTCAGGTGCGGGACGACGTGCTCGGGACGTGGGGGCGCACCGAGGAAACCGGCAAGCCCAGCGGCGCCGACATCCGCCGGCGCAAGTGGTCGTTTCCGGTCGCCTGGGCGCTGGCGCAGCCGCCGTCCGCGAATCGCGCGATCGTCGCCGACGCCTACGCGCGCATCGGCGGGCTCGATGACGCCCACGCTACGCGCGTGATCGCGGCGCTCGAGCGGCTCGGCGCGCGCGATGCGGCCGATGATGCGTGCACGGCATACATCGACGAAGCGAACGCGATCTCGGCCGCGCAGCAGCTCGACCGCGACGGCCGCCTCGCGGCGCTCTTCCGCTCCACCGCCAACCGCACCGTTTAACTCCGGTCATCCTCGCAGTCTGTCAGGCTAAATCTATGACGAAGGCTCCCCCATTAGATGAACCCGATCGGACCGCAGGCGGAATCCATGATAAGACATGCTTCGGCTCGGTTCCGTCGATCCGCGGAACGTATTTGGCTGCGATGCCCGCGAGGTCGAGCGGTTTGATGCCACCACGCGTCGCCATGCGGTTCGGCGAGCCAACGCTGCACAAGCGGAAAATCCGCCCTGCGCAGGGCACGGAATACTGGGACCACGAGGCTCCTCGGGCAGTCATTCTCAACCAATTTAATAATTCTCAGCTGGTGCTAGTAAAATTCTCACTGAGGGCTGAGCTTGACAAAGATCGGCAGCTTGAATATTCGAGTCCAATAAGCGGGACATTATTCAACACGGGCTGGTGCCGAATTCGTCGGCGTCCGGACGCTCACATCGGGTAACCTTCGATCCTGTTTGCGGATCAAAGGTAACTTGCCGCCGCCTAGCTGCGACTTCCTAGCAGGCGTTTTGATACCAAACTAAGCGGGCAAAAAAGCGTCATTGCTCGGGTCGCCTTGCTATCGAGCCGCGCGGGCGTGCACCCAACTGGTGAACTGCTCATCGGTCCGCTCGCCGGCAGCGAGGGCGAGCATTTCGGTGACGGCGTCGGCGCGTTCAAAGCGCAGCGTCACGCCGTTCAACTGCAAAAACGTTCGCATCGCCGCCCACGCGACGCGCTTGTTCCCATCGACGAACGGGTGATTCTGTGCGATCGCGATCGCATACATCGCGCCGACCGTTACGGCGTCAGCGTCGGGCGAATAAGCGGCGACCTGCCGGGGCCGCGCCAGCGCGGAGTCAAGTAACTCTGGACTTCGGACGCCACGCGGGCCGCCGTGCTCGTACAGTTGCGCCTCATGGATCGCCGCCACGACGTCGGCGCGCAGCCAAACCCAGCTACTTCGCGAGCTCACGCAAGATGTCGCGGTCCTTGCGCATGATGTCGCGCGCAACCGTCATCTGCTCTTCGAATTCGGGGTCGTACGGGGTCACACGAAATCCCCCGGGCGACGGCGTCAGATACAACTGGTCGCCGGCCTCGACGTTTAATTGAGCGGCCGCCTCCTTGGGGAGGATGACACCAAGGGAGTTGCCGATCCGGGTGACTTTCAGAAGCATACGCCATTATAACATCTGTTATAACTCGGTGTCGCGTCTTCGCGCGTTGGACAAAACTCCTGAGATCGAACACGTGTTCGAAGAGGCAGAGGTACGACGCGGCCGCCGCGCCAAGCGGGTTGTAAAGTGTCGCTTGACAGGGTATAATCGATTGCAGTGTGGAACGCTTTGGCGACGACGCATCTCGCCTAATTTGGGAGGGACGCCCGAACAAGGCTGCCCGTCGGCTCGTGCGGTCGGCACTTCACGCAAAGACGGCTGCTCGCATGGACACAATTCTCAATACAGCTACCCTCAAGGAGTGCTCCAGCTTTCCGCCTGGATGGCGTTTCAAGGTGCTACACGGCAAGCGACGAGGAGTGTTCCAGGTGAGAATTGATGACCGATATCGGATCCGCTTTCGCTGGGACCAGCAGTATGGCGCAGTCGATGTCATTGCTGGGGAATTTCATGACGAGGATGATTAATGGCTAGGAGCATTGCTGTTCCCAAGTATCGGCGGCCGAGCACGCCAGGTGACCTTATCCGTGAGTTTCTGGACGATCCCGAGCTGCGCCTGACGCAAGGCCAACTTGCTGCGCGACTCGGTGTAAGTCGAGGAAACCTCAATGCGATCGTCAACGGGAAACGCGCTATTACGCCCGCGATGGGCCTGCGGCTCGAACGGGTCCTCGGCATTAGTTTACAGTCGTGGCTGAACTTACAGGCGGCAGTTGACATTTATGATGCAGTGCACTCACCGGAGGCTCGCCAGATTGCAAGGCTGAAGCCGCTTCGAACTTCTGCCGCCTGAAAGCTATTTTAGGCGTCCCGTCGGCGGGTCAGCGCCAAATTGGTCGACTTGGCGGTTTCCGCGTAGTCGAGCCTTTGATCTTGTTTGCAGATCGAAGGTAATCTCGCGGAGCTCCAAAGCGGTGCTCTTGGGCTAGGCGCGGAGCAGGGCTAAGTCAGGCGCGCCTCCACCGCCGCAGCCGGAGAGCATCCCGACCGCGTTAGAGGCCGAGGGCGAGGCCGATGCGGCGCCGCAAGCTACCTAGCTGTTCAGAGGTGATGCGCGAGGGCGTCAATTGAACGCGTTGCAATGACACGCTGGTCACATGATGAGCAAGTGCCCACGAGGTCGTGTCGGCCCCATTCTCAGGTGCCGGATCGATGCGCTCGGCAAAAGCGGCGTACGCGAGCGCCTGGTCGGTGGTCAAGGGCACGACCATCGTATTTGGATAGGCGTCGGGGAACAGCTCGTGGTCCTCA
>Ga0209415_10019481_pt1 | contig 10621 bp, 9 predicted proteins | sample PeaSoiSIISIP2007_FD_187696 | JGI IMG/M metagenome (GOLD analysis project Ga0209415, IMG submission 187696) | Peat soil microbial communities from Weissenstadt, Germany - SII-SIP-2007 (SPAdes) (version 2) | ecosystem: Environmental > Terrestrial > Soil > Wetlands > Peat | place: Germany... | reverse complement strand
ACCCGCCGTTCTGGCAGACGGGCGGCAGCACGGAGTATCTGCTGGGCACCGACCAGTTGGGCCGCGACGTGCTGTCGCGTCTCATCTTCGGCGCCCGCGTGTCTATGGTCGTCGGCTTCACCGCGGTCATCTTCGCCGGTGTCGTCGGCACCACGCTCGGCATCATGTCGGGCTACCTGGGCGGCTGGGTGGACCAGGTGATCATGCGCATCGTGGATGCCTGGCTCGCGCTGCCGGCGCTGACCTTCGCCATCTTCCTCGCCGCCATCGTCGGGCCGAGCGAGATGAACATCGTGATCATCCTCGCCCTGGTCTACTGGACCCGTTATGCGCGCATCGTGCGCGGCGAGGTGCTTTCGCTGAAGGAACGCGAATTCGTCCGCCTCGCTATCGTCGCCGGATGCTCGAAATTCACTATCATGCGGCGGCATATCCTGCCCAACGTGGTGAATTCCGCTATCGTACTGGCATCGCTGATGCTTGGCGTCGTTATCATCGCCGAGGCGTCGCTGTCATTTCTAGGCATCGGCGTGCCGCCGCCCAAGCCGGCCTGGGGCGTGATGCTGTCCGATGGCAAGCAGGGCCTGATGGTGGGTTACTGGTGGCTCACCATATTCCCCGGATGCTGCATCATGCTGATGGTGCTTTCGGCCAACCTTCTCGGAGACTGGCTTCGTGTCAAACTCGATCCTCAGCTTCGCCAGCTCTGAGCACCGGCGGCCGGTTGCCGCACCGGCAAATCGGCCGCTGCTCGAACTGCGCAACCTCTCCACGCACTACATTTCGGCGCAAGGCACGCGCGTGGTGCGCGCCGTCGACGATGTGACGCTCAGCATCGACGCCGGCAAGACGCTGGGCATCGTCGGCGAATCGGGCTCCGGCAAAAGCACGCTGGCGTTGACCATCCTGCGCGTCCTGCCGCAAGCGGCGCACATCGTCGGCGGCCAGATGCTGTTCGAGGGCGAGGACCTCGTGCAGAAATCCGACGCCGAGATGCGGCAGGTGCGCGGCAAACGCATCGCCATGATCCTGCAGGATCCGATGGCCTCGTTGAACCCGCTGTTCACCGTCGGCGACCAGGTGGCCGAGCCGATCCGTGTGCACGAAGGCGCCACACGCACCTCGGCGTGGCGCCGTGCAATCGACCTGCTGAAAGCGGTGCGCATCGCGTCGCCGGAAACGCGGGTGACGCAGTACCCGCACGAGATGTCCGGCGGCATGCGCCAGCGCATCGTCGGCGCCATCGGCATCTCCTGCGAACCGCGCCTGCTGATTGCCGACGAGCCGACCACGAGCCTCGATCTGACCATCCAGGCGCAGTATCTGAGCCTGCTGCGCGACCTGCAGCGCGAGCATGGACTGGCGTTGATCTTCATCACCCACAACCTTGGGATCGTGGCGAAGATGTGCGACCAGCTCGCGGTGATGTACGCGGGGCGCGTGGTCGAGTCCGGGCCGGTGTCGCGCATCTTCAATGTGCCCGCGCATCCTTACACCGAGGCGCTGCTGAACTCGATCCCGCGCATGGGCGACAACCGGAAGCGGCTTACCGCGATCGAGGGTCAGCCCCCCAATCTCGCCTCGCTGCCGCGCGGCTGCGCATTCGCCCCGCGCTGCAATGTGGCGTTCGACCGGTGCCGTGTGGACGCGCCGCCGTCGGTCGATCTCGGCGATGGCCAGGCGGCACGCTGCTGGCTCGCTGTGCCCACGGCGGCCGCTGTCGCCGCGCAAGCAGGGGCCGTGTGATGGCGGTACTGGAGGCGGTTGGGCTTACCAAGCATTTCCTGGGCCGCCGCGGAATCTTCGGCGGTTCCAGCGGCACGGTGCGTGCGGTGGACGGCATCTCGTTTGCCATCGAGGGCGGGCAGACTTTGGGCGTCGTTGGCGAGTCGGGCTGCGGCAAGACCACCACGGCAAAGCTGGTGCTGGGTCTGGAGGCGCCAAGCGGCGGCAGTATCCGCTTCGAAGGGCATGACCTGCAGGCGCTCGATCCTGCCGGGCGGCGGCACTATCGCAAGTCCGTGCAGGCGGTGTTCCAGGACCCGTACGCGTCACTGAGCCCGCGCATGCGCATCGGCGCGATCATCGCCGAGCCGCTGGTCACCAACGAATCGTTGCCGGCGGAGGAGGTGCGCAATCGGGTTCGCAAACTGCTGGATCTGGTTGGGCTGCCAGAGCATGCGGCGGAGCTGTTCCCGCATGAGTTCTCCGGCGGGCAGCGCCAGCGCATCGCCATCGCCCGCGCCCTGGCGCTGTCGCCGCGGCTGGTGGTGCTGGACGAGCCGGTGTCGGCGCTCGATGTGTCGATTCGTGCGCAGGTGCTGAATCTGCTGCGCGATTTGCAGGCCGAGCTTGGGCTGTCGTATCTGTTCATCGCGCACGACCTCGCCGCCGTCGCACATATGAGCCACACCATCGTGGTGATGTATCTTGGCAAGATCGTCGAGACCGGCGAGGCCAGGGAGCTGTCGCGCGCGCCAAAGCATCCGTACACGCAGGCGCTGTTCTCCGCGGCGCTGCCGAGCCATCCGGACGAGCGCCGCGAGGAGATCATCCTGCAAGGCGAGGTGCCGAGCCCGCTGAACCCGCCCGCCGGCTGCCGCTTTCACCCGCGCTGTCCGCACGCTATGCCGCGCTGCGGCGTGGAAGAGCCCGTGCTGACCGATGTCGAGGGACACCTGGTCGCGTGCCACCTGTTCGATACGGAGGCATGTCACTCGATGCGGGTGTAGTTCAGTGATAGCACGGGAGCTTCCAAGAGCCGCATACGAGGGTTCGATGCGGTTCACCCACTCCAGCCCGCCAAACCCACTGATGTTCAGAGCTTGATGACCCCACGTTGTCCATCGTCGCCTGGGCTGGCCGATCTGTTTGGGAAAGCTGATGGCCGCCCTTGCCAGCCGTGACGGTGCGTCCGACCATCCCTCGCTACCGAGCCGGTGTCGCGGTCCACAGGTAATCTGCCGCTCGGACCGATATCGGCAGATCATTGAATGCCGCAGCACAGGGACCAGCATTACGGAGAAAGCATGATCGGACGCATCCTGTTGGCGTGTGTGCTGGCGCTGGCGCTGGCGCCGGGGCTGGCGCACGCGGCGGATCCGGCAGTGATCGACGCCGCCCGGCATGAAGGCGCTTTGGCCGTCGCCGACTCCGCACCGGGCGAGAATTTCCAGAAGTTCATGGCGGCCTTCAAGGCGAAGTATCCATTCCTGGACGTCGCGACGGGGTTCTATTCCGGCCCGACGGGTCGCGTCCTCGCGCGGGTCAATGCTGAAATCGACGCGAAACGGCTGAGTTTCGACGTCATGCTGGCGGCCAACACTGCCGCGTGGATCGACATGACGCGGCAAGGCAGGATCCAGCTATACGCTTCGCCGGAATACGCGGCGTACCCGGAGCATGCGAAGATGGATGGGTATTGGGCCGCGGCGCAGGCGATCGCCGTTATTCCCGTCTACAACAAGAACGTGCTGCCACCGGGCGACGCGCCGAAGAGTTGGCGCGACCTGCTGCAACCACATTTCGCCGGAAAGAGGATGGCGATCCAGAATGCCGCTGCCGGCACGCAGTTCAACTGGAGTTATTTGCTCCGCCAGGCGCTGGGACCGGAGTTCGAGCAGAAGTTCGCCGCGCAGCAGCCGGTGGTGATGGCGACCGGAGCGCAGATGACGGACGCGATCACGCGCGGCGAGGTAATGCTCGGCGCCGCGCTCGATCATTGGCGCGCCTTCACGCCGGAAGCGGCACAAGCAGGCCTGGTCGCGGTCTTTCCTACCGAGGGTGTGCCGCTGACAATCGTGCCGGTCGGCATCCTGGCGGGCGCGCCGCATCCGAACGCCGCCAAGCTGTTTATCGACTTCATCCTCTCGCAGGAGGGTCAGCACCTCTTGGATACCGAACTGTACGGCATGTACTCGATGCGACCAGATGTGGCTCCGGCCGCCGGGCAGAAGCCGCTGTCGGAAGTGCATGCGCTGCTGCCGACCGATCAGGCCGACTATCTGCGGGCAAGCCAGGACTTCCCCAGGCATTTCGAGGAGCTGTTTCATTGATCCTGCCGCGTTCCTCGCGGCCGGAGACTGTACTCGCGCTCCTCGTCAGCGGGATCGTCGCCGTGCTCGTGCTGCCGCCATTGCTGGCGGTCGTCTTCGCAGGAATGGGCGCCGGTTTCGCCCCGCTGCGTCAGCCCCAGGTGATCCTGAATACCCTGTTCTTTGGCCTGGCGACCACAGCCTGCGCGTTGCTGATCGGTGGCGCGCTGGCGCTGGCGCTGCTGCCGGGCGTGCCCGGTCGCGGAATCCTGGAGCGGCTGGTCGTGATGCCGCTCTACCTGACACCCCTGCTCACCGCGATGGGGTGGAACTGGCTGGCATCGCCGCACAGCGGATTGCTAAACCTTGTCCTGCACGCGGTCTTCGGCCCCTGGGCCACGATCAATGCCGTGTCGCTCGGAGGTGTGGTCCTGGTCAGTGCGCTGGCGCTGGCGCCGTTGCCGTACCTTCTTATCTCGGATGCACTGCGCGCATTTGATCCCGCGTTGCTGGAAGCCGGTCGCGTGCACGGCGCCGCGCCGAACCTGGTGTTCCGTCGTATTGTGCTGCCACTACTGCTGCCGGCCGGTCTGGCCTCGGCCGTACTGCTCTGCGTCCAGTCGATCGGCCTGTTCAGCGTGCCGGCGGTTCTGGGAATTCCGGCAGGGTTCCATGTGGCAACCACGGAGATCTTTCAACTGCTGGAGAACTACCCGCCGCAAATTCCCGAAGCGACCGCCTGGGGCGTATTGCTGCTGGGCACCTCAGCGTTGCTGACTCTCGCGCAGGCGGCGCTACTTCGCCGGCGATCGTTCGTGACGATCACCGGCAAGGCATTCCGACCGGGCGCTCGCATCGCGCGAGCGCGTCTGGCACGGGCGGTGCTCGCCTGGATCTATGTGGCGCTGGCGACGGTGCTGCCGCTCATCGCCTTGTTCTGGGCGGCGAGCAGTACTTTCGTGACAGCCAATCCGAAGCTGATGCGGTTCACGCTGCGGCATTTTTCGTTTGTGTTGTTCACGTATCCCAAGACATGGCTCGCGGCAGGCAATTCCGTTGTGCTGGGCGCCTTGACCGCAATCGTGGTCTGCTTACTGGGGCTCGCCGTGAGCTGGGTTGTGTTGCGCGGGCGCGGATCGGGCCGCGGCGCGCTGGACCAGCTCAGCATGGTGCCGCTGACCATGCCGGCGATGGTCTTCGCGCTGGGGCTCCTGTGGGTCTATGTCCGGGTGCCGCTGCCGATCTATGGCACGGTCGCCATTCTGCTGATCGCCTACGCAACGCACTATCTGCCATTCGGCGTACGCACCACCAGTGCGGCGCTGCGGCAGTTGCATCCGGAACTGGAGGAGGCAGCACGGGTGTCCGGCGCCTCCTGGTTGCGGACGATGCGCCGGATCACGCTGCCGCTGATACAGCCGACGGTCCTGGCCGCATGGATCCTATTGTTCGTGATGGCAATGCAGGAGGTCAGCTCCTCCATCCTGCTCTACACCAGCCATAGCATCGTTCTGTCGGTCGCGGTCTTCGACCTGTGGGAAAACGGCAACCAGAGCGATGTCGCGGCGTTGGGATTTGTGCAGCTTGCCGCGAGTTTCCTCGTTGTCACAGTGGTGCTGGGCGTACGGCAACGACGAGGCCTGGCATGACGACACTCGAATCTCTGCGGGCCGTGCGACGCGCCGTATCGGTGGACGCACTCTCTGTCTCGCACGGGCCCATCAGGGCAGTGCGCGATGTCACCTTTGCCGCGCAGCCGGGCGAGGTTGTCACTCTGCTGGGACCCAGTGGTTGCGGCAAGACCACGACCTTGCGTGCCATTGCGGGACTGGAGTTTCCCCAGCAAGGCCGCATCACGATCGACGGCCGCACGGTGTTCGATGCGGGTCGCGGCGTGAACCTGCCGCCAGAGCAACGCGGACTGGCCATGGTATTCCAGTCTTACGCGATCTGGCCGCACATGACGGTGTTCGAGAACGTGGCATTCAGCTTGCGCGCGCGCCGCATCGCACGCGCCGAACTGGCAAGCACGGTGCAGCGCAGCCTGGATCTGGTCGGGTTGGGTGCGTTGGGGGAACGGCCGGCGACCCGGCTTTCCGGCGGGCAGCAGCAACGAGTCGCACTGGCGCGGTCCATTGCCGGCGATCCGGGCGTGATCCTGCTGGACGAACCGCTGTCAAACCTCGATGCGCAGTTACGCCTGACGATGCGTGCGGAGTTCAAGGCGCTGCAGCGCCGGCTCGGCCTGACGGCGATCTATGTGACGCATGACCAGGAAGAAGCGTTGGTCCTCTCCGACCGCATCGTCGTGATGCGCGACGGTGTCATCGAACAGGTCGGCACGCCGGCGGAGCTCCACCAGGCACCGCACTCGCGTTTCGTCGCGGAGTTCCTGGGCGTGCGGAACATATTGCCCGTCGTGGGGGCGGAGGCAGGGCAGGCAACGGTGGTGCTGCCGAACGGCACGCGACTGACGACGCGCGGCCCGATCCCGGACGGACCAGCCTGCGTATGCTTCCGCCCAATCAGTGTGCGGCTCTCGCCGAGGCCCGAACCCGGCGCACATCCGGCCGAACTGGTCGGCGCGACATATCTGGGCGACCTGATGCAATACGACCTGCGCGCCGGCGACATGGCAATCTGCGCGCGCGGATTGCCGCGTGGCGATCTGACGGAAGGAACGCCGGTGTTCTGGTCGGTGCCGCCGGAGGCCTGTTTCCTGGTAACCGCTTGAGGAATTCGTGATGCCCGTTTCCATCCAGCACGCACGTTCCGCCAATCGCACGCTGCGGATCGTTTGTCCAAACGGACATCTCGGGTTCGCGCCGATCAAGAAAGGCAGTTTCGAGATCGGGTTGGGCGCCGACCCCGACCTGATATGCGCGGATTCCGGCTCGTGCGATATCGGGCCTGGTCCGCTTGGGACCGACACTTCCTCGAGTCCGCTCGCCTGGCAGACGCACGATCTGGAGCACATGCTGCTTGGCGCGCGGCGGTTGGGCGTGCCGATGATCGTCGGATCGGCGGGCGATACCGGGACCAACAGCCGGGTCGACCTCTTCGTGCGCGTCATTCAGGAACTGGCGCGAAAGCACGCGCTGCCAAAGTTCCGTCTCGGCTGGTTTCATTCCGAAGTGCCGAAATCGTCGATTGCGGCGCAGATGGCGGCGGGCGAGACGATCGCGGGTCTGGATGGGCGCGCGCCGCTGGATGCGGAGGCACTGTGCGCCACGGACCGGATCGTCGCTGTTGCCGGCGTGCATCCGTTCATCGCGCTGCTGGAGGCTGGGGCCGATGTCATCATCGGCGGCCGCAGCAGCGACTGTGCGATCTTCGCGGCCCCGGCGATCCGGGCGGGATTTCCCGAAGCGCTGGCATATTATTACGGCAAGGTGCTGGAGTGTGCATCATTCTGCGCCGAGCCGTACGCGGGGAAGGAATCCGTGCTCGGCGAGATAACCATGGAGGATGTGAAGGTGACGGCCATGCTGCCGGCGCAGCGCTGCACGGTCGCGTCGGTGGCGGGGCACGCAATGTACGAGCGCCGCAACCCGTTCTTCGAGCATGTCCTGGGTGGTACGCTGGATATGAGCGCGTGTGCTTACGAACAATACGACGAGCGGACGTGCCGGATCACCGGGCCACGCTTCGTGCCGGCTCAGGAGTTGCGCGTGAAACTCGAAGGTTCCGGCAGGATCGGCGAACGGTACGTCGGCATGGTCGGCGTGCGCGACCCCTATACCATCGCCAACATCGACCAGGTGATCGCGTGGGCCCGGGGACAGGCGCGGGAGCAATATGGAGAGAGCGGTTACGACCTTTACTACACGGTCTATGGCCGGGACGGTGTGATGGGCGAACTCGAACCCCTGCGAGATCGGCCGGGCCATGAGCTGTGCATCGTGGTGCAGGCCGTGGCGCCGACGAAGGAGATGGCGGAGGAGGTCTGCATGACCGGGTTGCGCCAGATGTTCTACGCGCGGCTCCCGCAGGTAAAGGGAACGGCGGGGGGCGTAGCCTTCGGGCTGGACGAGGTCCTTCCCGCCAGCCCGGCCTATCGCTGGACCATGAACCATACGATGCGGGTCGCAGATCCGATGGCGCTGTTTGCCACCGGACTGACGGAGGCGGGCGTTTGATGGCACCGACAAAGCAGCTTCTGTTCGATCTGGCAAAGACCATTCGCAGCAAGAATGCCGGGGTCGATCTCATCACCTTCGACGTGATCTTTGCTGACCGGACGTCGTATGAACGCGTTCGGCAGAGCGAAGTGCTCTCGCGCGAGGCGGTGTGCCGGATTTTCGGGATCGCGTCGGAGCGCATCGTGGAGCATGTCGCGTTCGAACCGGCGCTGGCGATCAAGTTCACCATCCGCCGGTTGGTGCCAAGCGGCAGTCCTGGCGACGGGGACATCTTTGGCAGTCAGCAATACGGGCCGTTGCTGGAAGTCGAGGTGCCAGCATGAGGACCATGCAGACGGCTTGACGCCAGCGCAAGCGAACAAGACGGCGCTGGCGCGGATCGGATCAATCCGATCACGCCGAAACGATGCGGTCGAGCAGCGCGCCTCCCCCGCCTCACCCCGTCGGCGGAGCGACTGCGTCGAGCGCGAGGCCGCGCGATTCCGGGCCGACCTGGGTCACCGCGACCGCGGCGATCACCAGCATCACCGCGATCGTCACGAATACGGTGGCAAACCCATAGCCGTTCTGGATGATCAGGATCGCCGGAATGATGCCGGCGGTGGCGAGGCGGCCGACCGACTGGGCGAGGCCGAAGCCGGTGGCGCGGGCGTTGGTCGGAAACACCTCCGAGATGAAAATCTGCGACGAATTTCCGGCGAGCTGGATGAAGAAGATCATCACGAATCCGGCCACGAAAAACGTCGTGTCCGACTCCGCAAGACCGAAAGCCACGGCAGCGAGCCCGGCCAGCACAAATGCGGCGACCGCCGTAATCTTCCGGCCGAAGCGGTCCAGCGCATACATCATGAACCCGCTGGCGCAGGGGAAAGCGAGGGTCATGCCGACCGTGTAAACCAGCGACTTGTTGATGGTGAACCCGTGCGTGGTGGCCAGCATGTTGGGCAGCCATGCGCCGAGACCGAGCGCGACCCCGAAAAACGCGACGAAGCAGATCATCGCGGCGATGACCCGGCCGGGGAATGCGCGGAAAATGACGCCGAACGGGTCGCTGTGGGTGTCACTCGCCGCGTCGGTGCTCAGGCTCTCGATCGGCGGCGGGCGCAGGCCCATCCGTTGCAGCAGATCGAGGGCGCGTTGCCCGTGGCCGTGCGTCGCCAGCCAGCGCGGCGATTCGGGGAGCGAGAAGCGCAGTGCGAAGATGATCAGGGCGAGGACGCCGACCACCGTCCAGATGCCCCGCCAATGGATGATGTCGCGGAAATAAAGCACGAACAACGCGCCGATCGGCCACGGCCAGGCGCCGCCGATGAACTGCATCAACGCAATGATCCGTCCACGAATTTGTTTGGGTGCGTATTCCGCGGTGTACGAGAAGCACAGCGGCTGCTCCGCACCGAGCCCGATCCCGGCAATAAACCGGAAGATCAGCAGCCAGGTCAGGTTTGGCGCCCATGCCCCGGCGATCGTTGCAATCCCGAACAGCAAGAGGTTGAACTGGTACACCGCCTTGCGGCCGAACCGGTCGGTGAATTCGCCCTGGCCGAGGGCGCCGAGGAACAGGCCGATCAGGGTGACGCTGCCGACCGACGCCGCGCCGGCCGCGTCAAGGAAGCCGGTTCTGATCATGTCGGGCGTCATCGCCCCAAACATCGTGTAATCGATCACGTCGACGAAATAGCCGGAGGCGACCAGTGCCAGCACACGCCAATGGATCGGCCCCATCCGCGCGTTATCCATAGCTTCGCCGACATAGGCCTCAATGGTCTGAGCCATGCGCGTCCGTCCCCTCTCCCGTTGCCGCACCCGTTCTGCGCGGGCGCCAGATTGCCGTCGCGGCGGCAGCGGGCGACAACTGCCAGCGCATGACCAGCCGCGCGGCCATGTAACGACTCTAGCAGGGCTGGAGGTACGCGAAAAGAGGCGCTTCATCGTTTGCAAGCGGCGGTCTCAATCCGATGCGGCGCATCGCCCAGCCGGAGGAGGTCGCCAACGCCGCATTGTTCCAGATCTCGGACGAGGCGTCGTTCGTCAATGGCGTCGCACTGGCGGTGGACGGCGGCGCGACGGCATTGAAGAACGGGCCCGGCAAGATAACCGTCCGTCGGTGCCAGTCGCCACTATCGGTGTTGCTGGGGCAAGACCAGTAGCCGCTAACGGATCCGGCAGTCGTCCCGCCCGAGACGGTCTTGCGGCGGGCCAGTACGAATGCCCGCAACGGGTGGACCACGGATTATTTGCGACATGAGTCGCTGAGACGCCGCCTCCCTCTCGACGAACCATCTACGCAGCCGCCCTCGAAGCCTTCATCGAACCAATTCGATTTGGCGCCGATGTGCACTGCGCGGAGGACACGGTCCGGAAAGCACTAGCCCATCTTATTCACCGGATAAGTCGGCAGCAAACCTGTCATGATAGTGTAACGGAAATCGGCACGGTTCACTG
>Ga0209415_10019480_pt1 | contig 10621 bp, 6 predicted proteins | sample PeaSoiSIISIP2007_FD_187696 | JGI IMG/M metagenome (GOLD analysis project Ga0209415, IMG submission 187696) | Peat soil microbial communities from Weissenstadt, Germany - SII-SIP-2007 (SPAdes) (version 2) | ecosystem: Environmental > Terrestrial > Soil > Wetlands > Peat | place: Germany... | reverse complement strand
CTGCCAATCCGGTTGCAGGGGACTATGTGATTGCCAGTACCACGCAGGCTGGGAAGTGCCACGACACTGGATCAACGACTCGCCCGACTGGGGTGCAGGTGATCGGACGGATTGAGGGTGGTGGGGTGCGAGTGAGCCTTGGACCTCCGAGCGGAAGCAGCGGGGGTGGGGCAGTAACCTCGGTTTTTGGACGCACGGGAAGCGTGACAGCGGCGAGCGGTGACTATTCGGTGAGTCAGGTTACAGGGGCTGCGGCAGACTCGGCTGTCGTTCACCTGGCGGGCGCCGAGACCATCGCCGGGGCGAAGACATTTTCCAGCAACGTAACGCTGAGCGGGAATCTTAACGTAGCGGGGAATATCAACCAGACGGGGACCGGGCCAACGCAATGGTCGGGGCAGGAGTGGACGGGAACGACTGCCACGGTGCCGAGCGGGATGGCTTTCTCGCTTGGGGTTGGATCGGACAATACGTTGAAGTGTCAGTTGACAAGCGGGGCTTCATGCATGCCCGCGGGCGCGGTCGCGAGCGTGTTCGGGCGGACGGGGGCGGTCGTTGCGGCCAGCGGCGATTACTCCGTGAGCCAGATCACCGGGGCAGCTCCGCTGGCGAGCCCGACGTTTACCGGGACGCCGGTGGCACCGACTCCAGCGACTTCCGATAGCTCCACGAAACTGGCGACGACGGCCTATGTGCAAGCGCAAGCCTATGCCACTAGCGGAACGCTGGTCGCTGGGGATTATGCCAAGGCGAGCGGAGCGGGCGCGATTGGCGATTCGGGTGTCGTGGCCGGGCCGTATAGCACGGTTGGGATCATGCTGTCCCCGGCTGGGGCCTCCACGAGCAGTCCGATCAGTTTCAGCGCAACCGCTTCCAAGGCGGAGCTCTGGGGCTTTTACGTCTATGCCCCGATTACGACCACCACGGCCCGCTGGTTCGTCGTCGGCGCCGATACGGGAAGCTGCACCTATGATCTCGGAATTCTGAACACTTCCGGCAACATCGTGGTGCATACCGGGAATCAGACGGCCGCGACTCTGGGGATGACCGGAGCCAGCGCCTTCCATTCCTTTGCCTGGGCGGCTTCGGCCACGCTGCAGCCGGGTAAATACTATCTCGCGATCGCCGCCAGCGCCACCAGCGGGTGCGCCACTTTGGGATATACCTACAATGCCACCTTCGCCGGGAACGTCCCGGAAACGGTGAGCAGCCCCGGAACGCTGAACAACGGCATGGCAATCCCCTCGGATAACTGGGCGGACAGCAATACTCCGGTCTTCATTGCGAATTGAAGTTTGACAGCCTCGAAAGTGTACGGCGCGAAGGTGGACTTTCCGGAAGGTGCAAGGGGATCGATAATCTGATCTCATTCCACAACCTGGTGTCAAAGGAAAAATACCATGTTCCGAAGGATGCTCAGTTCGGCTATCTCGATGGCGCTGCTTGCCAGCGGCAGCGCCGCCCACGCAGGAATCAGCGAGGTCTATGCCAACTTCCCGAACCAAACCACCGCGCTCTTGCCCACCCCGATTCTGACAGCCCCGGCCTCTGCCGCCAGCTATTTGGTTTGCATTTACCTGGAGCAGCCGAATCCCTCGACTATGACTGCGACCTTGAGTTGGACTGACGAGAACGGCAATGTGCAAAGCTTCTCCCCCGCGAACGTCGCGGGCGCGCACTCCTCCTATGGAATGATGTGCCAGACGATCCGCAATGATGCGGGCACGGCGCCTGCTATCGCGGTTTCAGGAACGCCGAGCGGCAAGTATGGCGTTTTCGTTTCGGGCTTCGGCTTTTGGCCGGGGCACCCGCAGAAACAGGGGGGAATTTCTGAAATTTTCAATCAACCCTTGCCGAATACTGGCTCGGGTACCGCTGCGTTATATGGTGATTATCTGCTGGCGGTCGAGCCCATCGGCCGGGTCTCGGGTGCCGAAACCTATGTGTCGTGGACTGATGACTTCGGAGCGCAATTTGAGACACTCCCCGAAGCGGGAGGCATTCTATTCTTTCGCGAAGCCAACTACACAAGCATCGGAATATCTCCGAACGCGGCAGGATATGGAGACTTCAATTGGTCACTTCTAAGATTGTCATCCCCGTCCTCGGGATCGGGGCCGCTTACTGACTACGAATACACTCTTCTCGATTGGACAAATGCGACATATCCGGGACTCAAAACGGTCTTCACGAGCGGGACTATGGGGGCAAATATCCTGCTGGCGACGAACATCGCACAGCAGCCGAATTCCGGCAGCATCAACGAGGTCATGCTGACTTCCTGGGCCGGATATCTTGCTCTGGCGAGTTCCAGCAACATAACTGCTGTCCCGTCGGGCGCCCCCGACATGCCAACGCACTCAGGGTGCCCTCTTCCGGTGGGCTCCCCCGGTTGCCAGCCGTGGCTGGCGTCTCCGGCCCATATTCCGGCCAATACGGCGCTCCGGCTTTACACCTACAACGACCGAGGTAGCCCGTGGGGTGCGTCGCCGACTTACAGCGCCGAAGTGGATGTGATCCAGTTCTGAGCGCTGTTTAGAAACAGCCTCAAGCCTCGCTCCGGCGGGGCTTTTTTATTGAAGTCTGAGGGCAAATGAACGGCCATGATTCTTCTACAACGTCATCCAAGACTTGGCACAGCGCTGTTCGGGCTGTTGCTCGTTTGCGCCAGCTTCGCGCACGCCACGAATTACTATGTGGACTGCAATTACGGTTCGAATGGAAATCCAGGGACGAGCCCGCAACAGGCGTGGCGCACTCTGCTGGAAGTTGGGATCTCCAGCTTTCAGCCGGGTGACACGGTCAACCTACTGCGGGATTGTACGTGGAACGAAACACTGACTCCGCCCTCAAGCGGGAGCGGTGGATCTTTGATCAAGATCGACAGCTATGGCAATGGTCAGCCGCCGCACTTGACCGGCTATTTGCCGATCGCAGCGCGGTGGTGGACCCAGGTGGGAAGCACGAATGTGTGGTCGGCAACGCTGTATTCGGGCACGAGCGGGCTTGCGAATGTGCTGCAGTGCGGCATTCGAGGCTTCTACTGTCTGACACAGCCACCGTCCCAGTTACTGTATGTGCGATTCGGCACGACGTGGGGCACGGCGCAGGGGAGCCAAGCGGCACTTAGCCAGGATCGGGACTTCTGGTACGACTCGACCAATTACATCTTGTACGTGTACAGCGCGAGTGGAAATCCTGCGTCGCATTACTCCACGGTTGCGCCAATCGCGCTCAGCGGGGGCAGCGTACTGAACGTGAATAACGTCTCGTGGATGGAAATTCAACATCTGCAAATTGACTGGTTCGATGGCTACGGAGTTCAGGTGCAGGGAGCGAGCGACCATCTTTGGCTCGCGAATATGGCCGCTAACAGTGAAGTGGAGAACGGCACGGCGCCACTGGGCTTTTACGTGCATCCTAGCGGTACGGCGGTGGACATCCATCTTTACAACACAGACGCGAACATGAACTATGCCGGTTACCGTTTTGATGGATGCAGTGAGTGCGCGTTTGAGATTAAGAACTGTCGCGCATACGCGAATCGCGCATACGGGATTGTGGATAACGTGCAAGGGGCAGTGAGTTATGACTACTGCCATCTGTACGCTAATAATCTGGCAACAGCGGTGACGGTAGATACGTCGGGAACTCCGGGGCCGACGGCGGGCATGCATAATGTCGTCGCCGAAACGCCGCCCTGGATCCGGGAGTGGCGCCGGTGGCCGGCATATACGACAGTAAGCTATGACGATCCCGGATTGGTGCAGTACAGCGATACTTATATCAATTCACTGCTACCAATTATGACCGCCAAGGCGATACCGCTCTCGATCGCGATAGTTACTGGCGGGAGCTATTCGCAGTCGATTGTCAGTGAAGTGCAGGGTTGGATCAATGCGGGATGGGACGTCAACACGCACTCGATATCGCACGAATATTGGAATCCACCGGCGGCTAGTTGTGGGGCGAATGGGCCGTTTCCGGTTCCGTGCCACGCTTTCGAGAGCTTGCAATACACGGGAACCATCGCATCAAGCGTGACTTTGAACATTGCACACCCCACACCGGGCCATGCGACTTTGACGGTAACTACGAGCCCTGACGATCCGGCAGCCGATCTTAACTGGGATTTGACGCCGGCGGCGCCGGGGCAGCCTTCTAACGGGCTCGACACACTCGGTGGGATTTTATACACGCTGCAACAGCGCGGAGTGTTTTCTGTGAGCCTCGACGCAAACGCGAAGAGCATGGCGCGCAGTATTTCGCTGGTCAACGTGACGAACATGGACATTAAGAGGTCGGCGCAGAACCTGGATCTTGACGAAACGCAGATGGAAACGGAAGAGATGAGTTGGGCGCAGGGGTGGATGAATTTGAACTTCACCGGGCTGCCCACAGAACGCGTGTACGTGATGCCGGGGACTTATGAAGATCCGGTGACCGAGAATATTGCCGCAAGTCTGGGATATGCAGGGGTACGAGGGACCGGCAGTCTAAAACCATGTTGCGGAGCGAATACAACGCTGGCCACGGGCTATGACGTGTTCAACATCCTAAGCCAGGGCGTGGTGCCTAACTACCAGAATCTGAGTTATCAGCAAATGCGGAACCGGGTCAGCCAGGATGCATTCAAGAACGCGTTATGGGGAAGACCGATCGGGTACTTCTGGCATGTGAACGAGTTGCGGCCGGATGAAGTCGAGAACTTCATGGACGCGCTGGTTCAGGGGGGCGCGACGCTGGAGTCGAACACGCAGATGGTGAACTTGCTGTTGTCATGTCGGCCAAACGATGTTGTGCCTTCGGGCTATGTGGCGGGCAGCTACTACGTTTGTCCGTCGAGTGGGACCGAGGCAGATTTCCGGCCGACGGTGAATTCACCGGTGAAGGATGCGGGCGCGAATCTAGGTGCGGAGTATCAATACGACCTGTTGGGAATTAATCAGAATTTGTATGGGGTGGGATGGGAGATAGGGGCTTACGCGTATGTGCCGGAGAATTTTAGCGCGATGCACTGAGATGGGGGTCGTCAGCAGGTTGCGCGAAAAGTCGTCGAGGGCCGAAAAGCTCGCCTCGGGCGCTGAAGCGCGGACAGATTTTCACGACTTAACGGCACGACTGAAGTCGTGCCCTTCCCCAAACCTGCGTGAAGCGGTGTGTTTCCGCAGCCTATCAGGGGGTGGCTGCGGTGACGCCAAAATTGACGCCTGAGTACCTGGAGGAGTTGGGACAGAAGCTGGATGAACTTAGGAAAGGTCTACGACCGGGCCGGGAAGATACGGAGCGCGATTGTTTCATCGAAGAATTTCTAAAGATCCGGACGAAGACGGCGAATCGGGCGTGTTTCAAATTGAACCGGGCGCAGGAGGAGTACTCCTGGGTGTGCTGGAAGCAGAAGGCTAAGAAGAATGTGGTGCTGAAGGCACGTCAGGTGGGCATCACGACGTACGTCGCCGCGAGATTCTTCACGCAGACGATCGCGCAGCCGGGCACGCTGAGCATGCAAGTGACGCAGGACCGGGAATCGGCGGAAGACATTTTTCGGATTGTCCGGCGGTTCTGGGAGAACTTGCCGGATTACGCGCGGAAAGGCATTTTAAAAACTTCGTACCGCAACACGCGGCAGTTGGTGTTCCCGCGTTTGGACAGCGAGTACTGTCTGGCTTCGGCGGCGGAGAATGCGGGACGAGGGCGGACGATCCAGAATCTGCATTGCTCGGAGGTTTCGCGGTGGGGCCGGGAAGGCGATGAGGCGCTGGCGTCGTTGCGGGCGGCAGTCGTGCCGGGAGGCGATATTGTGCTGGAGTCGACGCCGAACGGAGCGGGCGGACTTTTCTACCAGGAATGGCAGCGGGCGGAGGATACGGGATATACCCGTCACTTTTTTCCCTGGTGGTTTGACGCAGCCTACGTTCTTGAACCGGGGGCGAATTTTGCGGCACTCACAGAAGAAGAGAGGGAACTGGCGGCTCTTCACGGGCTGAAACCTGAACAGATCGCATGGCGGCGGAAACAATGGGCGTCACTGCGGGGACTGGCGGTGCAGGAATTTGCCGAGGACCCAGTGTCGTGTTTCCGGGCGTCGGGGGAATGCGTGTTCGATCTTGGGGCGGTGGAGCAGGCGCTGCGGGGGTCGGGCGAACCGGTGGAGGCGCGTGACAACCAGCGTCTGATGATCTGGTTGCCAACGCGGCCGGGACGGGAATATGTGATCGGCGTCGATCCGGCGGGAGGCGGGGTCGAGGGCGATTACTCGTGTGCGGAAGTGATTGACCGGGAGCTGGGAACGCAGTGTGCGGAGTGGCATGGACATTGGCCTCCGCGAGAGCTGGCGCTGAAACTTGTGGAATTGGGAAAGGAATACAACACGGCTCTGCTGGCGGTGGAGAGGAATAATCACGGGTATGGTGTGCTGGCGTGTCTGCGGACGCTGGAGTATCAACAGGTGTACACACAGAAAGGGCAGGATGGATGGTTGACGTCGGCGATAAGCCGTCCGGCAATGATCGAGAACCTGGCGGCGGCGATGATGGAGGAGGCGGGGCTGTTCCGGAGTCCGCGGCTGCTGAACGAGTGCCGTACGTTCGTTCGGTATGCGGATGGGAATACGGGGGCGGCTCTGGGAACTCATGACGATTGCGTGATGGCGCTGGCGATTGCGTGGGCAGTGCGGAAGACGGAGGCGGGGCGGGAATCGAAGCATCCGGTGGGATGGGGCAGGCTCTCCGGAAAATGAACATTTCCGGTGTGGTGGCTGTCACAGGCAGGCGGTGGGGGCGAAGGGTATCGTGCTTATGGCAGGTAGCCGAGTGCCTCACTGGGGTTGCTACAAAAGTCAAGAGCTTGAACCACAGGGGGCACGGAGGAGCACAGGGGAAACCTCTGGACTTATGCCTACTACTGCGGTTCAACACGTAAAGAGGATGCGAGGCGGAGCACAGAGCCACTTAATGCGCTGCGACGACGGGTATTACTACGTGGTGAAGTTTCGAAATAATCCGCAGCATGAGCGAGTGCTGGCGAATGAGTTTCTGGCGACTCGGCTGGCGCAGCGAGTTGGGTTGCCGGTGCCTGCGGCGGAGGTGGTGGAGGTGCCTTCGTGGCTGGTGGAGCACACGGCGGAACTGACGATTGTGTTGGGGAGCCACGTGATTCAGGTGGAGTCGGGACTGCAGTTCGGGTCGCGCTACGTCGTGAGCCCGGTGGATGGGCAGGTGCTCGACTACCTGCCTCCGGAGATGCTGGACCGGGTGCGGAATCTGGGCACATTTGCGGGAATCCTGGCGCTGGATAAATGGACATGCAATGCCGATGGGCGACAGGCAGCATTCTGGCGGAAGCTGCGGGAAAAGAAGTACTCGGCGGCGTTCATCGATCAGGGCTATTGTTTTAACGCGGGAGAGTGGACGTTTCCGGATTTTCCGCTGCGCGGGGTGTATCCGCGGAATGAAGTTTACGCGCGCGTGCATGGGTGGGAATCGTTCGAGCCCTGGCTGTCGCGGATTGAAAAGCTGGAAGAAGATGCGATCTGGAGAGTGGCGGGAGAGATTCCACCGCCGTGGTATGGTGCGTCGTGGGACGAAATGGAGACGCTGGTGAAGAAACTGCTTGAACGGCGGGACTTGGTGCGGGAATTAATCCAGTCGTTTCGGATGTCGCCGCGAAGGCCGTTTCCGGAGTGGGTGGAAGAAGCATAGAGCCGGCCTAGGTGCCAAACGCTAATTGCAATGGATGAGAAGCGACAATTCGAAATCTTGCTGTTGCGGTTGGTGCCCCACGCTTTGCGGGATGACTTCATGACCGTAGGCTTTGTGGTGCGGGAATCAGGGGGCGAGTTTGTGGACATACGCTTCACGCGCGACTGGAAACGGGTGGAGTGCTTCGCGCCGGACCTTGAGCTCGAGATCTTTGAAGATCTTGAGGCCGCAGTTCGCCGGCAGCTGAAAGACATTCGGCGGCGCGAAGACCTGCTGCAATTGCTGGACCAGAGATTTGGAACGGTGTTTGATGTTGGTCCCGCAAAGGCGTTGCTTGCAAGTGACCCAGCGGCGGAAATGCGCGTGCTGGCGCCGATGCATGCGGCGGAACGGGCGCGGCGGCTGGGACGGTTGGGGATTGTGGGAAGAATACAGGATGCGTTTTCCCAAGCAGGCGTGCTGGAGTTGCTGCAACGCGATATTGACATGAAGGACTTCACCGGGGAAAACGATCCATTCCACGTCGACTTTGGGTTCCGAGTGGGCAAATCGCTGAAGATGTTTCACGCCCTGGCGCTGAATCTAAGCCGAGAGCCGGCGGTGACCCTGGCGTACCGGTACGCGAGGATACAGGAAGGAATGCGGAAGCGGCAGGAAGAGGCGTTGTTGACCGCTATCATCAATGATGAGGCGATGCGGTCGAAGGGCGAGATTGCGTCGGGGATCGCGATGCTGCAGGCGAATGAAGTGGTGGTGCGCGGCTTGGGAGAGATGGCGGCGATTGCGGCAGAGGCGCGGCGGGAATTGCGGGCCTGAGATTGGAGAGGTCAGAGGTCAGATTGCAGAGGTGATGTCTGCAGCGGGGTGAACACACGGCACGGCGAAAGCTGTGCCGTTTTTATTTGGAGAAAACGCCTTGATGCTGTCGAGGAGACAAGCGAGACGTAGGGGTCCTTCGACTGCGGTTGCTGCTTACTTCGTAAGCAGCAATCCTCGCTCAGGATGACAGGGTTTGAGAACCGAGACGGGGAGATTCATGAACATTCGAGAGAGGGTGCGCGGCGCTATGCGCCGGGTGGGAGAAGTGTCTTTGCGGGAATGGCTTTCCACGAATTTGTTTGCCGAGCGCGATGGACGGCGGACGGCGGGAGCGGGGTCGAACCTGGCTCCGTTCTCTTCGCCTAGCTTTTCGCGGGCGGGGGCGCCCGCGCCACACAACCTTGTGCCTAAGCCTACCCCCGGCCAACTTACGGCGGTTCGCGGAGACTCCGGTGGCGCGACGGGCGATCAACGTGATTAAGGACCGGATTGTGGGAATGCGATGGCGCATCCAGCCTCGGCGCGGGCGGGTGCTGGAGCAGATTCCGGATGGTGCGCGGCGGATACAAGTGCTGACCGAGAATTTCGAGGCGCCGAATCCAGATGATTCGTTCCGCTCGCTGCTGGAGCAAGTGCTGGAGGATGTGATCGTTGGGGGATTTGGGGCGATCGAACTCGATTTGGTTGAGGGATGGACGCCGGATTCTGCGGTCAAGCTGCCTCTCCTGATGTGGCCGGTAGATGGGGCGACGATCCGGATCATGACGGATTGGGATGGGCGCCCCGACTCGCCGCGGTATGCGCAGGTGACGGGGTTGTATGGGGCGGATGGACAGATCGTATTGAACGATGACGAGTTGAGTTACATCCGGCTGAATCCACGAACGCACACGCCGTTCGGGCTGGGGCGGGTGGAAGTGGCGTTCGAAACGATCAATGCATTCTTGACCGCGCACCGGTATGCGGGGCGGCTGGCTTCGAATTCGGTGGTGCAGTACGCGCTGTGGCTGCAAGGTCTGACGCCGGCACATCATGAGCGGCTGATCCGGTGGTGGCAGGACGAGATTGAGGGCACGGGGCGCGTGCCGATTATTTCGGCGGAGTCGAAGCCGGAGGTATTGCGATTCGGGGCCGGGACGGACGCAGACCTTCGACTGGCGTGGCAGGAATTCCTGTTGCGGATCATCGCGGATGCGTTCGATCTGCCGGCGCAGTTTCTGGGATTGGAGCAGGATGTAAACCGGTCAACGGCAGAGGAGATGAGTGACTTGGCGTTCCGGTCGGCGATTGTTCCGACGGCGCGCCTGGTGGCCGAGTATCTGACGCGGGATGCGATTGCGAAGAGGCTGGGGTGGACGGATTTGGAGTTTGTATTCACCGACCTCGATGCGCAGGACGAGATGGAACAGGCGCAGATCGACGAGATCCTGCTGCGCAATGGGGTGGTCACGGTCAACGAAGTACGGCGGGCGAGAGGGTTGGCCGAGATTATCTGAGGGATTCAGATTGCGGACGCGAAACCTTGAACCACAGAGGACACAGAGGAACACAGGGGAAGACCGGGGTTGAAGCGGTGACGACTTAGTAGAGGCTAAGAAGTAATCGAGGGCAGAAAGCACACCTCGGGCGCTAGAGCGCGGATATCTTCAACGACTAGCGGCACCCTTCGGCTCAGCTCAGGGCAGGCTCTGAAGCCGTGCCCTTCCCTTTTGTATCGAAGTTGGATTTGTTTCGTAGCCCGTTAGAAGTGAGGAGATCAAAGATGGGATTGTCACTGGAGTCGATGGCGATTGAGATGCCGGCGGTACATGGGCATCCGAACCGGGTAGGGTTCCGGGGAGTATTGACGATCGTCGATGTTGCATCGGACAAGTCGCCGTCGGGCGCACGGGGACATCGAGTGCTGCTGACTCGGCGGGCAGCGGAGGCGGCGATGCCGTCGCTGATGGGGATGGCGCTGGATTACTCGCCGGCGCTTGATCGTCACGACGCGCGGCGGAAGATTGGGGTGATTACGCGAGCTGACATTGTGGGGCGTGTCATTGAAGTCGGTGGATTTCTGTATGCGCGGGATTTTCCGGAGATCGTGGCGGAGATCGGCA
>Ga0209415_10019479_pt1 | contig 10621 bp, 8 predicted proteins | sample PeaSoiSIISIP2007_FD_187696 | JGI IMG/M metagenome (GOLD analysis project Ga0209415, IMG submission 187696) | Peat soil microbial communities from Weissenstadt, Germany - SII-SIP-2007 (SPAdes) (version 2) | ecosystem: Environmental > Terrestrial > Soil > Wetlands > Peat | place: Germany... | reverse complement strand
ATGTCGATCACCGGGCTGCCGGGCCAGGGGCCGGTGCGCGTCGGCATCCCGGTGGCGGACCTGACCGCGGGCATCTTCTGCGCCATGGGCATCCTGGTGGCGCTGCTGGAGCGCGAGGTGTCGGGCGAGGGGCAGTGGGTGCAGAGCAACCTGCTGGCCGCACAGATCGCCATGCTGGACTTCCAGGCGGCGCGCTGGACAATCGGCCACGAGGTGCCGGGCCAGGCGGGCAACGATCATCCGACCTCGATACCGACAGGGGTGTTTGTGACGGCGGATGGGCATTTCAATATCGGCGCGGCCGGTGACGCGATCTATGGGCGGTTCTGCAAGGTGATCGGCGCGCCGCAGCTTGCGACCGATCCGCGGTTTGTTACCAATGCCGACCGGTCGAGGAACCGCCGCGAGCTGGCCGAGGCGATCAATGCGATCACGCGCACGAAGACCTCGGCCGAGTGGATCGCGATTCTGAACGGGGCGGGCGTGCCGTGCGGGCCAATCTACAGCATCGACCAGGTGTTTGCCGATCCGCAGGTGAAGCATTTGAACATCACGCGGCACGTGGCGCACAAGGTGCTGGGCGATGTCGAGGTGATCGGCCAGGCGGTGGAGTTGAGCCGCACGCCATGGGGCGTGCACAGCCCGACGCCGGAGCCGGGCGAGCACACGGATGAGGTGTTGCGGGAGTTGGGATACGGCACGGCGGAGATTGCTGACTTGCGGGCGAGGAAGGTGGTCTAACGCGGGTTCGGCGTGGCCCGGGTGCGCGGCGCCACCCTCACCCGCGTCGCTGCGCGCCGCGACCTCTCCCGCGAAGTGCGGGAGAGCTGTACGTCGGTCCAATCATCCGACGCCTGGCGCCTGAAGGCGATAGAGAATGTGCGGGCGTAACGGATTGCCTTCGGCGATGAACGGATGGTCGAACTCGATCTCGCGGGTCATCCCGAGCCGCTGCATCACCCGTTGGGACGGGGTGTTGCTAAGCGTCGTGATCGCAACGATTTCGTTCAGCCCGACACGGGCGAAACCGTCCTCGATCGCCGCGCACGCCGCTTCGGTCGCGTAGCCCTGGCCCCAGAAGCGGCGGTTGAGACGCCAGGCGACCTCGACGGCCGGGGCGAATGACGCTTCGAACCGAACATGGCTGAGCCCGACGGCACCGATGAACGATGCCACACCCGGCGCCTCGACCGCCCATTTGCAGAAGCCGTGGTCCGCCAGGTGCTGCTGGGCGCGCATTGCATAAGCATCGCTCGCCTCTCGCATGAGCACGCCGCGCAGGAAGCGTATGACGACGGGGTCGGCGTTCTGCTCGGCGAACGGGGCGAAGTCGCTCTCGCGCCATGGTCGGAGAATCAGGCGAGGGGTGTTGATCATGGCGTCGTCCGTCGAGTCCAATGGGTGGTGCCTCCCGTTAGCCGACCCTGGAACGTCCGCAAAGGGCCACGGCATTCCCCGGACCGCAATTTGGCTGATGGCGCTGGCCGTGCCGGCTTCGACGCGATCGGCGACGACGACATCTCGGCCGGCGTGCATTCGCCGGAAGACGGCTGGATGGACCCGTACAGCGCCGTGCGCGGGTTCCGCAGCCCGGCCAGGTGCAAGGCGCGGACTACCTCGGTGACCGCGCGGTTGGGGTCGAACTCTCCGGCAAGCGGGCGGGCGCGTTCCGGCTCGCGAAGCTCGAGCGGGTCGAGGCGAACGTCTTCATCAACGCAGCCGGGACCCGAGCCGGCGAGAGTGACCGGTAACACGCATCACCGGAACCGCAAAAGACCAGGCTGCGGAAGGTTGACCGCCTTGATCCTGATCAATGACGGATCGGTGTTGGCACTCTATTCTTGCGGCCGGTTTCCGGTGGGTATGGTCATTGGTTGCAAGGCGATGCGGAAACTCGAAGGGAAGATTGCGCTCATTACCGGCGCCAGCCGTGGCATCGGATGCAGTGTCGCGCAGGCCTTTGCGCGTGAGGGGGCGCACCTGTTTCTGGTCGGGCACGTCGATCAGCAGGCGCTTGATGACACCGCGCGCCTCGTGCGTGAAGCCGGGGCCGACGTTCAGGCGGGTTTGTTCGATGTCGGCAACTACGACGATGTCTGCCGCATTGCCGACCGGATCGCCACGCAGTTCGGCACGCTCGATATCGTGGTCAACAACGCGGGTACGATCAGGCCCACGCCACTGCTTGAAATCACCTCCGAGCAATGGGAGCGGGTGCTGCGCACCCACCTGTATGGCACGTTCTATTGCACGGTTGAGATGGTGCGGCGGTTCCTGGCAGCCAAGCGTTCGGGCAAGATCATCAACGTTACCGCGCCGTCGGCGGTCAGGGGGTCGAGTGGCGTAGCCGACTACGCTTCGGCGAAAGGGGGAATCATCGCGTTCACCAAAAACGCCGCCAAGGAACTGGCACCGCTCAATATCCAAGTCAATGCAGTGCTGCCGGTTGCCCACAGCCGCATGACGGAAGCGCTCGCCGAATATCACGGCAGGGTGTTCGGCGAAGAAGCCGTCGCACGGTTTAGAAGCCATCCTTCACCGGATGTGGTGGCCGGCACATTTCTTTTCTTCGCAGGAAGCGATTCGGACTATGTTACCGGGCAAGTGCTGGCCGCCGACGGCGGTGCAACCGCCTGATGGTTGTCCCGCCGAAAACCTGGTTCAGACAGGCATGTCCGGTCGGTGATGATTTGGCCAAGGCGGATGGGTCGCGATGTGGCAGTCGAAAATCTGGAACGGCCACGAAGCGGCATTCCCACTCGACCTGCCGGTCCTGGTGGTGCTGACCTTCGTCAATCAACGCGATCGGCGACGCCGGCGCGCACATGCCGCGTCGTTGTGCGGCCCGATCTGGACCGACCTGAACCGGAGGCTGGCTCACGATGTACGATATCGCTATCGCGGGGGGTGGCGTGATCGGCTCCTCGATCGCCTATCACTTGACCAGGTCCGGACGCGCCGGGCGCGTTGCGGTGATCGAGCCTGATCCGACCTACGAGTTCGCCTCGACGCCGCGCTCCGCCGGCGGCATTCGGCGGCTGTTCAGCCTGCCCGAGAATATCCAGATGTCGGCCTTCAGTCTGGATTTCTACCTGGATTTTGAGCGCCTGACCGCGGTGAACGGGGAGACGACCCCGCTTGGCTTCCGCCGGCAGGGCTACCTGTTCCTGTATCCACCGGAGAAACTCGATGTGGTCCGCAAGACCTATGAGGCGCAGCGCCGATTGAGTTGCCCTGTCCACTTGCTCGATCGCGCGGGGATTGCGCGACTGTTTCCCTCGCTGCGCCTCGACGACATCGTGGCCGGCGTGCATTCGCCGGAAGACGGCTGGATGGACCCGTACAGCGCCGTGCGCGGGTTCCGTCGCAAGGCGCAGGCGCAGGGCGCGGACTACATCAGCGACCGCGTGGTGGGGGTCGAACTTTCCGGCAAGCGGGCGCGCGCGTTCCGGCTGGCGAAGGACGAGCGGGTCGAGGCAAACGTCTTCATCAACGCGGCCGGGGCCTGGGCCGGTGAGATCTGCCGGAGCATCGGCATGCCGCTGCCGATCGAGCCGTTGCGCCGCCTCGCGTTCTACTTCGAGATCCAGCAGGCGCTGGAACCGTTGCCACTCACCAAGGATCTGTCGGGCTTGTTCTTCCGGCCCGAGGGCGCGGGCTACATCGCAGGCGTGCCGAACATGAACGAGCCACCCGGCATCAATTTCGACGTTGACTACGACTACTTCGACCGCGTGATGTGGCCGCTGCTGGCGCGTCGTGCGCCGGCGTTCGAGGCGCTCAAGGTCAAGCGGGGGTGGGCCGGGATGTACGACCAGAACCGTTTCGACGGCAACCTGATGATCGGGCCATGGGAAGGCCGGATCGACAATTTTCACGTCGCCGTCGGGTTCTCGGGGCACGGTCTGCAGCAGGCCCCCGCGGTGGGATTGGCACTATCGGAGCTGGTCCTGGATGGGCGGTTCTCGACCATCGACCTGTCACGCCTGCGCTACCAGCGGATTGTGGAGGGTACGCCGTTGCGCGAGGAGGGGATTATCTAGAGCAGGGCGAGCGTGACTGGAATCGCTGTGGCAATTGCGTACACCTCTCCCGCTCTTCGCGGGAGAGGTGTACGCGAAAGCGCGTCACCGCGCGTAACGAGCACCTGCCGTCGGCTTGGTGGCGACGCTGGTAATGACGATCGGTTCGGCACGCAGTGCGACCGGCGCGGCTTCGCCCTGGTGCCAGAGCCAGTAGGTGTTGTCCCCCGCCCCGTTGACCGCGACCACCTTGTGGTTGCCCCTGGCGTCGATGGCGTGGATCGTTACGCGGCTGATCAGGCCGCCTTGCAGGTGGCGCATGTCGTCCACCGCCTCGTGCACCGCGTCGGCGACGCTGGCGCCCTTCTTCATATACAGCACGATCGAACGCGCGGTGCAGCAGCGGATGGTCATCTCGCCGGCCCCGGTGCAGGCGGCGGCGCCGTGGCGCGTGTCGGCATAGGAGCCGGCGCCGATCAGCGGGCTGTCGCCGAGCCGGCCCGGGTATTTCCAGCCCTAGCCGGATGTGCTGGTACCGGAACAGATCGTGCCGCCGGCGTCCTGCGCCAGGAACACCGTGGTGTCGCGGCCGATCTCGGGGTCGATCGCGTGCCGGCACAGCTCGGCCAGCGGGATGGCGGGCCAGGCGTGTTTTTGCGCGGGCGTCAGTTCGGCATCGAACCAGGCCTGCCAGGCCCGTTTCGAGTCCGGGATCAAATTCTCGGCCGGCTCGGCGCCGATCTCGTGGGCGAAGCGGGCGGCGCCGTCGCCCACCAGCAGCTCGTGCGGCAGGCGGCGCATCACCTCGCGCGCGACGCTGACCGGATGCAGGAAACCCTTCAGCGCGCCGACCGCGCCGGTGCGCAGCGTGGTGCCGTGCATCAGGCAGGCGTCCAGCTCGACCTCGCCCAGCAGGTTGGGCCAGCCACCGCGCCCGACGGTGCGCACGGACGGATCGGCCTCGATCAGCCGGATGCCGGCCTCGATCGCGTCCAGCGCATCCTGGCCGTCGGCAAGATGCCGCGCGGTGGTCGGCGCGCCGACGGTGCCTTCGTTGTTGGTGAGCAGGATCATCGGCTATGCTTCCTTCGCAAGGTCGGGCGCAGCATGCACTGAAAGGGGCACGCCATGAAGCCGGAAGATTATCAGCTCGATATCCTGGTGCAGGGCTATCCCGGAAAATCGGTCTGCCATGGCGGCCTGGGCTGGAGCACCATCGTGCTGCTGCGCGGCGCCGGGCGCGTGGCGCTGGTGGATGTGGGCACGTTCAGCCATCGCGCCAACCTGCTGGCGGGGCTGCGGCGGCACGGGCTGGCGCCGGAGGAGGTGACCGACGTCATCCTGACGCACGCGCACCACGACCATGCGATCAACTGGGTGCTGTTCGACAAGGCAACGATCTGGCTGGGCGCGCACGAGATCGCGTGGGCGGTGCAGGAGCCGTGGGGCCGCACGCCGGTGCCGGAGCTGTATGTGCGCGAGCTGAAGGCCTCGCAGCAGCTTCGGATGATCCGCGACGGCGACGCGGTCATTCCGGGGATGGTGGCTTATGACGCGCCGGGGCACACGCCGGGGCACATGATCTTCGTGCTGTCGGGGGTAACGCGCGATGTGATTTTTACCGGTGACGCGGCGAAGAACCGGGCGGAACTGCTGACGCGCGCGGCGGACATGAGCTATGACCCGGCGGTGACGGCAGCCTCGATCGATCGGATGTGGGAATTGTGGCGCAAGCGGGCCGACACGCTGCTGGTGCCGGGGCACGACATGCCGATGGTGCTGCGGGATGGCAAGCCGGAGTTTGTCGGCAAGCGCGAGGCGGCGATCACGGCGTGGTTCGGCGATGATCTGGACACGATGACGCGGTTCGAGCTGACGGTGGGGCGGTAGGGGTCGGGGCGTTCGCCTCTGGTCATGGCGGGCCTCCGGGTCGGCCATGCCGATGGGGCAGCGCGACCCGGCCAACATGCGAATTGCGGCCGTCCGCACCCGATTGCCGCCCGGCCGGGGCCACGGCATGCTGCCGGGCGGATGCAACGGCAATCGCACGGAGGCCGGCCATGGTGGAAAAGTCGGGTTTCGACCCGTTGACGCTGCCCGAGAGCAACGCGAGCAGCTACCCGGAGCCGTACCGCGCGGCGAACCAGCAGCGCTGGAACCGCCGCCTGGGCAATCACGCAAACCTTACCAACTTCGGCGTCAATCTCACGCGCATCGTGCCGGGCGGCCAGTCCTCGCACCGCCATGCGCACACGCGCCAGGACGAGTTCATTCATGTGCTGCGCGGCGAGGTCGAACTGCACACTGATGCCGGCGTGGAGGTGCTGTCCGCGGGCATGTGCGCCGGCTTCGCGGCCGGCACCGGCAATGCCCATCATTTCGTCAACCGCTCCGCCGAGGATGTGCTGCTGCTGGTCGTCGGCGACCGCACCGCCGGCGACGAGGTGAGCTATCCGGACATCGACATGCACGGGCGCATGCGAGAGGACGGCAAATTCATCTTCACGCACAAGGACGGAACCCCGTACTGAACGCTGCCCGGTCATTACGGTAAGCGCCGCGCGCGGCCCCTGTCCGAGCGCGCCAGGGCTGGCGGGGCGGATCCGCCGCGAGGGGCCAGGGGCGCGCACCGCCACGTGAACGAGGCCGGCTGTTGCCTTTGGGCGCGCGCTGTTTCCGCCGCTCGGCAGGGTTCTCGTAGCCGTTCGATCGGGGGGTGACCTGGGGTTTGACCGCGTGTTCGCCCGGGCGCCGCGCCGTGGCACCGAAGGCGACGTCGTCGCGCCATCCCGCGAATTGCCGATGGACGGCAGGGCACTCGGGTGAACGGCGGAAAGGCGGAGGGGACCCGGCTGCCTGTCATTGGAAGGAGGGAAGCGACCCTCGGGTCAAGCGCCCGAGGACCGGCGCGGCAATCCCCCCGGCGTGCGCAGCCACGGTCGTGGGTCGGATTGAAGGTCGTCCTCCAACCCGAAGTAGCGGTAGCCGGGTCGCTTTGCCGGAACCGCGGCAGTCGACCCAAGGCGGTCCTTCAGGCACCCGGTCGGCAATACCGGGAGCCAGCGGGTGCTCAGGTTGCGCGGGTTGCTCCGATCATGACGGCGCCGGAGGCTCCGAGTGGCGGAACGATCGGTAAACGGATCACGCCGCGAGCCGCTCCGCCGCAAAGCGCGCCACCAACTCCCGCGCCGCCGCCAGTTCCGGCCCCGTGACGATCAGCTTCGCGCAACCGAACGCCTCCCACATCCGCGCGGCGTAATCCGGATACAGCCGGACCGGTCCGGGACGGTTCGCGTAGTTCGACCCATCCTTCATGTCGAGGAAGCTCTCCGCCGGCAGGCCCTGGGCCAGTACCACGTCGTGCCGCGGCAGTTCGATGTGGTAGTAGCTGACCTGATCCACCGGCACCTGCACGATCGTGCTGCCATTGAGCAGGTGCCTGATCGGGATCAGCACCTCATTGACGTAGACCGCGTGATCCGGCGACAGGAACAGATCGCTGTGTGGCCGCCCGGGTCCGAACGCGCTGGCGGCGACGCGGACCGGCCAGACCTGCCTGGCCTTCGGGTGGCGGGCGCAGTCCACGTCGCGATGGCCGATCCAGACGATCGGCGCCGCGGTCTCGCCCAGCACCGTCTGGACCAGGCCGCCGATCCGCAGCTCTTCCACCGCCACCTCGCCGCGGTCCGTCAGGATGCGCGTGCCGCTTCGGTAGCACGGCGCGCCCCGGCCTCCGCGGTGACGAGCGTGCCGCTACCGGTGTCCCGCACGAGCTGGAAATGCTCGTTCGCGTAGTCGCCCGACAATTGCTGCGTGTAGGTCTGACCGCCGACGGAGACCGTCAGCACGTGGGTCGTCGAATCTACGCTTGCCGCGCCGCTGCTGACATAGGTCAGATATGCCACGTCGATCGTGCCGCCGGTGTTCAACGTGGTACTGATGGCGGTCGCGCCGGAGTACACGCGCTCGGTGCCACCGTTGTTCACCGTGGTACTGATGGCCGTGCTGCCAGAGTACACGTCCTCGGTACCGCCGCTGACGGTGGTGTCGCTGGCCGTGCCGCCTTCGTACACGTACTGAATGCCACCGCTGTTCACCGTGGTGCTGATGGCCGTGCCGCCGGCCACGTACTCGTTGCCGCCGTTGCTCACCGTGGTGCTGATGACCGTGCTGCTGGAGTACACGTCCTCGGTGCCGCCTTGCACCGCGGTGTCGCTCGCTGTGCCGCCGGAGTAGACTTTCTCGGTGCCGCCGCCGTTCACCGTCGTGCCGGTGGCCGTACCGCCGTCCACGTAGTCGATGCCACCGTCGCTCACCGTGGTGCTGCTGGCCTTGCCGCCGGAGTACACGTACTCGTCTCCGCCGAAGGTCAGCGTGGTGCTGATGGCCGTGCCGTAAGCGGAGACATACTGGTAGCCGCCGAAGCCCACCGTGGTGTTGATGGCCGTGCCGCTGGAGTACACGTACTCGTGGCCGCCGATGTCCACCGTGGTGCTGATGGCCGTGCCGTAGGCGTCGACATACTGGTAGCCGCTGTTGCTCACCGTGGTGCCGATGGCCGTGCCGCTGGAGTACACGTACTCGACGCCGCCGCTGCTCACCGTGGTGAAGCTGGCCGTGCCGCCGTTGTCCACATTCTCGTGGCCGCCGTTGCTCACCATCGTTAGGCTGGCGGTGCCGGCGGAGAACACGTCCTCGTAGCCGTCGCTGTTCACCGTGGTGCTGATGGCCGTGCCACCTGGCAGGACCACCTCTTCCGCGTAGCTGCCGAGGACGATGCCGCTGACGGAAACCGGGTAGACGGTGGTCCCTGAATCGGGCCTCCAGACCACAACCCCGGTCGTGATGATCTGCCCCCCACCCGTCGTGTCGCTTTGTGCGCCGCCCGGAACGACGACGAGGTATCCGCCGCCGCTCACCACCGTGTCGCTGGCCGTGCCGCTGGAGAACACGAACTCGACGCCGCCGCTGTCCACCGTGGCGCTGCTGGCCGTGCCGCTGGAGAACACGAACTCGGCGCCGCCGCTGTGCACCGCGGTGAAGCTGGCCGTGCCGCCGGAGTACACGAACTCGACGCCGCCGCTGCTCGCCGTGGTGCTGGTGGCCGTGCCGCCGTCGTCCACTTTCTCGACGCCGCCGCTGTTCAGCGTGGTGCTGACGGCCGCGCCGCCGTGCACGTGGTCGAGGCCGCCGTCGCTCACCGTGGTGCCGCTGGCCATGCCGCCGGAGTACACGTACTCGTGGCCGCCGCTGTCCACGGTGGTGAAGCTGGCCGTGCCGCCACCCTCCACGTCCTCGTAGCCGCCGTCGCTCACCGCGGTGCTGATGGTCGTGCCGTTGTCGTTCACTGCCTGGTCGCTGCCGCTGCTCACCGTGGTGCTGATCGCCACGCCGCTGGCGTAGACGTCCTCGTAGCCGTGGGTGTTCAACGTGGTGTCGCTGGCGACTCCGCCGCTCGAGACATTCTGTTCGCCGCCGCTGATCGCCGTGGTGTCGATGGCCGTGCCGCCGATGAGCACGTACCCGCCGCCGATCGCGCCGCCGCCGCTCACCGTGGTGAAGCTGGCCGTGCCGCCGGAGTACACGTACTCGGAGCCGCCGTTGCTCACCGTGGTGAAGCTGGCCGTGCCGCCGCTGAACACCTGCTCTTCGCCGCCATTGTTCAACGTGGCGAAGCTGGTCGTGCCGCCGGAGTAGACCTGCTCGGTGCCGCTGCTGTTCACCGCGGTGCTGATGGCGGTGCCGCCGGACTCGATGTCGTAGCCGCCATTGCTCACCGTGGTGAAGCTGGCGGTGCCGCCGGCGTAGACGTATTCGGTGCCGCCGCTGCTGACCGCGGTGCCGGAGACCGTGCCGTAGACGGACAGAACGTCGCCGTTGCCGAGCGTGAAGCCGCTGGACGTGGTGCCGGAGGGCACGGTGTGGTTGGTCATGACCGGGCTGCCTTTGCCTGTTCGGTGGCGGGTGTCGGGGTGAGTGCGCCGGTGATGGCCCGCTCGATGAGTATGTGCTGCAGTGTCGCGATCACCTGCGCGGCGGTGATCAGCCGCCTGCTTCCGGACTGGCACGGCGTGCCCGCATGGCCATGGCGCGCCGGCACTGCAGGAAGTCCTTGAGGTCGAAACGGTGGCGCACGTCGTTCCAGCAACCGTTGCAGATGTGCCAGTCGGTGCGACGTAGGTGAACTCGTTGGTCGGATCGGTGAAGCCGCTGATCAGCACCACCGGCGCGTTCGCCGCCCAGGCAGACAATGACCGCGAGCCGCCTGGCGGGCCGGGGTGGGTTGTGTCCTGATGGCTTCGTGCGCCGCTGCGGCTGGCGTGTCGGATGGTGACGGATCAGTCTCGCCCGTCGTGGCCAAAGGCTTCCGGTTCCGGATTAACGCCGTCCCTTCCGCTCACCTTTCGCTTGGCTCACGAGCAATTGCCAATTGCAATCTCGATTTGCCGGAGAGGCAGGGCAGCTATGACAATGGCAATTATGGCGGGAATCGGTGGACAGGTCAAACTCATAGCAGATGCCTGTTAGCGCAATGCGAGAATGTCCCCTTCCTGCAAAGTTAGAATGTCCCCTTTTGGGCGTCGCCCAATGAGGGGACC
>Ga0209415_10019478_pt1 | contig 10621 bp, 10 predicted proteins | sample PeaSoiSIISIP2007_FD_187696 | JGI IMG/M metagenome (GOLD analysis project Ga0209415, IMG submission 187696) | Peat soil microbial communities from Weissenstadt, Germany - SII-SIP-2007 (SPAdes) (version 2) | ecosystem: Environmental > Terrestrial > Soil > Wetlands > Peat | place: Germany... | reverse complement strand
CGACGAACAGCCCGACCCCGAGCACGATGCAGGACAGGCTCATCAACATGGCCCGCTTTTTCGCCGTCAGGAAGCGCAGCGCGATGCGGAAGTTCTGGGACATCCGGGCGGCTATTTCTTCTTGCTGAAGGCGTCGGAGGGAAGCTCCTCGACGCGGACCCGGTCGGCGTCGCGGAAGCTGTCCAGGTCCTCCACGATGACCTGCTCGCCGGGCTCGAGGCCCTCGAGGATCTCGGCGCCCGTCAGCCACACGAATCCCTTCCTGACCTTCCGCAGCTCGACCCGGCCTCCCTTCACCACAAAGACGCTCTCGTTGAGTAGCGCCCTTCGCGGGATGATCGCCTTCGCCTTGCGCGTGCCGACGACAATGGTGACCTCGCCCGTGATCCCGGGGATCAGCTTCTCCGGCTCTATGTCCGTAATGTTGAGGTCCACGAGATGGCGCTGCGTCTCAGGGTCGGCGGTCGGCAGGATCTTCTTCACGGTCCCGTTGTACACCCACGCCCCGTAGGGGAGGAACTCGACCGCGACCGGCTGGCCCACCTTGATGTTCGCGAAGTCCTCCTCGCTGATCTTCGCCTCCACAAGGCGGTCCGTCGTGATGAGCGCGACGATCGGCGATCCCGCGTCGATGAGATCGCCCGGATGCGCGTACACGTACGAGACCACGCCCGCGAAGGGCGCCCGGATCGTCATCTTGTCGATGTTGCTCTGCTCCGTCCGCAGGGTGTTCTCGTCGGTCTTCAGGTTCTCCTCGTTCGTCACCTTTTCGAGGGCAAGCTGCTGCTTGATCGTCTCGACCGCACGGCGCGCCTTCTGGTAGTCGCTGTCGGAGACCTGCCCCATCTTGAACAGGCGCTCCGTGTTGTTGAAGTCCGACTGGGCGGACTCGAGCGCGAACGTCTGCACGGAACCGACGGCCATGCGCTGCTTGACCGCGTCATACTGATTCTGGATCTCGTCCTTCGCGATCAGGATGTCCGAGGTGTCCAGGTGGACGAGCACGTCGGCCTCCTTGACCGGCATCCCCGGGTCGAGACTGTAGCCGTCCTTAAGGACGCGGCCCCCGATCGCGCTCTTCATCTGCATCGAATACACCTCCTTGACCGTGACGCTGCCGGGCTTCAGGTCCCTGGCCTCGCCGCTCACGACGGTCTCGACCTTGGCCACGGACCGCATGGAGAGCACGACGGCGAATGCGGCCGCGGCCAGGACCGCGAGCGCGAGGATGATCTTGAGCCAGAGGAGGGACCTGCCGGGTTTATCGGACATAGCGGGGGGAGATATTGGCGATCGCGGGATCTAACCCGGCGAGCGAGATGAACTCGGTCCATTTGTTGAAGTAGTCGGTCCGGGCGTTCGCCATGTCGTACTCGGTGACGTAGGCATTCATCGTGCTCTGCTCGACCGTCGCCGGCGACGCGTATCCCAGCTTCAGGTCCTCCGTTATCCGCTTCACCTCGGCCGCGATGAGCGCGTTGTGGAGCTCGGACAGCGCCATGGCCCGCGACGAAAGTCCGAGCTGGTGGCGCATGTACGTTATCGAATCGATCGTGGAGTCGATGTAGCTCTTTCGGGTGCGCTCGTAGTACCTCTTCTGGGCCAGCGCGGAAAGCTTGAGCCCCTTGGTCAGGAAGCCGTCGAATATGGCCCAGGAGGCGGCGATGCTGTAGTTCTCCTGCTGCAGGGCGACCTGCGAGACATGCCCCGAGAACGCGGTGGACTGGTTGAAGAGGTTGTAATTGGCGGCGGCGTTGAACTTCGGAAGGAGGCGCACCTTCGCGATCGAGTAGTTCAAGTCCTGCTGGTCCATCGACATCTTGTACACCTCGCTCTGGAAGGTGCTCTCGACCCCGTCGGCGACAAACCCCGTCAGGATCGCATCCGCCAGCGGCGCGGAATACTCCGGGTGCCCGAGCTCCAGGGGAATGGAATCCTCGTCAAGGTCATCGACGCCCACGAGCCTCGTGAACACCCGCTTCGCGTAGGCGTAATCCTCCGCCGTGCGGTCCGTGTAGAGCTGCGCCTGCTCGTAGGCTATCGTGACGCCCTGCAGGTCGGCCTCGGACGCGGAACCGGACTCCAGCTTCGCCTTCAGGGTCGCTAGCGCCTCCTCCGCGATCTTCTGGCTGAACCGCGCATTCCGCAGGGCTATCTTCTTGCCGACCAGGGTCATGTACTGTTCCCTTATCATCGTCGCAAGCTGCCGGTAGGCCTCCGCGAACTGGCGCTCGGCGATCTTGATGCCAAGGGCGCCGATGGCCGCGTTGTTCTTGTACGCGCCCCATTGGAAAATCGGCTGGCTGACGCCGAAATTGTAGAAGAGTCCGCGCTCGGTGCTGCTTGTCCCCTGGGAGACCGATTCGGTTTGGATGGAGTAATTGGCCCCGCCGCTGACCTGGGGCCAGAGCTGGGAGGCGTCCAGGTACCGCTCGCTCTCCCGCTGGGCCACGGTGATGCCGGCCAGGATCGTGTTCGGCGACCGGTCGACCGCTGCCTTGAGCAGGGGCTTGAGCCCGGGCAGGAAATCCTCCGGCAGCGTTCCCTGGATGGAGGGCGCCTCTGCCCGGAGGGAAGCGATCGCGAGCAGCAGTAGCGGCAGGGTTGAGGGCAGTCTCATTCTCGGGGGAATAGTGGTCGTTTAGCCCGCGGTAATTTGGAGTCGAAGGCAATCATAAACCCGGCCGGGGCCCGGAGTTTTCTTGAGCCCGAAGGGACATCTAAGGCACTCTATCCGTTCCTTTTATTATGCCACTTCACGCGGGCGACTCGCTGCCGGTCGGGCAGCACGACATCGAGATCCAGGCCAACCGGCAGGCCTGGCAGCGAAGGCCGCAGCTGCGGGCCGTGTACAGGGGTTTTCACGAGCTGATAGCGTCCCGCCTCGACCGGCGGATCCCCGGACACATCGTGGAGCTCGGCTCCGGAATGGGCTCGATCAAGGAGGTCATCCCCGACTGCGTCACGACGGATCTTTTTCCCAATCCCTGGCTCGATCGCCAGGAAAACGCCTACTGCCTGAGCAATGCCGACGCCAGCATCTCCAACCTCATTCTTTTCGACGTGTGGCACCACCTGCGCTACCCGGCGACCGCGCTCACGGAGTTTCGCAGGGCGCTGGCGCCGGGCGGCCGGCTGATCGTGTTTGATCCCGCGGTGAGCTGGACAGGCCGGCTCGTCTACGGGCTCTTCCACCACGAGCCGATCGGCCTCGGCCAGCCCGTGACATGGGACGCGCCCGACGGCTTCAGGCCCGCCGACGCGGACTACTTCGCCGCCCAGGGCGCCGCCACGCGGATCTTCTGGCGGCGCGAGGCGCCGGCCCGGCTGGCGGGCTGGGATGTGTCCGAGGTGACGCCTCTCGCCTCATTCGAGTATTTCGCCACGGGAGGCTTCTCGGGCCCGCAGATCGGGGGTCCCGCGATGTCCCGGTTCTGGCGTCGCCTCGACCGCGGGCTGTCGCGCTGGCCGAATCTCTTTGCAGCCCGGCTTCTCGTTGTGCTCAAAAGGAATGCCGTCTCCTTGCAGACGAGCCGATTCTAGAAGCCCATTCTCCCATGCCGCGGACCATATCCGAAATCAACGCCGAGCACATCGAGCGCGTGCGCGCGTGGTACGACGAGGCGCCCGTCAGCCTCAAGCCGGCATCGGCCGGCTATCGGGCGATACTGGCCCATTACTACAATCTCCTGATCTCGCCCGATTCGTCCGTGCTTGAGGTCGGATGCGGGTCGGGAGCGCTGCTTAGCCGCCTTCGCGCAAGGCGCAAGGTCGGGATAGACCTTTCCAAGACGCAGATCGACGCCGCAAGGCGGCGTGCCCCCGACTGCGAATTCCACGTCCAGGCCGCCGAAGCGCTCGAGCTGGGCGAGCGGTTCGACTTCATCGTCATCTCGGACACGCTCAACTTCGCGGCTGACGTCCAGCAGGTCCTCGACGGGCTGCATTCGGTCGCCCACCCCGGGACCCGGCTGATCGTCAATTACCCGTCGTCCCTGTGGAGGCCGGCCTACGCCCTCGCGAGCGCCCTGGGCCTGAAGTCCGGCGCGCCCCCGAGCAATTGGCTGACAACCTCTGACGTCCTGGGCCTGATGGAGCTTGCCGATTGGAAGGCCCTCGTCGTGCAGCCCAGGATCCTGTGCCCTGTCGCCGCCCTGGGGATCGGCTCGTTCATAAACCGCTGGTTCGCCCCGGTGTTCCCCTGGTTCTGCCTTTCGGTTTTCTGCGTCGCCCGCTCGGGCCGCGCTCGGGAGACCGGGCCCCTGACCGTGTCGGTCGTGATCCCCGCAAGGAACGAGGCCGGCAACATTGAGTCCGCGGTCCGGCGAACCCCCGATATGGGTGCCGGAACCGAGCTCATCTTTGTCGAGGGCCATTCGAAGGACAACACCTGGGAGGAGATTGGGCGCGTGGCGGGGGAGAACCCGGGGCGCAGGATCAAGATTCTGCGGCAGAACGGCCACGGGAAGGGCGATGCCGTCCGGGAGGGATTTGCAGTCGCCGAGGGCGATCTTTTCATCATCCTCGATGCCGACCTCACCGTGCCTCCCGAGGAGCTGCCAAAGTTCTACGCCGCGATTGCATCGGGGCGCGCCGAATTCGCCAACGGCTCCAGGCTCGTCTATCCCATGGAAAAGGCCGCCATGCAGTTCCTGAACATGTGCGCGAACAAGGCGTTCGGGACGCTCTTCTCCTGGATCCTGGGCCAGTCCCTCAAAGACACCCTTTGCGGGACGAAGGTCCTCAGGCGCGCGGACTATGAGCGGATCGTCGCAAACCGCGCGTATTTCGGGGACTTTGACCCGTTCGGCGACTTCGACCTCCTCTTCGGCGCCGCGCGCCTCAACATGAAGATCGTCGACGTGCCCGTGCGCTACAGGGACCGCACGTACGGCTCGACCAACATCCACCGCTGGCGGCACGGATGGCTGCTCCTCAGGATGGTGCTCTTCGCGGCGCGCAAGCTGAAGTTTGTCTAAAGCCGAGGTTTGCATTGTCCGGCTCACCCGCACAAAAAATCACGTCCCCCGATGCCCTCATCCCCCTCCCCGGTGCGCATAGGCGTGATTGGCCTTGGCCAGTGGGGACCCAATCATGTCCGGATCCTCCGCATGGTGGAGGGATGCATGGTTGCCCGTATCTGCGACAGCGCCGAAGCGCGCCTCGCCGCGGCCCGCAGGCAATTCCCGGGCATCGAGACCACCCGGGACCCCCGATCCATAACCAAGGCGGCCGACATCGACGCCGTGGTCGTGGCGACGCCCGTGCGGTCGCATTTTCCGCTGGTGCGCCAGGCCCTCGAGGCGGGCAAGGACGTGCTGTGCGAGAAGCCGCTCGCCCTCGACTCCGTTGAATCCCGCGCCCTCTGCGCCATCGCGAGGAGCGGGCGCAGGATTCTCATGGTCGGCCACGTCTTCCTCTACAACCCGTGCACCCTGCATCTCAAGCGGGCCATCGACCGCGGCGCGCTCGGGCGAATCTACTACATGGACGCCGTGCGCACCAACCTCGGCCCCGTGCGCAGCGATGTCGGGGTCGTCTACGATCTCGCGAGCCATGACATCTCGATCTTCAATTTCCTGCTCGGCGCCAGGCCGGAGTCGGTGTCGGCCGTGGGCGGCGCCTTCCTGCGCAAGGGCATTGAGGACATTGGGTTTCTCACCCTCACCTACCCCAGGGGCGTCATCTGCCATGTGCACACCTCGTGGCTCAACCCGCGCAAGGTTCGCCAGCTCACCGTCGTCGGCGACACCAAGATGGCTGTCTGGGACGACATGAACATCCTGGAGCCCGTCCGCTACTACGACAAGGGCGTGATGGCCGACAACTACTCCTCCTTCGGCGAGTTCCACATGATCCTGCGCGACGGGGCGATCACCACCCCTAAGCTGAAGCTATTCGAGCCGCTCCTGCGCCAGGACCAGGAGTTCGTCGACTGCCTGCGCAGCCGGCGCGCCCCGGCCGCCAGCGGCGAGTTCGGGTCGAGGATCGTCCGGGTGCTCGAGGCGGCGCGCGACTCCCTCGAGCACGGCGGCCGAATCACCCCCATCCGCTACGCATGACCGAGCGCCCGAAGTCGCCTCTATACCAGATCGCCAAGGACGTGGTCCTCGGAGAGCGCGTGAAGCTCAACCCCTTCGTCAACCTCTATGGCTGCAGGATCGGCACGTTTGTCGAGATTCAGCGCGATGTCACCGTGGGCGCGCACCGCCGCATCCAGAGCCATGCCTTCATCTGCTCGGGCGTGACGCTCGAGGACGACGTGTTCATCGGCCACGGCGTCATCTTCATCAACGACCGCCGTCCGTCCGCCGCCGGCGCCTGCAGCGGCGCATGGATGCTCGAGCGAACACAGGTCAGAAGCTCCGCCTCGATCGGTTCGGCTGCGCTTGTCGTGGGCGGCTCGACGATAGGCGCAGGAGCGGTGATCGGCGCAGGGGCGGTCGTCTTGCAGGACGTCGCGGCGGGCGCCGTCGTCGCAGGCATGCCCGCGCGCCTGCTCTCACCGTGAGCGGCAGCGAGACCAACCCCGCCGCGCCGGCGCTGAGCGTCATCGTCCCCGCGTTCAACGAAGATCGCCTGCTGGAATCTTCGATCAGGGCCCTGCGCGCAACCCTTGACGAGATCAAGGTCGAGGCGGAGATCATCCTGGTCGATGACGGCAGCCAGGACCGGACCGGGGTGATCGCGGACATGCTTGCCCACAATCTGCGCCGGGTGTGCGCCTACCACCAATCCAACAAGGGAATCGGCGGCGCCTTCATCGCGGGATCCCGCCTGGCGAGCGGCGAGTACATCATGCTCTGGCCCGTCGACATGCCGGCAACCCCAGGCGACTTCGCACCCTATGTCGCCGAGTTCGGCCTTGCCGACGTGATCGTCGGATGCCGCAGCGAGCGCGTCGGCTACAATTCGCTCATGCGCCTCAACGCGTGGATCTATCCCAGGCTGGTCGCCCTGCTGTTCAAGCTGCGCGTGCGCGACGTGAACTGGATCCATGCCTACCGGAGAAGCAGGTTCCTTCGCATCCAGCTCGACCAGCCCGGCATCCCCATGCTTGCCGAGGCGCTCGTGAGGCTGCGCGACCAGGGGGCGCGAATCATCGAGGTGAATGTCGCGATGAAGCCGCGCCTTCACGGGAAGCCCTCCGCCTCTCGTCCCAGCGTGATGTGGCACACCCTTGTCGACCTGCTTTCATTCTGGGTTATCTGGCGCGGGGAGAAGCACTGACCGCTCGGCATGGCTCCCATGCTCCCCATAGTCCCGTTCCAGGACCTGCCGCTCCACATCCGCGGCCTCAAGGCGGAGATCGACGACGCCCTGCAGACCGTGCTCGGCCACGGCGAATTCATACTCGGGCCGGAAGTGGCCATCTTTGAGCGGCAATGGGCGGAACTCTGCCACGTCCCGCACTCGGTAGGCGTAGGCTCGGGCACGGATGCCCTGCACCTGACCCTGCGTGCCCTCGGGATCGGGGCCGGCGACGAGGTGATCACGGTCGCCAACACATTCATCGCGACCGCCGAGGCCATATCGTACGCCGGAGCAAGGCCCGTGCTCGTCGACTGCCGAAACGAGGACTACCTGATCGACCCGGCCGCCGTCGCCGCGGCCGTCACCCCGCGCACACGGGCGGTCATTCCCGTGCACCTCTACGGACAGCCGGCCGACATGAACTCGCTCTCCGCCATCGCCCAGGAGAAGGGCCTCGCCCTCATCGAGGACGCCGCCCAGGCCCACGGGGCCACGCTGTCCGACGGCCGCGTCTGCGGCTCCCTTGGCCTGGCGGCCGCATTCAGCTTCTATCCCGTGAAGAACCTCGGGGCCTTCGGGGACGCTGGGGCCGTGACCACGCGCGACGAGCCCCTCGTCCGGAAGCTCCGCCTGCTCCGAAACTGGGGCTCCGTGGTCAAGTACCACCACGAGGTCCAGGGGTTCAACTCAAGGCTCGACACGATTCAAGCGGCGATTCTCTCCGTCGGGCTCCGGCACCTCGCCGCGTGGAATGATGCCCGCCGCACCGCGGCCGGCTGGTACCAGTCCGCCCTGGCCGGCTGCCCGGGGCTTGCCTTGCCAGTCGAGGCTCCTTGGACCGGCCGCCACGCCTACCATCTATTTGTCGTTCGCTTGCTCGAGCGCGACCGCGACACGGTTGCGCGCGAGCTCGCCGCCCGCGGCGTCCAGACCATCGTCCACTATCCCGTGCCGATCCACCTCCAAAAGGCCTACGCCGACCAAGGCCTGCGCGCGGGCGCCTTCCCCCGAGCCGAAACCGCCGCGCGCACCATCCTCTCGCTGCCGATGTTTCCTGAAATCACCCAAGCCCAGGTCTCACGCGTCGCCGACAGCCTCCGCGCGGTGCTGGCCGGCTAGCCTTGGGGGTGCCGCCCCGAAGATTTGCTTGCCGCGCCCGGCGTCTCATTCAGTATCAACGATTTATCCGCGACCAAATGATTTCTGTAGTCATTCCTCTACGCAACGAGGCCTCAAACGTCCCCATCCTAGTCGGCAAGCTCGCCGCGGCCCTGGGAGTTCTCGGCGAGTACGAGGTGCTCTTCATCAATGACGGGAGCACCGACACGACGGCTGCGCGCCTCCACGAGGCCTGCGCCGCCGACCGGCGCCTCAAGGCGATCCATTTCCGCCGCAACTACGGCCAGACGGCGGCCATGCAGGCAGGGTTCACACACGCCAAGGGCGAGATCATCGTCGCCATGGACGGCGACCTGCAGAACGACCCGGCCGACATCGGGAAAGTGGTCGCCAAGCTAGGCGAGGGATTCGACCTCGTCTCGGGCTGGCGCAGGGACCGGCAGGACCACCCGATAAGGCGTAACTTCCTTAGCCGCGTGGCGAACGGACTCATCTCAAGCGCGACCGGTGTGCACCTGCACGACTACGGCTGCTCGCTCAAGGCCTACCGCCGCGAGGTGCTCGAGGGCATCGCGCTCTATGGCGAAATGCACCGCTTCATCCCAGTCTACGCCTACTGGAATGGCGCCCGCATCGCCGAGGTGCCGGTGCTGCATCACCCAAGGCAGCACGGCGTCTCAAAATATGGCCTCGAGCGGATCGTAAAAGTCATACTCGACCTGAGCGTGGTGCTCTTCCTGCACCGTTTCGCCCAGAGGCCCATGTACGTGTTCGGTACCTGCGGGCTCTTGAGCTGGCTGATAAGCGCCGTGGCCGGCATTGCAGCCGTGATCTACAAGGTCTTCGATCACCGATCCTTCATTGTGACACCGCTTCCCCTCATTGCAGTCACGATGTTCTTCACAGGGGTCATTTGCTTTCTCCTCGGCCTTCTTGCCGAGCTGAGCATCCGCACCTATCACGAGTCACAGGGGAAACCAACGTACCTTATCGCCGCGCGCGACAACGTCGCGGGTCCCGCGCGCCGCGCAACGGACCGAGTGGCCTGATCCACGATCTGCGCCGCCCGCCGGGGGCACGCATCCGGCCGAAGCTTCAGACCCCGCATCGCGGCGCCGCGAAGGCGGTCATGCCTTTCTCGCAATGGCGACCACACTCAGCCCGGCGATTCCGGCCGCAATCGGATCCGTTAGCCGTGAAAGACCCACGAAGAAGCGGTCGTATATCCGGAGGAGCCAATTCGTGGACGGCGCGTTGAGGTCGGTTGCCGACCGACTCGCGCGACTCAGCCACCCGGCCACCAACCAGCCGGGAACCCCCGGGAGGTTGATATAGCGGGTCGTCACGATATCCCATCCCGCCGCACGCAGGGCACGGGCCAATGATGCTCGGGAATAGCGCCTGTAGTGGCCTGCCTCTCGGTCCAGGCCGTTGTACAGCGCCGCCAAAGCGGGAGCGATTAGCACTATTCGCCCACCGGGGGCTGATATCTCTTGCAGAAATGTGAGCGCCTTTTCATCCGAGCGGATATGCTCAAGCACGTTGAGCAAGATTACGGTGTCGGGAGCAAAAGCTGCGGTTGCAGGCCGCGAGGACTCGGGATCCTCGAGGTCCAGGCGCTGGGTACACAGCAAGGAGGATCGGGCCGAGATCTTGAGCGCCTCCAAATGCCCGGTATCGAGATCGCAGCCGAGTACGCGGCGCTGTACATCCGGGTGGCCGGCGTCACGGTGCCGATCGAGGTGGCGCGGCCGCTGCCGGCGATCGCGGGCCACGGCGGGCTCGATATCGGACGCAGCCAGGCGCGCCCGCGGGTCCGGCCGGCGGCGGAGAAGACCTTGGAGGTCGCGGCGGCGTAGGTCCGGCGACGCTGGATTCGTAGCGGCTGGGGCGCGGCGCGCCTGCGCAAGCGGTGCGGCTCCCTGTTGAACGAGGCCGCCTGTCCCTCGTCATGGCCGGCCTTGGCCCCCGGCTGTCTGGCACGATTGTTGACAGCGGCGTTGGCTCATCCACGTCATATCAGGACCCCCTGTGCGAGCATCGGCGCGGGCTACTCAGGTGGCTTATGAAGCTGTCCGAGACCGCGCAGATGCATGAGATTGGCTTTCACCAAGCGGGCGAGCAGCAGCGGACTGCGGACGGCTTTCTGTGTCTGCTGCGCCAACCGCAGCAGCAGGAAGGCAATCAAGGCGACGGCGATCTGGATGCGCACGGCGTTTTCGGAGGCGCCGGGGAAGTGCTTGATCTT
>Ga0209415_10019477_pt1 | contig 10622 bp, 11 predicted proteins | sample PeaSoiSIISIP2007_FD_187696 | JGI IMG/M metagenome (GOLD analysis project Ga0209415, IMG submission 187696) | Peat soil microbial communities from Weissenstadt, Germany - SII-SIP-2007 (SPAdes) (version 2) | ecosystem: Environmental > Terrestrial > Soil > Wetlands > Peat | place: Germany... | reverse complement strand
AGGAGAACTGCTGAAAGCCAGGCGAACCTACGAGGCATGGACCGAAACTTTTCCCCGCGACTTCGCTGCCCACCACAACCTGGCGGTAGCGTACGCCAACTTTGGGCAATACGACAAAGCCCGGACAGAAGACCTCGTAGCTATCCGGCTGAACCCGGACTATGGGGCAACCTATTCCAACCTGATCAACGTTTGCACGCGCTTGAATCGCCTGGGCGAGGCCAAGGCCGTTTACGAGCAGGCCTTGGCGCGCATGCCCGATTTCGGCGAATACGGCAACAGCAGCCGGTACGGTGTCGCATTCCTCGAAAACGATAAAGCGGAAATGGAGCGCGAGTTGGCCCGCAACGCAAGCGCCCGGGGAGGTGACGGCGGCTTGCTTTCTCCTCAATCGGACACAGAGGCCTATTCCGGCCATCTTCGGAAAGCCCGGGATTTATCGCGGCGCGCGGTCGAATCGTCCTTGCGTCTTGGCGAGAGGGAGACGGCTGCGACATGGGAGATGAATGCGGCGATTCTGGAAGCGGAGTTCGGCAATACAGCACGGGCCCGCGCCCAAACCGCCAGTGCACTGGCACTTGCTCCGAGCGCAGACATACAACTGCTTGCAGCGCTCGCCCTGGCCAGGGCGGGAGAATCAGACCGCGCGCGGAAATTGGCGGACGAACTGGAAAAGCAAAACCCGCTGAACACGATGATGATTGGCTACTGGTTGCCCACCATCCGCGCAGCCGTCGAACTCAACCGCAAGAACCCGTCCAAGGCCATCGAGGTTCTCCAGACAGCAAGCGCCCTCGAACTCGGAGAGTCAGACCCTCTTTCCGGGCCAGGGGCGGCGCTGTACCCCGCTTACGTGCGCGGCCAGGCCTACTTGGAGCTGCATCAAGGGAGTGCGGCTGCCGCCGAGTTCCAGAAGTTCCTGGACCATCCCGGGCTGGTGGTCAACTTCCCGCTCGGCGCCCTGGCGCATTTGGGCCTGGCCCGCGCCTACGCCATGCAGGGCGACAAAGGCAAAGCCCGCGCCGCCTATCAGGATTTCCTCGCCCTCTGGAAAGACGCCGACCCCGACATCCCCATCCTCCGCGCCGCCAAGTCTGAGTACGCAAAACTTTGAGGGCGATCGCCTGGGGCCTCTTCCGGACCTTCGGATTGTCTTGAGATTGCGGGACTGTGTCGGTTCAGCCCGAAATGGAGAGGGAACGCTTTCCGTTGGCCCGAATTTCTTGCCAGAGCCCATGCTGAGGCAACTGCTGGCGCGATTCCCGGCGGTGGGTCAGCTTGCCCAGTAGCACAGACAATCATGTCTGCGCGCGCTCCACCGCCTCAAAACAATCCACAAAGAAAAAGTGTGCCACTCCACGAATCCATCAGGACAAACTGACCACTTCCCGATCTCCGGCGATTTGAACGGTCTTGGGGCGAAGTGATAGAGTCCACCCCTTCGCGCGTCCCTAGCGTGTCCCGGCAGCTCTCACCCACAGGAGGTCCGGCAGCCCTGCTCCCCGAGCGAACCAGTCGCGATGCCGCTCTCCATCGCTCGATGGGCCTGGCGACAGCGTCCGCGATGGTGGCGGGCATCATTCTCGGTACCTCCATTTTCGTCCAGCCATCGGAGATCAGCCGGCTGGTTCCCAACATTCCTGCCATGATGGCCGTCTGGCTGTTCGCCGGCCTGCTCACCTTTTGCGGAGCCATGACCTGCGCCGAGCTCGCCTCCGCCTTCCCGCGCACGGGTGGCGTCTACGTTTTTCTGAAAGAAGGAATTTCCCCGGTCGCGGGCTTTCTCTGGGGCTGGGCGATGTTCTGGATCATGCACTCCGGCATCATCGCGGCCATCGCCGTAATTGTCGCGCGTTACGCTGGTTTCTTCGTTCCGCTGGGCGGCCGCGGCGTCAAAGCCATGGCCATCGGCGTGATCCTCCTCCTCTCGGGCATCAACTACCTGGGCGTTCGACAGGGCGGCTCGCTCCAGGCGCTGCTCACCGCCGCAAAGGTCCTGGCTATCTTGCTGATTTTTGCATTTGTCTTCGCCGTCCCCGCGCCGGCCCCCGTCGCATCCGTCGCAGCCGCCGATTCGCCGCAGCCGGCGCTGCCGGGATTCCGCGAGTTCTTTCTCGCGCTCGCCGCGGGACTGTTCGCCTTCGGCGGGTGGCATATGGTCACCTATGCGGCCGGCGAAACTCGCGATCCCGAGCGCACCATTCCGCGCGCGCTGCTCCTCGGCACCCTCGTGGTCACCGTCTGCTACCTCAGCCTCAACGCCGCCTACCTTCGCGTCCTCACCGTGCCGCAACTCGTTGCCTCAGAGCGCGTCGCCACCGACGCCGCCAGCGCCCTCGTCGGTCATCGCGGCGCCGCCATCGTCGCCATGCTCGTGATTCTTTCGGGCGCGGGTTCGCTCAACGGGATCATCCTGGGCGGCCCGCGCGTCTATTTCGCCATGGCGCAAGACCGCCTCGCCTTTGGCTGGCTGGCTGCGATTCACCCGCGCTTTCGCACGCCCCACGCCGCCATTCTCGCGCAGGCCATTTGGTCGAGCGCCCTGGTGGCCACGGGAACTTACCGCCAACTCTTCACGCGTGTGGTCTACACCGAATGGCTCTTTTTCGGGCTGATGACCGTCGGACTCTTCCGTCTCCGCCGCCGGCCGTCTTATGCCGCCTCGTACCGCGTCTGGGGATATCCGCTGGTTCCTGCGCTGTTCGTCGTGGCCTGCGCCGCCATCGTTGCCAACCAATTCGCCGCTGCTCCGCAAGAATGCGCGCTCGGACTTCTCTTCGTCCTCGCCGGCCTGCCGGTTTACTATCTCTGGACGCGATTCGCGCCGCCGCCGCGCGGAGGAGACCCGGACCGTGCCCATCATTGACGTTCACAATCACTATTACCCGCCCGCCTACATCGACGCCCTTCGCGCCGGCCCCAGCAACGTGCGCATGACCATCGATGACGACGGCAATCCGCGTCTCTACTATCCCGGCGATTACAACATCGCCGTTCGCGGCCATCGCGATATCGACTATCGCGAAAGCGTGCTGGCGGAATCCGGCGTCGACACGCAAATCATTTCGCTCACCACGCCCGGAACGCACGTCGAGTCGCCGGCGAACGCCGCTCGCCTCGCCTCGCTCGTCAACGACGCGTTTGCCCGCGTCGTAAGCGAAAAGCGAGGGCGCTTCGCCGCGTACGCCACGCTGCCGCTCAACGATCCCCCGGCATCCGCGCGCGAGCTGGAACGCGCCTGCACGCAACTCAGCATGCGCGGCGCCATGCTCTTCAGCAACGTCAACGGCATCGCGCTCGCCGATTCGCGTTTCTGGCCGCTCTACGAGGCCGCTGATTCGCTCGATGCCGTTTTGCATATTCATCCCACTGCTCCCGTCGGCGTCGAGGCCATGACCGAGTTCTGGCTCATGCCCCTGGTGGGCTTTCTGATGGACACGACGCTCGCCGCCGCGCATCTGGTCTTTGCCGGCGTGCCGGAGAAATTTCCGCGGATTCGTTGGGTGCTCAGTCACCTGGGCGGCGCGATTCCGTATCTTGCCGAGCGCCTCGATCGCGGCTTCCACGCCTTTCGCGAATGCCGCGCGAACATCCCCCGCCCGCCGAGCGATTACCTGAAGCAGTTCTACTACGACACCGTGAATTTCGATCGCGCCGCCTTGCAGCTCGCCATTTCTTTCGCCGGCGCCGACCGCATCCTGGCCGGCAGTGACTATCCGCACCAAATCGGCAGTATTCCGTCCATGCTCGACTCGATCCGCGGCCTCCCCATTTCCGAAGCCGACCGCGCCAAAATCCTCCACGACAACGCCGCCCGCCTTTTCCGCATTTAGGTTGCGCTTGCCGGGATCTTTAAAGAGGAAGGTCTTGCGCTACTTCTTCCGCGGAACCATCAGTTTCAGGTAGATATCCTTGCGGCTGTCGAGTGCGGAGAGCCGGCGCGCGGACGAGACGTCTCCCTTGAACTCCGCGTGGATTTCGTAGTCCGTGTTCGGGTCCAGCCCGCTAAAGCGATAGTTTCCCTGCTCGTCGGCAAACGAAGTCTTCACGCTGTTGTTCTGCAGGTTTTTCAGGAACACGATCGCTTCCGGCAGGGAATTCTCGGCTTTGTCCATCACCACGCCGTGAACGGTCTTGAGGACCGGCCCCTTTTTTCCGTCCTGCGCGGCGCCCGGCGGGGCAGCCGGCAGCGTGAGCGCGGCAAGCAGCCCGAAGACGAGCACGGCCCTCAGCGAAAGCGGGAAGCGCGGAGTGAACGGGTCGCGGGCCATACGCCTGGTTGGATGAATCCCTGCAAACGAAGGATACAAGCAGGGCAGCAAGAAAGAGCGGAAATTACTCGTCCTCTTCCTCTTCTTCCTCCTCCTCTTTCTCCTTCTCGACGTCTTCGGCGTCTCCGTCGGAGGATTCCTCATCCTCGTCAGTCAGCGCGTTCACCTGTACCGGAGACACGGAGACGACCTCCAGCTCCACCTCGCATTCCGGGCAGCTCAGGATCTCTCCCTCTTCGACTTCATCCTCTTCCAGATCCAGAACACCGCCGCACTGGGGGCACCTGACCACGCCGATCCTCCTCGTCGAATCCCAGACACAAACGATGCCGTATTATATACCCCGGTTGTCAAGTGGGATGCCAGCGCCCTGCGCCCGCTGTGGCACCGTTTACAAATGGCCAGCCCCAGAGAATATCCGGAACGCCCCGTAGTCGGCGTGGGCGGAGTGGTGATCGAGCAGCGCCGCATCCTGCTCATTCGCCGCGGCGGCGAGCCCCTCAAGGGCCAGTGGTCCATCCCCGGAGGCACGCTCGAAACCGGCGAAACCCTGGAAGAGGGCACGCTCCGCGAAATGGCGGAGGAAACCGGCCTCGTCGTGCGGGTCGTGGAACTGATCGAGGTGTTCGAGAGGATTTTCCGCGAGCCCGGCGAAGAAGGCCGCCGCCCGCGCTACCACTTCATCATTCTCGACTATCTCTGCGAGCGAATTTCCGGGGAAGCCCGCGCGGGCTCAGACGTCACTGACATCGCCTGGGCGGCCGAAAACGATCTGGAGGCCTATCAACTCACGCCCACGGCCACGCGCATCGCCCGAAAAGCCTTTGCCATGAGCCGCACCCGCCTGCCCTGACGCAGGAAGGGCCCCGCAGTTGGTTAATCGCCGGCCGCGCTCCCGGCTGAGCCTCGTCTCGGCAGGGACTGGTAGACCTTGGCGTGCAGAAAGCTGCCTTCCCCGCCGATCAGGATGCGCCCGATCCACTGCGGCTGCGTCGGGCTCAGTACCAGCAGGCGCGGCGCGCGAATGCCGCTAGGTACGTCGAACACAAGTTCGGTCGTAAACGATTCACCAGGACGGAGCGGGCGCGTCAGCGGCGTGCCGGATGCCCCGGAGATTTCCAGCGCGCTCTCGCCGTCCGCGGACACGGGATAGCGCTCTCCCCCTGCGCCCACCAGATAGATTTCCCGTGGCGCGGGCGTCAGAGGAAAGTCGCGAGGCCGGCTGGCGCTGATGGTCGTCTCGTCAAACCGCGTGCGCAGAGTCACCCGCAGAAACATTCCCGGCGCGGGCCGAACGCCGGGCGTGCCGCCCACCTCCGGCAGAGAATCCGCGCTCAGGACGGAGTAGGCCAGGTGGCAATCAATCTCGCAGAAGTACTTCTCCTCTCCCGGAGCGAGTGTGCGGTCGCGGCTGGCCAGCGAGAAGCCGAAAAGCAAGAGCAAATAGCAGGCGCAAAGAGTTCCGGTGGCTGCCAATGCCTTGGCGGCCAGCCCGCGGCCTCCAAACAGCCAGCGCACCGCGGCTTCCCCGGCGCCAGCCAGGCGGCTGCTTCCCAGCAAGGCGGCAAGCGCAGCGACGCCCAGAAGAACGGCAAGCAAACCGCCGGCGGCGAGAAAGGCGAGAATGCCGAAAACGGCGAGCAGTTGCTGATCCATGGCGAACCTTCCCGCGGGCCGCCCGGCGGCCATCAACAATATGCAGAGTACTTTACACTGTAAAGCATATCCTGTCAAGAGGCCGCCGCGGCCGCTATTCCTCCCGCGCCGCCCGGATCAGCGCCTCCATATGGTCCAGATACTTTGTGAATGCCCGCCGCCCTGCCCGCGTCAGCCGGTACTCGGTCAGCGGCACCCGCTGCCGGAACGACTTGGCGCACGACAGGTAGCCCGCCTCCTCGAGTTTCCGCGCATGCACGCTCAGATTTCCGTCCGTCATGCCCAGCAACCCTTTCAGTTCGGCAAACGAGAGTTCCTCGTTCACCGCCAGCGCGCTCAGAATGGCCAGGCGCGCCCGGTCGTGGATCACACGGTCGAGCTCCCACGCTCGCGAGGCGGCGCCGTCCGCGCGGCCCGTCCGTGATGGGCGAACTTCAGCCCCCGTTCTTTCTTTCCTCTCAACCGCGATCCTGGCCACGTTGCCTCCTCGCCAAAAGAATTCCCACGATGATTTGAAGCACGCCAAAACCGGCGCCCAGCAGCCAATTCCCCACCGCGAGGGGAGCGAAAACCGCGGCAGTGCCCAGCAGGAGAAAACCGTAGCCCATGCTGCGGACCATGGTCACGGAGATCGTTCCTCCGCCCACCAGCGCGGTGCCGTAGAGCAACAGCCACAGCGCGGGCAGCAGCGAGAACTGGCCCGAACGTTCGAGCGCCAGCGTCAGCAGCGCCCCCGAAAAAAGTGCGGCCGCAAACACCACGGCAAAACGCCGTCCCGGCCCGGCCAGCAGTGGAACACCAGCGCGCCGTGCGCTGCGCCACATGGCGGCGAGCCCGATGCTCGAAGCAACAACCGCCGCCGCAAGCCACACTTCCAGCCAGCGCTCCGGGCTACCCGCGCGCCAGGCGCACACGGCGGCGGCGGCTCCGGTGAGGCCCATGGCCGCGCCTCCCCATCCCGGGATGGTGGAGAAAGAGGCGCTGCGTTCCAGCGTTTCCCGGATCACGCGCAGATGCTCCCCCGCGCGTGCTTCCATCGGAATCACGGATGCGCCCTCGGGTTCGCGCCGCGGGAGAGTCATGGATCGAGCCTAGCACCGGTGGTCATGGCGTCAAGTACTTTGCAGCCTCAAGTGGCCCGCGCCGGCCGCCGCGGGTAGCGCCCACAAAGCCAATTCCAGCGTATCGCCAGCAGTTCCACAAGCATCAGGAAGCTGTCGCGGTACACGTGCACCTTGGTCTCCGGATCGTGCGCCCAGCGCACCGGGATTTCCACGGCGCGCAGCCCGTGGCGCCGGGCCAGGAACAGCAGCTCGGGATCGAATCCGAACCGTTCGATCCTTTGCTGCTCGAAAAGAATGCGCGCGCGGTCCATGCGGAACGCTTTGAAGCCGCACTGCGTGTCCACAAAGGGAATCCACAGCACCACCTGGACAAATTTGTTGAACAGGATGCCGGCGACTTCCCGGAATCGCGACTGGTGCACGGAAATCAGCTTCCGGTTCAGGGCGCGCGAGCCGAACGCGACGTCGGCATCTTCCAGCGCCGCCAGGAGCTTCTCCGCCTCCTCGATCGGCGCGGAAAGGTCCGCGTCCGTGAACAATCCCACGCGGCCGCGCGCCTCCCGCATGCCGTCCCGCACGCTGTAGCCTTTGCCGAAATTGCGGCCGTTCGACACGAGACGCAGGCCGGGAACGCGCGCCGCGGCCTCCGCCACCACGCGCGCCGTGCCGTCGGCCGAGCCGTCGTCCACCACCAGAATCTCCGCGGCAATCCCTTTCGCCCGCAGCCACGCCGCGATTTTCTCCAGCGTCCGCGGCAGCCGCCGCTCCTCGTTGTACGCGGGGACGACGATGGACAGCGCCAGCTCGCTCATTGCTTGTCATCTTCGCGCTGCCCGTGCCGGCCCAGGAGCGGAACAAAGCGGCATTCGTGCAGCACCTCGCGCGTAAAAGTGTTCCCCGCGCGCCGCAATCGCAATAATTCCTGGCTGTCGGCGGGCCCAACGGGAATCAGCAGGCGACCGCCGGCCGCGAGCTGCTCGAGAAGCGGCGGCGGGACCGAATGCGCGGCGGCGGAAACCACGATGGCGTCGTACGGAGCTTTCTCCGGAAATCCAACCGAGCCGTCTCCTGCAAGTATCTGGACGTTTGCGTAGCCGAGCCGGGCCAGGCGGCTCGCGGCGGATTCAGCGAGCCGCGGATCGAGTTCCAGCGCGATCACTTCGCGCGCCAGCAGGCCGAGGATGGCCGCCTGATAGCCCGACCCGGCGCCCACTTCCAGAATGCGCTCCGTGCCTTCGAGTTCCAGCGCTTCCGTCATGGCCGCCACCATGTATGGCTGCGAAATCGTCTGCCCGTGGCCGATCAGGAGCGGCTGATCGGAGTACGCGCTCTCCGTGTACTCGGGCGGGACAAAGAGATGCCGCGGAACATCCAGCATCGCCTGGAGCACGCGCGGATCGCGGATGCCGCGGCCGCGGAGTTGCCGCTCCACCATGGCGCGCCGCTCGGCAGCGAACGGATCAAGCTCGGGGTTCGGGCCGAACATTACTCATACCGCGGCGGGATGCCGCTCGCCGGCCCGCGCGGCGAGGATTTCCGAGATGGCGTCGAGGCCCCGGTCCAGCTCCGCCTGGCTGTTGTAGAAATGCGGCGACATCCGCACGCCGGCTTTGGGACGGAAATCCACCAGGATGTTGCGGGCCACGAGCGCCTGCGCCACTTCCTGCGCGTGCGGGCAATCAATCGAAACAGTTCCGGCGCGCGCGGCGGGATCGAGCGGAGTGTTCACGCGCCAGCCGCGGGCCTTCGCGCCGGCAATCAGGTGCGCCGTCATGGCCACGGATTTCCGGCGGATATTTTCCACGCCGGCCTGCGCGACGATGTCAAGCCCCGGCCCGGCAGCGTACAGCGCGGGGACCTGCGAGGTCCCGGTAAGGAATCGGTAGCCGGAATCGGTGCGCTCGATGGGCCGCGGGTCGAATGAAAACGGCGATTTGTGCGCGAACCAGCCGGTGATGGCCGGCTCGAGTTTCGGCGCCAGGTCCGGACGCACGTAGAGGTAGCCCACGCCCGGCCCGCCGCACAGCCATTTGAGCACGCCGCCGACGGCGAATTCGACGCCGAGCGCCGTGACGTCCACGGGGATCGTCCCGGCGGCCTGGAAGACGTCGAGCACCACGTGCGCGCCCACGCGCCGCGCTTTTTCCACGATGGCGCGCGCGTCCACGATCGCGGCGCTGCGGAAGAGCACCAGGGAGATGGGCACGAGCAGCGTGCGCTCGTCAATCGCGTCGAGAATGCGCTGCATGGGCGGGTGGACGCCGTCGTCGCTCGGCACCACCACGACGTTCGCGCCGCGGCGCCGCTGCTCGTTGTAGAAGTAGAGGATGGAAGGAAATTCCAGGTCGACCATCACGACTTTGTTGCGCGGCCCGGTGAAATCGTAGCAGGAGGCGATGACGGCCTGCGTGAGCGTGACGTTCTGATGGACGGACACGCTCCCCGGCGGCGCGCCAATCACGCGGCCGATCTGGTCGCCGACTTCGCCGGCCAGCGTCCACCATTCTTCTTCCCATGCGCGTACGCCGCGAACGGCCCAGGATTCCGTGTAGGCGGCCATGCGTTCGCGCACCGCGCGCGGCATCGCGCCGAGCGAGTTCGAGATCAAATAGGTGGAGGTTTCGAGGATCGGAAATTCTTTACGCCAGGCTAGGAGTTCGTTCATTGCAGTGGGCATGGACATAGTTGGATGCCTTCTCCGACCATGAAAAGTATCACATGCGCCGGGGGGCTGTCTGAGGCAGTGGCCCTCCTACGCGATGGAACTGCTACGGAGGGTGAGCCAGCGGGCTTCGGTGGGCAAGCTGGCGGCTCTTGGAGTTCGCTCAGGACGCAAAAAGCGCGCTGGTGACGACCGAGCCGGAATTCCCGACTCGCTAGAGTGGGTTGTGCGCCCGGCGCACAGGGTCTAATTTCGACGCAAATCTGGGCCTCGTGGGTGGAGGCTGGGGGGCGAAAAGCCCCGCCCTTCCCTGCGAGACGGGAAGAACGGGGCACCCTCAGGTCAAACGCAAGTGGGAGGGGCGGGCCGCCCGCCCGTCATCCATTCAGCCCTAAAACCCAGATCGAAAGGCTCGGCCACCCGCCCGCCCGACCTCTGCTACGGTCGCAGGAAGGCTGGCACATTGGCTGGAGCGGTCTTAGCCGGGTGCAGCCCTGCTGGCCAGGATTCATTCCCGATTGCTGTTTCTGGGCGGGTGGCCAATCCTTGGCTGGGGACTTGGTTTGGGGTGGCGCGTCCTTTTCGTCCACGGAAGGGCTGCGGCCTCTTCTTGGCTCCGCCCCCCGCTTTAACCTAAATGGCGCATCGCGGGGAATCCCTGCGGCTCGTTGCACAGATTCGGAAAACCCGCCTCGGGAGAGAACGGCAAAATCCGAAAATTGAAAAGCCAAAATCGGTGACACCGATCAGAACCCCCACACGTAAACTCGACGTATGGGGCACCCGGCCGTCAAAGACCTCCTAACCCTCTTCCTAGATACCTTCGAATAACTGGGGCAACGCTCTGCCTGCTGATATTGTTCTTCCTGCAGTATGCGGAACCGAACCATTCCGCTAGCCCGGATTTCTCACCAGGAATGAAAAAACTCGCTGATTAAAATAGAAAAAGGCCGCTTTTTCGGGCATAAC
>Ga0209415_10019476_pt1 | contig 10622 bp, 9 predicted proteins | sample PeaSoiSIISIP2007_FD_187696 | JGI IMG/M metagenome (GOLD analysis project Ga0209415, IMG submission 187696) | Peat soil microbial communities from Weissenstadt, Germany - SII-SIP-2007 (SPAdes) (version 2) | ecosystem: Environmental > Terrestrial > Soil > Wetlands > Peat | place: Germany... | reverse complement strand
CGCCCAGCCTCTATGACTAGCCGATCGGATTAGTCATTGTGGTGCGCGAGTGATTTCGACGCATGCGCTTCATGCCCATTATCCTGGCTTCCGTCACGCTGATTTCCACAGGATTGGGCGGCATGGCGGCGTTGCGATTTCGCGATCGCCTACATTTGCTATTGGGCTTCAGTTCGGGCGCCGTTATCGGGGTGGCGCTCTTCGACATCTTGCCCGAGGTCTTCGCGCTGAAGGACGGCGCCTCGTACGTACCGTTCGCGGGAATCGGATTTCTGGCGTTCTTCGCGCTCGAACGGTACACGTCGATGCATCGATCGCGCGAGCACGAGCATCTTGCGGCGGCGCATGAGCAGGAGCTAGGGACGTTATCGGCAGCCGGGTTGACGTTTCACAGCTTGCTGGACGGCGTCGCGATCGGGGTCGGCTTTCAAAGCAGCGTGAAGATTGGACTGCTGATCGCGTTGGGAATCATCGCGCATGATCTTAGCGACGGCCTGAACACGGTGACGGTGGTGCTGGCGCATGGGAATCCGCGCAAGAGTGCGACGACGTGGCTGGCGCTGGACTCGATCGCACCGCTAATCGGCGCGGCGACGACGCTGTTGATCAACCTTGGCGGCACGCTGCCGTGGATGCTGGCGTTTTTCGCGGGCTCGTTCATTTATATCGGGGCGTCGGATCTGCTGCCGGAAGCGCGCGAGCACGATTCGCCGCTGGTGGGCGTGGCGACGGCGATCGGCATGCTCGCGATCTATGTGACGACGCGGATTTTGCGCGGGCTGTGACCGTTGCGGACGACGGCCGATTCATCACACGCGACTGGGTATATTCTTCGATAGCCCAGTAATAGTCAGATTAGTCGCGATCCGTTCACATAGATTTCAGACTCGCGTCAAGCACACTTCATTCGGCGACAACGATCGCGTGATTCAATTCGCGCTCCCGCACCTGATTATCGGGAGGAGAATAATCACAAATGAGATCGTTTCGAAAAATGAAGTCCGCGTTCAGAGGCATAACAATCGCGGCCGGGATGAGCCTGGTCATGGCACCGGCGATGACGGCGCCGGCATTCGCGCACCAATCGACCGAAACCGCTACACCGGTCGAACACCTGGTGGCAATTTTCCAGGAGAACGTATCGTTCGACCATTATTTTGGGACGTATCCGTTCGCGGCGAACACGGACGGATCGACGTTCAATCCGGCTGACGGCACGCCCAGCGTCAATGGCCTCGGCACGTTGATTGAGGGCGAGCCGTCGGGCGTTCTGCTGAGCAACAACCCCAACGCCGGCAATCCGGCCGACGGCACGAGCGCGATTAATCCGTTTCGCCTGAGCCATAGCCAGGCCGCGACCTGCGATCAGGACCACAACTACGGCGCCGAGCAAGCGGCGTTCGACCTCGGCCTGATGGACCTGTTTCCGGCGACGGTCGGGAGCGGCACCTGCGGTTTCGACTACGGCCACGGCACCGGGCTAGTGATGGGCTATTTCGACGGCAACACCACGACCGCGCTATGGAACTATGCGCAGAACTTCGCGATGAGCGACAATTCATTCGGCACGACCTTTGGGCCCTCGACCCCCGGCGTGGTTAATCTGGTCGCGGGCAACACGTATCCGGCGACACCCAGCGGCAGCACGCCCAAGGTCGTCAACGTCACCAGCGGTACGGGGACGCTGGTGGGCGATCTGGATCCGACCGGCGACGTATGCTCGGCGGGAGTGACCGTCCAAATGGGCGGCCAGAACATCGGCGATCTGCTCAACGCGCAGGGCGTGAGCTGGGGATCGTTCATGGGTGGATTCGACTTGACCGTCACCAACCCCAACGGCACCACCGGATGCCATCGGTCGAGTCCCGCGGCGCCGTCCACCACTGGTGGGCTAACGGCAGACTATATCGCGCACCACGCGTTCTTCCAGTACCACGCCTCGACCGCCAATCCGATGCATACGCGGCCGAGCGTGCCGCCGAGCCTGTACGGCACCAGCGCGGACACCGGTGCGAACCATAACTATGACATCCACGATTTCTTCGACGCGATGAACGCCGGCAATCTTCCGGCCGTGAGCTTCATCAAGGCGCCGGCTTGGGGCGACGGCCACGCGGGTTATTCCGATCCGCTACTCGAGCAGACCTTCCTGGTGAACACGATCAACACGATTATGACCTCGAAGTTCTGGAAAAGCACGGCGATTATCATTTCGTATGACGATTCCGACGGCTGGTACGACCATCAGATGAATCCGATCGTCAACCCGTCGGCGGCGACCAGCACGAACCAATCACAAGACGGCGACAACCTGACCGCCATCGGCAAATGCGGTAACGGTGCGCCAGTGCTCAAAGACGCCACCAACACGCCGATTCAGGGACGCTGCGGCTACGGTCCGCGGCTGCCGTTGATGGTGATCTCGCCGTTTGCCAAGGCGAACTTCGTCGATCACAGCCTGACCGACCAGATCCATCACGCGCTTAATCGAAGACAACTGGGGCACCGGACGCATCGGCGGGGGATCATTCGACGAACTGGCGGGCCCGCTCACGAACATGTTCGATTTCAGCAACAAGGGTTTCGGCTCGCGGAAGGTGATACTCGATCCGGGCAGCGGCAACTGAGTCGAAGATTTAGCATGACCGTTCGCTGATAGGGTAGAGCGGTCGAAATGAGGGGCGCGCGGCCAATGGGCCGCGCGCCCCTTCGTATTACGTTACATAGTCCAGATGGTCAGAACGCGTGGATCTTGGGGAGCCAAGCGAAGCCGATTGACTATTTGTAATTGCGGCCTTTGAGCATCCGTTTGACTACGCATTCCATCACATCCTCACCGCTTTGATTGAGCACGCGATGGCGGAAGGTGACGATACCACGATCGCCCTTGCTGGTTGCGCGAGTCTCGGTCACGTCAACAATCACACGCATCGTGTCGCCGGCAAACAGCGGACGCTTGAAGGTCATCGCATCGACGCCGACCAGCGCGAGTCCGACGCCGTGGATGCAGCCGCTAAGAATGATGAGTCCCTCGGTGAACGAGAAAATCAGCGCGCCGGGGGCGAAGCGCTTCGGATAGAGCGACTTGTGCGCGACGTACTCATCGCTCATGAAGAGCTCTTCGAAGAAGCCGCCGAGCGCAACGAATTGCGAGATTTCAGCGTCGCCGACGGTGCGGCTCATGGTTTCGATTCGGTCGCCGACTTTCCAGTCCTCGAAGTAGCGCGCATCCATGCCGATTGATTTCTCCTTCTGCCGGTTAGGTTTCGGTGCTCGTCGGGTTTAGTCCCAGACGAGGCCGCCATCGACGTTGAACGATTGCCCGGTGATGTTGTCGGATTCCGCCGAGGCGAGAAAGGTCGCCATGTTCGCGATATCGTCGGGCGTGTTCGATCGGCCGAGGGGAATGGTCGAGTCGAGGCGCTTGATCGCTTCCTCTTCCGACACGCCACGCCGCTCGGTCATCTCCCTCATCAGGGTCTCGAACATGTGGGTGCGGGTGACGCCGGGGCAGATCGCGTTAACGTTGATATTGAAACGGGCGAGTTGCGAAGCGCCGATTCGCGTCATCGCGATGACTGCGCCCTTGGTGCCGGCGTACGCGATGTTCGAGGTCCCGCGAAAGCCCTTGCCCGCGATCGAGGCGATATTGATTATTTTGCCGGACTTGCGTTTAGCCATTTCCCGAGCGGTGCGCTGCATACAAAAGAACACGCCGCGCGCGTTGACGGAATACATCCAATCCCAGTCCGACTCGGTGACGTCGAAAAAGCCGAGGCTCTTGGTGACACCGGCGTTGTTGACGAGGATATCGACCTGGCCCAACTCGGCGACAGTGCGGCTGACGAGTTGGTCGATCTCGGCGACCTTCGCCAGGTCGGTGTGCATCAGCAGGCCGCACTTGCCGATGTCAGCGAAGGTCTTCTCACCACTCTCGCGATCGACTTCGGCGATCACGACGCGCGCGCCCTCGCGAGCAAAGCGCAGCGCCATCGCACGACCCATCCCGCGGCCGCCACCCGTTACAATCGCGACTTTGTTATCCAATTTCATGGCAGAGACCTCCATCGGCTTCTATCGCGCTTGTAGCGCACCCCGCGCGAAATGCACAGGTTCGTACACGACCACGAGGCGAGCGCGATCACGAATGGGCGGTAGTTGACGATGCCATGACGGGATAGATTAGCGGGTCACGATGCGAGCGAGGGTGGTAATCGTCGGCAGCGCCGGCAGGGTGGAGCAATTGACCTACGCGGTGCCATCGGAACTCGCCGGGCGAGTGCAGTGCGGCCATCGGGTGCTGGTGCCGATGCGATCGCGGCGGCTGACCGGACTGGTCACGGCGCTCGGCGATGACCTCGACAGCGGCGGAGTTGAACCGCGCGAAATCATCGAACTGCTCGAAGCGCGACCGCTGTTCGATCGGGCACATATCGAACTGATCGAATTCCTGGCGTCCTACTACATGGCGCCGATTGCGGAAGCGTATCGCAACGTAATCCCGGCGGTCGCACGGGTTGAATCGCGGCTCATGTTCAAGCGCCGCGCGCCGCCATTGCCGCTCGCGCTCGCGACGATGAGCGCGCTCGAGCGCGCAGTCATCGAGGCGGTCGCGCGCAAGCCGATGACGGCGCGCCAACTCGAGCGCCTCGGCGATCGCCGCACCGTCGAAGCCGCGCTCGCGCGGCTGACGACGGAGGGGCTGATCGAGCGGCTCGACGGGACGCGCGGGCGTCATCGCGAGGCCGCACCGCCGCTGGTGCGCCTGCGCGACGGCGCCGCCGCGGCAACGATGCGCGGGCCGCGCCAGCGGGCGGTGGTGGAGTATCTCGGAGCCAACGGCGACGCGCGGCTCGATGCGCTGGAAGCCGCGATCGCCGACGCGCGCACGGTGGTGCGCGCGATGGCACAGCGCGGCGTCGTCGAGGTAATCGCGGATTCGGCGCTCGCGGCGGACGCCGCGAGCGCCGAATCCGCGATTACGCCGCAAGCCCAGGGAGCGCGAAGCGGTGACGCGATCGCGATCGCATCCGCGGAGGCGCGGTTCGAGCTATCGGCCGAGCAGGCCGCGGCGATCGCCGCGGCTACGCCGGCAGTGCGCGAACGGCGCTTCGAGACGTTCCTGTTGTGGGGCGTGACGGCGAGCGGCAAGACGGAGGTTTACCTGCGGCTCGCCGCGGAAGCGCTGGCGGCGCAGCGGCGCGTGCTGGTGCTGGTGCCGGAGATCGCGCTCGCCGACCAGGTGGTGCGCGCGTTTCGTGCGCGCTTCGGTCCGCTCGTGGGAATCGCGCACAGTGCGCAGAACGTCGGCGAGCGCTGGGCGAGCTGGATGGCGGCGCTGAGCGGCGACTCGCGCATCATGATCGGACCGCGATCGGTGGTGTTCGCCCCGCTGCCCGACCCCGGACTAATCGTCGTCGATGAGGAACACGATTCGGCATACAAGAGCGAGGAGGGCATCCGCTACAACGCGCGCGACCTCGCGGTGGCGCTCGGCCGGTTCGCGAATTGTCCGGTGGTGCTGGGCTCCGCGACGCCGTCAGCGGAATCGTACGTGAACACGCGCCGCGGCCGTTATCGGATTTTGCGGCTGACGCATCGGGTGGGCGATCGCGCTTTGGCCGAGGTCGAGATTATCGATCTGCGCGAACATCTGCGGAGCGAGAAATCGCACGCCGAAAAAGGCCGCATCGAGGAGGCGCGCGCCAGCGACAAGCGCGGAGCCGCGCGGCAGAACGGCGGACCGCCGTCTAAATCGAGGGGCGGGGCGGGTGAACCCGAGGCGGCGCCAACCCCCGATGCGGTGCCGCTTTCGGCGCCACTGGTCGATGCGCTGCGCGCCAATCTCGCGAGCGGCGGGCAGAGCGTGGTGTTCCTCAATCGGCGCGGCTACCACAATTTTCTGCAATGCCATCTGTGCGGCAACGTGATCGCGTGCGCGAATTGCAGCGTCAGCATGACGTTCCATCTGCGCGACCGATCGATGCGATGTCATTACTGCGGTGAGAGCGCGCCCGCGCCCGAGAAATGCCCCGAATGCGACGGCTTCGGTCTGGCGGGCCAAGGCTTCGGAACAGAGCGACTGGTGCATACGCTCGCGGAGTTGATGCCCGACGCGCGTATCGAGCGGATGGACTCGGATACCAGCGGGCGGCGCGGGGCGCGTGCGACGATCATGGCGAACCTGGCGCGCGGCGAAATCGATATCCTGGTGGGCACGCAGATGATCACCAAGGGCTTCGATTTTCCGGGCGTGACGCTGGTCGGCGTGGTGATGGCGGACCTGGCGCTGAACATGCCCGATTTCCGATCGGCCGAGCGCACGTTTCAATTGTTGACGCAGGTGGCGGGACGCGCAGGGCGCGGCGACCACCCGGGCCGCGTATTGATTCAGACGTATGCCCCGTTCCATTACAGCATCCGCGCCGCGCGCGATCAGGACTACGCGCGATTCATCCGGCGCGAGCTCGAACTGCGGCGCGAGTTGATGTATCCGCCGTTTGCGCGGATGGCGCTGGTGCGGATCGAGGGAGTCGATGCCGGGCGCGTCGGGGCGATCGCGGCGCGCGTGGCGGCGGCACTGGGGCGTGCGGCGAAGCCCGATTCGATGCGCATACTGGGGCCGGCGCCGGCGCCGATCGAACGCATCAAGCGGCGTTATCGATGGCAGGTCGTATTGAAGGCGCAGGAACTAAACGAGATGCGCGCGGCGTTGTCCGCGATGCGCGCGGAGACGGCGGCGATGGCAGCGGATGCCAGCGTCCATGTGATTATCGACGTCGATCCGATCAATATGCTGTGAAGCCGAGCAGCGAAGGTGAGAAGTTACTTCTTGCGCACGATCACGGCGGTGCCGTAGGCGGCGATCTCGCTCATCAGGTTGGCGATCTCGTTACAATCGAAGCGCATCGCGAGCACGGCGTTGCCACCGCGCTCCATCGCAGCGAGCTTGAGGCGTTCGATGGCCTGGTTGCGGCTGTCGCCGAGCAATTGGGTGTAGGCTTTGACCTCGCCGCCGAAAACCGTGCGCAAGCTGGCGCCGAAATTCGAGAACGCATTGCGCGCACGCACCACCAGGCCAAAGACCTCGCCCAGGACCTGCGTGACTTCGTAGCCAGGCAAATCGTTGGTGGTGGTGACGATAAAATTTTGCAGGGTGTTTTCCATATCCATCGCAAAACGATAACTGCGTGCCCGAGATGCGGCAATTGGGCGAGCGGCGCCAAGCGTCATGGCCGGGGTCGGCGGCGAGGCATTGGAGAATTTTGCGCGGGGCGCGGATTGTCGCTAGCATCGACGCAGTCGGCGGCAAGAAGCGCCACCGAAAGAAAGGAACGCGATTGAGTATGGAGGTGCCAACGCCGCTCAGAACGATCGACGCCGTGATGGAAGACGGCGCGATCATCCGCGTCCGCCAGCACGGTAATCCGGGTGGGCCGAGGCTCGTGTTGAGCCACGGCAACGGCCTGGCGATCGATGGCTATCTGCCGTTCTGGGAACCATTGCGCGAGCGTTACGAGCTGATTCTTTTCGATTTTCGCAACCACGGACAGAACCCGACGCATCGCCTCGATCATCACAACTGGCCAACCTTCATTCGCGACCTCGAACACATCTTCCATCTGGTGCAGGAGCGATTCGGCGTCAAGCGGACGACCGGCGTATTCCATTCGCTGTCGGCAGTGAGCGCCGCGATACATACCCAACTCAGCGGCAAGCGTTGGGATCCGCTGGTGCTCTTCGATCCGCCGTTCTATCCGCGCGACGGCCATCCGCTGCGCGAGCATCAGGTGGTGGGCGAGAACACGATCGCGGCGCGCGCCGAACGGCGCACGCCGAGCTACAAGGATCCAATGGAGTTGGCGCGGCAATTCAGCAAGTACTTCACGCGCTGGCGGCCCGAGGCATACGAGCTGATGGCGCGCGCCACGCTGCGCCGCGATGATGCCACCGGCGAATACGTGCTCGCGTGTCCGCGCGAGTTCGAGGCGCATGTGTTTCGAAGTAACAGCGACAATACCGACGCATGGGCCGGGCTCGCGGGCATGCCGGTCGGGGTCAAACTGATTTGCGGCGATCCAACCCTGGAAAATGCGGCGCCGGCGTTGATCGGCAAAGCGCTGGCGGAGGAGGCGCGCGTCGATTACGAAGCGATTCCCGAAACGACTCATTTCCTGCAAATCGAACGGCCCGCCGAGTGCATGAGATCGATGGAACAGTTTCTCGCCAAACATGGCATCACGGCCTGACGCCCTCGTCGATCCACCGTGAAAAAAAAGGCAGCGAACCGTTCGGCGACGGTCACCGCAGCGCGCGGCGCCGGGCGACGGGCGCCGGTGATCTCGGTCGAACAATTGAGCGTCGAGCGCGACGCGCCGATCCTCAAGGCGATCGATTGGGCCGTCGCGTACGGCGAGCATTGGGTGATCCTGGGCGCGAACGGATCGGGCAAGACCTCGCTGCTGAGCACGCTGACCGGTTACATGCCGCCAACGTCCGGCGCGATTGCGGTGCTCGGCGAAACCTACGGACGCAGCGATTGGCGCGAGCTGCGCAAGCGCATCGGGATATGCAGTTCGAGCATCCATCACATGATGGAAGGGCCCGAGACGGCGCTGTCGTCGGTGATCAGCGGACGCCATGCGATGGTCGGGATGTGGGGCGAGATTCGCGACGACGAGCGGCGGCAGGCGCGCAAGATTTTGCGGCAGGTCGAGGCGGAAAATATTCACGACCGGCCCTGGCGCTTTCTCTCGCAAGGCGAACGTCAGCGGGTGCTGATCGGAAGGGCGCTGATGGCGCGGCCGGAACTATTGATCCTCGACGAACCGTGCGCCGGACTCGACCCGGTAGCGCGCGAACACTTCGTGCAGTTCCTGGAACGGCTCGCGCGATCGAAGGGCTCGCCAACGCTGGTATTGGTGACGCATCACGTCGAGGAAATCATGCCGGCTTTTTCGCACGTGCTGGTGCTCGAGGACGGGTCGGTGCTGGCGGCGGGGCCGAAGGCGAAGATTCTGACCTCGGGGATACTCTCGCGCGCCTTTCACGCGCCGCTGCGACTGCGCCGTCAGCGCGGCCGCTATGCGCTCGCGGTCACGCCGTGTCTCAACGTCGTACTTTGATCCTCCGCGGCGATCCCGCGTGGCGCAATCCCGTATGGGCTTTGAGCGGGCGCATCGCTTTGATAAATTTAGTGTTTACGGCTTAAACCAGATGGCGCTGCTTAAAATTCGCAAGTTCCCCGACAACGTGCTCAAGGAGCCGGCCCAACCGGTCGAGACGATCGACGGCAACCTCAACGGGTTTATCGACAGCATGGCGCAGACCATGTATGCCGCGCCCGGCGTGGGTCTTGCGGCGCCGCAGGTCGGCGACTCGCGGCGAATCGTGGTGCTCGATACCGACCACGAAAATCCCGGCAAACATCTGCTCAAGCTGATCAATCCGCGGGTGGTCGAAGCCGAGGGATCGATCGTGTGGGAGGAAGGATGCCTCTCGGTGATCGATTTCACGGCGGACGTGCAGCGGGCCGAGCGCGTGCTGGTGCGCGCGTGGACGCTGGAGCAAAAGGAAATCGAGATCGAAGCGGAGGAGCTGCTGGCGGTCGCGCTGCAGCACGAGATCGATCATCTCGACGGCAAGCTGTTCATCGATCGCATCAGCCGGATCAAGCGCGAACTCTATCGGCGCAAACTCGCGAAAATGATCAAGGAGGGCAAGGCCGATGGGAAGCCCCCCTCCGCCGTCCGCATCTGAGGCGCGTGCGCCACTGCGGATCGTCTTCATGGGGACGCCGGCGCTGGCGGCCCACATCCTCGAGCGCCTGATCGCCGCATCCGGTCAGGACTTCATCGTCGTTGGGGTCGTCACGCGCCCGGATCAACCGCGCAAGCGTGGCCTGAAAATGGAGCCGTCCGAAGTCGGCGCAGTCGCCGAGCGCGCGGGGCTGCCGACACTCAAGCCGGTGAAAATCCGCACGCCGGAATTTCTCGCGGAGCTGAAATCGCTCGCGCCGGATTTGATTGTGGTCGCAGCATACGGCCGGATTCTGCCCAACCCGGTGCTCGACGCGGCGCGCCTGATGACAATCAATGTGCATGGATCGCTCTTGCCGCGTCATCGCGGCGCCGCGCCGATCGAGGGCGCGATCCTGGCGGGCGATCGGGAAAGCGGCGTCACGATTATGCGCGTAATCGAGCGTATGGACGCCGGACCGATTCTGCTGCGGCGGGCGATCGCGCTCGCGGCCGACGAAACCCAAGGGACGCTCAAGGAAAAGCTCGCCGAACTCGGGGCGAGCGCGTTGCTCGAAGCGATCGCACAGTTTCGCGACGGAACAGTTATCGAGACGCCGCAGGACGAGAACCTCGCGACGTACACCGCGCCGATCGAAAAGGCGCGCGCAGTGATCGATTGGAGCGTCGATGCCGCGCAAATCGAGCGGATGGTCCGCGCGTACGATCCGTGGCCGGTGGCGCGCACGACGATGGCGGGCGAGGATTTGTTGATCTGGCGCGCGGCGGTGCGCGCAGGGACCTCCCGCGGCGTGCCGCGGGAGGTCCCTGCGCGCACCGCCGCGCCCGGCACGATCATCGGGCTGAAGCCCGATGCGACCGTGC
>Ga0209415_10019475_pt1 | contig 10622 bp, 4 predicted proteins | sample PeaSoiSIISIP2007_FD_187696 | JGI IMG/M metagenome (GOLD analysis project Ga0209415, IMG submission 187696) | Peat soil microbial communities from Weissenstadt, Germany - SII-SIP-2007 (SPAdes) (version 2) | ecosystem: Environmental > Terrestrial > Soil > Wetlands > Peat | place: Germany... | reverse complement strand
GGGCGTCCGGCAACTGGCCGCCAGCTTCCAATACGGCGGGCTGGTGCGCCAGGGAATCACGCTGGCGATTGTGGGCCGGCCCAACGTGGGCAAGAGCAGTTTGTTCAATCGCCTCTTGGAGCAGGACCGCGCCATCGTGACCGAGGTTCCCGGCACCACTCGCGACCTGGTGTCTGAGACCGCGTCCATCGGCGGCATTCCGGTGAAGCTGTACGACACCGCGGGAATCCGGGCGGGCACGGGGCTGGTGGAGTCGCTGGGCATCGAGCGGAGTTACCAGGCGATGGCGGATGCCGACCTCACGCTGGTGGTGCTGGACCAGTCGCAGCCGGTCACGGAAGAAGACCGCGAGCTGACCGCCCGCGCCGGCCGCCACATCGTAGTCGGCAACAAGTGCGACCTGGGTAGCACAGGCATTCCTGGTAGCACAGGCATTCCTGCCTGTGTTTCCGTTTCCGCTCTCACTGGCGAGGGCATCTCCAAGCTCCGCGAGCGAATCCTGGACGCGATCGCTCCCAAGGGCGCGTTCGAACAGGAGACCGGCTTCATCACCAGCCTGCGGCACGAACGGTTGTTGCGCGAATCGGCGGGATACCTGGAGAAGGCGCGCGGGGCGGTGGAAGCCGCGATTCCGCACGAGATGCTGCTGCTGGATCTTTACGGAGCGTTGCGGCCCATCGACGCGATCACCGGCGCTACCACGGCGGACGATATTCTGAATCGGATTTTTTCAACGTTTTGCATCGGGAAGTAAGAGCGCGAGGACACGCTGAAGCGGGCCCGCAGGCTGAAAGCCAAGCTGGTAGCCTGCAAGGCCGACTGGCAGTCGGCCCCTGCCGCGGCGGGTCCCGCAGTCACTGACGGAGGATGGGATCCTCTCGCACCACCAATGTCCCTGTGGCCGCATCGCTGCCCAGGGTCAGTTTGAGTGAGTAGGAGCCGGGCGCGAGATGCGGCGGTGGTGCGCCGCGGCCGCCGCCGAAGACCGGCGCGCCTCCCTCCTCGCCGCTGGGAACAGGCGCGGCAGCACCGCGGCCACCTCCTCCTCGTCTTCCGCCTCCGCCGCCCGCCGCTTGGGCTTCCATGCGGCCGTCCCAGGCGTAGCGCGTGATCCCGGGCTTGGCGGGGATGGTGAGCGGCCGCGTCCGCCCGTCGGGGCTGGTAATTTCCAGAGTCGCATTGCCCGACGCATTCGGACCAAGATAGAAGGTGATTACAGGCGTGTTGACCAGGTGAGTTCGGTCGCGCTGCTGGAAGTTGACCGGCTGGATGTATGGCGGATTCTGGCCGGCATAGGTGTTGTCACCCAATTGCCCGCTGCGGCTCATGTCCACCCACATGGTGGTTTGCCGCTCGGTGAAGAGATGCACCGGCTTCGAAGACATGGCCGGCCGCCACTCTTCGAGCGCCGAGATGTCGTCGAGGACGTAGATGCCGCGGCCGTGCGTGGCCAGGATGACGTCGCGGTCGCGCGGATGGATGACGATGTCGTAGACCGCGACGGTAGGCAGGCCGTTCATCATGGGCCGCCAGGTGCGGCCGCGATCGAGCGACACCTGCAGTCCGAACTCCGTGCCGGCGAAGAGTAAGTCGGGATTGCGGGCGTCTTCCTCGATGACATACACCGGCTGATCCGGCGCGAGGCCCGCGGAGAGGTTGGTCCAGGTCTTGCCGCCGTCCGTGGTCCGGAAGAGCCACGCGGCGCGATTGTCGCTGCGGTGGCCATCGAAGGATACATACGCGGTGTTGGCGTCGGCCGCCGAAGCGACGACACGGCTCACCCACAGACCCTTGGGCATCGCGGGAATATTGCGGCCGACTTCGGCCCAGGCGCCGCCGCCATCGCGGGTCAGCCAGACGTTGCCGTCGTCGGTGCCGGCCCAGATGACGCCCTTGGCAATAGGCGATTCGGAAACCGAATAGAGCGTTCCAAAGCTCTCCGCGCCGGTCGCATCGGGAGTCAGTCCGCCGGTGCCGATGGCGTTCTTGTCAGGGTCGCTCTTCGAGAGATCCGGACTGACAATGCGCCAGGTCAGTCCTTTGTCCGAAGTCTTCAGCAGGTAGTTTGTGCCGTAGTAGACCACCTTGGGATCGTGCGGCGAAATGATAAACGGAGACGTCCAGTTGAAGCGGAGCGCCTGCGCGGCTTCGGATGACGCAGGGTCTTTCCCGGTGGCTTCCTGGAAATTGACGATGTTGCGCGGCGCGGGGCGGCGCGACGTGTCGGTGTGGCCGATCGGATCGACCACGCGGAACGTGCCTTGCGTCCCCTCCGAATAGACCGTCCGCCAGTCAGTGGGATCGACTGCCACATACTGTCCGTCGTCCCAGTGCATTTTCCAGGACGCGTCGTTGCGGATACCCAGTATGTCGCGCGTAAATCCTATGGTCCCGATCGAGCCGTTATCCTGCAAGCCGCCGTAAATGGCGTAGGGGTCGCGCATGTCGGTGGCGACCTTGTAGAACTGCGCGATGGGCAGGTTATCGAAGAAGATGAAGGACGCGCCGTGGTCGTGAGTCAGGGTCAGTCCCTTGTCTTTGCCCAGGTAGAAGCGGTCTTTGTTGGCGGGGTCGATCCACATGGCGTGGTGGTCGTAATTGGGGCCGAAAGGAGCCTGCGCCGCGGTCAGTGTCTTGCCGCCGTCGCGCGACCACATGAAGCTGGTGGCCAGCACATAGACGAGCTGATCGTCCGACGGATTGATGCGGATCTGGCTGTAATAGAACGGGCGGTTGTTATAGCGGTTGAGATACTGCCAGGTTTCGCCGCCGTCTTCGGAGCGGTAGATTCCGGTGCCCAACTTAGTCATGGTGGCGCAATCGGGACCTGGAGCCGGGGCGCCCCTGCCGCCGCCGCACTGGAATCCGTGCTCGACAATCGCCATGACGATTTTGGGATTCTTGCGATAGACGTCGAGGCCGATGCGGCCGGTGTCTCCCGCCGGCAGTCCGTTGGTGAGCTTCTTCCAACTCGTGCCGCCGTCGGTGGTCTTGAAGATGCCGCCGTTCGGACCGCCGCTGTCGAAGCGCCACGGCCGCCGCAGGCGCTGATAGAAAGCGGCGTAAAGCACTTCGGGGTTGCCGGGGTCCATGACCAGATCGGTGGCGCCGGTCTTGCCGTCGTTGGGCAGCCCGGCGGTGAGTTTCTGCCAGGTCCGGCCGCCGTCCGCGGTTTTGAAGACTCCGCGATCGCCGGTGAAGCCCCACAAATTGCCGATGGCTGCCACGTAAACGACGTCGGGGTCAGTGGGATGAGTCACTACCCGGGCGATCTGAAAAGTATTTTTGAGGCCGGCATTTTGAAATGTCTGGCCGCCGTCGGTCGACTTGTAGATGCCGTCGCCCCAGGCCACGCTGTTGCGGTTGTTGGCCTCGCCGGTCCCCACCCACAGAATCCGCGGATTGGCCTGGAAGATGGCGACGGCCCCGATGGAGGACGCGCCGTAGCGATCGAAGATGGGGGTCCAGGTGGTTCCCGCGTTGACCGTTTTCCAGACGCCGCCGGAAGCCGCGGCGACAATGGCGTAACGGAAGTCGGTATCGAGGGCCCTGATGTCGGTGACGCGGCCGCCGGCCGATGCGGGGCCGATGGATCGCCACTGGTAGCCGGCGAGAATATCGCCGTTGGACTGGGCGCGGCCGCCGGGGGCGAGCCACGCAGTCACTGCCAGCAGGCATGCGAGTGCGGCGAGGAAGATACGTTGACGTAGGCGTTGGTCTCTCATGCTATTTTTTCGCCTGGGTGACATCTGCCGCCGAAGGCGCCTTGTAAACCTTTCCCGATTTCATCACAAAAACCACCCGGCGGAGCGCCGTGATATCTTCCAGGGGATTGCCCTGGACCGCGATGATATCGGCCTCCATTCCGGGCGAGAGCGAACCAATCTGGCCGCCCATCCCGATCGACTCGGCCGCCAGCGACGTGCCGGAAACGATAGCCGCGCGCGGATCCTGGCCGCCCTTTTCCACGCGATAGATCAACTCTTCCACGTTGCGGCCGTGCGCGCCGGCGACGGCATCGGTCCCGAACACGATCTTCAGGCCCTTGGTGGCCAGCGCCCGCTTGAACATCTCCAGACTGGCCGGAATGAGCCTCGTTTCGGTTCCGATCAGGCTTTCTTCGGTGAACCCGGAAACGCCGATGAATCGCGCTTTGTTGAGGACGTAGTTCTGCGCGACAACCCCGATATTCGGATCGAAGTAAGTGCCGTGGGCGGCCAGAAACTGAAGCGCCTCATCGCTGATCAGCGTGCCGTGTTCCACGGAAGTGCAGCCCGCCTTGGAAACGGTCATGATGGCAGCCGAACTGTACACGTGGACCAGCGTCCGCAGATGTTGCGTGTTGGCTTCGCCGCACGCTGCCGCGATCTGTTCGTCGCTGAGTGTCTGCGCGCCCCCGTCGCGGAAGTTTTTCGACGCGAAGATCTTGATCAGATCGGCGCCGTCGGCCTTCAGTTGCCGGATGGTCTCGCGAATCTGGTCGGGAGTCAGTCGCGTGTCGGAAATCTGCCTCAGGGAAGTCAGTACCCGCGGACCGGGTAACACGCCGCGGTTGATGGCTTCCCGCACATCGCGGTCGATGGGGCTGCCGACGCTTTGCAGGGTCGTAATCCCGGCCATCAGATCGGCATACGCGTTCTCCATCGCGTAGCCCATGGCCGAGGCCGGCGAAGCCTCGCGCGTCGCCAGCTTGCCGTCCGGCCCGAAGTGCGAGGCGATGTGGACGTGCGTATCGATCAGCCCCGGCATCGCCGTCAGGCCGCTCAAATCGAAGGTGGCCTCGCGCGCGGAGGGGTCGATTTTCAGGATCTTGCCGCCCTGTACGACGATTCCGGTATTACGCTGAACGCCGCCCTTGCCGTCGAGCAATGTGCCGGCTTTGAGAAAAATCGGGCGCTCCTGGCCGAATGCGGGGGCGCAGGCCAGGAGGAGTGTCGCGAAGACGGGCCGCAGGCTCATGTTGACCGATCGGTGGACTGGTTAATGGCCGGGGCTCCGGTTCTCATAGACCTTGCCGGCTTTCATGACGAAGACCGCGCGGCGCGCGGCGGTGACGTCCTGCAACGGGTTGCCATCGAAGCCCACGATGTCGGCCTGCATGCCGGCGGCGAGGGAGCCGATCTGGTCCCCCATGTTCATCGACGCCGCGGAAATGGAGGTCGCCGATTCCAATGCGGCCATAGGATCCTGTCCGCCATCGCGCACCCGGACGATGAACTCCTCGTAATTGCGGCCGTGCGCGCCTGCCACCGCATCGGTGCCGTAAACGATCTTCAGGTTCTTGTGAGTCAGCGCCTTTTTGAAAGTGGCCAGCGTGATGGCGAGGCCCTTCTCCATGAAGGCAAAGCCTTCCTCGGTATAATTGCCGCTGCCCAGGAACTTCGGCTTGTTCTCGATGTAGTTCTGCAGGACCAGCCCGATGTTGGGGTCGTAGTAAGTGCCGCGCTCGGCCATGAGACTGAATACCTCGTCGGTGACGTAGGCGCCGTGCTCCACGGATGTGCATCCGGCCAGCGTGGACGCCTTGGCCGATTCCGCCGAATGCGCGTGCACCATGGTGCGCAGACCAAGCGACTTGGCCTCGCCGCAGGCCGCCTGAAGCTGCTCGTCGGTCATGGTCTGGGCGCCGCCTTCGCGGATGCTCTTCGATGCAAAGATCTTTATGAAATCCGCACCCTGCTCTTTCCTCTGGCGAACCAGCTCGCGGAGTTTGTCGGGCGGGCCGCTGTTCTCGGTCAGCGGCTGCAGGGAGGTGAAGATGCGCGGACCGGGGATGATGCCGCGCGCCACGGCGTCGCGGAGGTCCTTGTCGGTCATCTGGCCGGGGCTCTGGATGGTAGTGAACCCGGCGTTGAGCGTGAGGATGGCGTTCTCCACGCCGCGCAAGGTCGCCTGGGCCGGAGGCTCGCCGCGGCCGCCGTTGCGGCCGTCGGGGCCGAAGTGGTAGCCGATGTGCGAATGCGTGTCGATCCAGCCGGGCGTGACCGTCAGGGCGGCGAGGTCGTAGACGATGGCATTGGCGGGCACGGTGCCGCCGACGCGCAGGATCTTGGAGCCCTCGATGACGATGGTGGTGTTGTGGAGGGTCCTGCCCTTTCCGTCGTAGGCCGTGGACACCTTGAGGGCGATGGGGCGGTCTTGCGCTACTACCATCGCCGGCAGCAGGATGGCCGCGCCCAGAAACGTGCGAAGAGATCTGATCATGTGGTTTGCCTCTTGCGATTCTACTCTAAAATGGTGGGGCAGGCGGTTCCGCTTGCCGCTGCAGTTTGGCCACTGTTTGTGGGGCAGCCAATCTTGGCTGCCGCCGGCTTCAGCCGGCGCTCCGCAACCCCCAAAGTTTCTCCCGCCAGAGACGCTCCGAAAGCGTCCCCCGCTCATGTCGACGCTCTTTCTTGGTGGGGCAGTCGGTTCCGCCTGCCGGCCGCCTCCCGGTCATCGAACTAAAACTCCAGCCGCGCCCCCACCATGATCCAGCGGCTGCTGGCCTGGCGGTTGGCGGGCGTCACGGTGCTGGAGATGACTCCGAAGCCCACCGGGCTGCCGGTCAGAGACAGGCCGCCGCCGCCGAAGTTGGGATGATTGAACATGTTGTAGAAGTCAAAGGTAAAGTCGAGGAATTTGTGTTCCGCGAGTGTTACCTTTTTCCCCAGCGAGCTGTCCAGGTTCCAGAAGCCGAGTCCGCGCAGCGGATGGCCGTATCCATCGATGCCGGAACTGAGCTGCACATAGCCGAAGTCGTTGTACACCGCCTGGGGGTTGGAGAAGAGATTGAGTCCGGTGCCGCCGGTCGCGGGGTTGCCGTTGGTGCCCACTCCGCCCGAGCCCGCCACGTTCGAGTGCAGGCTGGTGCCCAGCGAAGAGACCGCCACTAACGGAACCGCCGTGGTACTGAACACCGAGCGTTGGCCCCCGCCCCAGACCTGGCTGCCCTCGGTGACATAGAGGGGCGACCCGCTCAGGGCCGTGAAGATTCCCGAAACATGCCATCCGCCCAACACGTAATTCAAGGCAGACGGCAATGCGCGGTACCTGGTCGGGAGATTGTAGACAAACAGCGCGTTGAAGATTTGTTTGTGGTCGAACTTCGAAGGGCCGTAATCGACTCCTGGCACCAGCGGATTGGCCAGCGTGGACGAGTCGTTCTGCACCCCCTGATCGGTATCGAGTGACTTGGAGAACGTATAGTTCACGTCAAACGTGAACTTGGTGCCGGTGTGCCGCAAGGTGAGCAGGAGCGCGTTGTAGTTCGACCAGCCCTCGTTGACTACCTCGAGTAGTTCGTTGACCGACGTCTCATCGTACGGTTGCAACCCCAGTTGCGAGCGCAGAGCGTTCAGGCCAGGCTGGCTGGAGCTGGTGCTGTCGAACAGGTTGGCCACCGTGCCGGTCGTAAAAAAAGTAGCTTCGCGGCTGGCCAGAAACGCCGTGGTCGAGGCGAAGCCGTTCAGCGTGCCGGCCTTAGGCAACTGGTTCTCGAACCAGGGCTGAGCGGTCACCGCCTGCCCGGCTCGCAACTGGTTGGACACCGCGTCGTAAGCCTGGGCAAATGTCTGCCCCGAGGCGCTATCTTTGAACATGTAGGGACTCGCGCCGAGCCCCACGTTGGAGAACAGCCGTCTGCCATATCTCCCGTTCCAGGCGGCTTCCAGAAACATGCCGTGCCCCAGGTTCCGCTGGATGGTCACATCGCCCACATAGATCCGCGGATTCTTGATGTAGGGGTCGATGCCAAACGAGATCAGCTCGCTGTAATTATTGGCGGGGACATAGGGGCTGCCGATGGTCGCAGGGAACGTGGGAATCGGGATGTTGCCATCCTGACCGACGCGGAACGCGCTCTGCGCCGCGTTCGACGTGGCCGTTGCATTGCAGCCTGCGCCCGGAGTACCCGAAGCGGCGCAAGTGGTGAGCCCGGTGGTGATCGAGGAGCTGAAACCGGCCGTCAGCCCCGGCGAAACCACGCTGTCTTCGCTGCTGAGCCGGCTGTAGTACATGCCAAAGCCGCCGCGGATTACGGTTTTCTGCTTGCCGAGCAGCTTCCCGAGGATGCCGCTGTCAAACGACGGATTCCATGCCAACGCCGCCCGCGGCGCGACATTTCCGAAGTCGGTATTGTAGGGGCTCGCGTTCCCCAATTGGTTGACGGGCATAAAGCCGAGCGTCGGATTGTAAATCTGTCCTTGTTGCGCCGCGTTTAACTTGGCCTGCAGGTACGCCAGCGGCGAGAGGATCTGATTACCGGCGGAGGCATTGACTAACAGAGCTTCTTCCTGATTGGAGAAGTTGTAGGGCGTTTGAAAACTGTACGAGAGACCATACGTCAGCGTCAGCGACGGGCGGATGCGCCACGTGTCCTGGCCATAGAAAGACGCGAAGTAGGAGAGGGCATTCATGTAGATGGGGGTTCCAAACGGTTGCGGCTGCAACTGGCCATTGCGCACCAGGAACGTGTTGTCGTCGTTCATCAGCCCCAGGGTAGTGGTATAGAGAGAGTCCCACGAGGAAGTCACCGAGGATGGCAGACAGTTGGTGGTCAAGCTGCCGGAGCAGGTGGGAGGCCGGTCGGCGGCGGGGACCACCAGAAAGGACGAATCGGCCGTCTCGGTGGCGTTCAACGAGTTCACGGAGCCTCCCACCTTGCCGGTGTGAATGTGATATTGCGGCAGCCGCTGGAAGTTTCCGCCCGCCTGGATGAGGTGCTTGCCTTTGTTCCAGCTCAGATCGTCGGAAAACTGAAGGTTGACGTTGTTGTTGTATTGCGTGCGGACACTGTTGTTCATGCTGATCGGCGGCGTGAACGTGTTGGGAGTGACCGCTACATAGCCATCTGGGCCATTGGTGCCGGGAAGCGCCAACTCCGTGGCAATGGCGGACAACTGGGGCCGCAGGCCGCCGTTACGATTGCGGACATCGCCAAACCGGACGGTATTCACCAGGGTGCTGGAAAGCTGGCCGGTCAGGCCCAGGATGAACGCGTTCGTCCAGGAAGGCGTCTTGTCCTCGTTCAGTATGTCGCTCGGATTGCGGATATCCTCCACCAGCGGCGACGAGTTGTAGGCCAGATCGCGCGAGTAACTGAAGCTTCCATTGGCCCGCCACTTGGAGTTGAAGTTATGATCCAGGCGAAACGTGACAAAATCGTCAGTCAGTGGAGACTTGGCGTTGCCGCTGAAGCCGATGGTATTCAGGCCGTCCCCCGCGCTGGGGTTGTTTCCAATCGGGTCCAGCGCCATCATGGCCTTCATGGTCGGGCTGATTCCCAGCCCGCGCGGGTCGCACGGCTGGTTGCCGGCTGGTCCGCACAAATTGGAAGTGGCCAGGTTGTAGGCGACGGTATTCCCCGACGCATCCCGATACTGCAGGATACCCTGCCGGAGCGCGGCGGTGGGTACCGTCACGCTCACCGGGAAGGTCTCGGGATAGCGCCGCGCCTCGTACTCCACGAAGAAGAACGTCTTGTCCCGAATAATCGGCCCGCCGATCCGGCCGCCGTACCGGTTGTCCTCCACGTGCGGCTTGGCGATGTTCAGGCGGTTGTTGTCCCAGCTATTGGCATTCAAATCGCTGTTCTGCGTATACCAGAACAGCGATCCGTGGGCCTGGTTGGTGCCGCTTCTTTGGACCAGGCTCACCTGGCCTCCCGAACCGCGGTTGAAGGTGGAGTTGGCGTTGGCCACGGCCACCCGAAACTCGTCCGTGGCTTCCACGGAAAACATCAGCACCGGCCGGGCGCCCTGGTCGCTGTTGATGGTCGAATTCGTGGAGTTATCGGTGATATCGATTCCGTCCAGCGTGAAGGTCGTTTGATCGTTCAAAGCGCCCGCGATGGATCCGCCGTTATCGCTGCCGGTTTGGGGCGTCGTGCCCGGTTGCAGCAGCAGCAGTTCTTGCGCCTGGCGCAGCCTCGTGGGGAGACTGAGAAGCGGTTGCGTGCCGATGACATCGCCGAGGGTCGCGTCCACGGTTTGCAATTCGACTTGAGCCTCCGAGGCGGTCACCGAGACGGTCGTGCTGGTCTCTCCCAAAGTCAGCTTGATGTTGATGGTGGCGCTGGTGTTCACCTGCACGTCCACATTGCTGACCGTGGAAGTGCGGAAGCCCTTGGCGGTGGCCGAAATGCTGTAAGTGCCGGGGTTGACTCCCGGAAAGGCATACTGGCCCTGCGCCCCCGTGACGGCCAACGACTTGATCCCCGTGTCGGAGTTCAACAGTTCCACCTCGGCGCCGGCGACCATTCCGCCCGAAGGATCGGTTACTACCCCGAGGACCGCACCAGTGGCGGCCGTTTGTGCCCAGCCAGGTATGGCAGCCAGGCAGCAGAAGAGTGCCAGAAATAAAGCGTATGGAACTTTGCGTTTCGCGTTCATGATGCCCCCTCAGGCGTCCCCTCGTGGAAAACTCTAACGCGGGCGTGCGATCTGAATTGTGGAATCGTGGCTCAGGCGAGGAACTTCCGAATTCGCACCCACTCCCAGCGAGCGTCCCAAACGGGGGGACAACATGGATGCGATTGTAGAGGCGCGTTGAAGAAATGTCAATGTGGTGTGCTAAAAGTGTGCTGGAATCACGGGTCACATGTGGACCAGGCGGGAACTTTTGGAGGCCGCATGATCGACCCA
>Ga0209415_10019474_pt1 | contig 10622 bp, 9 predicted proteins | sample PeaSoiSIISIP2007_FD_187696 | JGI IMG/M metagenome (GOLD analysis project Ga0209415, IMG submission 187696) | Peat soil microbial communities from Weissenstadt, Germany - SII-SIP-2007 (SPAdes) (version 2) | ecosystem: Environmental > Terrestrial > Soil > Wetlands > Peat | place: Germany... | reverse complement strand
ATCCCCCGGTTCGACCAGGCCGGGGTGCGGTTCGCCGAGGCGGACGGGATCATCGACCTGGGCACCGACTCCGGCCGACTCGCCGCCCGGATCCTGATCGCCGTCGCCAAGGCCGAGCAGGAACGCAAATCCGAACGGCAGAAACTAGCCAACGAGGCCGCCGCCATCAGCGGCAAACGCCCGCTGGGCGGCCCGCGGCCGTTCGGGTACCGCGACGACCACGTCACCGCCGACCCGGCCGAGGGCCGCGCGGTCGCGGACGCGTGCGCGCTGCTGCTGGGCGGCGGGACGCTGTCCGGGGTGATGCGGGAATGGACCCGGGCCGGGGTCCGGACGGCCCAGTCGAAGTCCGGGCGGTGGACCCGGCAGTCGATCCGGACGATCCTGCTGAACCCGCGGATCGCCGGCCTGTCGGTGTACCAGGGCGAGATCGTCGGCCGCGGGGACTGGGAGCCACTGGTCGGCGAGGAAACCTGGCGTGCGGTCCGCGGCATCCTGACCGACCCCTCCCGCACGCCGCCGAAAGGGGTACGAACCCTGCTCGGCGGGCTGGCGCGCTGCCCATGCGGCAACATCGTCACCGGCATGCCCAGCCACACCGGGCAGCGGATCTACCGGTGCGCCCCGGCCACCCGCAACCGGGCGTTCGGAGGCGGGCACGTGGCCCGGCAGGCCGGACCCGTGGAGGACTTCATCGAAAGGCTCGTCATCGGCCGACTGTCCCGCGCCGACGCCGCCGGCCTGGTCGCCGTCCCGGAGGGCGGGCCGGACGTGGCCGCGCTGAGCGAGGAAGCGGCCGCCATTCGCCGCAACCTAGACGAGATGGCCGCCGACCGCGCGCTCGGGCTGATCACCCGCGCCCAGATGATCGCCGGCACCGGCCGGGCGAACGTGCGGCTGGGCGAGATCGAGGCCGGCCTAGAGCGCGCCGGGCGGGAGAACGTCCTCGCCCCGCTGGTAGCCGCCCGGAACGCCGCCGTCGTGTGGGACGACCTGGACCTGTCCCGCCAGCGCGCCGTAGTCCGGACGCTCATGTCGATCACGCTGCTGTCGCCAGGTCAGGGTGCCCGCCGACCGTTCGACCCCGGTACGGTGCAGGTCACCTGGCGGCAGCACAACTAGCTGATCGCTGGCCCGCCTGCGGCAAGTCGCTTCACATCAGTGCGGCCAGGACCGGCTCAGTTCAGGGACAGGGCGAAGACTGCGGCGCGGCAGCGTCATCGGGCGCTGGATCCGTCGTGTCATCACGCAGCCATGTAAAGGGAGGAAACCAGGCCCAGCGCCCACCCGAGATCATCTCTTCCGAAGCGGTCCCCTGAGAACGATCACCGGCATTCAGCCCGCTGGATCGACTCTAAGAGACAGGGTGTATTGACAGGCTATCGGTATGACTATATTTTCCAACTTGACTCGCTTGCACATCCATACCCGACCGTCCCGGTTGGGCGGCAGGAAAGGATGCTTCGGTGGGGATCCAGCGCTACTTCCTACTCTTTTTCCCGGCACGCGTAGGCGGCCGGGGTACTGCCTTGCCTATTCCACCAACGGGCCACCTGGTCTGTGGAGGTGAGCGTCCTGATCAGCCACACCGCGGTCGCCGTGTCGATCAGCCGCCAACAGGACAGGGCTAGCTACGTGCAGGCGGACTTTGACTACGAGAAACTCCACTGGGCCGGCGCCGGGCAGTTAGGAATCAATGTAGAAACACTGACCGAACGGTGATCTTCTTCATATCTCGTAGAAGGGACAACAAGTGGCTTCTCCAAAAGTCCGAGTATTGCGGTGTTCGCGTAGACGATATTCATCCCATGCGCGCGCCGCGTGCTCGGCTGCGTTACTCGGCGCCCTTCTACTCGGCGCACCTGCTGGCCTCGCCTCAACTCGTCACCATGCCGTTGTCGGCGACACGGTGCAGGTCGTCGGCCTGCCGGCTGAGTCTTCGACGATATCCGTCCTCGTTCGCCAGGCCTGGAACCATGTCGGCATTCCGAAGCATATCCGCCTCTATGCGATCGGACAGTTCGCTGTGAAAGGTAACGCAGCGACGATTCGTGTGCCGGTCTCAGAACGGCTGGCCGATATTGCCCACACGATGCACGGTATAGTCAACCTCGTGATCGTTGTTAGGTCTCCGAGCCGGACATATCAATGGATGCTCCCGGCGCGAGTTCAGCACAACCGTCTCCTGCTCAGCACGAAATTGCCCAGCGTCACTAAGTGGGCATGGTTCGAGACAATAAGCACAGCCAGGCCGGATTACCCGTGCGAGTATCGGACCATAAATACGTGGGAAAATTACACCCAGCTCGGCGAGCTACACGTCGCAAATGTGACGGACGCCTCCGCCAAATATGAAGACATCACCACCGCCGACAACTCCATAAGCGTAGGTTATAGCGGATCGGGCGACAACGGCTCGTTCACCGGGGATGGAACTCTAACGCTTTCGAATTCCATCGGAACCGATGGTTATATCAATCGAGGATCAGGCTATCACAAGAACGTGCGCGGTCATATCTATTACGATGAAGTACAATTCTATGCCGGCACCTGCCCCTATGGATACGGGTATTACATCTTCCCGGAAAGTTCAGTGGGAGACGTCACCGACGGCGTGGACGACGCACCTGTCAATCCGTACGGCAGTTGCGGAGCGGATCCGAACGGCGACGCGACCGTCGGACCGAACGGCGGGTGGGGCAGGGATCGTTCCAGCGCACGAACCTACGACGGAGCAACCAATATACTTGGCTTCTCCATATCGAGTGAGAATGGATTTACAACCGATGTCAACGAGAGCTGGACGGCAGGTGCGACGGCAACCTACGTCTGTGGTGACCAGAGTCCGGTTCAATATTCGGGTGTATTCTGGAACGACGGCCACTGACGAGCCCTTTATGCGCACTATGCGGTGTTCGCGGAGGCTCGTTTCGTATTGGGTAGCAGTGGTCGCGGCGACAGCCGCGATCACTGCTTGCTCCGTGACGGGCGATGGAAGGCTCCCGCTCACAAACGGCGGCGGGCTATCCATTGGATGGCGCGAGGCCGACGTCGGCGAAGTCTCCGACTTCCCTGTGATAGTGCAGAACACAGGCTCGGTGCCAATTATTCTCGTTGACGTTAGGTTGATCCCGCTTCCTGGCTTTCCGATTCCGAGACTGGCGAAAGTTGGCGTGCTCACCGAGCACCACACCCTGCTAACGTCGGCTCTCGGCTGGCCGATAAGACGGTTGCCGCCCCTGTCAGGATTCTGGCAGACTGTGCCGATTCAGGGATATGTTGTGCGCCCTTGGAATGTCATCCATAAGCACGACCCTTGGCCGGACATGATTGAAGTCGGAGCGATCGGCGGCAGGCCAGGAACGAGCTATGTTTTTGCTGGACTCTCAGTGACATATAAGCTGAACGGACACAGTTACACTCAACGCCTATATGAGGCAGGTGATGACTGCGTTGTCCCTGCAAAACTGCTCGCGCGAACGAGAACTACGGCTTATGTTGTTGCCGATAAACAATGCGCGGCAGAGGAGAATCGAGCCAACAAGGTGCTTGAAAGAATCGCTCCATAGTTCCGAAGCGCTGGAGCCCCCGGCGGCCGCAGGGTAGCGGTGCGTAGCCGGCGACGAGTGCCGAGCCATCGCTGGATGATGGTCAGGGCGGCTACGCTCGCACCGTCGTCGCGGCCGGTCTCGGCGGCACTGTCGAGCGGCTGCGGGCCGACGGCGCAGGGTCGTCGAGGAGCCAGCGGAGCAGCCGCGCGGCTCGCGACTGCGGCGACCCCGCTGGCACTCTGTTCCGGATCAACGAGCTGCGCTGAGCCGTCCGGCTTAGGAGGCACGTCCCAGCGGCGGCGGCCCGGGTGGGCTGTCCCTGCGGGACGGGCCGCGCGGGAGCAGGGCGAGAGTGTCGCGCTGCCAGCTGGTGAGCGGGGGCGCCTTGTCGATCAGCCGGGCGATCCAGGCGTCCAGGACCGGTTGGTCCCCGGGTGGGGCGGGTCTTTCCTCGCGCTGAGCGTTGGCGGGCGGGTGCGCGGCTGGGGACGGCGGGACCGGGCAGGGCGGGACGGGGCGGCCCGGGCGCCCGGCCGCCGGCTCTTCGTGGCCCGCGTTGTTCCTCACCGTGGCCTGGTGCCCTGATGACCGCGCTGCCCTTTGCGCATGGCCTTGAGAATACCGCTGTTTCCAGCGTGCCGCTAATGGGACCTTGACAATGCCGAAACAGCCTGGCATTACTGATACGCGGCGAACCTCACTGAACTGCAATGGACCGTGGCGGCCCTTCCGGAGTCTAATTGAAATGCACCGGCCAGAGGAAACAGCGGCGGGCACCAGCCGGCGTCACGTGGCCCAGTCCGGCAGGACCGCAGGGCACGGGTGCTGCTGAACGTGCTGCTGACCAGGGAGTTCCGGGATCAGCTGGCCAGTGCCGAGGGCGGGCCGACGCGATCGTGCATGGCATGACCGCTGCGGGCCGACTCAGCACGCACTATTCCAGGACCACCTGAGAACGCGGGCAAAGTCTCTGGAAGCAAGATGTGCGTAAACCCGGAATAGCACTGGACCGGGCGCGGTCCGAAGATTTACCCTGGCGTCCAGCGCCAAGTTCAATAAATGATCAGGGCGCATTCAGAAAGCAAGACCAGTGAGACCCGGAAGCACGCGCGCAGCAACGGGAGTATTCGGGGAATGGTAGTAGCGAACGACAGCCGTCGACACGTAGGCAGCGCTCTGGCTGGCCGCAGATCGCGCCGGCCCGGCAGACGACTGCGGCGGGTTGAGTTCTCCCTGACCGACGAGGAGTTCGGCGAGCTGGGTGCGGCGGTCGCTCGGGCTGGGCTGGCCAGGGGAGCGTACGCGGCCGAAGCGGCGCTGTCGGTCGCCGGTGGTGTGACGTCCCCGGCGGATGCCCCGTTCCGGGAGGCGCTGGGTGAGTTCGTCCGCGCGGCCGGGCTGGTCCGGAGGATCGGGGTGAACCTGAACCAGGCGGTGGCGAAGCTGAACACCACCGGGCAGCGTTCCGGTGACCTGCTTGCGTACGCCGCGGAGAGCATCCGGCGGGCGGAACGGCTCGACGCAATGGCGGAGCAGATCCGCGAGAGGCTGCGGTGATCGGAAAGATCAGCGATCCGCGCGGGGAACGGGTCACCGGACTGATCCACTACCTGTTCGGCCCCGGACGGCGCGAGGAGCACACCGATCCGCACCTGATCGCCGGGTGGCGGCACCCGGCCGAGCTGGAGCCGCCGCTGCGCGCCGGCGGCCGCCGCGACTTCCGGCAGCTGACCGGGCTCCTGCAGCAGCCGCACGCCGCGCTCGGGCCACGCGGCTTCGACCGGCCCGTCTGGCACTGCGCGGTCCGCGCCGCCCCCGAGGACAGAATCCTGTCCGACGACGACTGGGCGCAGATCGCCGGTGACATCATGCACCGCACCGGGTTGTCGCCCCGTGGCCAGGACGACGACGGCGTCCGGTGGGTCGCTGTCCGGCACGGCGAGGATTACATCCACATCGTGGCGATGCTGGCCCGTCAGGACGGTGGCAAGCCGAGGCTGTCGAACGAGCGGTACCGGGTCCGGGAGGCGTGCCGGGCCGCGGAGGAACGGTATGGGCTGCGGAGCACTGCCCCGGGTGACCGGACCGCTGCCCGCCGGCCGACACGGGCGGAGCAGGAGAAGACCCGGCGGCGCGGCTGGCAGGAAGCTCCGCGGATCACGCTCCGCCGCGCGGTCAGCCTCGCCGCCGCCGGAGCATCCAGTGAGCCGGAGTTCTTCGCCCGCCTTGTCGGTGCCGGGGTCCTGGTCCGCAAGCGGTACAGCAGCCGCACTCCGGGTGAGGTCACCGGTTATGCCGTCGCCTTGCCTGGTGACACGACACCTGGCGGCCTGGTGTGGTTCGGCGGCGGGAAGCTCGCCGCCGACCTGACCTTGCCCCGGCTGCGCAGTCGCTGGGAGCCAGCCCGCGCCGCACCGGGCGGATCGTTCACGCCACAGGAGCGGAACGCGATCTGGGAGCACGCCGCCCGCACCGCCGCCGACGCCTCCGCCCACATCCGGTTCGCGGCGGCCACCAGCCCGGCCGGCGCAGCCGACGCGGCCTGGGCTGCCGCCGACACGCTGCACGTGGCAGCGTCGGCGCTGCGCAGCCGGGAACTGCAGCGGGCCGCCGCGGCCTATGACCGCGCCGCGCGGTGTCCCTACGGCCGCATCCCCAGGACTACTCCCGCCGGGAACGGCCTGCGTCAGACAGCCCGGCTGCTGTCCGCTTTATCGTTCACCGGCGATCCGGGCCTCGCCCAGCTCGCGCTCGTCGCACGCCTGGCGGCGCTGATTGAGGACATCGCCGACCTGCGCACGGCTCAGCGGCACGCGGCACAGGCAGCCGCCGCCCGCCGGGCCGCCGAGCACCTGCACGCCGCCCGGACCGGCTACGCCACCCGCGTACCCGGCAACCGTCCTCGCGCCCGCACAGCAGCCGGACAGGCCCGGCTCGACTTCCCGATGCCACCTCTCACGCAACGACCGGCAACACCAGCCAGCACAAGTAAGGCGGCTCAGCCCGGACCCCGGCCGTCGCGACGCCCGCACCCGCCCCGGCAACGAGGCCCAATTTGCTAGCGCGACTGCGTCAGGCGCCGGCCAGCGGGATCTGCGAGGAGTCCGGCATTCCGCCGGAAGCTGGGCGGCCGGCGTCTCACGGTGACTACCGACTATCGATGCCGCACACGCCGCAGCTCGCTGACTGCGAGTCATCAGGGCAGAGGGCGCCCGTCTTGCAGGTAGCGCGTCTCTGCGGTCGTCAATGCCCGGAGCGCCTCGGCCACTCGTCGTGTCATCGACGGGCGCAGCCGCGTTGCGGCGGTGTCGACGGTGCAGAACTCGTAGCCGCACAGCTCGCCATCATGCACTTTGAGGTCGGCGATCTGCTGTCCGGTAAGGGTCCCGCCGTCGAAGATGAACATCAGCGAGTCGTCCCAGGGGCCGTGAGGTGATACCCAGTCGACGCAGAGCAGCCGCCCGGCATGGAGGTCGAGATCCAGCTCCTCCTTCAGCTCGCGGCGCGCCGTCTGTGCTGGCGGCTCGTTGGCCTCGCTCATCCCGCCGGGCAGATCCCATCCAGGTTTGTACCTGGGATCGACGAGCAGGAGCCGGTTCTGGTCGTCGCGGATGAGCATGTCGGCGCCGACTCGCTTGCGGGGCTGAGAGGCGTTGCCTTCGGCCAGGAGCGCGTGCCAGGCGTCCGGGTCGCGCTCGTAAAGCGGTGCGTCTCTGGTCACAGGTATTGCGTGCCGTCCGTCGTGCTGGGCTGGGGGTCAGGGGCCAGCCAGGAGCTGAGCCAGAGCCGTTCGCGCAGTGCCCGGCGCAAGCTGGCTAGCACGACGGCCACATCCGGGGTTACCTGGCATGGCTCCAGGAGCGCGGCGAGACCGCGAAGCTGCTGGATGACCTGGTAGGAGCTGAGCGACTGGGTAGCCTCAAGAACGTCCTGGATGATCGCGCAAGCTTGCTCGGGCTCGCCCTGGTCGATCAGGATCCTGGCCAGCAGGAGCTGAGCGAACGCCCGGCTGCGCGGATGGCTGCCTGGCCGCACCTCGATGACGTGCGCCGCATGGCGCGCGGCGGCTGTGAGCTGGCCGAGCTGACGCAGGCAGCGAGCGGCTTCGCTGGCCAGTGAGCCTTCATCGAATCGGCTGATCCATGGTGAGCGCTGCTCGGCGGGTTCCTGGTCCAGCTTCTGCTCGGCGCTGAGCAGCGCCTTACCGCACGCCGCGGGCTCGGGTTGCGGCAGGGTCGCCAGCCCGCGGGCTTCCATGGCAAGTAGCTGGGCGGCGAGTCCTGGGCTGGATGAGCCCGTACTGAGCGCCAGATGTCCTTGCCGGGCGAGCTGGATCGCCTGGCGGGGCTGGCCCTGGTGCAGCGCCAGATGGCTCATGCTCGCCAGAATATGGGCGCTGAGCTGGGTATCGCTCCCGACCTTGGCAAGGTCCAGTGCCCGGAGGAAGTGCTGTCCCGCAGACGTGTCGCGGCCCGCGTCGTGTGCCATCCAGCCGGCCATCTCGGTGAGCGCACCGGCTGCTGCGAAAACTCCTGGCTCGCCCGCAGCCGTGCCGAAGAGCCGCGGCGCGAGTGCCGTCTGCAGGTAGTTCACCACAGTCGGGTAGAGGTGACCGCCGCCAACCTGGAGATCGGCTGCCCGGAATGCCTCCATGGCCGCAGTGTCCGAACCACCGTCGGCAGACGGCATGCCGGGCCAGGCCCGATGGGACGGCGAGGTGCCCACCGGAGTCACAGGGCCAGGCAGCCACATCTCGCCGGGCGCCGCGTCCTGGGACCCAACGCCATCTCTGGGTCCGGGTAACCGGAACCAGAGGTACCTGGCTGGGATCTTAAGCGTCTGCGCCCAGCGGGTGAGCTTGTCTAGATCCTGCAGCGGCGGCCCGTTCTCGGTGCGGCTGAGCTGCGTCTGAGTCAGCCCGAGCCAGCCGGCCACCAGTTCCTGTGACAGCGGGCGTCGGCCGTGGTGCGGGTGGTGCCGGTAGGCGCGGATCACCTGGCCGATGTGCCAGGAAGCCACAGCTTCGCGAATAACGCGCGTGTCCCAGAAGCTGTCCGGGACGTCGGGAGGTCCGAGAGCAAGGCTGGCCGCCTGCTGCTGACAGGGCGCGCACTGGCCCAGCTGATTGCCACGGGCTAAGCGGGTACCGCAAGTGCCGCAATAGCACGCGTTTCCGTAGCTGCTCATTGACCTGATCCCCGCACGGTTCGAGGTACCTGCATGCCGTATAGGAAAGTCTAGGCCGGTGTGGTCATGCCTGCCCGCTGAGCTTATGCGAGGCGCGCATAAGCCCATGCGATCTTCGGTCTAGCCCGCTGACCTGAGCCGATGATCCCCTTGTCGGCGAGGACTCGTAGCTGACCGCCAGTAGAGATCACTACCAAGGGGACCAGCACCGGATGAGCGGCGCAAGCATCGACTTGTACGCAACCGTGATCGGCGATGTATGCACTGCCGGTGGCGGAGCCAGCGCCGTGAGCGGCATCGGTGCACCGCCGCCCGTGCCAGGCCGGACTCATTCCCCTGCTCTACCGTCATTGCCTAGTGGTGCCTCGTTGATGTCCGAGTGGCCGTTGCGCGATTTCCTTGAATTCGGCGTGCTGCGCGGCGCGGTGCCGTGTGCCCGTTACCACTGTCGGCAAGTGCTCTGGGAATGGCACCTGAGTGAGCTGGCCGGCAGCACCGAGTTGGTCGCCAGCGAACTGGTGACCAATGCCGTCATCGCATCCCGTTCGGTGGCTACTGGTTCGCCTGTCCGGCTATGGCTGCTGTCCGACACTGCGCGGGTACTGGTCGCGGTCTGGGACGCCAGCCCGCAGCTCCCAGTTCAGGCCGCCGCCAGCACCGATGCAGAAACCGGCCGAGGGCTTGCTGCTGGTGGATGCCATCAGCGACCAGTGGGGTGCTTTCCCGACGCCGCCGAGCGGGAAGACGGTCTGGGCCCTGGTAGCGCAATGAAACCCAGCGGACACGCGCCTTCGGGCGGATGTCTCAGCGCGCCCGTCAGCGGACCGAGGCCCTCAGCTTGACGGGCACTCGGTCACCATGCGCTGGACCGGCGCGCTGTCCACGTTCCCTTGCGTTGGCCACGACGACGACCCGACATATGCGACCAGGTCATTGGCGGCATTGAACAGCGATCTTGAACCCGATGGCGCAGCTTCGATAACGTCACGCAGCACCTTCTGCGCGGCAGGCATCAGCACGTTTAGCGCGTGCGGAGTGTCGGTCAGCAGATCCTGGTAGAAGGCCTGAAACGCCTGGCAGGCCCTTGCATCCCATCCTGCGGCTGACGTCGGCAGTTCGGTCTTAAGTGAGCGCGCGACCGGCGAGGCGCTTCGCGTGGCAGATGGCGGCGGGGAGATCCGCGACGGTGACTGCACAGACGCGCTGGATGATGGTGCGGAGGCAGTGCTAACTGCCGCGCATCCGGTGATAGGGGCGGTCAGGACGAGCAGCGTGCTGGCCGACGCGAGTCTGATCGGGAGCGTCATAGCCCGCGAGCCTAGCTGTCCGCGAGTCGCCCGGCACGTCCCCGCGATGCAACGAGAGCGGACGCTGAAATGGACCCAAAGAAGCACTCCGGCACCTGAAGCGGCGGATCAGCGACGCCCTATACGCCGCCCGCCTGTGCGCCGACGCCCGGCGGGCCGCCGACAACGGCCCACGGGCGCGGGAGCGGCATTCGGGGAACGGCTCTGTCTCCCGCGCGGTCGGCTCGCACCCCCGACACTAGCTCTTCGGCCACTCCCGAGCCCAGCCCACCCTACGACCCGCCACCCCGACCAGCGGCAGCAACCGGCCGCCGCCCGGACTGGCCGTGCAGGCGGCCAAGGTCCTACGCTCCGTCCGGGACTTCGCCCGGAAGGAGTGGCCCCTCCGGGGCAGTCCGGCTGAGGTGAGCGGACCGGCTGACGTGAAGCGCCGCTGATCCGTACGGTCGGCGCATGTCCGATGACTTCTCCGAACGGTACGGCGATCTGCTGACCGGCTCCTATGACTGCGTGGACCGGATCGTGCTCAATGCCTACTATCCGCTGGGCCATAACCCGGGCGGGTTCCGGACCTGGT
>Ga0209415_10019472_pt1 | contig 10623 bp, 6 predicted proteins | sample PeaSoiSIISIP2007_FD_187696 | JGI IMG/M metagenome (GOLD analysis project Ga0209415, IMG submission 187696) | Peat soil microbial communities from Weissenstadt, Germany - SII-SIP-2007 (SPAdes) (version 2) | ecosystem: Environmental > Terrestrial > Soil > Wetlands > Peat | place: Germany... | reverse complement strand
CCTTTGGGACTGAAGCTGCCCCCGCCCTTGCAGGGCGGGTTGGGATTACGCATCGGTTTTCCCAGGGCGGCGCTCGTCCCTCGCTTGCCCTGGGCTGGTTTGCCCACACGCCGTTGGCGTGCAAAAGTCCAAACTCCAGAGCGCAGACTAAGCCTGCGCTACGCGGACCTGCGCCGCCGGACGTGCGCTACCCACGTCCTCTGAGGCCCAGACCAAGGGCTGGCACTGAGCCTCAGAGGTGTGTTCGGAAACCGCCGCCGCCAGAGACCTGGCTATCGCCCCACGCGGTAGAACTCGCCTGCTGCATTCGTTATGGTGAGCGTCAAGGGGCTATAAGGTGCAGCACTGCCTGGGTTTGCAATAACGGTCCACGGCCCCATCAGGCTGGTGGCCGACTCGAGATAGCTGCCGCCGAACCAGTCCACTGTCAGGGTCTTGTTGGTGACGGTTATGCCGGTGACCTCCGGTGTATTGACCGGCGGCCCAAACACGCCGAAGTTCGCCTTGATGCTGGGCAAGCCGGCCGCCTTGATGAGAATGTAGTCCATTTCCGTTTGCGCGAAACCATTACCGCTGGCCCCGGCGATGCCGGCGAAGCCCGTGCTCAGCGGGTGACTGTCTGGGGCGTCCGTATAATCCCAAACCATCTGCCATTCCGCCGGCTCGGGAGTCACCCCGTCCGAAGCCCACACTTTTCCGAACACGCCGTTGGTCCCGCCGCCGGCTTTGGAGTCCTGGCGCAGGCGCATCCAGTACCAAACGTTGTCAGTCCAGCCGACCTCGGTTCCATTGACTTGCAGTCCTTCGGGCCCCCAGTTCAGGCCGTCGTAGAGCAACTTAAACTTCCGCTCGGATTGGTTGTTCTCCGTGCCGGAAGAATCAGTACCATCGGTTTTGTCATCGCGGAAGTGGAGGTTGATTCCCCGGCTCGGATTGGCGGCGTTGGTCGTCACGCACACCGCGATTCCCCCGCGAGGCCCGTCAAGATTGGTTCCGAAGCCGGTGACCCGGATGCGCGCCAGGACTTCCTGCACGCTGTTGCTGCCCCCGGGCCCCATGTACAGCAGGTGATTGGGATCGCCGACGGTGGGGAAGATGCGCAGCACGCCATTTGCCAGCTCATACCGATCGGGTGTTGGATCGTGGTTTACAGCGACCCAATTGGTGTTGAGGGTCGTGTTGGTGATGGTGGCCAAATTGAAATCCTCCTGGACACCGTTGACGCTTTGCAGCAGCTCCCAGGGCACACCGGGGACCTGGTTGGCCACGAAGGCAATGCCACCCAGAAGACCATTGGTCTGAGCCCGGCTGCCACCAGTGGTAAAATAGAGCATATTGGTAGCTCCGCCGTTGCCGCCGTTGCCGGCGATCAGCCCCCACAGCCCGCTGAGCACAATCGGAGAGCCATTGGTGCCCAGCAGCGGGCCCAGAGGCGTGCCCAGCGCGGCGTCAAAGGCGTTGATTTTGCCGTCCCCGAAGTTGCCTACCAGCAGCGCGCCTGAAAAGGGACCGAAGGAAGCCGGCGCCAGGGCCAGGCCCCACGGCGAATTGAGCGGACCATTGGTGGCAAATCGTTGCAGGAGTTTTCCGGTGGTGTCAAAGATATCCACATAACCATTCCCCGCTCCGGCCACGTCCTCGAGCTTATTCGTGTCCTGCATCGCGTAGGTCACATACAGTTTGCCTCCGATGGCCTGGACGTTAAACGGGGCGAAGCCCGCCGGCACATTCGTATCGGTAAAGGGCACGCCGTTCGTCGTCAAGGGAGCGCCGTTTGTGACCGGCTTATAGTTCGAATCAAATACGTCGATGGTTCCGGCGTGGAAGTTGGCCGCGTAAAGATAGTAGGCCCCGTTGGTCCCTATGGTGCCGATCGCCAGACCGTCGTACCTTGCGTTCGCCGCCGAATTATCCACTTCCAGAGCGGCGGTTGTCAATCCACTGGCCCAACCGGAGATCGTCCCCTGTTGCGTTGCGAAAATGAAATGCGCCGGCGCATTGGTGCCCGAGTTTGGCACGGCGAAATTGGTCGTTCCATTGTAGATAATGCCGGTCGGAGTGGAAGGCGTAGTGCCCCCGGCTGACGTCGGAATGGTAACGACCGTGGCCGAGACTCCACCGGTGCTGTTATATACCGTCGAAAGACCCGTGGCTTGGTCCGAAACCCAGAACGGGCTGCCCGCGCTAGTGGCGATGCCCCAGGGGTTCACCAGGTTGGTGTCGATATTCGGCGCACCCGTGTGAGCCGCCACCAGGGCCTGCTCAACGTAGGCGTTTTGCGACACTTCCGCCACGCCCACGATCATGTCCTGGTTGTAGCTTTCCGGAGTCAGCGCAACCGGGGTATAGTGTCCCAAGCCGTTGGTATCACCGCTGAGGGCGAAAATGCAGGTGTGGGTGCCAGAAGAGCCAGAAGCTTCTTTCCAGTTAAAGTAAATGGAACTGATCATCTGGGTCGCGTTCGCCGCGGAGTTGGTTACGTTGACCGCCAGCACGCGCGGATTCCCCGAGGCCACGACTCCGCCAGTGTTGTTGAACGAGTTGGGGGCGTCCAGATCGATCCGGCCTAACGCATTCTGGACGATCGGCGTATTGCCGAACCAGTCGCCGAACGTCAGTGGGGCCAGCGTAGCGCTCGTTCCATCCGTGAAGTTAAGGGTGGGCGTGACAATCGCCCCCCCGTTCCCGTCGGAGCCGGCTAGCGAAAATCCGTGAAGCGCCATTGGCGTTTCGAACGTGAGCGTGCCGGTGGGGTGGGCCGCATCAAGAAGGAACGCGTTCCTGCCCACCGCCGGTTGGAACAGGTAAGTCGAGTTCGTGTCTGCCTGGCTCGTAATGAGTCCGGTCTTAAGGCCGGTGGTGGGCGCCGGAGTGTAGACGCCCACTTCGTACCAAACATTGGCCCCCCTGGCAGTGCCCTGATCCATCGTCGCGGTAACCGCGGTGTGCGGGTCAACGAGGATTGCCTGTCCTAACGCGCTGTTCAGGGACGCCAGCGCCCCAAGCGCAGATACCAAGGCTACCTTCTTCGTAAATGTAATTGTTTTCATAATTAAACGTTGTCAGTTGTATGATGATTCCAGCATCACATTGGTTCCCACGGTCGGCTGATTTATCGGGCCTCGTGCGCACCATGCACGGTATGGCGCGCTTGCGCTTTACTGATTCTAGTTCTAATCCCAAACGTAAGCCATACGCGCAGCGGCCGCAATGGGGTGAACACCTACCTTGGCGGGGCTTCGCCCGGCTGTTGGGACCGGCTCCGACTGCCGGCAAAGGAGCCTCCGCAAAATAATATTTTAAACCGCTAATCCTCGCTAATCTTCGCTAATTTTCATCGGGATCGAGCGCCCCAGGTCATTGGCGAGGCACGTCTCGCTGGGGACGTTTGAAGGCAGATTCCACATTAGCGTAGATTAGCGCAGATTAGCGGTTCACGTTATTTTGCGGAGGCTCCGAAGAAGCACTTGCCGGCATCGCGATTGTATGGCATGGGTAAATGGATGAACCCGCAACGGCGCTACGGCGTGCCACTGCCGCCCGGAAGAGACGACAGAGAATGGCCTCCTGCCGCCCCGCCGCAAAGCTAACTGACGAAAGGACGACCGCTATGGCCTTCACCGCCACCCGAGACTTGATCCTGCCCGCCACCGTGACCGGCTCCTGGCCGCGTCCGCGCTGGTACAATGTGAACCTCTGGGGCCGTCCCCTGGACACCGCCATGATGGACCCGTGGTTCCGCGAGCAATTCGCCGACGCCCATGCGACGGTGGTCTCCGAGCAAGCGCGCGCCGGCCTGGACATCCTCACTACGGGCGACTACCATCTGGATGAAGACGTGGCCGGGCGCTCCTGGCACCATTATCCGCTCCAGCGCTGGCGGGGGCTCGAGCACGAAGAACTCCAGACGGAGAAAACCCGCTCTCCGCTGCTCTCCTACCCCGTGGGCACGATGCTCGACTCGATCTACAAGACCTGGCGCTGGCCGCGGGTCGTGGGCAAGGTCGAACACGACCCAAAGAATCCGCTCGAGTACGCCAAGATCTGGCGCCTGACCCAGCAGGCCGCCGCCGCCGCCGGCAAGCCGGTGAAGTTCGGCACTTGCTCGGCGCAGGTGCTGGCCTTCTTCCTCGACAGCCACACCCCGGGCTACAGCCTCGACGATAAGAAGCAGCTCATCTGGGACATGGCCGAGGCGATGAACCGCGAGTTGCGCCAACTCGCCGCCTCCGGCTGCAAGGTCATCCAGATCGAGGAGCCCACCCTTCACTTCATGGCGCGCTACAATCCGGACCAGAAGGAATTCCTGGACTTCCTGGTGACCGCTTTCAACCGCGAAGTCGAAGGTCTCGAGGGCGTGGAGGTCTGGATCCACACCTGCTGGGGCAACCCCAACATGCAAAAGGTCTTTAGCGACGAGTCTTACGCCAACTCGATGGAGATTTACCTCGAACGCCTCAAGGGCGATGTCTGGACCATCGAGGCCACGGAGAACAACTTCAAGGAACTCCCCCTCTTTGACCGGTTCAAGCGCTCCCTCAAAAAGAAGATCGCCGTCGGCGTCATCAGCCACCGCACGCTCCAGGCCGACTTCCCCGACGTCATCGCGGAGCGCATTCGCCGTTGCCTCAAGCACATCCCGGCCGAAAAGCTCGTGCTCTCGACCGATTGCGGATTTGGCCGACAGGGCTTCAACCGCCATCTGGCCTTCTTCAAGACCGTGGGCATCCCGCTGGCGCGGAACATCATCCTCAAAGAACTCGGTTTGCCGGAACGCTACGTTCCCGCCGGAGACGAACAACTGGCCTGGGACCAACTTCCGGACTACGAACCGCTCACCCACCTGAAACCGTTGCGGTAGCCCCCGCGGGGATTACTCGGTCCCAAAAGCTCCGATTCCGCGCCTTGGTCGGAACCCTTTGTCGGAACCCTTTGTCGGAAAATGGCCGATTCGACAAAGGTCCCGACAAAGGTCCCGACAAAGGCTGCCGACAAAGGCTGCCGACAAAGGTTACCGACAAAGGTCCGGAATCGGAGCCCTTGACACAAGCTCTCCCCGCCATCACCCGTGAGGAATCCGGACCTCCTCGGTCAAATCAGCATGTACACGGCTCAGATAGGACGGAACGGAAGCGCGGCGGATCGCCGCGCCGTGGCGGGAGTCAGCCTGATTGAGTTGCTCTGCGTCATGACCATCATCACCATCCTGGCGTCGCTCCTGCTGCCGGCAGTCCTGCGCGCCTACAGCCGCGCGCGCGCCTTTGGGCAGGAATGGGACGAGGACCCCGTTTTCTCCATGCTTACCAAGGAAACGCAGGACTACTGCGCCACCCATCCGCGATACCGCTTTTTCAGCAAGTCCGACTTCGTCGAAAAGTGCTATCTCGCCCCGAAGCCCAATGCCTGGGTCCTGGCCCGAACCACGGAGTTTGTCCCCTTCAGTTTCCTGGACGACACCAACCTGATCGTCCTCACTTTCTATATCGGGCCCAAACACACGACCAATTCGTTCACCAAAGGAGAACTGACGATCACCCCGCCGCCCCGGTAAACCGGCGCTCTCTCTCCGCTGCCGGTTTGACAGCCGGAATCGCCGCTGGCACAATAGGGTCCGTGACACTGACGTTGGAATTCTCGGATTTGCGCAGCGCCAATGAAAAAGCGCTGGCGCAGTTGGGTCGCACGACGGAGGAAGGGTTCGATGCGGAATTGGCGGAGATCGAAAACTTTCTAATGTCGATCTACCGATTTGCCGTCCTCGACGTGCGCGGCAAACAGGAAATCGAACGCGCGGCGGATGTTTGGCGCGAAACTCTCGAAGTCATTGATCAGGCGGCGCGGCAGGCTCAAGCGCTTTCCGCGCGACATTCGGGGGTCCACCCCTCACTGGATCGCATCCTTGAAATTCGCCACGCGGCGTCCGACATGTTGGCGCTCTACGCATGATTCCTGCGGCGTGAAACTTACCTTGTTCGACTGGTCCGTGGTGGCAGGCTACTTCGCGATCAATTTACTCATCGGCCTTTGGTATCGCAAGCGCGCCACCGGTTCGACCGAGGACTATTTCGTGAGCGGCCGCAACGCGGCCTGGTGGCTGGCCGGCACGAGCATGGTCGCCACCACCTTCGCCGCGGACACCCCCCTGGCCGTCACCGGGTTGGTGGCCTCCTACGGCATCGCCGGCAACTGGCTCTGGTGGAACCTGCTGCTCAGCAACATGCTCACCGTGTTTTTCTTTGCCCGCCTGTGGCGCCGGGCGGGCGTGGTGACGGACCTCGAGTTGACCGAAATCCGCTACGGCGGCAAGCCCGCGGCCTTCCTCCGCGGCTTTCGCGCCCTTTACCTGGGTTTGCCGGTCAATTGCATCATCCTGGGCTGGGTCAACCTGGCCATGGTGAAAATCCTCCTGGTGATCTTCCCCGGCTTGCACCTGCCGGCGCTGGGAATCCATGATCCGAAAATCGCCGCTCTGTGTGTGGTATTCGTCATTATGCTCATCACCGCGATGATCTCCACCCTGGCCGGATTGTGGGGCGTCCTGGTCACGGACCTGTTCCAATTTGTCCTCAAAATGGGGATGGTGATTGTGCTGGCCTGTTTCGCCGTCAAGGCCGCAGGCGGGATGGACGCCCTCCAGGCTAAGCTGCGGGCCTTGGACGCGGCCAGGGGAGGGACGGGCTCCATCCTCTCCTTTACCCCCGAGATCGGCTCGGCCTGGATGCCGATGATTGCGTTTTTCGTTTACCTCTTTGTCATCTGGTGGGCCACCTGGTATCCGGGCTCAGAGCCCGGGGGCGGTGGCTATGTCGCACAGCGGATGCTGTGCGCCAAAGATGAGAAGAATTCCCTGCTGGCGACGCTGTGGTTCAGCATCGCCCATTTCGCCTTGCGTCCCTGGCCCTGGATTCTCACCGCCCTGGCTTCGCTGGTGCTGTATCCCTCTCTCACCGACAAAGAATCGGGGTTCATCAAAGCCGTGGTGGACCCCAACGTATTGCCCCCAGCCCTGGCCGGCTTAATGATCGCCGCCTTCGCCGCCGCCTACATGTCCACCGTCGCTACGCAGTTGAACTGGGGCGCGTCCTACCTCGTAAACGACTTCTACCGGCGCTTTCTGGTCAAAGGCAAACCCGAAAAACACTACGTCTGGATCGCGCAACTGGCGACCCTCCTGCTGATGCTGCTCTCTTCCGTGGTCACCTATTATCAGAACTCCATTGCCGGGGCCTGGAAATTCCTGATGGCCATCGGAGCCGGGACGGGCGGCATTTTCATCCTGCGCTGGTTCTGGTGGCGTATCAATGCCTGGAGCGAGGTGGCCGCCATGGCCGCCTCTTTTGTCGCCTCGCTCGCACTTCAACTGGGCTGGAAACTCAAAGCCGAAGATCCCCGGCAATTCGCCTGGACCGTGTTGCTCACCGTCGCCTTCTCCACCCTGGTGTGGCTCCTGGTCACTGGCTTGACCGCCCCGGAAACCCCGCAGACGCTGCTGGGTTTTTACCGGCGGGTGCGGCCTAGTCCCACCTTCTGGGGTCCCATCGCCCGCCAGGCCCCGGAGATAGCTCCCCCGCGCGACGAGGCCACCAACTTCCTGGATTGGCTGGCCGGCTGCATTCTGGTTTACCTGACCTTGTTCGGCGCCGGAAAGATCATCTTCGGCCACTGGGGCGTCGGACTGATGTTCCTGGCCGCCGCCGCCGCGGCCGGCGGTTTTCTTTACTGGCATCTAAGCCGGCGCGGATGGAATGTCCTGGCCGACGAGAAAAAGTGACACCCCTCCTAATTCTAATCCTAATCAATCATAATTTTGTTCCTAATCTAGAGCTGGTCCCAAAAGGTCCGATTCCGGGCCTTTGTCGGAAACGTTGTCGCAAACTTCGTCGAAAAATGGCCGATCCGACAAAGGCCCCGACAAAGGTTCCGACAAAGTTTTTCCGTTCGCCGAGCTTCTGGGACAGGCTCTAGTCTAAGGCGTCCCTGCCGGAGGTATCTCTTTAATCAGCAGGTCCTCGGAGCGGTACAAGACGGGCCAGGCGTCCACTACCGGAGAAATGGACGCCGGGTAGAAAAGGCGTTGGCGCTGGCTGCCAGGGTTGACCGCCTGAACCGCCCAGTAAACCGGGGATTCGCTGAGCAACACCAGTTTGTTGTATCCCAGTGACCTAAGCCGCTGCAGGTCTTTTTCGCTGCCGAGCAGATCGCCCAGGCCCTTCATGGGCGCCAGGGGCGTGGGGGCGAAGCTGAATACGGACAATCCTCTCCGGCCGGCGCGGAACAGTTCCTCTCCGCCCCAGTTCGCTTCCCCACAGATGATGATTCGGTCCTCGGGCCGGGTGTATTGCCGGATGAGCGCGCTGGCCTGCCGGGGGAAATAGTCGAATTCGAGCGCCGCCTTCATGGCAATAAAACCGTCCAGGGCAGACAAAACCAGGGCGGTCCCAGCCAGGGCCAGGCGCAGCGGCGCCCGAGGCATTTGGGAACTCCAAAAGGGCTCCCAACGCGCCAGCGTGATGCCGCACAGCAGGGCCATCGGCGGACAGCACATGAGGAAATAATGCCAGTGCTCGAGGACCAACTGGACAAACACCAGCGTGGTCAAAAAAGTGGCCAGCAGCCAGAGCCTTGGCAGCCGGGCGGCCGGGCTGAAGAAGGCCGCGGCGGCCAGCGCCGCCAACGGCATGCTCCCCAAGGTGGCGTGCAGAAAGCGCCACCCGCCCTTGATCCAATGCGCCGGCGCGAGCCGATAAGGCAGGTCCCCAAAGAACCACAGAATCGCGTGCCGGCTGTGAGACAAACGCAACTCGTAATAGGGGAACTCGGCCTCCGCGGCCAGGGAGTTGGTGTGGTGCGTCCACACCAGGAAAGCCGCTCCGGCAACCGCCCCCGCCCCGGCCAGTGCCAGCCAGGGCGGCCACGACCTGGGCCGTTGCGAGCTTAGGAGAAATGCGCTGCACAGCCCTGCGGCCATAAAGAATGGAAGCTTGGTAACGGCGCTGATGCTGGCACAAAGCGCCGTGGGCCACCACCAGGCCAGCCTCCCGGTGCGGCTCAATTGATCGGCAAAGAACAAAAACCAGAGGCTCACCACCAGCGAAAACCCGTCGGTGCCCGCCTTGCCCGCCATGACCACGATGAGCGGTTGTGCCAGCAGGAAAACCGTGCTCCATCCGGCGGCGCGGCTGCCCACATATTGCCGTGCCAGCCGCCAAAACGGCCAGAGCCCGCTGGCAAACACCACGAGCGAAACCACATTGGCCCAGCCGTACCACCTCGACCCGGTGACCTTGAACACCAGTCCCGCCGCCGCCTGCCAAAGGGGCAATTCCTCGGCCGTCGGCGTGCCGGTGGCGTTGAACCCGACCACCACCGGCCGCAGCAGGTTGATCGGTCCGCGCGCATACTCAAGCGCCGTGCCCAGATGCAAAGCCCGAATAACGGATTTGCCCGCCAGGGCGCACCCCAGATGAAAACCGGCGATCAGACCGAACAGGATGATTATCAGAGGGAATAACGAGCCGGTCTGGGCGGAATCTCCCGGCCCCGGGGAAGTTTCCGAGGAGTCAACCGGGATGGTGGCCGGGCGTTCGTTCATACCAGAGCAGATGAGACAGGTGCGTCTTGGTCCCCGTTCGCAGCCCCATCCCAAGTCAAGGCAAGCACTTCCCAAAGGACCGGACTTGCCCGGGCTTTCACCGTCGCGCCGGATCGTTCGGGTTCATGATCTTGGCTAGCGAACCGCCAAAGGCGAAGTCGCGGACGATGGGGCTAAGCATGAAATCGTGGGGGAAGCCCAACTCGATGCGGCTCGCCTTGTCCAAGCGCTCAAGATGTCCGGGGGCCAGAGTGAACTCGAGGCACTTGAGGTTATCGGCGATTTGCGCGGCTTTGCGGCCCCCAATGATGGGGATGCAGGCCAGCGGTCGTTGCAGCAGCCAACGCAGGGCCACCTGCGAGGGGCTGCGTCCGGCGTCTTTGGCCACCGCGGCCACCTCGGCGGCGATCTTCAGGTTCCGCTCGGTCAGGTAAGGCGCCGACCCCTGGCTGCTGAGCCGGGCGCCCTTGGCCTTGCCCGGTTGGTTGTATTTGCCTGTCAGCACGCCTTGGCCCAGCGGGCTCCAAGGGGTGACCCCCAGCCCCAGCGCCTTGGCCATCGGCAGCAGCTCCCGCTCCGGCGTCCGCTCGACGAGCGAGTATTCGATTTGCAGGCCGATGAAGGGCGTCCACCCGCGCAGCGCCGCCAAGGTTTGGGCCTGGGAGACAATCCAGGCGGGCGTGTCGGAAACGCCCGCATAGAGGATCTTCCCGGCGCGCGCCAGGTCGTCGAACGCGCGCATGACTTCCTCGACGGGCGTGGTGAAATCCCAGATGTGCAGCCAATACAAATCGATGTAATCGGTCTTGAGCCGTTTCAGGCTCGCCTCCACCGATTGCACCATGTTCTTGCGATGGTTGCCCGAGGCGTTGACGTGAGCGCCCGTGGTCAGCGAGTACTTGGTGGCCAGCACCCATTGCCCGCGCTGCTCGGCTATCAGGTCGCCGACGATCTTCTCGCTGGCGCCATTGGTGTAGAAATTGGCGGTGTCGATGAAATTGCCCCCGGCATTGGCGAAGGCGTCGAACATG
>Ga0209415_10019471_pt1 | contig 10623 bp, 11 predicted proteins | sample PeaSoiSIISIP2007_FD_187696 | JGI IMG/M metagenome (GOLD analysis project Ga0209415, IMG submission 187696) | Peat soil microbial communities from Weissenstadt, Germany - SII-SIP-2007 (SPAdes) (version 2) | ecosystem: Environmental > Terrestrial > Soil > Wetlands > Peat | place: Germany... | reverse complement strand
CTCTGGGAGAGCATCCTAACGGAAATACGACATTTCTGCTTGGGGAGAATACGACATTATCACTTTGGGAGAACATAGTTTATACCAAGCGTTTATACCAAGCGCAAAACCGGGAGAACGTTGATGATCTGGAAACAGCGCTGGATAAGTCCCCGGAATGTCGCACAAATCCCGGTATGCCAGGATGCCGAAGGGGCTTCCATCCCACGAATCTATCCTCCGCAACTAGTAGAAAACAAAAATATGGTATACTGCTTATATGCACTATATGATATGCAGGCGCAAACAGGAGGCGCACGATGGGAGACAAGGGCGGCAAGAAGGGCAAGGAAAAGAGTCAGAAACAAAAAATAATGAAGCATGAACATGAAGTGGAGCAGAAGAAGGACCATCAGCCGAAGAGCACGTTTGATGCGAAGTAGCAGGGGTCAGAAGTGAACATCATAGTATCGTCTCTTTTAGCGCTTTGTTTCTAGAAGAGGCACCATACTGAAAAAGACGCAATTGCTAAGGACGTGAAGAAATTTGCGACGTAACGAGGATGAGCTAAACGATAGAGAGTCACGGTAACTTTGTCCGCAGCATAATGTATCGATCCAACAAACCATTTTGTACTGCCCGTTTCGACCACGCTTGTCTCAACGGGAAGCCAGGTTGTGTTACCGGTTTCGGGTTGTATAGGGCTATACGGTCCGCTCAGCGGACAGCACTCGTATAAATGAACGTACCGAAGCAATTCAGCTCCCAAAGGCAATAATACTGACTGCTATCTGCAATCGATTCTACTTTCACTCGGGACGCCAATTTTTAGCGCAGTTCGAGACTCTGCACACAAAGAACGGGTTTAACCGGAGTATTAAGGAAGCCTATCGGGGAACCCATCCTAAGTGGAATTTTGCGGAACAAAAAAAGGCCCCCGATCTGCAGCCCTCTTCCCTAGCACTCGCAGCATTCATCATCTTCCGGGTCCATCAACGACATTTTCAGCTCGGCCAGATCCTCGCCGGTGATGTTTTTATCGGTTTTCGCCCGGTTGCAGAAAGCCTGCGCTGCCGAACCCTCTGGTTCATACCCGGCGATGCAGTCGCAGAATGAGCCAACCGTATTGATATCCACGCATTTTTGAGGAAGTGTCTCCATAGCCACCCTCCTGCTGAATAATCCATCTTCTTATATCTCATCACGACCATCTGAGGGCCTGACCTCGGTGTAAAGACTCATGCTTTTTGACGATCAGATCAGTCCCTTAGGAAAATTTTAAGCACGAGACTGAGTCCGAGGGTGAATCATTTCAGACGCTTTGGGCAGGACGGGAAGTTTTCCAAACTGTTAAGGTCTGGTCTATCATGTTATACTCGTTCCCTGCTCCTCGTGAGTAAGGTGAATCCTTCATGAACGCCTTCCGCGACGCTGTTTGAGCTGATTAAGCCGCCCGTCTTGACCCGGCAGGTTTTAAGTTTAATTTTTCTCTGATTTCTCTTGCCGTGGCGCTCGTTGCATACACAGATGTTCCAACATCGAACAGTTTTGATGTGCTCAAGCCTCCTATGACAACAGGGTCAAGACCCACACGCCCCACAAGCTCGCTAGCAGCTTTCAAGCCCTCCGGATCGTCGCCGGCTATCGGTATCCCGATTTTTTCACCGTTTTTGTTGATTGTTTTTTTGAGGTCTTCAAAATAAACCGTATTGAACGCCCTTACGATTCTTGCACCCGGCAGAAGGCGGGCCAAAAAGGTGCCCATGCCGCCCGGTTCTTTTCTTGCCTCTTCTGCAATCGCCCCGTCTCTCTCAGGATAAGGATTCGACGTGTCAATCACAATCTTGCCCTTCAGGGCCTCCTTTGTTTCAGTGCCACGCTCCGGTAACGCCTTCAAGGGAATCGAGAGCACGATCACATCTCCAAATGCGATTGCTTCGGCTACGGTCCCGGAGCGGGCTTTGGGCCCGGAAATCTTTACAAGGTCTTTGAGCGTATCGGGGTGTCTTGAACTATAGAAAATCTCGTATCCCGCTTTTGCGAGCAGAATTCCAAGATTTCCCCCGATATGACCAGATCCGACAATACCGATTTTATGTATATTCATGTCTTCATCTCCTTTTTATGCATTTTAGCGGTGCGCCCTTGATGCCAAACGTTTCTTATTAAATGATAGCATTGCCTGTAATAATATCAATTCGACAAAAGTAACATCTTTGGGGCCGGTCTTGGGGGGTCTTTATTCTTTACATTCGCCTTCCATGGCTGCTTTTCTGAATCTCTCTGCCCGCCATTCAGTCAACCAATACTATTGACATACCTGCTATAATAGTCTATATCATAGCTGATTAGATCAAGGAGGCTTGGCATGAAAACCGTAACTGCGCTCGATCTGCGCAAAAAACTGGGAAGCGTTCTCAATTCCGTGGCGGAAAATCATGAAGCGGTGACGATCACCCGGGCGAACAAGCCGCTTGTGGTCATCATCTCGCCTGATGAGTATCAGGACAAAGTGCTGAAAGGCGACCGGGGGAGGAAGCTCAAGGAACTGTCCAACCGGATGGATGCCTGGAAGAAGGAGCACCGGAAAGAGACAGCTCAAATAGACGTCGTAAAAGCCATCCGGGATGCACGGGAGCGTCGATGATCGTCTTGGATGCGTCGGTTGTACTCAAGTGGATTTTCGACGATGAGGGTGGCGGAGACTGCGCGGTGCGTTTGAGAGACGAACATATCGCGGGCAAAGAGATCATCGCCGTACCGGACCTGCTGTTCTATGAGATCGGCAATGTATTGGCGACAAAGACTCGGCTTTCCGAAGCAGCTGTTGCAGAGGCATTTGCTCTCCTGTGGGACTTTTCCCTTGAAAGGTTCGATCTTGGATTGGATGAATTTCAGGGCTCCCTGACCCTGTGCAGAAAATACAAGATAACACTCTATGATGCCGCCTATGTAGAACTCAGCCGGAAGCTTAAATGCTCATTCGTGACTGCGGACAGAAAACTGTACGAAAAGGTCAAAAGCATAAAGTCGGTTGATTTTCTGTGAGGAATGCGGATGCCCTGTAATATCCGAATTGACGCAGCATACTTCCCGTGTAGGCACAGCGTCCGGTGCGCGACGAGCCAGCCCTCAGCTCGACGGTATGGGCGGCGTATATTGCGTGAACTGCAACATCGCCCCGGTGGTGCCCAAGGAGGATGAGGCTAATCGGAGCAGCGATGCGATCAGCAAGGTTGGCTCGAGTCCTCTTGGCGTGATGCCTTATGCGGTCGATCCCGAAGCGACTGACCGCTTTTGGAGTCTGAGCGAGCACCTTATATCAGGCTGTCGTATATTATTTGATCGGAGGACAGCATTCATGACTTTGAGCAGACGCAAACTTGGTAGTCAGGGATTAGAGGTATCGGCGATCGGCCTTGGCTGTATGGGCATGAGCCAGTCTTATGGTCCAGCGGATGAGGGAGAATCGATCGCCACTCTTCATCGCGCCATCGAACTGGGATGCACCTTCTTTGATACGGCCGAGGGCTATGGTCCGTTCACCAACGAGGAGCTGCTCGACTGGGCGTTCAAGGGCCGGCGCGACCAGGTGGTGATCGCCACCAAGTTTGGCTTTCGTTTCGAGGGTGGAAAGCAGGTCGGCGCTGAAAGAGACAGTCGGCCCGACCATATCCGTAAGGAGGTAGAGGGCTCTCTGCGCCGGCTTGGCACCGACTATATCGACCTGCTCTATCAGCACCGCGTCGATCCGGCCGTACCGATTGAGGAGGTGAGCGGTGCAGTAGCTGATCTAGTCAAGCAGGGCAAGGTACGATTTTTCGGACTTTCCGAGGCCGGCATCGCAAACATCCGCCGCGCCCATGCCGCCCATCCGGTTTCTGCATTACAGAGCGAATACTCGCTTTGGGAACGTAATCTGGAGGGGGATCTGATACCGGTTCTGCGCGAACTAGCCATCGGTCTCGTGCCCTTTGCTCCCCTTGGCCGGGGCTTTTTGACCGGTGAGGTCAAGCGCGCGGAAGAGTATCCGGAAGGTGATTTTCGACGTACCGATCCACGGTATCAGGGTGAGAACTACGACGCCAATGTGAAAGCAGCGCAGACGGTACGCGATTTAGCCGCGGTCGAACACGCGAAGCCTGGGCAGATCGCGCTTGCCTGGCTGTTACACAAGGGCAGGGACATCGTGCCGATCCCCGGCACCAAGCGCCGGAAATATCTTGAAGAGAATGTGGCCGCCGAGACCGTCCAACTTGATCCCGCACAGATGAAGGCGCTCGACAACGCTTTGGCGCCGGGAAAAGTCTCGGGGCAGCGTTACAACGAGAGCATAATGGCGACGATTGATCGCTGATCGGCCAGGGATCAACAGTCTCTGAGAGTTTCAATTTTTTAGAAAAATAGCCCTGAAAGTTTTTAAACTTCATTTTACTCTGTAATGAAACGCATTACAGAGCCTAGCCTGTTAGCTCAAACACCTTGTTCTTTCTTTCCGAAAGAAAGGAGCAAAGCATTTGTAGGACATCGTGAGGTAATGAACCCAGAAACTCAGATTGTTTGTCCTTTACAGTTATCTGCCAACGGCTTTTGGTTCCTGAACAGTTTCCTTTGGTTGCTCCAGAACATAAACAATGAGACGCATCTCCCAATATAGTGATGTCAATATCTCTTCCCAACACTTTTTTCGGAGAGAGGAATTTCCGTTTAATTAATACTGAGATTAGTGTGCTCCCAAAATGACCAGGGCACGTCTTACATATCACCGGTCAGACTGAGAGAATAAGACGGGTTCCAGTTCACGATTTCAATAGAATAAGTCATCGCATCGTATTTCTTCTACGTACGATCTTTTTTATAGGTTAATGGCCTACAGCTACGAGCCCTCTGCCGTGTGAATGCATTCTAAAAGGAAGGGACAATTTACCGTCTATTCCTTTTTTGCTTTTCTTACTGTTAAGATAACAGGCTGGAAGAATCATTTTCCGGATCTTCGGCTCAATTTTGGTATCTACTTCATACTGGACTGCACAACATCCTGGATTTCGTTAACTACACCTACTAGGTCGCCTTGACGCGCTCGTCATTATTTGTGAAATACCACTTGAAACTTGCAGAACACCGCCTTTGAGCCGTGCCGCCACGAGGTGTTAGAAACAGTGCGCCGATACCGCGTCGGATTTAATGCTCGTTCGGTACCGGGAAAGCTCCGCTCCATTGCGGAATATCTCTCTTGCACTTTTTTCGTGGTCCTCTTCTGACGCGCGGGCCATAGGAAAAGGACTTTTCAACGCTCCCAGTCGAAACTCGAATAAGACTCAATTACATTTACAAATGATTTTACAAGGATGGAAGCATTATCGCTGCGCCAGACAACGGCAAGTTTTACCTCCGGGGGCGATCCTGACAAGGGTATATACTGCACTCCCGGCCGTCTGATATTTTTTATAAAATCAGGGAGGAGGCAGGCTCCCAGTCCGGATGCTACGAGACCTAACACTGTTTGCACCTGCCCTGCCTCCTGCGCTATTCTCGGGCTGAACCCGGCAGAATGACACAGGCTGATAAAGGCATCGCGGACAACCGGCTCTGAGGAGCGTGTGTTTGCGATGAAAGGCTCATGGGCCAGTTCCCTGATATGAACCGATTTACGGCCCGAAAGAGGGTGTTTGTTATGCAATACCACCAGCAAAGGCGCCAGCGTGAGCGTTTTAGATGCAAGCATGGTGTCTTGAGCGCTCGTATAGAGAAATCCGACATCAATGCGTTTGGCATGAAGCGACGTTATCTGTTCTGCGGTATTTATCTCATGCAGTTCCAGCTCCACCTCAGGGAAGCGTTCTCGGAATAATCTTAACCCTTCAGGCAAAAAAGTATGGATCACTGAGCCCACAAACCCAACTACTAGACGTCCAGCCTGTCCGCCGTAAATCCTTCTGGCAGTTTCAGCGGCCTGTTCAACAAGCAAAAGGACCTGCTTGGCATCTTTAAGAAAATGACTGCCAGCAGCGGTCATCTGTATGTTTCGCTTGGACCTGTCAAAAAGCTTTATCCCAAGTTCTTCTTCCAGGTTCATGATCTGCTGACTCAAAGGCGGCTGCGCGATGTTAAGCTTTTTGGCAGCCCTCCCAAAATGGAGTTCCTCGGCCACTGCAACAAAGTATTTGAGATGTCGTAGTTCCATATTTAATAAGTATTGAATTGATACTATCAATATATTGGACATATGTCAAGGCAGCGACTACCATAATTATAATTGAGAGTCAGGGATGGAAGGAATATCACGCATGAGCTTAACCATTATCAATTGCTAAGGAGATAATCATGAGAACCATACCTAGTTGGCAAATTTGGGGAGACCGAGTATTCTATGCATTTGATCAAGCACGTGATCGAGAGATCGAAGACGGAGCATGCCTTCCCTGCAGTCGTTCATTCTGTATACGGTGCAATAAAGGTTGCCCGCAATGTTCGAACTGATGCAATTGAAATGGGAAGCGTCGAGTAGCATAGACAAGGATTTTTTGTTGTGATTAAATTTTTACTAGTGCCTCACAATTGTTGCTTAGCATCAATATAGAAAATGACAAAGGGTTAGCATTTTATGCTAACCCTTTGTTTTTCATGGTGGGCGATGCAGGGTTTGAACCAGCGGCCCTTGTCGGGTGAAGGAGTTCAATAAGGCGGGGATACATTCCCCGCCTTATTCTTATATTTATTTTTCATACGGTTATTGAGCCACAATGAGAAAAGGGTTATCCTCCTTCATTACCCCCTTTTCCTGTCCTCTACCTACACACGAACTGCACATTTGGTGATTCTTTAAAGCAAATAGACCAAATTGTTCAGCTGAAAGAAATTGAGCGTGGAGAACTCAGATATAAAGACAACCGAAGCCCAAGGTGCGGATTTCGGGGGATTACCTAAAAATCCAAACCTTCGCGATTCTGTTTCATTCTAGACGGCTGAACTGAAGTATGCATGGATTACTCCTTCGCGATGGCATCTAGGGCTCTCTTTTAAGTTCGGCATCAATTGTGTCGATACATGCTTCATTCGGAATTAATGATATTAAATATTTGATGCTAAATATATTTTGCCAAATATGCTATATTTATCTGGCAATAGCTCCTTCCTAATCTAATAAAGTTGCCCTTCTGTGAAACACATCAATTTGCACTCTGTAACTGTTAACATCTTCCCCTCAGATACCCATCCGCTATATCGGTCAAATACTGACTTGCAGTGACTAAGCGGTTTGTATATATTATCGAGATGACTGGATACGTCGGCTGGTGCCAGCCATGGGCTTTAACCCCGCTGGACTAGCAATGGCAATAACCTCCGCCTTCATACCGACCGTGAATACAACTGTGAACGGTCTAGATGATGAGGCACTTCCCTCACCGTTTTCCGCTGGAAACTATGAGATTTGCGGTCAGGGCAACAACGGAAATATTACCTTCGATATTGATTTGAGTGCGGCCCGGTAAGCTAATAACCAGATGTCTTCGAAAAGACGGCCTGATCATTAAGTAAATAAATATTCGGCTTTACGATGACACCTGTCTTCTCCCTAGTCTCCTGCAAATCCGTTGATCCGGAAAACGCTTTTACGCGAACGAGGTCTCTGGATTAAAAGAACTGACCTAGCCAAAAGTGGGAATTTCTTGTTCTTGCGTTTCTGGCGAGCGTATAAACTACATTTGGACAACGCAGACTTTTAGGTAATGTCGAGTTTCGTATACTATTATCAGAGGTGTAGAATTGATATTGAAGTATGCGGTGCACCCTTCTTTCTGAACATGTTTATAGTATCATCCTTTGAAACACATTGATTTACAATTTGAAATCCTCAGTAGTGAGATCTGAAGCCGACAATTAAATTGAAAATATATTGTCACAATTCCAAATGACTTCCAAGTAGGGATTTAATGACTACAGCACTTACTATTACATGTGCTTATGATAAGATAGTAAGAAAGGTTTCCCAGTGGTATATTGGAATTGGGGAGTAGCTATTGAAATAGCTGCAACGAAAATCAAAGCTTGCGGTCAAATGAATTGTTTATGGCGAAAGACTGCATGGAGGGCGGTCTCAAGTCGACTAACTATGCTCTCCATCTGACAGTTATACGGCTTACCCCAAAGTTTTTGAATAATATTTAAGGAGTCGAACAATGACAAACACATTAATAACGGTACTCGAGAAAGTTCAGGACGGTCTTGGACAGGGTGGCGTTTTAGATCAGATCGATAAACTTTTTCGTAAGCAGCAAAGAATCAATTTGTTTGAAAAGCTCGAAAAGATCGATAATAAAGAAGCGGATAATTTCCCAGTCATTCTTTATAAGAGCATAACGCCAAACGGGAAAAAACAGCCTGCCTTATTGCGTTTTTACCTTCCGTCTTGGAAAGATCACGACGAAATCTTTTGGCATTCTCTCGGTGATTATATTATTCTCGCGATGCACCGAGTGACAGATGTTGAATTCGATAGTACCAGAGGCCGGATAAAAGTTAAATATTTTCCCAAGATAAAAGGTCGGATAAAGCATCCGGAAGACATCAGGGTGATCATCCAAAAAATTGCTTATCTTGTGGATACAGAAGGTTTACCGACAGACTTCACTCGCTTCCGACGCATGACAGAACGGCGTGATAGCTTGGGAGAGATGAGCAAAGAACAGGCCGCACTTATCGGCGTGGCACTAAAGCTTATCCAAATACCTTAGCAGCAATTTATTTGTTAAAAATCACATCCTCCCCGTAAGGGGCTACCGAATGTTTGATCAGCATGTTCCATCAAGAATCTGATTACAGTTTCGATTTTTAAGAAAAACATAGTTGTAGGTGTTTCTCGGACTTTAGCTCATAGGAATCGATGAAGACTGGCAGTTGTGACTTTCATATGAACGATGAACCAAGCCACGCTGCGGGTCGGACCAGATAAAAAGCCATTACCCCAGTCCGAGATTTATCATAAAAAAGGGCGTTTTTCGCGTCCTCTCGAAGCAAATCATTATTTATTTCTTCAAGAGCTAATTGGGCCTTCACGCTAAGTTGTTTCTTTTACAAGATCGGATAAACTATGACCAGTTCACTGCTCAGACTCAGGGTCCGTATCGCAACTAACCCACAATTGTGCGCCATCAATTAATGGAAAGAACAGCAGTTGTGGGTGACTCATAATACAGATTTGTCAGCAAAGAGATCTCAGCAAAGGCAGGAACCTTATATTTCATCTCGATAACTCCGTCCATATTTCTACCTTCTCCAGAAAAGTTCATCTTATTATGACCACGAACAATCATTCCTCATGCTGTATCAGGTTGTATCAGGCGATAATAATATAGTATCATCGCGCATTATTGAATCAGAATAGACCACCTTTCAAAATGACCCATCCAAATTAATTTGATTAAGATATCGAAAATTCGCATCGCTTTTACAACTCTTTAATTTTGCTAAACTCGTTCGGCCCGTTCCGTATGGCACAAAGGTTGCTTAAATAACGAAGTAATGAACGTTTTACCATGATAATATAAAAACGGAGCGTTCGGGCCTATTCTCACGAGATTGTCATTAATGACGGCGACTTGACCTAACGATCAGTGCTTTTTCCCGCCCTGTGTCTTAAAATGTGAATTTTCATGAATAAGATGCCGGACTTGTCGTCTTCACGTCGCGCTGACATATCACATTAGAATTTGCATAAAGAATGATGATTTATAGCTTGGAGAGAAGAAGTGCATCAGTATGAAACAGGGAATCGGGAAATGATCCCGGCACAGATATCTAAAAGAAATAAAACCGTTATGATCGTGGACGATGATGTTGATCAACGAGAGTATCTTTCTGTTATTCTGCAAAGCAATGGATTACAAGTCATTTCTTTCGAAAACGCACATAAGGCTTTATCCGCAATCCGGGATAAGACTTCTATCGATATCGTAATAACCGATCTGCAGATGCCTCATATGAACGGGCTGCAATTCGTTGAGGCGCTTCGGAAAATTCTTCCGGGAATCCCAGTGATAGTATTGACGGGTCACGCCAGTGTCGAAACCTATTTTAAATCTTTCGGGCTCGGTGTCTTAGAATATATCAACAAACCCATCGATGAATCCGAAGTCATACGAATCGTTAAACTGGTTATCAATAAAGCCAATGAACGTGCCCGTTATCGGATGAGTAAAAAGATTTAGTAGGGTTGAGACTGTTCCTTATCCATTCTGACACAAAACCTTAGTGTTGTTTTTTACGACTACCATAAAAATCTCCCACTCAAAGCAAAACCTGGATTTCACATAAATATCAAAAGCATGATATGATTTTTGACATAAATCGAGAAATAAAATTTATCTTTAAAAACTCTTTATTTTAAAGATTTATAGTTTTACCGGCATTCAACGTACCGCTTGGTGACGGCGTGTCTGATTCTGCTGGTGATAATAGTCTGTAACATTACTTCTACAGAGAAAAAAAGCCAAAGTGTAAGATGGCACGAGATAGATATAATTTTTGAACGGGTGCAGAATCGCAGTTGAAACGTGCGGTGCACAATCCTTCCTGTCGCGCCAGGTCAAGCCTGGGAGAGGTGAATGACCAGAAACAGAAACCTTTCATAGTGATTCTGTAGGT
>Ga0209415_10019470_pt1 | contig 10624 bp, 11 predicted proteins | sample PeaSoiSIISIP2007_FD_187696 | JGI IMG/M metagenome (GOLD analysis project Ga0209415, IMG submission 187696) | Peat soil microbial communities from Weissenstadt, Germany - SII-SIP-2007 (SPAdes) (version 2) | ecosystem: Environmental > Terrestrial > Soil > Wetlands > Peat | place: Germany... | reverse complement strand
TGCCTGCTTCGGGCGGCCTTCAACCGCTCCTCGAAGGAGGGGCCGTCGTCGCCCGGATCGTCGCTCATACTCGTTCCTGGCAATCGGCTTGCCGGAAGGCCGGCGCTTGCTACAGGCGGGTTACCTGGGTGTCAAGGCGTGCCGCATTGTCATGCTACTGTTGCTTTTGGGGCGTGGGAGCGGGAGCGGGGTCCGCCCCACCGTTATTGCCGAGTTTCGCACTCTGCGCCTCAAGCATGCCCGGAACGAGTTGTTCCACAAAGCCGGCGATTATACCAAGCAGCACGACGAACGGAACCGGCGACACACTCCGACCCGGCGTTACGCCATCCATTTGGCCGAGATGGGTTTGAAACGCCGGCACCAGTCCGGTGGAAAAGAGCAGAACCAGGGTGCCGCCCGAAACCGCCCCGATCACGAGGCGCAGCACGCCGTCTGAGAGGTTTCCCCACCGGTTGTTGTTGAGGGCAACAGTTCGCTTGCGAATGCCGATCGCGATCGAGAAAATTGCTCCGAGCAATCCAGCCTGGGTCCCCAGCCAAAAGTTCCCGCTGTCATGCAGCAAGTTGTGCTGTGCCGTGACCAAAACAAAGAACCCGACGCAGGCGGAAATGAGGGCCCAAAGAACGTACTGCGTTCGCCCTGCGAGTTCCCGCTCGCTCAGGATGGATGCGCGCGCATCGTTCAGCGTGTCCAGTGCGTTCTTGAGTGACGCACCATCGCCGTCGCCATCCAGTGCGAGTTGCAGCGCTGTCGCTATCGAGGAATCGTAGCTTTCACGAAGAGGCCAGCCGCTAAGCAATGCCAGCAGCTCGGCACGCTCGCTCCCGAGGGTCAGAAGCTTGCGCCGTTGCGCCGGCCGCTTCTTCGGATCGAGCGAGAGCCGGGCCTGGACGCCCTCGCGTTCATAGGCAAGATTTTCGATGCCCTTCTTGCGCGAACGCCGGAAACGCGGCAGCCGGTCCCGCCATCCGTCGTCCACCCGCTCCAGCCGACTGTAATAGACCGTGTAATCCGGATCGATTGCGTAGATGTACTGGACCGTGTTGCCTCGCTCATCGACGCCGCCCACCTTCAGCGGCGGCTGGGCGGGGCTGGTTGCTTCGGCGGCGGCCGGCGTGTCGTCTCCGCCAGCCGTAACCGGGGCCGTGGTTTCCGCCGACGGTATCCCCGGCGCAGGTGTTGGCTCTGTCCCTTGCGGCTCGGCCTGCTGCGTTTCGACCAGCATGTTTTCCCCCATTAGCTCCAATTGCAGTCGACTCGTACCAATCGGCGAAGCCGTCGGCTCTCGGCTGGTTCACACCGGCGCCCGTCACGTCATGGCCGGCCCCGGATCGAGTGCCGGGGGGCAAGCCTTGTGCCGACCATCCGTGGCTTTGCCACGCGCACGAGGACAAGGCGTGGATGGCTGGCACAAGGCCCACCATGACGAATGTGGTGGCCGGTGCCGTGGATCAGTCTTTCGGCCGCTTGGCGTCAGGCAAGGGCGTTGAGGCCCCGGCTGGAACGTATCGGCTCTGGGTATTACGGCATGAGATCAATTCACCGCGCTGTGATCCAATTCACAGTTCACGCTGAAAATGGTTGCTGGGCGAATCCAGGGCGATGGCATGAGGCGATAATGACTGCCCTGGACCGGGACCTGAGCACATCCAGGTGCTGGCTTCCCGATCCGTCACGTCCGTGCGGTCCGCCGGAACTGCATAATCACCAAGCCCGTGAAGTACGCCAAGCTCACAAGGAACCGAATCTTTGTGTCTTTGTGGTGAATCTGCTTGCTTGCTGGCCGCCGGCGTCCGGGATCGAACAGCTTTATCAATGCACCGGCCTGGCCGCGCAAGATCGGGGATCGAGAGGGGGGAGGAGGGGTGAACATGCAGAAAATCAGGCCGTTTCTGTGGTTCGACGACAAGGCGGAAGAGGCGGCGAATTTCTACACCGCCATCTTCCGAAACGCGAAGATCGGCAGCGTCATGCGCTATGGCGAGGCCGGGCCGCGGCCGAATGGTTCCGTCATGTCGGTGACCTTCGAGCTGGAGGGACAGGAATTCATCGCCCTGAACGGCGGCTCGCATTTCAGCTTCACGCCCGCCGTGTCCTTCTTCGTAAGCTGCGAGACGCAGGAGGAGGTGGACGCGTACTGGGAAAAACTGTCTGCGGGCGGCGAACCGAACCGCTGCGGCTGGCTCACGGACAAGTACGGTCTGTCCTGGCAGATCGTTCCCGCTGTTCTGGGGGAGATGCTGCAGGACAAGGACGCAGCGAAGGCGAACCGTGTGATGCAGGCCATGCTGCGGATGGTGAAGCTCGACATCGCCACGCTGAAGCAGGCCTATGCGCAGCCATAGCAACCCGCCACAATGACGACATCACGGCAATCGACAGGAAGGAGACAACAATGCCACCGCAAACCGAAGCTATGCGGATCGCCGACCGCGAGCTCGTATTGACCCGCGTCATCGACGCGCCGCCGGAAAAGCTGTTTCGTGCGTGGACCGAGCCGGCGCTTCTCAAGCAGTGGTTCGCGCCGCTGCCCTGGACCACGCCGCACGCGGAACTCGACGTGCGCCCTGGCGGAGCAAGCCTGGTCGTGATGCGCGGTCCCGATGGCAACGAGTTCCCGCATCGGGGTGTCTATCTCGAAGTCGTTGCCAGCGAACGGCTGGTGTTCACCGACGCCTACAGCAAGGCCTGGGAACCGTCATCGAAGCCGTTCATGACGGCGATCCTGACGTTCGAGAACCAGGGTGGCAGAACGCGCTACACCGCCCGCGTGCGCCACTGGACGGTCGCCGACCGCGAGACACACGAAAAGATGGGCTTCCACGAAGGCTGGGGCCGCTGCACCGATCAGCTCGCGGCGCTCGTTGCGAAGCTCTGTCGCGCGTCGGGAAGTGCGACGCGCGGCCTCGGCGTCGCGCCGCTACTCGGCTACCGCGACCGCAAACTCGTTGCGTGAGATGCGCAGCACCAGCAGCGACGCGACCAGGCAGGCCAATCCGCTGGTGATGAATGCCAGCAGGTAGGTGCCGGTAAGGTCGCGCACCTCGCCGGCGCCGAGCGCCGCCAGCGCGCCGCCCACCTGGTGTCCGGCGAAAATCCACGCGACGATCACCGGGGCGTCGCGGCGGCCGAATATCTCGTTGGTCAGCGCGAAGATGGGTGGGCCGGTGGCCACCCAATCCAGTCCGTAGAACACCGCGAACACCGACAGGCTCAGCGTGTCGAACTGGGTGAACGGCAGGATCACCAGCGACAGGCCGCGCAGACCGAAAAACCAGAACAGCAGAACGCGCGGATTGAAGCGGTCGCTGGCCCAGCCCGACAGCGTCGAGCCGATCAGGCTGAACACGCCGATCACCGCCAGGATGCTGGCGCCGTGTACCTCCGGGATGCCGTGGTCGGCGCAGTAGGCGATCAGGTGGGTGTTGATCAGCCCGTTGGTGGAGAAGCCGCAGATCCCGAAGCTGATGACCAGCAGCCAGAAATCCAGTGCTCGCGCGCCGCGGGCGAGGGCGGCGAACGCCACCGCGAACGGATTGCCGCGACGCGACGGCGGCTGCCATGGTCTGGTCGAGCCGTAGGCGCCCAGCCCGACCGAGGCCGGTGATTCCGGCAGCATGATCGCGAGCAACGGCAGCGATGCGCCCATCGCGACGGTCACAGCGATCGCCACGCCCTGCCAGCCGTAGCGGTTCGCCAGCATCGCCAGCAACGGGAGAAAGACCAGTTGGCCCGCCGCGTTCGCCGCGGTGAGCAATCCCATGGCCAAGGCGGTGCGCTGCGCGAACCAGCGGTTTGCCACCGCCGCCGCGATGCCGACCGCGCCGCCGCCGGAGCCGATGCCGACCATCACGCCCCAGGTGAGGAACAGCTCCCACGGCGCCGTCATGAAGATCGACAGGCCGGTGCCGGCCATCAGGATCGCCATGCAGCCCAGGACGGTGCGCTTCAGGCCGATCACGTCGATCAGCCCGGTGAGGAATGGCCCGGTGGCGCCGAGCAGAATGATGTTGATGGAGACGGCGCCGGAGATGGTGGCGACGTCCCAGCCGAAAGCATGCTCCAGCGGCACGATCATCACGCCCGGCGCGGCGCGCACGCCGACGCCGGCGAGCATCGACACGAACATGACGACCAGCACCACCCACGAATAGTGCAGGCGGCCGGAGCATATCCTGGCGAGGGTCCGGATGATCACGGGACCGTTTTTTCCCTGTCCAGAGCATCTGCAGAAGGATCACGCCGATTTCGGCCACAACGCCGCCGGCGTCAACGTAGCGCCGATCCGCTGGGGCTGCGGTCATCCCCGTTCGCGTCGACCGCCTGGCGGTCTTGTGGCCGCCGTCAGGGATAGGCGACTGGCACAGCGAAGGCCAGGACTCCCATCACGGCCAGATTGTTTAGCGCGTGAAGTGTGAGCGAGGCGCGCACGCCACCGCAATACTGCCGCGCCATGCTTAGGAAGATTGCGCCTGGAACGAGGAAAAGCGGCCGTGTCAGTCCGTCGCTCAGGTGCGCGAGCAGCCAAGGCAATGCCGTTGCCACCATCACCGGCAGTGTGCCCCAGTGCCGCCGCAGCCCGGTCCACAGCCACCCCCGAAAGAACAACTCCTCCCACAGCGGCGCGAAGCCGACGATGCATAGCAGCGTTGCAACCTGCATGACCGGCCCAAGGGCACCCGTGTTCTTGAGCAGGTCGATGACGGCGGGGTGCGCAGGCTTCAGAAACTGGCCGAGTAGCAGGGTCCAGCCGATCGTCGTCACGCACTGCGCTGCGGCGAACACGACGAGCAATCGAGGTCGGCTGATGGGTCCGCCGCACAGCCCGGCCATTGCGTCGCCCTGCCCGACGATTTGGCCGCGCCCCCAAGCGGCAAGCAGCAGCACGATGTCCGTCACAACGAGGCCCAGCAGGCCGTACACCGGTTTGGCGACCTGCCACGATCCGTGACCTGCCGCCACTGCTCCATTGTGCAGGGCGGCGACCATCGCCACACAGACCACCGTCGTGATCCCGGCCGCCATCCCGGCCACAAGCCAAGCCACCGCAAGCAGCAATAAGCGCGCTGGCAACTCTGGCTCTGGCCAGGTTTCGGGCTGCGCGCGCGTAACGCCGGTCAGGTTGGGCGAGTGCGTATCCACCGGAGCTCCCGGTCACGAGAAATCAGGCGACACCATGGCTCGGTGCGGGTCTACCTGGCTTGCTCATTTCCCGAATTGTCGTTTGACAGCCTGCAGCACAAAGAGCCCGCCCATCAGGCTGCCCGCAATATTGAGCAGAAAAGTCATGTTGAATCCGCTACCAAAAAGACTGACGAGCAGCAGGATGACCGACAGGATCACGGGTGCGCAGACGAACACGTAGCATGCGGTCTTCCTGTTTTGCAGCGGAAGGATGAGAGTGCCGGTCAGGGAGCCCATCATCGTGGCGCAGGCAACAGCCCATATGTAACGGGACACCGGGTCTGTGATGACATGCGGTCCGAGCATGGCTATCAGCACGAAGCCGATCAGGAACGCGGCGGCTGCCATAGGTACCGCGATAGTCCAGCGGGCGACTGTGGATACGCGCACGTGATTCGCTCTCGGCTGGCCTGACTGGGCCGGTAGAAGAGCCACAGTGTGGTGCCGATACGTTAACAAATCTCTCCAAGATCGATTGCCGGGGATCGCCACCGCCGCGGACCGGCCGTGTCGCTATGGGCCTACACGTTGGCCGGCGCGCCGGTCCACACCTCGCGATACAGCGCGACGATCTCCGCCGCGTCAGGCACGCGCGGATTGTTCCCCGGGCTGCCCGACGCCAGCGCTTGCTCGGCCATCAGCGCCATCTTGCCGTTCCAATCGGCCTCCTTGATCCCGTAATCGGCGGGCGTCGGCACCGCTAATTCCTTGTTCAGCGCTTCCAACCCCGTAACCAGCCTGGCCGCCGCCACGGCATCGGCGTCGCCCGGCGCGGCGAAGCCGACGCGCCGGGCGGCCTCGGCATAGCGCGCCTCGGCGCCGGACACCGAATAGCGGGTGATCGCCGGCAGCAGCATCGCGTTGGACAGCCCGTGCGGCACATGGAAATGCGCGCCGATCGGCCGCGACATGCCATGCACCAGCGCCACCGAACTGTTGGAGAACGCCAGCCCCGCCTGGGTGGCGCCAATCATCATGCCCTCGCGCGCCAGCGCGTTGCGCGGCTCGGCATAGGCGGTGCGGATGTGCCTGCCGATCAGTGCCATCGCCGACAGCGCGAGCGCATCGGAGAACGGGTTGGCGCGCCGGGAAACGAACGCTTCCAGTGCGTGCGTCAGGCTGTCCACGCCGGTATCGGCGGTGGTGCGCGGCGGAACCGTGTAGGTCAGCTCGTAATCGACAATCGCCGCCAGCGGCAGCGCGCCGAGGCCGTGGATCAGCATCTTCTCGTCGCGTTCGGTGTCGGTGATAACGGTGAAGCGCGTGCACTCGCTGCCGGTGCCGGCGGTGGTGGGGATGGCGATGACCGGCACCGCGCCCTTATCGGCGGCGATCGGCGCCTTGTAGTCGCGCATCTTGCCGCCGCCGGCGGCGAGGATCGCCATCGCCTTCGCGGTGTCGATCGGCGAGCCGCCGCCGAAGCCGATCAGACAGTCGTATTGCTCCTTGCGGAAGATTGCGACGCCGGCCTCGATCACCGTGTCGGTCGGATCGGAGACGGTATCGGAGAACACCTTAGCGGCGATGCCTTCCTCGGCGAGCGGCTCCAGCGCGCGCTGGATCAGGCCGGTGGAGACCATGATCGGGTCGCTGACCACCAGCGGGCGAGCAAGACCGAATTTGCCCAGCACCTCGGCGATTTGGCGCACCGTGCCGCCGCCGACCAGCAGCAGGCGGGAGGAGGCGATCGTGGCGTTGACGGTGGTCATGGGCAGTTCCTCCTGGGTGGCGAGCTGGGGCGTAAGGTTCAGCACAAAGACGCGGAGACACAAAGTCCGGCTGCCCGCGGGTCAGCGGGGCATTGATCATAGCATCGAATGATGCCACATTTGATGCCGTCAGCGAGGTGAGGTTTGTCGTGCGTACAACCATAACGCTCGACGATGAGCTGGTCGCCAAGGCGCAGGAGTACACAGGGATTCAAGAGAAGTCGGCGTTGGTGCGTGAGGCTCTCAAGGCGCTGGTTGAGCGCGAAGCGGCACGACGCCTTGCCCGTCTTGGGGGCACCGAACCTGATCTGCGGCCGATACGCAGACGGCGACCGAAGGCGGCATGATCCTTGTCGATACCTCTGTATGGATCGACCATCTGCGTCGACCTGACGAGATACTGACAGATCTGCTCGCGCAAGAGCAGGTCGTGATGCATCCGTTCGTCATTGGCGAGCTGGCGCTGGGCCATCTGCGGCGGCGCGCCGTGATCTTGGCAACACTGCGGGACCTGCCGCAGGCGACCGTGGCACATGATGACGAGGTGATGCGCCTGATCGGCCAGCACACCTTATTCGGGATTGGGATCGGCTATGTCGATGTCCATCTGCTGGCGGCCATGCGACTGACACCGGGTGTCTCGCTCTGGACGCGCGACAAACGTCTGTCGGCGATAGCCGAACGGCTTTCGCTTGCCGCACGGCTGACCCGCTGAGCTCTGGCTGCTGGCCCGATGGTCTACCCGGCCGCCGCACTCACCTCCGCCCGCCGCTGCGCGTACAGTGCCAGCCGCCGCACCGCCGTCGGGGACACGTGGCTCGCCGTCGCCTCCGCTGACATCGGCAATTCCGCGGCGCGGTGGCAGGCAGTAAGATGACCGTCGCGCCACGGCGCCAAGTCCGGCATCTCCACTCGGCAGCGTTCCACCACGAACGGGCAACGGGTGTGGAAGCGGCAGCCCGCGGGCGGGTTCATCGGGCTGGGCACGTCGCCGCCGACCACCTGGCGATGCCGGTCGCGATGCGGGTCCGGCCGCGGGATCGCCGCCAGCAGGGTGCGCGTGTAGGGGTGGCGCGGATCGGCGAACAGCGCATCCTTCGGCGCCAGTTCGACGATCTGGCCGAGATACATCACCGCCACCCGATCGGCCATGTGCTTCACCACCGCCAGGTCGTGCGCGATGAACAGGTAGGACAGCCCAAGCCGCGCCTGCAGATCCTTCAGCAGGTTCACCACCTGCGCCTGGATCGACACGTCCAGCGCCGACACCGGCTCGTCGCACACCACCAGCGCCGGCTCCACCGCCAGGGCGCGCGCGATGCCGATGCGCTGGCGCTGGCCGCCGGAGAACTCGTGCGGGTAGCGCTGCGCGTGGTAGGTCGCCAGCCCGACCAGGCTGAGCAATTGCTCGACGCGCGCGTGGCGGGCGGTGCGGTCGCCGACGCCGTGCACGATCAGCGGCTCCTCCAGGATCTCGCCCACCCGCATGCGCGGGTTCAGCGAGGCGAACGGGTCCTGGAAGACGATCTGCATGCGCCGCCGCAGCTTGCGCAGGGGGGCGCCGGTCATGGCGGTGATGTCGCTGCCCTCGAAACGGACGGTGCCGGCGGTGGGATCGATCAGCCGCAATACCAGCCGAGCCGTGGTGGACTTGCCGCAGCCGGATTCTCCGACCAACGCCAGGGTCTCGCCGTGGCCGAGCGTGAAGGAGATGCCGTCGACGGCGCGGACCACGCCGGTCGTGCCGCCGAAGATCAGGCCGGTCTTCGCCTCGAAGTGCTTGGCGAGGTTTTCCACCCCGAGCAGCGGCGCGGTCATGCTTCCTCTCCCACGAAGTGGGGTCGAGCCGGGAAGCGGATCGACGGAGGGTGAGGGTGCAGCGGGGCGCACGCGGCACCCTCACCCGGCGCGCACGCGCGCGCCGCGTCGGTCCGCTTCGCGGCCCGACCCCGCGCGGCGGGAGAGGTTCTTATCACGCGATCGGCGCGCGGATGCATGCGACGCGATGGTTCGGGCTGAGCTCGCGCAACGGCGGCTCCGCCAACGCGCAAGCCGGTTCGGAGAAAACGCAGCGCGGGTGGAAGCGGCAGCCTTGCGGCAGGTCGAACGGCGGCGGCACGGTGCCCTCGATCGCCAGCAGCCGGTCGCGCTGTTCCTCGATCTTCGGGATGCTGCCGAGCAAGCCGAGCGTGTAGGGATGCTGCGGATCGTCGAACAGCGCCGCGCCAGGGCCGCGTTCGACGACGCGGCCGGCGTACATCACCGCGACCTCGTCGGCCATTTCGGCGACGATGCCGAGGTCGTGGGTGATCAGGATGATCGCCATGCCGGTCTGCTGCTGCAACTCGCGCAGCAGGTCGAGGATCTGCGCCTGCACGGTGACATCCAACGCCGTGGTGGGTTCGTCGGCGATCAGCAGGTCGGGCGCGCAGGCCAGCGCCATGGCGATCATCACCCGCTGCCGCATGCCGCCGGACATCTGGTGCGGATATTCGTCGAAGCGGCGCTCCGGCGCGGGGATGCGCACGCGGACCAGTGCCTCGATCGCACGGGCGCGCAACGCGGCGGCCGAAGCGGTGCGATCGTGCGCGCGCATCGCTTCCATGATCTGGTCGCCGGCGGTGAACACCGGATTCAGGCTGGTCATCGGCTCCTGGAAGATCATGGCGATGCGGTTGCCGCGGATGGCGCGCATCTCGGGCGGCGGCAGGGCCAGCAGGTCGCGGCCGTCGAACAGGATTTTTCCCCCGGCGATGCGGCCGGGTGGCGGCACCAGGCGCATCACCGACAGCGACAGCACCGACTTGCCGCAGCCGGACTCCCCGACGATGCCCAGCGTTCGGCCGCGCGCCACCGAGACGTCAATGCCGTCCACCGCCGCGACTTCGCCATTGGCGGTGCGGAAGACGGTCCGAAGGGAGGCGATCGAGAGCAGGGGGGCGGCGGTAGAAGCAGCGGTAGAAGCAAGTGCTCCCTCCCCCCAGTCACCTTCCACAAGGGGAGGGGGAGTCTCTCCTCTTCCGACCTCGCTCATTGCGTGCGGAACGCCGGACGCGAAACCAGTTCCGCCGTGCGATAATCGCGCTCCTGTCTAGGCACGGTGGTGGCCTTCACGCGCGCCTGCGCCTCATGCAATGCCGCCGCCGCGGCGGGATCGTCCATCGTCAGCACGCCTCCGTTCTCCACCACCCTCTGCCCGTCCACATACACCGCCCGCATCGCGCGGTCGCGTGCCGCGTAGATCAGTCTGCGTACGGGGTCGCGTCGGCCGCATCAACGGGTGCGTCACGTCAAACAGCACCAGGTCAGCGCGGCACCCCGATGCCGGGCAGCCGATATCGTCGCGCCGAGGCCACGCGGGCCGGCGATGGTCGCCGCCTCCAAACGATCGGTGCTATTCAGCGTGCGTGGATCGCCAGCCGGCGTGAGCGCCAGATACGACACCAGCGGTCGCTTTGGAGCAGTTCCAGCCTGACTGGAAACGCTGAGCAACACCTGTCAAGTCGGCTAGTAATTCGTGTTGGCCGGCGCTGAGGTGGATCGTAGCAGCCGACTGCACGGGCCCGCACGGCAGAGCGATGGTGGTCCGCAATGGGTGGAAAGCGGAATGACCGGTACCGGCGAGGGGTAGCGGTAAGCAGACCCTCAAAAAGGTTCTTCGCTGTTTGGTGTGGGTAGAAACGGACCGGTTGGACTGCCGGAGGTAGCTGGTTCGGCCCAGCCCGCTC
>Ga0209415_10019469_pt1 | contig 10625 bp, 4 predicted proteins | sample PeaSoiSIISIP2007_FD_187696 | JGI IMG/M metagenome (GOLD analysis project Ga0209415, IMG submission 187696) | Peat soil microbial communities from Weissenstadt, Germany - SII-SIP-2007 (SPAdes) (version 2) | ecosystem: Environmental > Terrestrial > Soil > Wetlands > Peat | place: Germany... | reverse complement strand
GCGACGTCATTGTTGAAATCCTGCACCCACAGATCGACGCGGAACTGGTCGGGGATGCCCAGATCGAACTGCGGGAAATTCTTGATAAGGTGGTTGGACACGGCCGGGACCGAGGAATATGCCTGGACCGTGTTCTGATAGTAAAGCGTCGGCTCGCCTCCAGCCTCGAAGTTCTGCGCGTCGGCGTAAAAGTCGCTCCAGCTCGGCTCGCTGGTCGACCCGTTGGGCTGCAGGAACGAATCGCTCTCGACGGATTCGCCGTAGATCTTTACCGTCAGCCCGGCGGCTGCCGCTCTTGAGAACACGAAGCCCGTGGTCTGATAGGCAAGGGCATCGCCGGCGTTCCCGCCAGGATAGCTGCGGACCCAGTCCGGCGACTGGATGTCGTCGGCGTAGGGAGCCATGGCCTCGGTGATCCACTGATGACCGTCCGCCGACTGGCGGCTCGGGTTGTAGAAATTGTCCAGGAGCGGGAAGCGCTGCACCAGGGTGTGCGCATTCGGGGTATCCTGGCCGCCGAACACCGCCAACGAGGCGTCGCCATTGCCGGCGGCCACGTCGCCCAGGATCTGGTCGTAGGTGCGGTTTTCACGAACGATCAGGAACACGTGCTTGATGAGGGATGGATCGCCGATCTTGGCCGGGATTGCGACCGGCTTAGCCTTCGGACTGCCACCGCTGGCGGCCGCGATATTTTGCGCCAGATCCCAGTGGTTGTTGGTGAAAACCTGGCTCGTCATCGCCGCCAAAGTCGTGCCGCTGGGTACGGGGACGATGCTGACGGTGCCATTGTCCTGGTGGGTGTTGTAGCCGCAGACGCCATGGTCGCACTCGTTCGAAAGACGCGTGCCGATGCCCTTGTCGTTAGCAACGATGAGCGTGTTGTTTTCCTCGTCGAACACGACCGAGCTCGGCGCGTAGGCTACCGGGATCATGCCTAAGACGGGGCTCGTCGCGTTCTTGCTGAGGTCGACGACCGCAATCGCATTGGTGTTGTAAAGCGCGACGTAGGCAACGCCATTCTTGCCGTCGACGGCGATCGAGTTGGGCGCGGCACCATAAGCCGGTTGGCCTGCGCCGGGTACTCCGATCGGCAGCCCAAGGTTGATCTTCCGTCTTACGGTGTTCGTGGCCGTGTCGATCACCGAGATGGTGTCGCTATAGGTATTGGCGACCAGCAGGTTGTCTCCGTAGAGCGCCATGCCGGTCGGGTGCAGGCCACCGGTCGAGATATTCGCCGTGACCGTCATCGTGGGCAGATCAACCACGGAAACGGTGCCGGTGATGGCGGCGCCAACCACCGGGTCGGCGACGATTTCAGTGCCGGCGGAGTAGATTTGGAAGTCCGCCTCAGTGGCGGCCCGGCCACCCTCATTGCTGACGTAGGCGGTGGTGCCGGTTTTGTTGATGACGATGCTGTGGGGAGCGTTGCCCACGCGGATTTGCGTACCCTGCACCGGCGGGTTCGCGGTCAGGTCGATCTGGGTGAGCGTATCGTTGTTGTTCAGCAGAGCATAGGCGCTGGCGCCATCCTTGGAGAATGCTACGCCGCCAGGATAAGAAGTGTACGTCGTGTAGAAAGTGGCGCAGGGCCGGGCGTAAGGACCGATAGGGCTGTTGGGAAAGCAGGTGATGAAGGAATTGTTTGGGGGCACGCTGATCTGAGCGTCGTCTTCCAGCAAGCCCTCGGCAGTGACCTTGGCGAGGGTGACGTTGCTGCTGTCCTGGCTGAAGATCAGGTACTTGCCGTCCGCCGAATAGGCGATGCCGCTATAGCTGCCGCTCGAATCATATCCAAACGTGGCGAAGTCCTGCAGGACAATGCCGGTGTTGGTGTCGAATATCTCGACGGCCTCCGATGCGCCCAGGGTGAGGACAGCGGCGGTGTGACTCTTGTGGCTTGGGTTGAGCGCGATCGCCTTGGCGCGCACCCGGATGCCGAGGTCGACTTGGGTACCAGCCGGGGTGATGATCTGGCCATCGCTGACGACCCACGATCCGTTCGGCTGCGGGCCGACGGTGTAGGTGGGGTACGGCTTAGATTGAGCAGCGGCGAGCCCCGACAGGCCCAGCCCCGCAGCCAGCACGCCAGTGAGTGGACGCAGACGGTTGATCCGAGACTTATTTCGAGACTTGCTTCGAAACTTATTTCTTCGAGACATGTACCGTTCTCCTCCTTGGATTTTTCTTCCTCGCAACCAGGGTCGGCCGTGCAACATCGGGGGCAAAATACTGCCTGCGCCCCCTGCACATCGTGGTCGCGAATCCTAGCAGGCGAACTGTGACGGCTTTATTACGATTTTGTGACGCTCGGGTGAAATTCTCGTTACATGGGCTGAACTTTTCCTCGCGGAGGGTGCCGCGCGGGGATTCACCCTAGGCGGGGTCTGAGTGTGATCGAGTTGGTTGTATGCACGCGCCGTGAGATACAATCTGCGTTGAAATTGCGATACGGCGACACATGTTGGGTCAACACTGTTTAGCCCACAGAGGGAGTTTTTTATGGTCACGCTGAATGTGAATGGAGTCCGGCACGACGTCGAGGCGCCTGACGACACTCCGCTACTCTACGTTTTGCGCAACGATCTCCAGTTGATCGGTCCGCAATTCGGCTGCGGGCTCGCACAGTGCGGAGCCTGCTCCGTTCTGGTCGAGGGCAAGGAAGTGCGTTCCTGCATTACGCCCGTCGCCAGCGTCGCCAACCAGGAGATCACCACGCTCGAAGGTCTGCCGGCGCGCTGGGCGAAGCAAGAGAGTCTCTCGGTCGAGGAAGCGAAAAACACTCTTCACCCCGTGCAGCAAGCCTGGATCGAGGAGCAAACTCCGCAGTGCGGCTTTTGTCAGAACGGGATGATGATCAAGGCCACTGAACTCCTCGAGAGCAATCCGAATCCGACTCTGGCGCAAATCAAAGACGCCTTCACCAATTCCGGACCATCGCCCAATCTGTGCCGCTGCGGCACCTACGTTGCGATCATTGAAGCCGTACAACATGCCGCCACCATCATGGCGAAGGGGAGGTAAGCGATGGCAACCATGAGCGAAAGACCTCAGAACGTTCTGGCGCCGACGCTATCGCGCCGTCAATTCATAAAAGCCGGTGGCATCCTCGTCGTGGGATTCAGCGTCGCTGGCCCGGAACTTCTGAAGGCCGATACAGCCAAGCCTGCGGTGCTGAAGAACTCGCTCGATCCCACGCTCGGCAGTTCCTGGATTGAGGTTCACCCGGACAGCACGATCCTGATCCGCACCGGGAAGAACGACTTCGGCCAGGGCTCAACCTTTACCGCCTACCGGCAAATTGTGGCCGATGAATTGAGCGTGCCTTTCGAAGCCATCACCACGGTGGTGCAGGGACACACCGACCAGACGCCGGACGGCAGCGGCGCTTTCGACTTTCTCGGAGGTGGAACGCCGAACATCCGCAAGGCAGCCGCCTATACCTATCAGGCTCTGCTCGATCTCGCATCAGAAAAACTCGGCGTACCGAAAGCCAAGCTGTCCGTCAAGGACGGCATTGTCTCGGGGAACGGCAAGAGCATCTCGTACGGTGACCTGGTCAAGAACCAGCAATTGAAGCTGACCATTCCTGTGAAAGGAGATCTCACCAGCATCATTGGATTGACCGTCGAAGGCAATCCTCCGATGAAGCCGGTCAGCGAGTACACAGTCATCGGCAAGTCCTTCAAGAATTCCGTCATCAGTTCGAAAGTGGCTGCCAAGGAAACCTGGGCGACCGATGTCCGCCTTCCCGGCATGTTGCACGCCCGTGTGGTGCATCCGAAGACGCTCGGCTCGACTCTCGTCTCTGCCGGTTCAGTGGACAAATCCAAGTTCCCGCATTCGCAAGTCATCGTGAAGGGCAACCTCGTCGGTGTGATCGCGCCCACGGAGTGGGAAGCGATCCTGGCAGCCGAGCAGGTAGCCAGCGCAACGAAATGGACAGAGTGGAAGGGCCTGCCGGGCAATGCAAAACTCTACCAACACCTTCGAGATGAAGCTGATTGGAAAACGACGCCCGTGACGAAAGGCGAAGCTAACAAAGGCGACGCGGCGTCCACGCTCGCGTCGGCTCACAAGAAGCTTTCCGCGACCTATCAACTCGCTTACATGAAGCATGCTCCCATTGGCCCGACCATGGCCGTTGCCGACGTCAAAGCCGATGGCACAGTGCACATCTATACGCATAATCAGAACCCGCAGGAGCTTCGTGGCGAAATCGCGATGATGCTCCGCACCACACCCGATCACGTGATCGTTCATGCTTATCCCGGCCCCGGCCACTATGGAAGGTCCAACGGCGGAAACGCAGGCGCGGAAGACGAGGCGGTGCTCCTGTCACAAGCCGTCGGGAAACCGGTGCGCGTGCAGTGGATGCGCGCCGACGATATGCGGTGGTCTACGCAGTCTCCGGCAGCCTTTTCCGATGTGCAGCTGGCCATCGACGAAAAAGGCAAGATCGCCGCCTATCAGATCGACCACTACATGCCTGCCATGCAGGATGACCGCCTGATCGGTGCGGTTCTCGCGGGCCTGCCCACCATGCCCGCTCCCAACCCGAAGGGTGACTTTATCTCCTCGACGGCCAACGGCATCTCCGACCCCTGGGTCTACGCGCCCGTGCCGAACGTGATCGAGCGCGGCCATGGCACGTTCCAGGTGGGGCAGCAAGCTTCGCCGCTCGCGGTTGGCCTGCGCGACCACAGCATGCGCACTCCCGGACAGTTCCAGCAGAACTATCCGCGCGAACTGGCCATCAGCGAAGCCGCAACGCTCGCCGGCGCGGACGCCTTGCAGTTCCGCATCGACCACGCAACTGAAGAACGCGTAATCGGTGTGCTGAAAGCAGTACGGGATGCGTCCGGCTGGGACACGCGCCCCTCGCCACGTCCTGATGCCGTATCCACCGGATCAACCCCCATACGCGGTCGTGGAGTCTCGCTGATGTTCCGCAACCAGACCTACTGGGCCTGCGTTTGCCAGATCGCGGTCACTCCCGATAAAGGCACGATCATGGTGGAGAAGTCCACGATTGCGGTAGATCCCGGCATCGTCATCAACCCGATGCAATTGAAGCGCAACGTCGAAGGCGGCGCGGTCATGGGAATCAGCCATGCGCTCTTCGAAGAAATGTTGTTTGACGAGAGCGGAATCACCACGGACGACTGGATTTCCTATCCCATCCCGTCCATGGCGGACATAGGTGAGATCAAAGTTGTGCTGCTCAACAATCCGAAGGTCGGCACTTACGGCGGCGGTTCGGAAGCGCCGAATGCGCTTGCTGCTTCAGCTATCGCAGCGGCTCTCCACGACGCAACCGGAAAGGTCATGCGTCGGCTTCCGATGAAACCACCTTACGTGCAGGCGCTTTTGAAGACTTAACCGGCGATCGACAAGAACATCCAATTCGGCGCTCTTTATTTGTCGCTCTTTATTTATCGATGAGCGCGCTCAGGGGACCGAGCCAGGGTTCGTAGCGACGCCAGCGCGCGACGGAGGTGCGATAGATCGGCTGCCGGGTTTGCCACTTGCTGGGAGTCTTCACTGCCCGCGGATTGGATTCGGGGCGCAGGCACGCGTCATTCCACGCCAGCCCGCAGGCCGCGATGATCCGCCGGATGACTGGTTCGGGGGCGCTCGTCAAGTTCTCGTAATCGACTTCGAGGAAGCGATCCGCCGGCAGCACGTTCCGCCAATGGTCCGTGAGCCGCTGGTAGCAGCGGTAATACGTGACTAATTCCTCACCACCGGTTGGAAACGGCAGGCTGGGATTGAAATGAGTTTGATGGATCGACAGCGCCGTGTCGACCGCAGCGCGCCGGCAATGGATGATGACGGACCGCGGAAATACCAAGTGGATGAGCCCGGCCCAGAGAAAGTTGAATGGCATCTTGTCGGTCACTCGCGCCGCCTTAGGCGCCATGGTACGCAACACGCGGAGATAGTCTGCCGCCGCCTTGGCGAGAAACGGTTTCTCGTCCCCATCCGTGCCGTTCCCGGATGAACCCGAGCTGTGCCACGCCGCCCCGCGCTCGTTCCAGAAATTCAACTCGCCGCAGGCTCCGACCTCGGGATGCATGGAGACGATCTGCTCCACCAGAGTTGTGCCAGACCGCGGCATGCCGATAATGAGCACCGGGGTTGCATCGCGACTGCCGAGTTCAGGCGCCCGCGCCATCAGTTCGGGTGTGCAGCGGGCGATGAGGCGGTCGATTTCGATGGAGAAGGCGGCCGAGTCGAACGACCCAAAGCTGCGCCGGACAGCGTCTGCGGCGTCAAAATGCTGCATGGCCAGGGCGTAGTCGCCACGGTCGTCGGCCGCCTTGCCGATCGCGAGGTGAAGCCGCAGAAGTTGTGCCGCTTCCAGTCCCGGCGTGGCCAGAGCGGCTTCCATCCGCTGTAGCAGACCGTCGTCATCGTCATTGCTAGTGACGCCGCGACAGCGGACCAGATCGTAGTAGCTGCCCGCCAGCAGCGGCGCGATCGCGATGGCGCGTTCGAAACATTCGCGGGCTTGGTCGAAACGGCCGAACTCAGAAAGAAGATTGCCCAGCAGATCGTGCGCCATGGCGTTGCCCGGATCGCGCGCCAGAGTCTTTCGCAGCACCAGTTCGGCTTCCTGATTGCGATCCTCGATCAGGAGCGCGCGCGCCTTGCCCAGCCGGCCGAAGCTGGTGTTACCGCCAGTCGCCGCCGCGCGGCGGAAACAGCCGATCGCCTCGTCAAGATGGCCCAGGGTGTACACCAGGGCGCCCGCGCGGAACCACGCTTCGGTCAGGGATGGGAGCAACTCCGTGGCGCGGTCGTAGGCCACGATTGCCGCGCCGATGTTGCCCACCTTTTCCAGGGCGATTCCCAGGCGGAAGTATGCATCGCCGTAGCGCGGGTTGCTGGCGACGGCCCGCTGCAGTGCCGCGATGGCATCCGCTACGCGGCCGACCTCGAGGTAGGCGAGGCCGAGGTCGTGCTGGATGATGGGATTGGACGGCTGCAGCAGCGCGGCATCGCGCAACGGCGCGATCGCATCGGCTGGCTGTCCGGCCCTCAGTAACTCAGTGGCCAACGCCAGCAGAGGAGCCACTTGCTGCGGCGCGGCTGGGTTTGGAGACTGGGACACGGCGTTAGCGTGGAAGCGGTAGCGTGGCCATCAGAATCGCCAGCGCAAATTGTCGCCCGACCATGATCTGCCAACCAGGAGAATTTTGCCATAGGGCGGACCGGAAGAAAGATGCGAGGACCGTGCCGATTGGCGTTATGCAGCGGGAGCGCACACAATGTCTGCGCAGCGATGTCGGCCGATCACAGTCCTTTATGGAGATCCGCGGCTCTCCGGCAGGGTAGTGAAGTGATTGCGAGCCGGTTTGCGTCCATGAGTGTGATCGATTTTGCAAGAAGAACGACTCCACTTCTCGATGTTCGCAGAATCCGCGCATAGTGGCTGTGGACCTACGCGACCTGCGCTCTTGTTGCATCGCCTGTCCTTTCCTCGAATCCAAACGTCTTCGGTACGAGGGAATCCTTCAGGCGCAGGAACCTCTCCTCGAAGAATCTTCTCGAAAGATAAGCGGCTCCAATGGCACCTCCGCCTGCCAACGCAAATCTCAATACCACCAGCGCAAAATGCCCGCTGGAAGGTCTGAATTGCGGCAGATAGTGTCGGCAAATCCGGTCGTAAATGCGGAACGCGAGAAGGTGATTGAGATACAGGCCGTAGCTGAGGTATCCGAGAAAGCGAAGTGGCGAGAAGCTCACGTATCGTTTTGCGTTGCTGGTCCCAATCAGCAAGAAGAACAGCAAGATGCCCCCGAAAAACCCGTTAATCGTGGTGAACTGCAATGCCGCGCCCAGCAGTCGATTCCGTGTAAGGATTCCGAATGGCTGCCCGGCCAGCCCTAACAGGATCGACGCAAAGAGGAGTGAACCGCACAGAGTTTTCACCTGCGCCCGAGCGACGGAAGTGCGAAGCACGATGGCGAGCAGGCTTCCTGCTGCCAAACCGTCAGCAACAAACCATGTGTACCAGTCCAACCCTGCTCTATGGCCAAGGGCGAACGACATAGCACGCAACACTGGAATCAGGACGACAATTGATGCAGAGATCAGGGTAAGTCTGCGGACGGTCAAATTGCGGACCACGGTTGGCCAGAGAATATAGAAATGTTCCTCCACGGCCAGTGACCATAGCGGTCCGTAATCGCACGCGACGCCAAAGAAGACCGTCATGTTTGCCAGATAGACGAAGCTCAAGCCGACAAATGCCGCCGAAGCCGTTCGAAGCAACAGCAGCAGAATCAGGAGCAAATAGTACGCGGGCAGGATGCGCAATGCCCGCCGAGTGTAGAAGCGCCGATAGAAATGGGGTTTGTTTTTTGAGTCCAGCAGAATACCTGTGATCAAAAAGCCGGAGAGGACGAAGAAGAGATTCACACCCAACCATCCCGGTTGAGTGGCAGCCATGAACCTGCGTGCCCAAGGGCTAAACGACAAACCGGCGTACTGCCAAGAGAAGGCGTGCAGCAGCACAACTCCAAGCCGCAATTCCCCGTACTGTGTCAAGCTCTGGCATGAAGGGGCGGATCAGACCCTCAGTTGGCGGCGGGGATTGAGGAGCGACTCCGGTTTGCGGTGGCATAAGATGCGCCCCATTGGATATCAAATCGCGTCGCTGCGTCAACGTCATTGGCCTTGTTTGTTCGCGCCACCAGACGCGTCATCGCCGTCAGTTTGTACGTTTTGCGGGATCGTTGACAAAAATCAGGTGATTAAATTCATTGAGAATGGGCGCAAGGTCTCGAAACATCGCAAATGGACCCTGTGAATCTGACGGGTACGCCCAATGCGTATTCGCTCCGTTCCTGTTCGAGAAGGGCTTGCAACGGCGCCACGCCACCTGATTGTCTGGCGGAGGAGACCCATAGTAGGGGGCGCACTATGCCGAATTGCAATAAGCGTTCAAGGTGGGAACGCATAGCCATCCTTCCCTGCCGAAAGATCATACTGAGTCGCTTTCAGGCAACCGCTGAGAGCGTGCGTAGTACAGCCGTGACGAAAGCTGGCTGCCTCCTTAGCGAGCACGTGCCCGGATCACAGGCCCCCATGATTCAAATCACAGACCCTCCAGTGGTGCGACCTCAGAATCGGAAGGCCACCCAACCAAGGAGCTAGGCCATGGCCTCCATTGTGACCCCTGTCAAGGCGGACCTGTTGCAGACTCTTCCTTCCGATGCTGCGCGCCATATTCAATGGCGATTTGCGGAGCGCTACGAATTGCAGATGCTGGTGCAGTCGGCGCGAGCCGTGGCGCGAGGTCCGGTGGCGCGGCTGGTCGCGAGCGGCGGACGCAACTCGCATGATTGGACGCCGGGCAAGGCCGAACTGCTGGATGCGTTCGATAAGGCAGGAATCACCGCCGTGTTCATGGAACCCGAGCAGGGAGGATTCATCGCGGGGCCCAAGAACCTGGCGCTGGCGCTAATAGCGTTTGAACTCGCATGGGTGGATGGCGGGGCCGCAACGGCAAGCCTGGCGGGCTGTCTGGCGCTGGCGCCGATTCATGAGCGGGGCACTCCCGAGCAGCAGGAAAAGTACATGCAGTTGGCTGCGCCGCCGCAGGCGGGAGAAGATCGCAAGCCGTGGCGGGGAGCGTTTTGTCTGACCGAACCGATTCCTTATGTCGGCGTGGACACCGGCATGCTGAACGGGAAAATCAGCATTGCCGAGTGGAAAGAGGGAAAAGAGCCAGTTCTGCAGGTCGAAAAGCGTGGACGGTTCATCACGAATATTGCGTTCGCCAATTTTGTAACGGCAGCGGTTGATTCGGGAGACGAGAGGATCAAAGGCAGCTGCATGGTGATCCTGGAAGAAGGCGATCCGGGAACGTTTGATCGGGGAACGCCGACGCGAAAGCTGGTGCATCAGCTGTCGTCAACGGGCGATCCGATTTTCAGCCTGCGCATTCCGGCCAGCCGGATTGTCGGCGGCTACGACGTGAAAGATGGCGTGATCGTTCCGCATTACAAACACAGCGAAGTGATTGAAGCCGTATTTCGCCGAACGCGCGTGACCGTCGGCATCATGACGGCGGCTAAATTGCTTTCCGCGGTTGAGCCAATCATTCGATATCAGCGAGGACGGTTTCGCGGCGGGGAAACCGCTGCTCCGGGATCGGTGCGATACGAACTTGGGCTGCAGGCACGGCAAGATTCTTTGCACCGGCTGGTGGACATCTGGGCGACGGGCGAGGCTAGCGCGTCGTTGGGATTCGCTGCAGCGCGGGCGTTTGATGAACTGGATCCGCTGGAGCGCGAGTCTGACAAGTTGCTGGATGCGCAGGGAGTCAGCGGTGGCAGAGCGCGAATGAAGGTGCTGCGAGAAGCGGGCGAGCGGGCGGCGGAACTGCTGCGCTTGCCGACGGCAGATCCTAAGCGGGCGCAGTTGGAATCGGACCCGCTGCTGCGTTTCGTTCTTCTGGATTCGCTGGCCGACGTGCTTTGTCCGGCAACCAAGCTGTGGAATACAGGATGGGGAGCGCAGATGATGCGCGAAGCGGTCAGCTTGATGGGCGGCTACGGCATCACCGAAGACTGCCCGGGATTTCTCGGCAACAAATGGATGGACGCGCAACT
>Ga0209415_10019468_pt1 | contig 10625 bp, 4 predicted proteins | sample PeaSoiSIISIP2007_FD_187696 | JGI IMG/M metagenome (GOLD analysis project Ga0209415, IMG submission 187696) | Peat soil microbial communities from Weissenstadt, Germany - SII-SIP-2007 (SPAdes) (version 2) | ecosystem: Environmental > Terrestrial > Soil > Wetlands > Peat | place: Germany... | reverse complement strand
GGCCTGAGCGCCGTGACCATAAGCCCCGGCGGCACCCTCGCCCTGAACGGCTTCAGCAACACCGTGGGCTCCATTGCCGGCACTGGCGGCAGCATCACTCTCGGCTCCGGAACTTTGACGACGGGCGGCAACAATACGTCGACCGCATTTGGTGGCGTCATCTCCGGCACCGGCGGTCTCACGAAGACGGGCACGGGCACCATGACACTTTCCGGGGCCAACACGTTCTCGGGGGCCACCGCCATCAACGGCGGCACCCTGAGCATCGGGGCGGACAACAACCTCGGCACGGCGCCTGCCTCGGCCACCTCGGGCGGGCTGACCTTCAACGGCGGCGCGCTTGCCACCACGGCCACGTTCGCGCTCAGCAGCAGCCGCGGGATTACCGTGAACTCCGGCGGCGGCACCATCAGCGTGGCCTCGGGCACGACGCTCACCTACGGCGGCCTGATCGCCGGGAGCGGGAGCCTGACAGTGCCGGGAACGGGCACCCTCGACCTGACCAACAACAGCCTTAATTTCGGCGGCGGCGCGACGGTCACTTCCGGCACTCTTGAGTTCACCGGCAAGCTGCCGTCCATCGGCACGCTCACCCTGGGCGACGGCAGCACGCTGTTTGTCAACGGTTCCGACCTTTCCGTCAGCAACCTCGTGATAAGCGGGAACGCGATCATCGATTTCGGCAGCGGCGCCTCGATCCTCGACTCGACGACTTTCACGATGGACGCCGGCGCGGCGCTGACTGTCGAGGGCTGGACGAACGAGGTCGATTACTTCTACGCGCAGAACTGGACCGGCGCCACCCTCGGCACCCGAGGAGTCGGGCCCGAGACCCAGGTGACCTTCAGCGGCCATTCGAGCAGCGCCACGGGCTGGCTCAGCTACGACAGCGAGATCTCGCCCGCGCCCGAGCCGGCGGCGTACGGCGCAATCCTCGTCGGCATTTCCCTTCTTGGGATCGCGATCCGCCGCAGAAGGCGCTCCTCGGCGTAGGGGCGAATAGGACGATTTCCCCTGTCTTCGGGGCGCGTCAACGCCGTGCACCCCGGGGGAGCCATGGGGACCGCCGTCCCTTTAGCACGGGCGTCCTTAAGGTGGCGCGGGCAGGCAGCCCCAAACCTGTGGAACAATGGGGCCATCAGGCGCTCTGCTTTGGCTCCATTAACGCCTGAATTAACGGCTACGTAATAAACGGGTCAATAACAACTTGGGAACTACGCAGTGCGGACGCTTTCCCTAGAAAACGGAATCGAATTGCGCGATGCTTTGCGTCGCAATGAGGCGAAACGCAGCAGAGACCTTCGGAAGGCTCCATCCGGCGCCAATCGCTGTTGTTGCCCACCACGACGTCGGCCGCGGGCCGGCGCGGCGCCGGGAGGTCCAAGTGGGGGCGCATGGTTCGCGCGTGGGTGGCCGGATGATGGCGGGATTGGTGGCAGCCGCGGCTGTGTGCCTGTCGGCCGCGGCCGCGCGCGCGCAGGCCGTCGATAACTGGACGAGCACGTCCTCCGGCCTCTGGGGCACCGCGGCCAATTGGAGCACGGGCGTGCCCACCAACGCGAATGCGGCGACCTTCAACAGCTCCGCCGGGCTCCAAACCTCCATGACGCTCCTGCCCGCGTCGACCACGGGCACCCTTGTGCTTGCCGGCGCGGGCGGGGCGAACGCCTACACTTTCGACAGCCTGGGGACCGAAAACGCCAACACGCTGACGATCGCATCCGGAATCACGAACTCGGACACGGCCGCCGTCACGTTCTACAATACCACGACCTTGGGAGGCACCCAGACGTGGGCCAACAACGGCGCAGCGTTGACCTTCAACGGCAACGTGAACCTCGGTTCCGGCTCATCCGGCTACACGCTGACCGTAGCCGGGGCCGGCGCAGTCAATATCGCCGGCACCATCGCAGATGGCGGGTCGTCTGCGGGAGGCCTCGTCTACTCGGGCACGGGCACCCTCACTCTTTCCGGGGCCAACACCTACACCGGAGCGACCACGATCAGCTCCGGCACGATCAGCATTCAGAATGCGGGTGCGCTGGGCACGGCGTCCAACACCGCCAATACGACGGTGGTGAGCGGCGCCGTGCTCCAGATCGCGAACAACATCACCACGACGAACGGGGGCACCCTTGTCCTCAACGGGACAGGAACGGGCTCGGGGGCATTCCAAAGCATCGGCGGAAACAATGCCTGGAACAGCGACGTGACTGTGGCCTCCAACGCCACGATTTACTCCTCCACGGCGGGCGACACGCTCACCATCGGCAATGCCGCGGGGACCAGCCTGTTCACCATGGGCAGCAGCACCGTCACCTTTGACGGGCCCGGCGACACGTTTGTTAACTCAAATGTCGGCGTGGCCGGGGACACCGGGGGCCTTGTCAAGAACGGAGCCGGAACCCTCACCCTCTACGGATACAACACCTACTATACGGGGCCCACCGTGGTCAATGCGGGCACCATGGCTCTCGTGGTCGGACCCTTCTCGGCGGGATGGTACGGCATCATGGGATCGCTGACGATCGGCACCGGTCCGGCCAATCCGTCCTTTGCGGGCACGGTCAACGTCAACATCTGGTCGAACAGCTACAACGGCCAGATCTCCCCCACCTCCGCCGTCAACATCAAGTCCGACGGCGCCCTCAACGTGGGTTCTTCCACCGGCCTGGGGACGCTGACCCTCAGCGGGGGGCAGGTGAACATATCGAGCGGCGTCTCCGTGGCCCCCACGGGCGACATCACCTCAAGCGCGAACAGCGCCCATGAGACCTCCCTGATCTCGGGCGGCGCGCTCAACCTCACCACGGGCAACATCAACGTGGCCCGGGATTCGACCCTCGCCAGCGACCTGACCATCTCCAGCTCGATTGGTGGCACCGCCCTCACAAAGACCGGCAGCGGTGTCCTGACCCTTTCAGGCGCCAACACCTACACCGGGGCCACGAGCATAAACGGCGGCACGTTGAGCATAGGGGCGGACGCCAATCTGGGTGCGGCGCCGGGCTCGGCCGCGGTCAACCAGCTCAACCTCAACGGCGGCACCCTCAGCACCACGGCCACCTTCGCGCTCAACAGCAATCGCGGAATCACCATGAACGCCGGCGGCGGCACGGTGAGCGCGGCCTCGGGCACGACGCTGACATACGGCGGCCTCATCGCCGGCAGCGGAAGCCTGGCCGTGCCGGGCGCGGGCACCCTCGACCTGACCAGCAACAGCCTGAACTTCGGCGGCAGCACCACGTTCACTTCCGGCACCCTCGAGTTCAGCGGCACGCTGCCGTCCATCGGCACGCTCACCCTGGGGGCCGGCAGCACGCTGTTTGTCAACGGATCCGACCTTTCCGTCAGCGACCTCGTGGTCAGCGGGAACGCGATCATCGATTTCGGGGGCGGCGCCTCGATCCTTGACTCGGCCACCTTCACGATGGACCCGGGCGCGGCGCTGACTGTCGAGGGCTGGGCGAGCGGGGTCGATTACTTCTACGCGCAGAACTGGACCGGGGCCACCCTCGGCACCACGGGGGTGGGGCCGGAGACCCAGGTGACCTTCAACGGCTATTCGAGCGCCAGCACCGGCTGGCTCAGCTACGACAACGAGATCTCGCCCGCGCCCGAGCCGGCCACATACGGCGCCATCCTTGTCGGGATTTCCCTCGTGGCGGTAGTGGTCCGCCGCAGGAGGCAATCCGCGCCATAGGGACGAATTGGGGGTCCCCGGCCGCCGCGGCGCGGATGCGGCGCGCGCCGGAAGATCGCATGGCGGCGCGGCGCCCCGGCCGCACGGTAGTATTCAATATTCGGATGCGGATGGTCCGCCCCCGCAGGCGGACGGGCGTTGCACACGGCCTAACGGCGGCGTGCAGCGGGGCCATGAGGCCCGGACCAAAAAGCTTGGTAATAATTTGGTCAATAATCGTTTGGGAACTACGTAACCAGGCCGCTTTTGCTAGGAAACGGAATCTAATTGCCTAATATTTGGCGTCGCCGTGAAGCACCCCCCAGCCGAAATTTGCGGGAGAAATCCTCCGACGCCGATCGCGGTCGTCTCCGGGGTCTTTCGCCGCGCCTGGGCCCGCTTCGTCGAGCGGCGCATCGGCGGGCGCCGCATGCTGGAGGACGCGATGAAATTGCCGGGCGGCCTCAACGGCCTCCTCGCCCAGCACGACGTCCACCGCGGGGAGCGCACGGACACGCCCCACCGCGTCTTCAGGGCGCCCGGACTGGCCGTCGATCCCACCGCCTTTCGCCAGCCCGTCCACGGAAGCCGGTCCGCGTTTTCGGCCATATACGGGGGGCCCGGGATGGAACACTCCTCCAGGTTATTCAAGCCTCTAAGATGACGCCATCGACCTTGGCTCGACGCGGATCCGCTCGCCCCGGCCCGGCGCGGTACGCGGAGGGCCGCGCCGGAACGAGCCGGCTGTTCACGGGGCTGCTGGCGGTCGCCGCGGCGTGCCTGACGGGCGTTTCCGCGCGCGCGCAGACCGTCGACAATTGGACCAGCACGTCCTCCTCTTCCTGGGGAACCGCGGGCAACTGGAGCGTCGGCATCCCCGCGAGCGCCTACGCGGCGACCTTCAACAACTCCTCGGGGCTCGACACCAGCATCACGTTGCTCGCCGCGTCGTCGACGGGCACGCTGGTCTTCCTCAGCACGGGCGGAGCGAACGCCTACACGTTCGACACCGCGGGGACCCAGAACACCAACACGCTGACAATCGCCTCCGGTATAACGAACTCGGACACGGCCGCGCTGACGTTTTACAACACGACGACCCTTGGGGGCTCCCAGTCCTGGACCAACAACGGCGGGACGATGGCCTTCAACGGCAACGTGAACCTCGGTTCCGGGACGACGGGCTACGCGCTGACCATTGCCGGGAGCGGCCCGGTCAACATTTCCGGCATCATCGCGAACGGCGGGACGGGTGCGGGCAGCCTCGAGTACTCGGGCACGGGCACCCTGACGCTGACCGGCGCCAACACGTACACGGGCGGCACCACGATCGACAGCGGGGCCAACCTGCAGCTGGGCAACGGCACGACCAACGGCACCGTCGCGTCGACCAGCGGCATCACCGACAACGGCACGCTGCTCCTTGACGAGGGCTCCGCGGTCACGGTCGGCAAGGTCATCTCGGGCACGGGCGGCATCACGCAGAACGGATCGTCCAACACGACGCTTTCCGGGACCAACACCTATTCCGGCGCGACAACCATCAACAGCGGGACCCTGACGGCGGGCTCCGCAAGCGCCCTCGGCGGGGCGACGGGCCTGAGCGCGGTGACGGTCAATGGCAGCGGAGTTCTTGCGATCGCGGCCGGCGACAGCAACACCGTCGGCTCCATCGACAGTAGCAGCGCCACGGGCTCCATCACGATCGGATCCATCGCCACCACGCTGACGAGCGGCGGCAACAACACTTCGACCACCTTCGCGGGAGTCATTTCCGGGGCCGGCAACCTCACCGAGGCCGGCACCGGCACGCTGACGCTGAACAACGCCGACACCTACACGGGCAAGACCACGATCAACGCGGGAGCGAGTTTGCAGCTGGGCGACGGGACGAACAACGGCACCATTGCGTCTACGAGCGGCATCACCGACAACGGCACGCTGCTTTTTGACGAGGGCTCCGCGGTCACGGTCGGCAAGGTCATCTCGGGCGCGGGCGGCGTCACGCAGAACGGATCGTCCAACACGACGCTTTCGGGGACCAACACTTATTCCGGTGCGACAACCATCAACAGCGGGACCCTGACGGCGGGCTCGGCAAGCGCCTTCGGCGGGGCGACGGGCCATAGCGCGGTGACGATCAACAACAGCGGCGTCCTGGCGCTTACAGCGGGCGACAGCAACACGGTGGGCTCCGTCGCTAGCGGCAGCGCGACCAGCTCCATTACGATCGGATCCAGCGCCACCACGCTGACGACCGGCGGCAACAACACCTCGACCACCTTTGCGGGAGTCATTTCCGGGGCCGGCAACCTCACAGAGGCCGGCACCGGCACGCTGACGCTGAACAACGCCGACACCTACGCGGGCAAAACCACGATCAACGCGGGAGCGAGTTTGCAGCTGGGCGACGGGACGACCAACGGCACCATCGCGTCGACCAGCGGCATCGCCGACAAGGGCACGCTTATCCTCGACGAGGGAACCGGCGTGACGATCAGCACGGCGATAACCAGCACCGGCGCCGTGACGCAGAACGGATCGGTCAACAACACGCTTTCCGGCACCAACACCTATTCCGGCGCGACGACCGTCAACGGCGGCACCCTCACCGCGGGCTCGGCAAGCGCCTTCGGTGGGGCCACCGGGAAGAGCGCGGTCACGGTAAACAACAGCGCCGTCCTCGCCCTGACCGGCTTCAGCAACACCGTCGGCTCGATCGCGAGCGCGAGCTCCTTGAGTTCCATCACCCTGGGTTCAGGCACGCTCACCACCGGAAGCAACAACAGCTCCACCACGTTCGAGGGCGTGATCTCGGGCACCGGCGGCCTGACCGAGGCCGGCACCGGCACGCTGACGTTGAACAACGCGAACACCTACTCGGGCCTGACCGCGATCAGCGCGGGATCGAACCTGCAGCTGGGCGACGGGACGACCAACGGCACCATCGCCTCGACGAGCGGCATCACCGACAAGGGCACGCTTATCCTCGACGAGGGCTCCGCAGTGACGGTGGCCGCAAACATATCCAGCACCGGCGGGATCACCAACAACGGGTCGATCCAGAACACGCTTTCCGGCACCAACACCTATTCCGGCGCAACCGTCATTAACGGCGGGGGCCTTGTCGCGGGATCCACCAGCGCATTCGGTGGGTCGGGCCTGAGCGCGGTGACGATCAACGACAGCGGCGTCCTCTCCCTGTACGGGTTCAGCAACACCGTCGGCTCGATCGCGAGCGCGAGCGCGGCCAGCGCGCTGAGCCTGACGTTCGGAGCCACGCTGACCACGGGGGGCAACAACACCTCGACCACGTTTGCCGGCAACATCAGCGGCGGGGCCGGCGGGATCCTCACTAAGGTGGGCACCGGTACACTGACGCTCACCGGGGCCAACACCTACACGGGGGCCACCAACATCAACGGAGGCGCCCTGAGCGTCAGCGCGGACAACAACATCGGCGCGGCGCCGGCCTCTGCCACGGCGAACATGCTGAACTTCAACGGGGGCACGCTCAATACAACGTCCACCTTCGCGCTCAGCAGCAACCGCGGGGTGACCCTCAACGCGGGGGGCGGGACGCTGAGTCCGTCGTCGGGCACCACGCTTACCTACGGCGGCCTCGTCGCTGGAACGGGGGCCCTTACGGTGAACGGCGCGGGCACCGTGGCCCTGACAGGCACGAACACCTACACCGGGGCGACGAACCTCAACGGCGGCACGCTCAGCATCGGGGCGGACTCCGCCCTCGGCACGGCGCCGGGCTCGGTAACGCTCAACAAGCTTGGCTTCAACGGCGGAACGCTCGCCACCACGGCCTCCTTCGCCCTCAATAGCAACCGCGGTATGACCGTAAACGCCGGCGGCGGGACGATAAGCGCGGCCTCGGGCACGACGCTGACCTACGGCGGCCTCATCGCGGGCACCGGGGTCCTCTCCGTGCCGGGCCCGGGCACCTTGAACCTGACCAACAACGCCCTGAACTTCACGGGCAGCGCGTCGGTCGCCTCCGGCGAGCTTGAGTTCAGTGGCACGCTGCCGTCCATCGGCACGCTCACCCTGGGCGACGGCAGCACGCTGTATGTCAACGGATCCGACCTCTCCGTCAGCAACCTCGTGATAAGCGGGAACGCGATCATCGATTTCGGCAGCGGCGCCTCGATCCTCAACTCGACGACCTTCACGATGGACGCCGGCGCGGCGCTGACCGTCGAGGGCTGGACGAACGAGGTCGATTACTTCTACGCGCAGAACTGGCCCGGGGCCACCCTCGGCACCCGAGGAGTCGGGCCCGAGACCCAGGTGACCTTCAACGGCTTTTCGAGCAGCAACACCGGCTGGCTCAGCTACGACAACGAGATCTCGCCCGCTCCCGAGCCGGCGGCGTACGGCGCCATCCTTGTCGGGATTTCCCTTTTGGGGGTTGCAGTCTACCGCAGGAAGCGATCCGCGGCATAGGGAGGGATCGGGCAGGGGTGCCCGATCCCTCTAGCGGACTGGCGATCCACGGGATCGGTCCCGGGCGCCCAAAGGCATTTGCCATCCGGCCATTGGGACGACCGAACCCGCGCTCTGGGTCAAAGCCCGGAGCAAGTCCCCGACAGGCCAGTCCTGGGAACCAGGGCTAGGGCTTCTTCTTCGTGGCCCGCGATGCGGCGGAGGAGCGCCTGCGCACTATGAACGATGCCTTCTTGGACGCAGTCGGCTTGGTCTTCCGCCTCTTGGCCGATTTCTTCTTTGCCATGCCGGAATCCATCGCAGAAACCGCAACGGACTCAATTCAATTGTCAAGCGGGCGCGCCCCCGGAATCGGACGTCACTTGACCGCCGCCGGTGCGTCAATCTAATGCACCCAGCGCAGTCCCATGGGCATGTGTCCTCCATATCGCAACGCTCTGGCCATCCTGGCGGCCTCGGTCGCCGTCGGATGGGCCGCCGTCCTGCGCGCGGACCTTGCGGCGTCATCGCCCTTCCTCCCCGCGAATTCGGCGGCGGCGGGCGCGCTGGCCGGCCCGGCGGGGCCCGTCGAGCTGCGCGGGATCATGTCGACCCCGCAGGGCGCCGCCTATTGCATCTACGACACGGCCAGGAAGACCAGCGCGTGGGTGGGGCTGAACGAGGGCGGGAACGACTTTGTCGTCAAGGCGGCGGATCCAGCCAGCGACAGCGTCACGGTGGATTTCCAGGGCCGAAGCTTGAGGCTCGTCCTGCGCACCGCGAAAGTCGCCTCGGCCGGGACCGGCGCGCCTTTCGCGCCCGGCGCCGCCGTCGCCTCGTCGGTTGTGCTGAACCCGACCCCGGCCGACGAGCAAAAGCGCCTGGAGGCGGTGGCCCAGGAGGTCCGCCGGCGCAGGCTGGAGCGCGAAAGGGCTGCCCAGGCGTCCCAGGGCGGGGGCCAGGGACAGAACGGCACCCCCGCAGCCACTCCGAATCGCTAGCGGCGGGCGGGGGCGACGGATATTTCGTGCACCCGCCAGGCGTCCAGGTAGCGTGGGGCCCAAATGGGAACTCCGCTTAGCAGCGCCGGCGCCGGGCCCTCCAACTCGGAGCTGATCGGCCGACTGTTCCGCCTGGCATGGCGGTACAGGCTGCGGTGCGTGCAGGTGCTGGGCATCCAGCTCGTCCTGCTGACGATGGGACTGTTCGGCCTGAGCTTCACGGGCATCGGGATCGACTACATCCGCAGGGTCGTCGGGCACGCTGCGTCGGATCCAACCCCGCTTGCGCCGGTGCGCTTCCTGCACCTGAGCCTGCCGGCCGGCATGCGCCCGATGGAGGTCCTCGTGATCCTCGGGGGGCTCATCCTCGTCCTCTCGGGCTTCAGGGCCATCCTCAACTACGTGTATGCCGTCAGGGTCAACATCCTCGTCCAGCAGAAGCTCGTCGTCGACCTGCGCGCCGAGATCTACGACAAGCTCCAGAGGCTCAGCTTCCGCTTCTTCGACGCCAACACGACCGGATCGATCATCACCCGGGTGACGGGCGACGTTCAGTCGGTGCGCATGTTCGTGGACCAGGTGCTGATCCAGAGCGTCATCATGGTGATCTCGCTGACGGTCTACGCGATCTACATGGCGAGCCTCAGCCCCGGCCTCACGCTGGCGTGCCTCGCGACGACCCCGGTCCTCTGGATACTTTCGGCGGCCTTCTCGCGAAAAATCCAGCCCGAGTACGCCGAGAACCGGACGCTCGTGGAAAAGATGGTGCAGTACCTGGCGGAGAGCATCCAGGGGGTGGCGGTCGTGAAGGGGTTCGGGCGCGAGCGGGAAAACCGAGAGAAGTTCGGGGCGCTCAACTCCGCCGTCCTCACCCAGCAGTACGACATATTCTGGTGGGTGAGCCTCTTCTCGCCGACGGCGGGCTTCCTGACCCGGATCAACACGACGGTGCTCCTCGGCTACGGGGGCTGGCTCGTGGCGCAGGGGCGGCTGCCGCTCGGCGCGGGCCTGGTCGTGTTCGCCGGGCTCCTGGACCAGTTTGCCGGGCAGGTGAACAACGTGGCCGTCATCGTGAACTCGATCCAGCAGTCGCTCATCGGCGCCCGGAGGGTGTTCGAGATCCTCGACGCCCCGATCGAGGTGCACTCGGCGCCCGACGCCGTGCGCCGTCCCCGCCTGGAAGGCGCGGTGCGTTTCGAGGGCGTGTCGTTCGAGTACGGCCGCCTGGATCCGGTCGTGCGGGACATCGACCTCGAGGTCAAGCCGGGCGAGTGCGTCGCGATCCTGGGGGCGACCGGCTCGGGGAAGAGCGTCCTGATGAGCCTGATCCCAAGGTTCTACGACGTGTCAAAGGGCCGGCTGCTGGTCGACGGGATCGACGTGCGCCGCCTGCACCTGGACGACCTGCGCCGGAACATCGGGACGGTATTCCAGGAGAGCTTCCTGTTCTCCAACACGGTCGCCTCCAACATCGCGTTCGGGCACCCCGACGCGACGCAGGCCCA
>Ga0209415_10019466_pt1 | contig 10626 bp, 9 predicted proteins | sample PeaSoiSIISIP2007_FD_187696 | JGI IMG/M metagenome (GOLD analysis project Ga0209415, IMG submission 187696) | Peat soil microbial communities from Weissenstadt, Germany - SII-SIP-2007 (SPAdes) (version 2) | ecosystem: Environmental > Terrestrial > Soil > Wetlands > Peat | place: Germany... | reverse complement strand
ACCGGCGGGCCATGAAGCGCGGGGGCCCAGCCCAATCCCCGCAGGCGCTTGTCCACCTCTTCGAACGCGTGGAGGTGGTGGCCGCAGAATTCCACTTCCCGAACCGCCGCGCCGTCCCGATGGTTGCCGCGTTCCATGCCCCGGACCGAGCAGCGGAACTCCGCGGGCAGCGCGCAGGTCACGTCGATGTCGGAGACCTCGTAATGGGAGAAGTATCCGGCGGGGATGGCGTGACGGAAGGCCGTGCGAACGTCACAAACGCCCATGGCACCGACCTTCCGTTCCTAGTACTAGTCTCTGGCGCTCGAGCGGTCGAACCGCGGGTCCGTTTCTAGTCACCTCGGAGCAGTCGGTCCTGCGGGTTCGAGCGTCGGAGCGCTGCCCGAGGGGGCCATCGTCGTGAGGAGCAGCTCTGGGGCGACGTCCGCGACCTCCTCCGCCCGGTGGCAGGAGACTTGACGGTCGGGTCGGCCGGGGAGCTCCCGCAAGAGCGGCTCCTCGGTGCGGCATCGATCGATGACGAACGGACAACGGGCCGCGAACCGACATCCGGGAGGAGGGTCGATCAGCGTCGGGATCTCGCCGGTGATCCGATAGCGCGTCTTGCGCCGGCGAACGTCGGGAACCGGGACCGCCGCGAGCAGGGCCTTGGTGTACGGGTGCACCGGCCGCTCGAGCACGTCGCGGACGGCCCCGACCTCGACCACCTGCCCGAGGTAGAGGACCGCGACCCGGTGCGCGACGTAGCGAACCGCGGCGACGTTGTGCGTGATGAGCAGGTAGGCGAAATGGCGTTCCCGCTGGAGCGCGACCAGACGGTTGAGGATCTGAGCCTGGACGGCCACGTCCAGAGCGCTCGTTGGCTCGTCCAGGATGACGAGTTTCGGGTTGACGCTCAACGCGCGAGCCAGCGAAAGTCGCTGGCGACCGCCGCCGGAGAACTCGTGCGGGTACTGGTCGAGGCAGTCGGGCGGCAGGCCTACCGTCGGGAGCAGCTCGCGGACCCGTTGGCGCAGGGCGCCGCCGTGCACTCCTTCCTGGGCCCGCATCGGTTCTCCGACGATTTGCCAGACCCGGAATCGCGGGTCGAGCGAGCCGATCGGGTCCTGGAAGACCATCTGCACGTTCCGATGCCACGTCCGCAGACCCCGCCCGCGCAGCCGCGTCACCTCGTCGCCCTCGAAGAGGATCTGGCCCGAGGTCGACGGGTACAGGCGCGCGATCAGCCAGCCGAGGGTCGTCTTCCCGGACCCGGACTCCCCGATCAACCCGAGCGTCTTTCCGGGGTCGACCGAGATCGACACGCCGTCGACCGCGTGTACCGCACGTTGGGGTCCCCGGCGGAGCCCTTCGCGCAGCGACCGATGGAGTGGGAAGTGCTTCACGAGCTCCCGCGTCTCCACGAGGGGACCGGGCGAGCTCACGGCAACCCCTCCACTTCGCTCGCAAAGTAGCACGCGGAGGCGTTGACGCGTCGAGGCGGGGGCGCGAGCGGAGTCGCGAGGGCGGGGCCGGGGTCCAGCGTGCACTCGCCCCGGGCGAGAGGGCACCGGGAGGCGAAGGAGCAGCCCGGCGGGAGTCGCGAGAGATTGGGGACGGAACCCGGCAACGTCGGAAGCGGACCGTCGTCCTGGTAGCGATTCGGTATCGACCTCAGCAGCGCCTTGGTGTACGGGTGGCGGGGACGTTCGAATACGTCCGCGACCGGGCCGAGCTCGACGATCCGGCCGGCGTACATCACCCCGACGTCGTCCGCGACCTCCGCGATGACCCCGAGGTCGTGGCTGACGAACAGGATCGACGTCTGGATCTCCTCGAGGAGCTCCTTCATCAGCGTCAGGACCTGGGCCTGGATCGTCACGTCGAGCGCGCTCGTCGGCTCGTCCGCGATGAGGAGCGACGGCTTCTCCGAGAGCGCCATGGAGATCATGATCCGCTGGCGCATCCCGCCGGAGAGCTCGTGGGGGTACAGCCGAAGCACCGTTTCGGGGTCGTTGATGCGTACGAGGCGCAGGTACTCGAGCACCTCGTCCGTAAGAGAGCCGGTCGTCGGGACGGACGCGGGTTCGGGAGCGGCCGTTCCGCCGGAGGCGGGCAGGGTGGGAAGGAACGGGTGCGAGACCGATTCCGCGGTCCCGACCGGTCGCGGTTTCGAGTAGTCGAACGGGGTCGGGCCGCCCGTGAACATCATCGCGCGGCCGGATTCGCGCAGCCGGCGGACGCGGATCGCCTCGGCGACCTGGAAGGAGACTCGGAACGCCGGGTCGAGCGAGTTGATGGGCTCTTGGAAGATCATCCCGATCCCGGTACCGCGAACCATCGGGATCTTCCACTTCGGTACCTGGATCAGGTCCACGCCCCGGAAGATCACCTTCCCGGCCACGATCTGCGCGGGTGGCTCGGGCAGGAGGCGCGGGATCGCGTGACCGAGCGTGCTCTTGCCGCAACCGGTCTCCCCGACGATGCCGAGGACCCTTCCCGGGAACATCTCGAACGAGACGTCCCGCACGGCGTGAAACGTCCCGGCCCCGACCTTGTAATCGACGGAGAGCCCTTCGACGGAGAGCACCGGTTCGGTCATCTCTCCGACCCCCCGGGGACCCGACCGGGTCCGGGCGCTTCGCGAGGCGGGGGAAACCCTAGGGAGCTGGTTGCTCCGCCGGGGCGAAGACGACCAACAGCACCAGTTCCTCCTCGATCGAATGGAATCGGTGGGGTTCCCGGGCGGCCACGAACAGGACGTCGCCCGGCGCGACGGGCATTTCCTCCTTCCCTCGGGCGAACCGCGCTCGCCCTCGTACCACGTAGTACACCTCGTCCTCTCCGTGCGGGGTCTGCCCGTCGACCGACCCGGCCGGAAGCACGTACACTCCGACGCTCATCGCCGGTACCCTCAGGAATTCCGTGTACGAGTCGGACCCGGCCATCGCTCGTCGGAGGGACTCTACGTTCGGGACGTCGGTCGCCATGGGGGAACCACCGCGGGAGCGAGGCGCCCGCCTCGGATAGCGCCACCGGGAAGGTCTCGGTCATCGCGCCCGTCTCCCCACCCCGCGCCGGACCGCGAGGAGCTCCTCCGCCGCACGTTCCCCGGTGCCGATCGCCCCGGCGACCGTAGCGGAATGGCCGGTGAGGTCGGTCGCTTCCCCGGCGAAGAACAGCTGTCCGTCGATCGGTCGAGCGAGCTCCTCGCGCTCCGCGATCCCCACCCCTTTCGGAAGGAACGAGTAGGCCCCTAGGACCCATGGGTCGGTAGTCCAGCGGTGGACCGCAAACCCCTCGACGGTTCCCAGCGACACCCCCGCCGGGACGACCGATTCCCATTCCTCCACCGTGGCCCCGATGAGCGCATCGTCCGACAGGATTGCCCGGCGCCGGGCCTCCCGACCGACCGTGAACGCCGTGACGAAGTCATTGGCACCGGTCTCTCCGATCCGCGGGCGGCGGAAGGACGTGTGGGTGCCTCCCCACAGAACGCCGAAGTTTCCGAGCGCCCGTCGCATGGACCCGTCCCGAACCCGCAGCTGCAGGGCGTAGGCATCACCGAACCCGATCCGTCCGATCGCCGTTCGCACCCGCTCCGGCAGCGGAGGGTCGAATTGGATCGCTCCGGATCGCAGCACCGCGAGCGACACGGTCACGATCACCGCGGGGGTGGTGAGCTCTTCCTGCGTCCGGCTCGATCCCGCGGTCCATCGCAGGCGAACGCCTTCCGAGGACCGGGTGATTCCGGTGACCACGGTGTTTCGCACCACGCGGTCACCCAGGTGGGCGGCGATCCGCGCCGCGAGGGTGGAGTATCCCTCGACGACCTGGAAGTTCCGGAACCCGTAGGGCTCGCTCGAGCGTCGGCCTTCCTCTCCCGGTCCGGTCACGCCGAGCACGTCGGGGTCGGTCGCGTACGAGTGCGAGTTCAGCAACTTGACCAAGGAAGCGGCGGGGACCGTCGCGTGCCGTTCCGCGAGGAACTCCTGGAGCGAACGGTCCGGGCCGGAGTAGGCATCTAGCGCCTTGGGGATCCGAAAGAGGCCTTCGAGGGTCGCCGTCGTTCCGACGACCGGATGGAACGGCAGGGCGAGCCAGGGGTAGCGGCCCACCTTCCGGTCGACCACGATACGACTGTGCTGGTTCAGCCGCAGGGGTCGGGTCGTGAGACCGAATCGTCGCAGCCACGAGTGGGTGACGACGTGGCGACCGTGGACCATCTGGGCGCCGAGCTCGAGCGGGATCCCCTTCCCGAGCGCGAAGTCAGTCCAGACACGTCCCCCCACCCGGTTCGACGCTTCGAGTACCCGGATCCGAAGTCCGGCCTGCACGAGCTTCTCCGCGGCGGCGAGACCCGCGAACCCCGCCCCGACGATCACGGCGTCGAGCGCCGGCGCGCTCGCCGCGCCGTTCGCGAACGACCCTCCCGCTCCGAGCGCCATGCCCGACTCACTCCTCGGAGGCCGCGGCGAGGGGGGAGGAGGCGGGCTCCGGGGACGTCGAGGACCGGGTCTCGCGGGCGAACGCGCGGCGGGTCCGGGGGTCGAGCACGTCGCGCAGGCCATCCCCGAGCAGGCTGAACCCCAGCACCGTGACGAAGATCGCGAGGCCGGGAGCGAGAACGAGCCACAGCGCGGAGGGGTAGAACAATCCCTGGTAGTACGCGATCATGCTCCCCCACTCCGGGATGTTCGGGGGGACTGCGATCCCCACGAACGCGATCGTGGAGAAGGTCACGATCACCGAACCGATGTCCAGGGTGGCGTACACCGTGAGGGGTTCGAGCAAGTTCCGAAGGACGTGTCGCCAGACGATCCGGGCCTCCGAAACCCCGGCGATCCGGGCCGCGGGGATGTATCCCTGGTGTTTGATGACGAGGACCTCACCTCGGACGATCCGGACGTAGTACGGCCACCACGTCGCCGTGAGGGCGATCAGGGTCGCGTTCAGGTTTCGACCCAAGATGGCCGCGAGGGCGAGCGCCAGCACGAGGCTCGGGAACGCGAGGAAGATGTCGGTGACCCTCATGATCACGGTCGACACGCCGCGCCCGACCGGACCCTCGTCCCAGAAGCCAGCGACCAACCCGAGGCCGCCGCCGATCGCCACGGACAGGAGCGTGACGAACATCCCGATCCCCAGGTCGAGCGGGAGGGCGAAGAGGACCCGCGCGAAGATGTCCCGCCCGAGCTCATCCGTCCCGAAGATGTGGGACATGTCCGGCGGGAATCGGAGCGGCCACGTCCACCACGTGGGAGCGACGAGCGTGGCGGTGCTGATCCCGTTGGGGTCGTAGGGGACGATCGTGTAGGCGTGGCGCAGGAGTAGCTCGGTGAGTGGAGGGAGGACCAGGAGGACGGCGGAGACGATGATGAGGAACACGACGAGCAAGAATCCTACGAGAGTGAGCGGGTTCGAGGCTAGGGTTCGCAGGGACTCCTGGAGCACTTCCGACCAGCCGCCTCCCCTGCGAGCGAGCGGGGCAGGGGGGCCGGATGAAATCGGGGCGACCGTCGACGGGCGCTCGGGCACCGGGTCGACCATTCAGCGCCACTCCACCCGGGGGTCGAGGACCCCATAGAGGATGTCGGCGATCAGGTTCGCGAACACCACGGCGATGGCGAAGACGATGACCACGCCGATCGTTCCCGAGAAATTGTAGTTGACGATCGCGTCGAACGAGTACTTGCCGATCCCGGGCCAGCGGAAGATCTCCTCGACCACCACGGTGCTCGAGAGCAGCCCGCTCGCGGTGAACCCCAGCACGGTCGTCGTGGTGATGAGCGAATTCCGAAGGACGTGGCGGTAAAGGACTCTCGACTCCGAGAGCCCCTTCATCCGAGAGCCCTTGACGAAATCCATCGGGAGGATCTCGAGCATCGAGGTCCGGGTCATTCGAGTGATGATCCCGAGGTTCAGGAAGGCGAGGGCCGTCGCCGGCAAGATGAGATGGGCGATGGCGTCGACCGTGAACGTCGGATTCCCCGCGAGCATCGCGTCGAGAATCGACATGTGCGTGGGCTGGGGGAACGGGGGGTTCACTGAGTACACTCCTCCCGTGGGGAATCCAAACGTCGGGCCGACGACGATCGCGAGCAGGATTGCGGCGAGGTAGGTCGGCGCGGCCCAGCCGCTTAGGTAGAAGACGCGGATCAGGTGGTCCGGCCAGCGGCCGGAGTACTGCGCCGCGATGACGCCGAGAGCGATCCCGAAGACGATCATGATCGCCAGCGACGCCAGCACGAGCTCGAGGGTTTCGGGGATCCCCGCGGCGATGAGCGGGAAGACCTGGGCGCCGCTCTGGTCGATCCCCCAGTTACCCTGCAGGAGTCCGACGATGTACTTCTCGAACTGAACGTAGAGCGGCTGACCGAACCCGAAGAACGTGCGGCACGCGGCGATAACCGGCGGTTTGGCGTGGGGATACCACGCGGGGCAGGGGTCCGGAACGGCGATGTGGGTGAACAAGAACGTCAGGACGACCACGCCGAGGAGGACGGGGATCAGTTCGAGGAGGCGGCGGCCGACGAAGAAGACGAGGTCTCCGAGACTCCGTCCCATACCTCCTCAGCGGAGCGCGGTCGATGGGCCCGCGCCCGGGTCCTCCTCGGACACGAACGGTTCCGAAAGGGCACCGCCCGATAAATCAGACGGAAGCGCCCGGCGATGCCGCGGAGGGAACGTTGCCGACTCGCTCTTCGAGACTTTTCGCGAACTTCTCGGCGTCCGAGCGGACCCGTTTGGTAAGGTAGGCGTCGACGACGGCATGGAGGGGACCCAGCCCCTTCATCGTCAGCGTGAACTCCACATCGGTACCCCCCACGGCCGCCGAGGTGAATTTTACCGAGCCGTCGATCGTCGCCTCCGGACCCTCAGCCCGGAACCGAACTTCCGAGTCACTGGCCCCGAGAAGTTCGCCTCGATACAGGCTCTTTCGGGAGATCGGGCCGAGCTTGACCTCGACGGTCCAGAGAGCCGTGGTCTCGCCGGTCCGTTCGACCGAGATGACCTGGGGGATTCCCGCGGCCACGAACGTGGGATCCGACAGGAGCCGAACGAGGGTCTGGGTGTCCGCTTTGGTTGCGAAGCGGATCGTCGCCTCCGGCATCGGGCTTCCTTCACCCCACCGCGCCGTCCGTAGCGCGAGCTGAGCTACCGGGACCCTTGCCGAGGCCGGCGTGGAGATCGTCCAGCAGGACCCTCGCGGCGTTGTGCCCCGGAGCCCCGATCACGCCCCCACCGGGGTGGGCCGCCGAACCGCACAGGTAGAGGCCGGGCACCGGAGTTCGGTAGTTCGACCATCCGGGGATCGGCCGGAACGAGAAGATCTGGTCGGGGGTGATGTCCCCTTGGTCGATGTTTCCGCCCCGCATGCCTAGAGTCCGCTCGATGTCGAGCGGCGTCTGGAGCTGCCAATGGCGGATCAACCCGCGGATACCGGGCGCGTAGATCTCGAGCGTGGAGAGGATGGTCTCGGCGACCTGGTCGCGGGCATCGTCCCACGAGCCCTGTCGTAGCTCCGATGGGGCATACTGCACGAAGCACGTCATGGTGTGCTGCCCTGGAGGGGCCATCGTAGGGTCGACCAGGGTCTGGAAGTAGACGTCCATGGACGGTTCGCTCGAGAATCGTCCGTACTTCGCATCGTCGAACGCACGTTCGAGGTACTCCATCGACGGACAGATCCCGACGGCCCCCACGAGGTAGGAAGAATCCGGCGCGGCCGTGAATTGGGGGAGGCCGCGGAGGGCCGCGTTGAACTTCAGGCAGGCGCCGCGGGATCGCACCCGTTGAAGCCGGCGCTCCATCGGCGCTTCGAGCGTCCCGGCGGGCAGGAATTCGAGGAAGGTTCGGTGGGTGTCCACCGAGGAGGCAACGGCCCGGGCGCGGATGCTCTCCCCGCTTTCAGTGACGACGCCCACCGCCCGCCCTCCTTCGACGATGATCCCCTTCACGCCCGTTCCGGTGCGGATCGTGGCCCCGTAGCGGGTGGCGGAACGGGCGAGCGCTTCCGTGATCCGTCCCATCCCGCCGCGCATCTGCCCCCAGACCCTCCGATGCTCGCCGAGACGCCCAATGTTGTGGTGGCCCAGGATGTAGGCCGTGCCCGGTGTGTACGGTCCGGCGAAAGCGCCGATCGTTGCTCCAGCGGCGAGAGAACCTTTGAGCTCGGGGCTTTCGAACCAGTCGTCCAAGAAATCTCGGGCGCTCCGCAAGAACAGCTCTCGGAGCATGACCTCCGCTTGTCCGGTAGGGAACGACGCGATGAACTGATCGAGCGGCATCGGCGGTGCCATCATCGCCGGCTCGATCAGGTCGAGCGCCCGATCCCAGAACTCCACGTACTTGGGGTAGGCTCGAGCGTCCGCCACCGAGAACTTCGCGATCTCTCGTCGTTCCCGCTCTTCGTTCAGCCAGAACGTCAGGTGGCGACCGTCCGGCTGCGGACTGAACCCCTGCGGGTCGCAGACGATCGGTTCGTATCCGAACTTCGTGAGCTCGAGGTCTTCGATGATCTTCGGTCGAAGCAGGCCGCTCGCGTAGGCAAACGTATTGATGCGGTAACCGGGCCAGGGTTCCTCGGTGACACACGCTCCTCCGACAACCGACCGACGTTCAAGGACCAGGACCCGCGCTCCCGCTTTGGCGAGGTAGCCCGCAGCCACGAGCCCGTTGTGGCCCGCACCGATGACGACCACGTCCAGATCCGCCATCGCCGCGGGGAGGAACTCGGTCGGATAAACCTCTCCTCGACGGGGTGGCGACCCAAACGTTAAGGAACGCTTCCACTACCTCGACCGGTCGGTGGGGATCCATGCCGGGCGCCGCACGTTCTGAGGGGGTGGGAGGACGGAAAGCGATCCCGTCGAGCGCGTTCAAGGCCGTCAATCGTTCGCTCCATCGAGCGGCCACGCTCCCGGGTCGAATGTTCTCGGACCCGGCCGTGTACGAACGGGAGCTCGAGCGACTGTTCCGCCGGAACTGGCAGTGCATCGGCCGCGAAGATGAGGTCCGGGCCCCCGGCGCGTTCCGGACGTTCGAGATCGCCGGTTCCGGCGTCCTCGTCCTACGGAACCAGCAAGGGGAGCTCAAGGCCTATCACAACGTCTGCCGTCACCGGGGAACCCGCCTCGTCGAAGAGGCGGAGGGCACCGGTCTCAAGCGACTTCTCTGCCCGTACCACGCGTGGTCGTACGACCTCGATGGACACGTCCTCGGGGCACCGCACATGGGAGACGCCGAGGGGTTCGACCGCAAGGATTTCGGGTTGTACCCCATCGCTCTGCGCACCTGGCGAGGGTTCCTCTTCGTCAACCTTTCCCCTCGGCCCGAGCCCCTGGAGACCGCTCTGGGGGGGCTGATCGAACGGACGGCCGCGTACCCTCTCGAGCGGCTCCGACGGACCCACCGGGTCACATACGAGATCGCCGCGAACTGGAAACTGGTCGTCCAGAACGCGAACGAATGCTACCACTGCCCGGGGGTCCACCCTCAGCTCGTGAAGATCACGCCCTACCGTTCCGGCGAGGAGGACCTGCGCACCGGCCCCGTGTTCGGCGGGTGGATGGATTTTGTGGACGGCGTGAGCACGGGAACCCTGAGCGGTCACACCTCCCGGCCGACGTTTCCGGGGCTATCGAACGACGACCTGCGACGAGTGTACTATTACGTCCTCTATCCCTCGAACTTCCTCAGCCTGTTCCCGGACTACGTCACCTTCGACTGGTTCATTCCCATGGGACCCGAGCGCACTCGGCTGATCTTCGATGTCTACGTCGACGGTACGGAGTCCGACCCCGCGACCGACGCGATGGAGTTCTGGGAAATGACCAACCGACAGGACTGGCACATTTGCGAGATGGCCCACCTCGGCTCGAAGACGGTCGCGTACTCCCAGGGTCGGTATTCGAGCGAGGAAGAAGTGGTCCACCTGGTGGACCGGTTCTACCTCAAGAAAATGGGCCTGACCGGCCGGGGCCGTTAGGCGCTCCGGGCGTCGTGGCCCTCCGCCCGACGGGCGGTGGCGAGCTCGCCGACGATGAACCGGTCGAAATCTCGGACGAGCTCCTCCTGGTCGCTGTAGCGCCCGCCGCTCCACGCGCGCGAGCCCATTCCCTGCTGGGCGAGCTGGCACACGGTCCAATCCTGCCGGTTGATCTCGTCCCAGAGGCCCGCCGCGTCGCTCGGGTCGAACCCGGGCGCGGCCATCGCTTCCTGCGTGAAGTAGAATTCGTTCTCGACCCGGGAGTGGGACGGGGTGACGGGCCAGCTCCGGTGGATCATCAGGTAATCCGGATGCAGGCTGAAGAAGAGGTTCGGGAAGACGACGTAGTAGTAGACGCGCTTCTTGTCGGCGGCGGTCATCCCCGGGACCAGCGGGCGGTTCGTGTATCCGGTCCGGGTCATCGACTGGAAGTCTTGCGCGAACTCCATGAACCCGCCGGAGAACAGCGACCGGGTACCCTGGTCCGAAAAGCGTGCGTCGTTGTCGCCCGAGAGATAGGGGGTCAGGCGGTTCAAGCTCGGATGGACCGGGGCACAATGGTAGCACTCTGAGAAGTTCTCGACCAGCACCTTCCAGTTGGCCTCGACCTCGTAGGACATCTTCGCCCCGAGGCGAAGGTCGGCGATGGGGAACCG
>Ga0209415_10019464_pt1 | contig 10627 bp, 9 predicted proteins | sample PeaSoiSIISIP2007_FD_187696 | JGI IMG/M metagenome (GOLD analysis project Ga0209415, IMG submission 187696) | Peat soil microbial communities from Weissenstadt, Germany - SII-SIP-2007 (SPAdes) (version 2) | ecosystem: Environmental > Terrestrial > Soil > Wetlands > Peat | place: Germany... | reverse complement strand
TGTTCGTGGCCGTGCTGATCCTGGTCGTGGGTTCCATGACCGGACAGTGGCTCAGCGTCATGAACCGCCTGGGCACCGGCGCCGCCTGGTTCTACCTGGGACACAGCGGGTATGCCTACATCGACACCGGGCGCCTGTGGCAGATCGTGCTGCTGGTCGGGCTGTTCCTGTGGCTGTTCCTGGTGGTGCGGGCGGTGCGGCCGGCCCTGCGCGATCCCAATGTGGGCACCCGGTCGCTGCTGGGCATGTTCATCCTCGCCTCGGTCGCCATCGCCGGCTTCTATGGCGCGGCCCTGGGCTACGGCCGCCACACCAACCTGGCCGTCGCCGAATACTGGCGCTGGTGGGTGGTGCACCTGTGGGTCGAAGGGTTCTTCGAGGTGTTCGCCACGGTGGTCATCGCCTTCCTGTTCGCCCGGCTTAAGCTGGTCCGCACCGAGACCGCCGGCCGGTCCGTGGTGCTGGCTTCGGCCATCTTCCTGGGCGGTGGCATCATCGGCACGGCCCACCACCTCTACTTCTCCGGGACCCCGGCGGTGGTCATGGCCCTGGGCGCCTCCTTCAGCGCGCTGGAGGTGGTGCCGCTGCTGTTCGTGGGCTTCGAGGCCTGGGAGAACCTGCGGCGGCTCCGGTCGACCCCCTGGGTGCGCAACTACCGCTGGCCCATCTATTTCTTCGTGGCGGTGGCGTTCTGGAACATGGTCGGCGCCGGACTGCTCGGTTTCATGATCAATCCGCCGGTGGCGCTGTATTACATGCAGGGCCTGAATACCACCCCGGTGCACGGCCACGCGGCGCTGTTCGGGGTCTACGGCATGCTGGGCATCGGGCTCATGCTGTTCTGCCTGCGCGCGCTCCGGCCCGAGGCCGCCTGGAGGGAAGGGCCGCTCCGCTTCGCCTTCTGGAGCATCAACGGCGGGCTGGCGGCGATGATCCTGTTCAGCATCCTGCCCCTGGGCCTGCTGCAGACCAAGGCGGCCGTGGAACATGGCTACTGGTATGCCCGGAGCGCCGGCTTCCTGCACGCGCCCGGCATGAACACCCTGCGCTGGATGCGCGTGCCCGGCGACACCCTGTTCGCGCTGGGCGCGCTGGTGCTGGTGGGATTCGTGGCCGGCCTGGCCACCGGGCATTCCCTGGACCACCGGCATCCCAATCCCATGGCGGCGAAGCCGAGGTGACGGGGGTTCGCCAGCTCATTCCTGGCCCGGGGCCACCGGGATCCCGTTCCCCGCCCGAGCGGGATCTGCGGGCGGCTTCACGAACGCCTCCCGCCGGCCCCCTCCTGGAAGAACATGGGCGCCGGCTCGGTCCCTTCCCGGGGCGGAGCCACCTGCTCCAGCAGCTCCGCCAGGCTGTGCAGCTGGTCCGGCGCCAGGCGGGCCATGCGCGCCATCAGGACCTGCTGGACCGGGATGGGCGCCTGGTCCACGATCCCGGCTCCGGCGGCGGTCAGGGTCACCCTCCATTTCCGGTGATCCTCGGGTGCGGGCCGCTTGGCGACCAGCCTTTTGTCATGGAGCTTGCGGACCACCACCGACACCGAACTGGGATCCGTGGCCGTCCGCTCCGCCAGCTCCCCCATCGCCAGCGTTCCATGCTCCTTGAGCACATGCAGAACGAACCTCTGGGCCGCACTGAGGGCCGGGCCCTGGCCGACGGGCCCCTGGGCGAGCCGCAGTTCCCGGACGATCCAGCGGAGGGCATCGAACACCCGGCGCGTATCGGCTTCCGGGTCAGGAGGAATTGCTTGGGATCCCATGCAATGAGTATCGGACGGTCGGTGGCGTTCGGCAAGGGCGGTTCCATGCCACCCGGGCCTGGCCCGCCCGGGCCCGCACCGGCATCCAACCTCCAGCCGGGAGCCTCGGCCCTGGCCGCATGATCCGAAGGAGGAACCATGCAGCCTGAATCCAACGCCCCCGCCTCCCGCTTCGGCGCCCTGGAGGACCATCCCGTGCTCCCGAGCCATCCCGAGGCGCCGGGCCTGGCCCAGATCCACAAGTCCCCGGACTCGCCCCCGGACCGCTACGAGAACGCCTGGCACTCGGACACCTCCTGGCGGGAGACCCCGGCCATGGGCTGCGTGCTGCGCTGCGTGGCATGCCCCGACACTGGCGGCGACACCCTGAGGGCCAACATGGTCCTGGCCTACGAGAAGCTGCCGGAGGCGGTCAGGCGGGACATCGCCGACCTGGTGGCCAGCCACAGCTTCGAGGCCATCTTCGGGGCCGCGCAGCCCGCCGAGCGGCGCCTGGCCATGAAGGCCCAGTATCCGGACGGCTGCGGCCAGGACTACACCCGGGGCGGCGCGGAGCTGCTGCAGTACCTCATCGGCCAGGCCGGCATCCCCGAATACCAGGTGCGCTGGCGCTGGCGACCGAACAGCGTGGCCATATGGGACAACCGCGCGACCCAGCATTATGCGGTGAGGGACTACCCCCCCTGCGTCCGGAAGATGGACCGGGCGGCGATCGTGGGGGGAAGGCCCTGCTGAGCGCGGGGCGCCGGTGGGGGTGGACCCGGCACCGGGCGCCGCCCATCCGCCCACCGAGGGCGCCCCGTATGCCCTTTCAGGCCTCGGCCCTGGTCCGGGCAGCCTTCTCGCCGGCCTGGAACGTGGTCACCAGGTCTTGGGTCACCCCTCGCGGGAGGTCCGGCAGGCTGCGCCCCTGGGCCTTGGCCAGGGCTTCCTTCTCCAGGTAGCCCTTGGGCAGTTCGCTCGCACCCTGGATCACCTCATCCCAACCCACGGCCTTCTTCTACTTGCTCATGCGGTCCCGCCTTGCTTACGGTCCCCGGACGCGATCTGGCGCCGGGGCCCTGCACGGCCCCACCCTCTGCAAGGCGGCCAGTGAGATGGTATCGCAGGCGGGGTACCCCCTGGTATCCTCCCCTGGCGATCAGGACCCCGGGCGAAAGGATGGCCATGGCTGACTGCTGCGAAGACAAACGATGTGAAATCGATGCGATGCGGGCGAACCACGCCCGGGTGTTGTGGATCGTGCTGGCCTTGAACGCGGCGATGTTCATCGTGGAGGCCGCGGCGGGGCTGTCGGCGCACTCGACCTCCCTGCTGGCCGATGCGCTCGACATGCTTGGCGATGCTTGGGTCTACGGGTTCAGTCTGTTCGTGCTCGCGCGTTCCGCCCGCTGGCAGGCAGGCGCCGCGCTGACCAAGGGGGGGGTCATGCTGGTGTTCGGCCTGGGGGTGCTCGCTGAAGCCGCATGGAAGCTGGCGCATCCGGTCCTGCCCCAGGTGGGCACGATGGGTGCGGTCGGATCCCTGGCCCTGGTCGCGAACCTGAGCTGCGCGGCCCTGCTGTTCCGTCACCGGGCGGACAACCTCAACATGCGTTCCACGTGGCAGTGCTCGAGGAATGACCTGCTCGCCAACCTCGGCGTGCTGCTGGCCGCCGTGGGCAGCCACCTGGCGCACGCCCAGGAGCCCGACATCCTGGTCGGGGTGGCCATCGCCTGCCTGTTCCTGCATTCCGCCGTGGGGGTCCTGCGCGCCTCCGGGTCGGCCTGGCGTGCCGCTTCCCAGCCCGGGCTATGATCCAGCCCGGACCAGGCCTCCTGCCCGGCCACGGCGGATTCGTGGAACAGAGCCATCAAGATCAAACAGCCAAGGCCTCCCGGACCCCAGACACCGCCGTGGCCACGTCGCCTTCCGTGGTGCTCCAGTTGCACACCGAGATGCGCATGCAGCGCATGCCGCGCCAGGTGGTGCCGCCGAAAAAGGCCTTGCCGGTGTCGTTGACGGCCGCGATCACACGGTCGGTGCGGGCGTCGTGCTCGCTGGGGCCGGCCCCCGGGCAGGGATCGGGGAAGCGCACCAGACCCTGATTGATGGTGGGCTCCCAGAGCACTTCGGCGCCTTCCAGTCCGCCGATGCCCCGCACCAGGGCCCTGGCGTGCCGGCAGCAGCGCTGCACCAGCTCGGCTGCGCCGCTCCGGCCCAGCTGCCGGAGCGCGGCGTAGGTGGCCACCCCGCGCCCGCGCCGGGACCACTCCGGGTTCCAGTCGAACGGGTCCCGGGCGTCCTCCGAGTGGGTCAGGTAGCTGGCCCGGATCGACATGGAAGCCCGGTGCGGGCCGGGGTCGGCGACGAAGGCGTAGCCGGAGTCGTAGGGCACGTTCAGCCACTTGTGCCCGTCGGTAGCCCAGGAATCCGCCGCCGCCGCGCCCTGGAGCAGGTGCCGGAGTTCCGGGCTGACGCCGGCCCAGAGCCCGAACGCCCCGTCCACGTGCACCCAGGCGCGGTGCCGGTGGGCGATCGGGATGAGCCGTTCGAAGTCGTCGTAGGCGCCGATATTGATGTCACCGGCGCAGAGCAGCACGATGGCCGGCCCGGTCCAGTCGGCGAGGGCCGCCTCCAGGGCTTCCGGGCACAGCCGGCCCCGGTCGTCCACCGCCAGATCGGTGCCGCAAGCGCTGCCAAGACCCAGGAATCGCAGCGCCCGTTCGATGGAGGCGTGCCGCTGGCTGTTGCTGAACACCCGGAGCACCGGCGCGCCCATCAGGCCGTTGCGCTCCACGTCCCAGCCCACCCCGGCCAGTACTGCGTTGCGGGCGGCGGCCAGGCAGGTGAAGTGCGCCATCTGGCAGCCGGTGGTGAAGGCAAAGCCGGCGCGGGCCGGCAACCCGAGCAGGTCCTTCAGCCAGGCGCCGCAGACCTCCTCGATCACCGCCTCGGCCGGTGCGCAGGCGTATAGCGCCGCATTCTGGTCCCAGGTGGCGGTGAGCCAGTCCGCTCCCAAGGCCGCGGGCAGGGAACCGCCGATCACCCAGGCGAAAAACCGGCCGCCGGCACTGCCCAGCAGGCCGCCGCGCACGTCCGCTACCAGCTCATCGATGACCCGGGCCGGATCCTGTCCTGCCCGCTCCAGCGGCCTGCCCAGCCGTTCGCGCAGTTCGGCCAGGGTCGCGGTGGCCGCCACCGGTCCCTGGGCCAGGCTGTCCAGGTGCTCCAGGCTGTGCTCGAGACTGCGCCCCAGAGCGGTACCGAAATTGGCTGAGGAAGACATAGCGGCTCCTGTCAAGGACCTCCAGGATTGGTTATCGCGCCCGGCGCGTCGATCCGGTTCTTGCGCCGATGTGCACACCTTTCGAAAGGGCCCCTGGGGTGCCGGGGCAGCCTGGCGACAGCACCGGCAAGCTCAACGGGAACGGGTTCCGGTCTGGGACCTGGCGTCCCCTGCCGCCAGGCGCTCGCGCTCGTCCTCGGCCGCCTCGCCGTCGAGGACCATGCCGGCCTCCAGCCGCAGCAGCCCAGCCGCCTCGCTGGCGGGGAGCTCCTGGACGTCCCGGAGCTTCCGGCCCACGGCCCGGTTGCGCAGGTTGGCCTCTTCCATGGTGTTGGCGGCTTCCTGGAGCTTCTTCTGGACCTTGGCGAGCACCCCGCCGTACTTGCTCCATTCGGTCTTCACGGCGGCCAGGAGGGTCCAGACTTCGCTGGAGCGCTTCTGGATGGCCAGGGTCCGGAAGCCCATCTGCAGGCTGGTGAGCAGGGACCACAGGGTGGTCGGGCCGGCAACGATGACCCGGTACTTGGCCTGCAGCACTTCCACCAGGGCGGTGCGGCGGACGACTTCGGCGAACAGGCCCTCGGTGGGCAGGAACAGGATGCCGAAATCGGTGGTCCGGGGCGGATTCAGATACTTTTCGCTGATGTCCTTGGCGCACTGCTTGATCCGCAGCTCCAGCTGGAGCATGGCCGCTTCCGCGGCGACCGGGTCGGCCCGGTCCTGGGCTTCGGTGAGCCGCTGGTAGTCCTCCGCGGGCCACTTGGCGTCAATGGGCAACCAGACCACCTCGTCCGGCTGATCGGTGCGACCCGGCAGCTTGACCGCGAACTCCACCCGCTCGGCGCCCCCCTTGGGGGCGACATTGGCCTCGTACTGCCCGGGCGACAGCACCTGTTCCAGCAGGTTGCCCAGCTGCACCTCGCCCCAGGTGCCGCGGGCCTTGACGTTGGTCAGCACCCGCTTGAGGTCGCCCACGCCGGTGGCCAGGGACTGCATCTCGCCCAGGCCCTTGGACACCTGCTCCAGGCGTTCGCTGACCTGGCGGAAGGACTCGCCCAGCCGCTTTTCCAGGGTGCCCTGCAGCTTCTCGTCAACGGTGGCCCGCATCTGCTCGAGCTGCCGGGCGTTGTCCTCCTGGATGGACCGCAGCCGGGCTTCCAGGGCCGCCTTGAGGGCCTCGAGCCGGGTCTGGTTGGTCTCCGTCAGGAGGCCGAGCTGGACGGAGAAGGTTTCCAGTTCCCGGGTCTGGCCGTCCCGCAGCTGGGTCAGGGTCCTCAGCACGGAATCGTTGAAGGCCTTGAGGGAGCCCCCCAGCTCGTCCCGGGCCTGGCGGGCGGACCGGGTGGTCTCGTCCCGGTTCCGGGCGAACTCCTCCCGGGAGGTCCGTTCCATGCGCTCCAGGGTCCGGTCCAGGGCGGCCAGGGCGGCCTGGAACGCGGCGTGCTCACTCCCCCCCGTCCGCTTCAGGAGGACCCCCTGCAGGATCCCGATGAGGACCAGCAACGCTACGATCACGAGCAGCAGGGGGTTTTCCATGCGACATCTCCGGACCCCGGGGGGCTAGAGCAGCATACCCCGGGTGTTCGCCAGCGCTTGGCCCGGCCGCACGACCAAGGCACCCTCCAGCGGCTGGAGGGCGCCCGCCTCCTCAGGCCGGCATCAGCGACCGGTCAGGCCCTCCAGGTTGTCCGGGTAGCGGGCCCCCTGCACGGGGATCGCGGCCGCCGCGCGGTCGATGCCGGCCAGGTCCTCCGCCGTGAGCCGGAGCCTGGCGGCGCCGAGGTTCTCCTCCAGCCGCTCCAGCTTCCGGGTGCCCGGGATGGGCACGATCCACGGTTTCTGGGCCAGCAGCCAGGCCAGGGCGACCTGGGCGGGCGTCGCCCCGGCCCCGGCGCCGACCTTGGCCAGCAGCTCGATCAGGGCCTGGTTCGCCGTGCGCGCCTCGGGCGTGAACCGGGGCAGGAGATTGCGGAAGTCGCCCTGGGCGAAGGTGGTGCTCGCGTCCATGCGGCCGGTGAGGAAGCCCCGGCCCAGGGGGCTGTACGGCACCAGGCCGATGCCCAGCTCCTCCAGGGTCGGCAGCAGCTCCGTTTCCACGGTGCGGGTCCAGAGCGAGTACTCGTTCTGGACGGCGGTGACCGGCTGGACCGCGTGGGCCCGGCGGATGGTCGCCGGCGAGGCCTCGGAAAGGCCGAAGTGCTTGACCTTCCCGGCCCGGATCAGGTCCTTGACCGCCCCGGCCACCTCCTCGATCGGCACATTGGGGTCGACCCGGTGCTGGTAGAACAGATCGATGGCCTCGACCCCCAGGCGCTGGAGGGAGGCTTCGGCCACCTGCCGGATGTGCTCGGGCCGGCTGTCCAGGCTGGGCGTGCCCGCCACCGCGCCGGCGGGGACGTAGGCGGGATCCAGGTTGAAGCCGAACTTGGTGGCGATCACCACCCGGCCCTTGAAGGGGGCGAGGGCCTCGCCCAGGAGCGTTTCGTTGTGGTACGGGCCGTAGACTTCGGCCGTGTCGAAGAAGGTGACCCCCTTTTCCACGGCGGACCGCAGCAGGGCCACCATCACCGCCCGGTCCGGGGACGGACCGTAGGACATGCTCATGCCCATGCAGCCCAGGCCCAGGGCCGAGACTTCCAGATTGCCGATCTTGCGTGCTTCCATGCGGATAACTCCTGGTGTCAATTCGCTTTAAGGGAGGACATATCGATGACGAAGCGGTACTTCACGTCGCTCTTCAGCATGCGTTCGTAGGCCGCGTTGATGTCCTGGATGCGGATCACTTCCACGTCCGAGGTGATGCCGTGGGCGCCGCAGAAATCCAGCATCTCCTGGGTCTCCCGGATGCCGCCGATGAGCGAGCCGGCCACGGTCTTGCGCCCCAGGATCATCGGGGTGGTGTTCAGGGCCGGTTCCAGGCCGCCCAGGTAGCCGACCAGCACCAGGGCGCCGTCCAGCGCCAGGGTGGGCAGGTACGGGTTCAGATCGTGGGCATAGGGCACGGTGTCGATGATGAGATCGAAGCGGCCCTTCACGGCGGCCATGGCCGCCGGGTCGCTGGACAGGACCACCTGGTGGGCGCCCAGGCGCCGGGCGTCCTGCTCCTTGCCGGCGGAGCGGGTCAGCAGGGTGACATCGGCGCCCAGGGCCTTGGCCAGCTTCAGGGCCATGTGGCCGAGGCCGCCCAGGCCGACCACCGCCACATGGCTGCCCGGGCCCGCGTGCCAGTGCGCCAGGGGCGACCAGGTGGTGATGCCGGCGCACAGCAGCGGCGCGGCGCCCTTCAGGTCCAGGCCGTCGGGAATGTGCAGGACGAACTGGTCGGACACCACGATCTGTTCGGAGTAGCCGCCCTGGGTCTTGCTGTGGTCGTGGCGGTCGACCCCGCCGTAGGTGAAGGTGGCGCCTTCTTCGCAGTACTGCTCCAGGCCCCGCTCGCAGGGGGCGCACTGCTGGCAGGAATCGACCATGCAGCCGACACCGACCCGGTCCCCGGGCTTGAAGCCGGTGACGGCCGGGCCCACCTGGACCACCCGGCCGATCACCTCGTGGCCGGGCACGATCGGGTAGGTCGTCCATCCCCAGTCGTTGCGGGCGGTGTGCAGATCCGAGTGGCAGACCCCGCAGTACAGGATCTCGATCACCACGTCGTCGGGCCGCGGGTCGCGGCGCTCGAAGCGGAAGGGGGCCAGGCTTGCTTTGGCGGACTGGGCGGCGTAGCCAATCACGTTCGTGGTCATGGGGCTCTCCTTGCGGTTGGGACGTTCTGGGCCGGGGACGACGGCCCCTGGGTCCCCGGGGGGACGTCTTGCAGTGTAGAAACCCGTCGTCCGGTCGGGTTGCCTAAAGCTTTCGACTTTTTGCCCGATGCTCCGGATTTGGGCCGCCGGGCACCCTTCAGGCGATCCGCGACTGCTGGTGCAGCACCAGGGCCACCGCGCCCAGCACCGTGTCATTGGCCAGGAACTTGCCCAGCACGAACCGCGGCCGGCGGTCCGCCGGCAGCATCGCCGACTTGCACAGGGTGTGCCGCTCATAGCTCTGCCTGAGCGGTTCCAGGAACAGCTCGCCGGTCCGGGCCAGGCCGCCGGTGATGATGAACAGGGGGGTGTCGAGCACCGTGCCGATCAGGCCGACCCCCCAGCCCGAGCGCTCTGCCGCGGTGGCGAGCAGTTGCTGGTAGTCCGGGCGGCCGTCGACCGCCCCGGCGATGAAGTCGGCCAGGGAGACCTCCTGGCCGCCGGCCCCGGCGGCCAGGGCGAGCAGGTGGCTGGCGCCGGCCCGGGTCTCCAGGCAGCCCCGGTTGCCGCAGGGGCAGGGATCCCCGTCCGGGTCCAGGATCAGGTGGCCGAACTCGGCGGCCCCGCCGTGGAGGCCGCGCTGCAGGCTGCCGGCGCAGACGATGGCGCCGCCGATGCCCAGATCGAACTTGATGAGCACGAAATCGGGCTCGCCCACGGCCGCGCCCCAGGTCATCTCGGCCAGGGCCCCGCAGTGGCTTTCGTTGTCCGCGTGGACCGGGCAGGGCAGGGCGTGGGCGCACAGCTCCACCAGGTCCACCCCGGCCCAGTTCAGGATGGAACTGCCCATCACCAGGCCGGTTTCGGATACGGGGGCGGAAATGGCCAGGCCGATGCCCAGCAGGTCGGCGATGCGGATGCCCAGGGCGGCGCAGTCCCGGCCCAGCTCGGCCTGGACCAGGGCGAGGGCGGTGCGGGGATCATAGTCGTGGGCGATGGGCACCGACCGATCGGAGAGCACGCTGTGCGCCATGTCGCAGATGGCGATGCGGATCTCGTCCAGCCCGAACAGCACCCCGGCGCAGCGGCCCGCCTCCGGGTTCAGGGAGCACAGCACCGTGGGCCGGCCCATGCCGCCGGAGGGGGCGTCCGCGTCCAGGATCAGGCCCGCCTTGCGGAGCTGGCCCAGGGCCTGGGAAATGGTGGAGCGGGCCAGGCCCGTGGCCTTGACCAGCTCCACGGCGGTGGTGGCGCCGGTGATGGCCATGGCCCGGACGATCCGGGCGCCGGGCAGGTCCGGATCGGTCAACAGCGGTCTCAGTTTGTCGGCAAGCATCGTCCCGGATTGTACCGGGGTCTCCGGGATCGCGATATCCCCCGGGGCCGGCCGCCGGACTTTTTTCATTCATGAAAAATGTCGTTGACTTCATGCAGGGAGTGGGGTTTCCTGGATGAAACCGAAAATTTCAACCATGGGAGGATTCCTAGATGAGATTCAAGCAGGTGGTTAACCGCGCGCTTTCGGCCCTTGTACTCGCCACGGTGGTGGGCGCCGCCACCGCCGCTTCGGCCCAGGATCTGAAGATCTGGACCCTGACCTTCGACAGCGACGAAGTCTATTCGGCCTGGACCGAGATCATCAAGGCGTTCGAGGCGGCCAATCCGGGGGTGAAGGTCGATCTGGTGCGCCGGTCCACGGACGAGCACAAGGCTGCCCTGCGGGTGGCCGCCCGTTCCGACCAGGGACCCGATATCTTCTTCATGTGGGCCGGCCAGGGCCTGGGGGGCGAGTTCGTCAAGGCCGGACTGTCCAAGCCGCTGGATGAATACTACAAGAAATACGGCTGGGACAGCCGG
>Ga0209415_10019463_pt1 | contig 10627 bp, 9 predicted proteins | sample PeaSoiSIISIP2007_FD_187696 | JGI IMG/M metagenome (GOLD analysis project Ga0209415, IMG submission 187696) | Peat soil microbial communities from Weissenstadt, Germany - SII-SIP-2007 (SPAdes) (version 2) | ecosystem: Environmental > Terrestrial > Soil > Wetlands > Peat | place: Germany... | reverse complement strand
GTGGGCGCGAGCCAATAACTGGTTGACGTGCTCGGCGTAGACGCGCGCGCTCGGGTCCTGGCGCAGCGTCGACAGGTCGCTTGCCACCTGGCGGTAGAGCAGCGCGGTCTCCCGCAGTTCGGCGCGCGTCAGTTGCTTCACGTTGCCCGCGCCCGCCTGGTTCAGCAGCGCGGCAAGCTGCTCCCAGTACGGCCGGCGCTTTTCGAGCCACTGGTTGGAGAGAACGATGGCCATGGAGCCGATTCGAGATCAGCTTAACATCGACACCCCCGAACTCGTAGACATAGAGATGCCGCTTGCCGGCCTGGGCAGCCGCTTTATCGCCATGCTCATTGACACGCTCATTCTCGGCGCGGCCTTCGCCCTCCTCATTTCGCTTGCCGCGCTGGTCATTCCGGCGCTCGGTCTCTTCGGTCCCAAATCCGCAAGCTGGGGCATCGGCGCCTTCTTTCTCATTCTCTTCCTGCTGGTCTGGGGTTACTTCTCGCTCTTTGAAGCCTTCTGGAGCGGCCGCACGCCCGGCAAGGCTGCCGCCAAGATTCGCGTCATCCACCAATCCGGGCGCGGCATCGGCTTTGTGGAGTCGCTCGCCCGCAACCTGGTGCGCGTCATCGACTACATGCCCAGCTTTTACGCGGTGGGCATCGTGGCCGTCTTCGCTAGCAAGCGCAATCAGCGCCTGGGCGACATGGTCGCCGGCACTCTCGTAGTCCGCGACCGCCCCGCCGAGCAACTCAATTGGTCCGCCTCAACGTCGCGCGCCTTCACCGGGCCCGCGCTCACGGCCAGCTCGCCCATTCCACGGGGGTCCCCACAGACGGATCTTGGTCTGTGGGGTGGTCCGCCGGGGTCCCCACAGAGCCGGGGTCCCCAAGAACAGGCATTTGCTTCTTGGGGTGGACAGACGGGCCTTGGTCTGTGGGGTGGTCCGCCGCATCTCGGCGTGGTGCTGCCCGCGCCTTTGCTGGCCAAGCTCTCCGTCTCCGACCTCGAAGTGCTCGAAGGATTCTTCGCGCGCCGCCTCGACATGGACCTCGCCACGCGCGCCGCTCTTGCAGGCCGTATCGCCTCGGCGCTCTCCGCCAAATCGGGCCTCGAACTCCCGCCCGGCGTCACCGTCGAGACATTCCTCGAGGCCGCTGCGCATCAGCTCAGAGAATTGGGGCGTATGCGATCAAGGCAATAGGACTATCCCCTTCACTAACCGCCTGCGCATACTTTTGGTTCGGCAAATTGCGAACTGTGGGTCTCCCGCGGTCCGGCCTCGATTCTGGACGATGTCGCGTCTTTCCATGCCGGGTTCTTTGGCTTCAGCCGAATGAGCGCGCTAAGACTCCGGATTAGCGCTACGCCGCCGTCTTCTCAATCTGCGTCCCCTTTCACTGCCAGGCTTTCAAGAGCCGCCGCACCAAAATCAACTCGCCGAGATGGTAGGCGTTGTGGTCGGCCACGAGCAGCGCCTCGCGCAGAATCGTCTGCCCGTCTCCGTGGGGAATGCGCGAGAAGGGGTCCGTCTTGGGGTCCTCGACCAGGGCGCACATCGCCTTGAGATCGCGGCGGAAGGCGCGCAGGCTCTTGTCCCACGCCTTCAAATCGGGCGGCGCCGCGGATGCCGGCCAGTAGCCGCCCGGCCACTCCGGCGATTGGTGGCGCGGATCGCGCGAAAACTCCAGAATGTCCCATTGCGCGATGCGCAGGTGCTCGACGATCTCCCACGGCGAGTGCTCGGCGCCTTTGGGCCGCTTCCCGCGCAGAGCGGCGGGCAAATTCTTGATTGCTGCATCGAAGGTCGCATGGGCGTAGCCGCCGATGAGGAGGTTGATCAGATGTGTGCGCAGCGGCGCCTCGCGGCTCTTTGCTGACTGTCTTTCTGTTTTCGGCATAATGATCTCCCAATAGGCCGGAATCGCGCAAAACGATTCATCTTCTCATCGAGGCGAAGACGGCGCCTATTCTTGCAAGACCGCCTTTTGGATGGCAAGAATCTCCTGAATGCCTGCCTCTGCCAGATCGAGCAAAGCACTCAACTGCGCGCGAGAGTAGGAACCCTTCTCCGCGGTGGCCTGCGTCTCAACCAGGCCGCCATCGGCAGTCATCACCACGTTCATGTCCACCTCGGCCTGCGCGTCTTCTTCGTAGCAAAGGTCGAGGCGGGGCTGGCCATCGACGATGCCGACCGAAGTCGCGGCGACCAGTTGCTTCAGCGGGGAGTGCTTCAGCGTGCCCGCCTTCACCAGCGCATTCATCGCCAGGGCCAAGGCCGCCGCGGCTCCGGTGATGGCGGCGGTGCGCGTGCCGCCGTCGGCCTGGATCACGTCGCAGTCGAGGATGACTGTGCGCTCGCCGAGTACGTGCATGTCCACGACCGAGCGCAGGCTGCGGCCGATCAATCTTTGAATCTCATGCGTCCGGCCGCCGATCTTGCCGCGCTCGCTCTCGCGCGGCGTGCGCGTCACGGTGGAGCGCGGCAGCATGGCGTACTCCGCCGTCACCCATCCGCGGCCGCTGTTGCGCAGCCAGCCGGGGACGCCTTGCTCGACGGTGGCGCAGGTCAGCACGCGCGTGTTGCCGAGCGAGACCAGGACCGAGCCTTCGGCGGTCTGGACGAAGCCGGGATGAAGGGAGAGTTGACGAAGCTGCGAGGGGCCTCTGCCGCCGGGACGAAGGGAAGCGATCTGTGCCTGCATGGGGAAATTGTAAGGCGAGGGAGGCCTGGAGTGGGCCGGGAGGACGGTGGGTCCCGGAATGGGAAAATCCGCAACTTGCCGTCCCACAGTGGGAAATAGCCACAAGCTATTGACAAACCGTGTGTTACCGAGGGTTGCAGCGCTGGCTGTGTCCCGAATTGGAACTGATTGGCCGTAATCGGGCCACTCCCAAGACCGAGCATTTAGGCAGATCCCACAACTTATCAAAGGCTTAGAGAACCTGTCCTGGTTTGGCACACCGCGTGTATGTAGGAGAGCGATCCCAAAAGGGGCTCCGTGAATGGGAATCGCGTGGGCAAAGCGAGCGCGAACAAAGAATCGGGCGCAAGGTAAATGAACGACGAATCGGGACTCCATGAATGGGAATCGGTGAGCACGGGTAACGGGAGTTGCAAAGTTAGCGGGAACGCCGAATCGGGAGCAGATGAATGCAGACGAGGAACTGGGGTACTGGAGGCCGGGAATCGGGAAGGCAGAGGATTCCCTGCCGGGAAGGAAGACAAACGATGCCGGAGCTGGAAGGGATCGCGCAGCAGGAAAGCGGCAAGATCAATCGGCGGCGCGTGGAGACGGTGGTGGAGACGCTGACTGCACTGGGCGGAAGGGGCGAATCGCTCCCCGAAGTGGCGCACGACGCCAGGAATATGGTGACCGCGCTGAGCCTCTACTGCGACCTGCTAGAGGAACCTGGGGTGCTCGCCCTCCCGTTCCTGCACTATGGCCAGGAACTGCGGCTGGTCGCTGCCGCCAGCCGCCGTCTGGTGGAGAAGCTTGTCGCACTTGACAGCCGCCGGACGGAAGCGCCGGAGGCGGCACTGGAGGGCTTCGGGCACAGAGCCGCGCCGGTCGATCCGGTGGGCGGCGGAGCCGTCGGACTAGCCGGCATCGCGGGTGCCGCGGGCTTCGAGCGAGAGGTGACGGGGAGGCACCGTCCGGGCGGGCGATGGGAGTGGCTGCCGGGGGCCCCGATCCCGAATCTCGCGGCGGAGGTGCTGGCCAATCGTAACCTGCTGGCCGCCCTGGCCGGCCCGTCCATTGCTCTCACGGTCGAGACCTCGGGCGGCGCGCGGCCGGTGCTTCTGACCGCCGAAGACCTGACGCGGATTCTGGTCAACCTGGTGCGGAATGCCGCCGAAGCCATGCCATCCGGAGGCAGGATTCACATTCGCCTGACGGAGCAGCCGCAGGCGGGCGGGGCAGCGGCCAGCGTCGCACTCGCCGTCGAGGACAACGGCCCCGGGGTCGCGCCCGACGCGCTTCAGGGGATCTTCACCGCGGGCTATACCACGCGCGGCCGGACCGAGGGAACCCAGGGCAGATGGCCCTCCCCCCATCGCGGACTGGGCCTGGCCATCACGCGTTCCATCGTGGAGGGGGCTGGCGGACGCATCTCGGCGGCCAACCGCGAGCCGCGCGGAGCCTCGATCGAGATCGAGTTGCCGGTCGAAGCAGAAAGCTCGGCATCACGGTCCGCGGTCTCTTAACCCGGCAGCCGGCGGAGCGTTGCCGGGATGCGGACGGCATTAGGAGCGCGCGATGCGAAGAGCAGGCGGGCGAATAGCGTGGAAGCCGGTTGCAGCGAGCGCGAGTCTCGCCGTCAATCCGGCGCTGGAGGAGAGATGGGCACGCAGTTGAGTGGCGAGTTGGGCAGGGAGTCGCGAGGCGAATTGCGCGGCGAATTACGCGGCGAATTACGCGGATCGATCGCAAAATCGAAGGCGCTCTATCCCGGGGACGCGCCCGCCGGATTGGCGCGGGCAACAGCCAGCAGCAATCTGGCGGCGCACCATAGAGGAAACGGGCACACTGGTTTTGCCTTGGAAGAGGCGACTACAATGTTGAATGCAGTCTTCAGCAAACGAGCCATGGAGTGGGGACCCGAGCTGGCCGAGCAGGCAGCGCCACTGCATCTGCTAGTGGTGGATGCCGACGCGGCGGTGCGCTCGGCGTGCGTGGAGATCGCTGCCAGCCTGGGGTACGCCGTGGAGAGCACGGGCGACCTGGGACACGCCCGGAGCCTGATGCGCGGCCACGCCGCCGAGATCCTGCTGGTGAATCTGCCGGCGGGATCGAACCAGGGATTGGAGCTGGTATCGGAGGTGAAGCTGCTTTACCCCGACACGTCGGTTATCGCCATGACCGCGTCGGGCACGGTGAACTCGGCCGTCGAGGCGATGCGCTGCGGCGCTTCGGACTACCTGACCAAGCCCTTTGCCATGGATGAGCTCTCGACGGTGCTCGACCGCGCCGCGCAGAGCCACATGACCGACACCGCGACCCGCCAGCTGCGCGAGCAGTTGCGGCTCTCCGAAGGACTGGGTTCGATGATCGGCCACTCGGCAGAGATGGAAAAGATCTACCGCATCCTTTCCAAGGTCGCCCAAAGCAGCCATCCGGTCCTGATCCTGGGCGAGAGCGGCACCGGCAAGGAGTTGGTGGCGCGCACCATTCACGCCTTCGGTCCCAACGGACAGAAGCCGTTTTTGCCGGTCGACTGCGGGTCGCTGGTGCCGACCTTGATCGAGAGCGAGCTCTTCGGCTACGTGAAGGGCGCATTCACCGGAGCCAACCGCTCAAAGGACGGCCTGCTGATCTCGGCCGAAGGCGGCACAGTCTTCCTGGACGAGATCGGGGAGCTCTCGCTCGACCTTCAAGCCAAACTCTTGCGCGCGCTCCAGGAAAAAGAGGTGCGGCCCGTCGGCGCCACTCACCGCGTGCCCATCCGGGCGCGGATCGTGGCCGCCACCAACCGCGACCTGGCTGCGATGGTGGAAAACGGCGGTTTCCGCAAGGATCTCTTTTACCGGCTCAACGTGGTCAATCTGCGGCTGCCGCCTTTGCGCGACCGGCGCGAGGATATTCCTCTATTGGCCGCGCACTTCCTGGACCGGATCAGCCAGGAGCACGGGCGTAAGTTCGTGCTCAACGACGAGGTGCTGCGCGTGATGATGCGCCACGACTGGCCGGGAAACGTGAGGGAGCTGGAAAACTCGATGGAGCGGGCGTGCACGCTGGCCTCGGGGCCGGTGATTCGCCTGGGCGACCTCCCGACGCAGCTGCAGAACTGCGGACTGGAGGCGCAGCGGGCCGCCGCCAACGGCCTCGATCCCGGAACGGGGAATGCGCCCGCGCCGGGGGTGAGGACGCTCGCCGATTTGGAGCGGGAGGCCATCTTGACCACCATCCGGACCCTGAAAGGCGACAAGCTGCAAGCCGCCAAACTCCTCGGCATCGGAAAGACCACACTGTACCGCAAACTCAAGGAATACGGCATCGCCGATCCGCTGCAGGACGAGTAGAGACAGCTACTGGCCTCTGGCTCGTTCCTGAAGGAACCTGCGCTGAGGGGAACCTTTGTGTCATTTGTGTCGTGACGCGCGTACAGGTGCGGAAGAGAAATCTTGAGAGCAAGCAACCGGGCAAGCGATGGATTGGGAAGTAAAGAGCTGGGGCGGAGGCCTCATCGCTAGGAGCGACGAGCTAGGAGCTGGGGGCTTGGAGCTAGAGGCTAGAAGCGGAGTAAGGAGCCGAATCATGAGCATTCTGATCGTGACGGGAATCGAAGGGGCGCGCAACTGCGCCGCCGTGGTGGCAACGCAGCTCGGCATGGAGGTGGAGGTGGCCGAGGGCCGCAAAGCGGCGCTGGCGGCCCTGCGCAGCAAGGAGTATCTGGCGGTCGTGATCGACGATACCCTGGCCGAGTGCGATCCGGTGGCGGCGGAGAGGATCTGCGAGTCCGCCGGCCTGGCCATTCCCATGCAAATCAACTTCGCCGTCTCCGGGGCGGCGCGCCTCACAAGGGAGATCCGCGCCGCTCTCTACCGGCGCACGCGGGAGCAGGAGGTGGCCCGGCGGGCCGCGGCGGCGGCGATGGAGGCCGAGCTCAAAAACACGGTGGCCGGCCTAGTACTGCAAAGCCAACTGGCGCTCACTGGAGCCGAGATCCCCGCGCCGGTTGCCGAGCGGTTGCGCGTGGTGGCCGATCTGGCGGGCAGCCTGCGGCGGCAACTGACCGCGCCGCAACGGACCCCAGGCGGTCCGGCCACATAAAAGCGCCGCCCCGCAGCAATTCCCTTGCGCACTCTCAAGAGAAGCGTAGCGCGGCTGTCCATTTGAAGCCGCTGGCCTATGGCTGGCTGCACGAAATCCCGTATCCCTATCAGGCCAATGCTTCGAAGGCGGCCACGAACACATCCTCGGTTATCAGCTTCGGCGTTTGAAAGTAGGTAAACAGCAGGCCCGTCGTAACAGCATCCAGCACGCGCACAAACCGCTTTGCCGGCATCGGAAGACTCTTCGCGGGTATCACTTTGACCAGCTCCTTTTCGATCCACCGATAGATGGCTGCATTCTTTTCCGCCACTTTTGCCTGCATCGGAGCGTGGGTAAGCGCATAGAGCTGAAATGCTGTCGCGATGGCTGCGTACTTCCGGCGTTCTCTTGCCGCACCGGCCACCGTCTTTCCCACAATGCGCATTTGTTCCTTCAAGCTGGTCCCGGCCTTCAACGGCGGTAAGATCGGCTTCCAGTGCGCCTCAACAAGAGCCAGGAACAACTCCTCCTTGTTTTTGAAGTTGCCGTAAACCGCCCCGCGGGTCATCCCCGCCAGCGCGGCAATATCCTCCAGAGAGGCGCGATCGAAGCCCTTCTTTGCAATGACCGCCGCAGCCGCCTCGATCAATCGCTTCCTGGTGCGCGCGCGTTTCCCCTCTTCAGGCGCTTGCGCCGCTCTGTTCAAGCCCATGTTCAAGCCCTTGCCCAATCCCTTGTCCATTTCGTCTCCCAAACAACATACACTGTTGCATTTTATACACGCTTGTATTATTCTAACGCCGTGTTGACTCATTGGCAACTCTATCTTGGTTCCGCTCTTTTGCTTTTGCTGCTGTTCGCGGCCATCGGTTACGTCTATGAACGGATGGGCGAGCGAAGAAGTCTCCGCTTGCGCCCCGCGCCTGGACGGCTTATCTCCGTGGGCGACCACAGACTTCATCTGCTCGCGAAGGGGAATGCCGCTCCGGCCGTAGTGATTGAACAGGGAGCGGGCGAGCTTTCGAAATTCTGGTGGCCCGTGCAGGATGAGATTGCGAAATTTACCCAGGTGTGCACCTACGACCGCGCCGGTTACGGGTGGAGTGAGCCGGGGCCAATCCGGAACAGCATCGAAGAACGCGCTCGGGAACTGCACACACTGTTATCCCGTGCTGGAGTCCAAGGGCCGTTGATCCTCGTGGCCCACTCCTACGGCGGGCTAATCGTTCGAGCCTACGCCCGCGAGTACCCTGACCAGGTCGCAGGCCTTGTTCTGGTAGACACCCCCGAGGAGTCTTCGATCTTTCAAAGGGAGGTGCTCGATTTTTATGCAAAGGCGGGGATGATCCAGCGGGTGGTCGGGCTTGCCGCCCGTTTTGGAGTGCTGCGTCTTCTTGGCCATTGGATAGCTCTCGACCGCTTTGGGCTTTGGCTCACAAGGCCGTCGGAATACGCGGCTCTCTGTGACGATCTTGACTCGTTGCAGCGCGTCCCTGCAGCGATGAGGGTTTCGAAGAGTGCGGGAAGCCTGGGGTCCCTGCCGGTCACCGTAATCACCCACGGACAACCTTTTCCAGGGCCCTTCGCGGTGCTGGAGACAAATTGGAGCGAAGGCCAGGCGCGACTGGCCGCTCTTTCGACCGACAGCGTCCTGATAGTAGCGAAGAATAGCAATCACATGATTCAGCAGGATGAACCCGCGCTGGTTGTGGAGGCGATCCGGCGGATGCATGCTGCGGTGAAAATGAGCCTCGATCGCGAGAAACCGCTATTGGAGTCTGCGGCGGACAGTGTGCCGCGCCGGGTGGACCGGTCCTGCTTGTAGGGGCCGCCGATGTGGGCCCGTAGCATTGTTCTTTCCACAATCAAATTGAGGAGAGAGATTACCCCCAGCTTCGTTCTTCGTGCGTGCCGACCCGCCGCGGCATCGAATACCCTAGAAGGATGACCGAGATCCGGCAGGAAGATTTTATCTCCAGCGTGGCTGCCGCGTTGCAATACATCAGCTACTACCACCCGGCGGACTTCATCGCCTCGCTCGCCAAGGCCTACGAGCGCGAGCCGTCGCCTGCCGCGCGCGATGCCATCGCGCAGATCCTCATCAACAGCCGCATGTGCGCCGAGGGCCACCGGCCCATCTGCCAGGACACGGGCATCGTGAACGCCTTCGTGAAGCTCGGCATGGATGTGCGATTTGTCTCCGATGACGAGCCGAAGGACCTGCAGCAGATGGTCGATGAGGGCGTGCGCCGGGCCTATCTCGACCCAGAGAACAAGCTGCGCGCCTCGGTGCTGGCCGATCCGGCGGGCGCGCGCAAGAACACCCGCGACAACACGCCGGCCTCGGTCACCGTCGAACTTGTCCGCGGCAATACCGTCGAAATCACGCTCGCGGCCAAGGGCGGCGGCTCCGAGGCCAAGTCGAAATTCGTCATGCTCAATCCGTCGGACTCGGTGGCCGACTGGGTGCTCAAGACCGTGCCCACCATGGGCGCCGGATGGTGCCCGCCCGGCATTTTGGGCATCGGCATCGGCGGCACCGCGGAGAAGGCGATGCTCCTGGCCAAGCAATCCCTCATGGACCCGATCGACATTCAGGAGCTGGCCGCGCGCGGCGCAAAAACGACCGCAGAAAAGCTGCGCCTGGAACTGTATGAGAGAGTCAACCGGCTCGGCATCGGCGCGCAGGGCCTCGGCGGGCTGACCACCGTGCTCGACGTGAAGGTGCTGGATGCCCCGGCGCACGCCGCGAATCTTCCCGTGGCGATGATTCCCCAGTGCGCCGCCGACCGCCACGCGCACATCGTGCTGGACGGCTCGGGGCCGGTGTTTCTCGATCCGCCGTCGCTCGACCTCTGGCCGAAGCTGACCTACGACCCGAGCGGCGCTCGGCGCGTAAATCTCGACACGGTGACCCGGGAAGAGGCCGCGACGTGGAAACTGGGCGAGGTACTCCTGCTCAGCGGCAAGCTCCTCACCGGCCGCGATGCCGCACACAAGCGCATGAGCGAAATGCTCAACCGCGGCGAGAAGCTGCCGGTCGATTTTCGGAATCGATTTATCTACTATGTCGGTCCCGTCGATCCGGTACGCAACGAGGTCGTCGGCCCGGCCGGCCCCACCACGGCTACGCGCATGGACGGCTTTACGCGGCAGATGCTGGCCGAAACCGGTTTGCTGGGCATGATCGGCAAGGCCGAGCGCGGGCCGGAGGCCATTGACGCGATTCGCCAGTTCGGCGCGGTCTACTTGATGGCCGTGGGCGGCGCGGCGTACCTGGTCTCGAAGGCCATTCGCAGTTCGCGCCTCGTGGCCTTCGGCGACCTCGGCATGGAGGCGATCTACGAGTTCGAGGTCAAAGACATGCCGGTCACCGTCGCCGTCGACGCCAAGGGAACCAGCGTGCACATCACCGGCCCCGCCGAGTGGAAACAGAGAATTGCGGGGATACCGATTCTGCAGTAGTGCCTGGCAGCAAGAGACCGACAAGCCACTTCCGCAGCAAATCGACCCTCAAGGGGAGTCGCTGATTGGTAGGTCTCGAATGTTGAGGCGAATCTCATCAGGAACGAACTCATCCCGGAAAGAGGCGTCTGACCCGCAACGAATAGTTCGCACGCTAGACCCTTCGCTGTATCGCCTACTGCTGAGACTGATCGCAAGTTCTAGCGGTTGCACGCCCTCTTTGACATCGAACACGTAGCCACCTTTGGCAGACTCGCCGGGCAGCATCTCATGCATCTTCGGCGCACGCCAGCTGGCCCCGTGATACTGGAGGTCAAATGTTGTTTTCAACGTAACACCGAATTCGGCGCAGATCACACCCTTGCCCACGTTTGCGACATCGACAAAAGCTTCGAGTTCGGCACGATCCTCTTGAGAGCGTG
>Ga0209415_10019462_pt1 | contig 10627 bp, 6 predicted proteins | sample PeaSoiSIISIP2007_FD_187696 | JGI IMG/M metagenome (GOLD analysis project Ga0209415, IMG submission 187696) | Peat soil microbial communities from Weissenstadt, Germany - SII-SIP-2007 (SPAdes) (version 2) | ecosystem: Environmental > Terrestrial > Soil > Wetlands > Peat | place: Germany... | reverse complement strand
AAAGCCGTTCGTGGCCGAGGGATTCCACGCCAGCGAGATCCGCGGAGCGAGATCGCCGTAGTCGGTGTTATACACCGGCCGTTTCGCGGCGCCGACGGTCTGGAAGCCAAAAGTCGGATTGTAAATCTGCCCTGCCAGCGCCGCCTGCTCCTTTTGTTGAATGTACGACTGACCCGAGATCAGCGATCCGTCGGCGGCGTTGATCATGATGGTTTGCAGGTTGTTTTGTTCGGTCGGCGCGGTCTGCCAACCATAGGCCAAGCCGTAATAGAGCGTCAGAGAGGGCTTGATGCGGAAGGAATCCTGCACGTAGAAATAGGTGGCCCATTGGTTGGTCACGTCACGCAGGAAGGTGCCCAGGGGCTGCGGCTGCAAGTTGGCATTGCGAACCGCCAGGATCCCGATATTGTCCACCAGGCCGAGAAGCGAAGCGTAATACCGGTCCCAGTTGACCAACTGGCTGGAGGGAACGCAGCTCGAGGTGATGCTCCCGCCGCACACCGCCGGTTGGTTCACCCCGGGAATCGTCAGATAGGTCTGGTCGCCGTCAATCTGCGCTACCAGCGACGTGATCGATCCCACCACCTTGTCGGCGCGCGCGTGGGTGAAACCGATCTTGTTCAATTGGGCGCCGAACTGAACCTGGTGCTTGCCCCACATCTTGGTTAAATCATCGACGATCTGCCCGTTTTGTTGCCATTGGGCCTGGAACCTGGCGCGCTGCGTATCCATGTCGATGGGCGAATCGATGAAGCTGCTCACGCCGCTGCCGATGATCAGGGCTATCGGGCCGTCCGAGGTCTGCGAGCCGGGAATGTTCAAAATTCCAGCGGCCTTGGTCGGCGAAGTCGCGTTCGTCTGGCTGGTATCGCGCACCCAGCCAATGCGCGCAATGTTCACCAATGTGGGCGTGATCTGCCATGTGGCCTGGAGGCTCGGCACCATGGAGCGCTGCGGGGTGGTTTCCGCCGAGGAAGCGGTGCCGTTGAGGATCGAGATATCAGCCGAGGCCACCACGTCGCTGCGGAAATAGGTGAAAGTGGCATTCAACGTCAGCTTCTCGCTGACCATGTGGTCCAGCCGCAAGACGCCGTAGTCCGTCGAGGTCGGGGTCGGAAGGTTGGCGAAATAACTCCCTGTGTTTAAGCCGTCGCCTCCGGCCAGGTTCGGCAGCGGCATGTCCGCGAACTGTGCCGCTACCGACGGGCTGACGCCCAGGCCACGCGGATCGCACGCGGTGGTTCCAACCGAACCCGACGAGGCATTGCAAATAGCCGCGGTCTTCACGTTGAACTGTTCGAGGCCCGACGGACCCTGGAACTGGATGATGCCCTGCCGCAAAAGCGCCGTCGGCACCGTGCGCGTCACCTGGGCCACGCTTTCGAACCGGCGTGCCTCGTAATTTGCGAAAAAGAAGGTCTTGTTCTTCCTGATGGCGCCACCCAGGCGTCCCCCAGCCCGGTTGTCATGGATGATCGCCTTAGCCAGGCCGGCGCGATTGTTGTCCCAGGTATTGGCGTTCAAGTCGTTGTTCTGCAGGTATTCGTACAGCGCGCCGTGGAATTCGTTGGAGCCGCGGCGGCCGATCAGCGTGATCTGGCCTCCGGAGCCGCGCATCAGCGTGGCGCTCGGATTGGCCACGTTCGCACGGAATTCTTCGACGCTGTCCGCCGGCGTCGGAATGGACGTGTTGGTTGCGACGAGGTTCGCGGTGATGTCGATGCCATCCAGCGTAACGGTGTTCTGATCGTCGATCGCGCCGCTGACGCGCATCGTCAGGCCGGCGCCTCCCGCCACCACGCCCGGCTGCAAATTCATCAGCTCGATCGCGTTGCGTTGCAGTGTTGGCAGACGCAGGATGTTCTCGGTCGACAGCACGTTGCCGATCTGCGCATCCGTGGTCTGCAACTGCGCCGCGGCGGTCGCCGTCACCTCGACCACTTCCCGGTCGCCGCCGACCTCGAGCTTCACCGGCACGGTGTTGGTCCTCTCGACATCCACAGTGATCGCGTCAACCACGGCTGTCCGGAACCCGGTCATCTTGACGGTGATCCGATAATTGCCCGGGTTCACCACCGGAAAGAGAAATCCGCCGGAGTCGTCCGCCTTCGCGCTGAGAGCGGTGCCCGTTTCGACGTTCTGAAGCTGAACATCGGCCTTGGGCACCACGGCGCCGGTTTGATCGGTGACCGAGCCGACCACTCGTCCGGCGGTGGTGGTTTGCGCCGAAGCCGTCGGCGCCAACGCGAAAACCGCCAATACTGCCGCCAAGGCGATAGAGGCGGTCAGCGTCATCGCACGGAAGCGCATTTTGACAGAACCCTCGGTCCCCCTGTTCGCCTGCGCGGGAACCAATCTGGACACGAGTGGCCGAGCCAACGAAAACCGCAGCGCAAAGTTCAGCATTTCTTTTCCTCTAAAAGCAAATTACAGGTGCGTGGCACCTGAGGTTCCTGACAGTATACACCGAGTCGCCCGTTTTTGTCCTCCCGCGTGCAGTTTTTTACTTTTGGAAAGCCGCGATGTCCGCGCCTCGACGGAGAGGCTTGATTATCAGCGGCTTGCGCGGAAACGAAACTTATCATCCGGCCTTTACTAACAAAAAATAATGGAACTCCCGGCCGCGCGACGGGTTAGACTGTCAGCAAGACGCTCTGCCAGACGGAGGGGATGCAATGAAACAGCCTCGGTGGTCGATTCTAGGGGGGATTGCGGTTTTGGCCTGTTCCGGCCTGCTGATCGCACAGACAGCCGATAGTCCCGTGCCAGACGCCAATCAACTGACGGTCTCACATCCGGAGTGCGATTATTTCGGCAGCCAGCGCGAGCGCTATGCCGACGCCGCGTTGCGCGCCGCCCGTGGAGGAGCGAATACCCACGCCCTCAGTGCCCTCACCCAACGCGTCACCGCGATGCTTGCCAACCCATCCGGCGGCGGCCGGACGCGTTTCGGGCAGACCCATGCACCCGGCTCCATCGATTCCTACATCCAGGCGGACTTCATCGCCCACAACATTACCCCGGCTCCCCTCACCACCGACTGGGAGTTCATCCGCCGCGTCACGCTCGACCTGACCGGCCGCATCCCAACTCCAGACCGGGTCCTCCGCTTCGTCGCCGATACCACGCCCAACAAGCGGGCCATCCTCATCGACGAACTGTTGGCCAAGCCCGAGTGGGTCGACAAATGGACCATGTACTTCGGCGACCTGTATCAGAACACAGTCACCAAAAACAGCACCAGCCTGAACCGCTATCCCCAGGGCCGCAACGCCTTCTATCAATGGATCCATGACTCGCTGGCCGCGGACACGCCCTACAACCAGATGGCCACCACGCTCATCTCCACCGCCGCCGACAACAGCTACACCAACGGGCCCATCAACTTTACGCTCAACGGATACATCACCGGCGGCCCCAATCAGGACATCATGGACCAGGCGGCCGCGTTTGTATTCGACACCTTCCTCGGGATCACCCACGTGAACTGCCTGCTGTGTCACAACGGCGCCGGCCATCTGAATTCGCTCAGCCTGTGGGCTATGAACACCACGCGCTATGAGGCCTGGGAACTGTCTTCGTACCTCTCCCACACGCAGCTCAGCCGCACCACCGTGAGCACCAATGTTTATTACTGGTCGGTTCTGGACAACACCAAGGGCTTCACCGTGGACTACACGCTGAACACCACCAGCGGCAACCGCCCTCCGCGCGTGGCGCCGTCTGGATGCAAGTCCGGGCAACCCTGCTACTCCGTTTCGCCGCAATACATCTTTACCGGCGACACGCCCAGGCCGGGAGAGAACTACCGCACCGCGCTGGCCCGCGAAGTGACCGGCGATTTCCAGTTCGCGCGCGCCACCGTCAACTACATCTGGGCGCAGTTCTTCGGCCAAGGCATGGTGGATCCGCCCGATACCTTCGACCCGGCGCGGCTCGATCCCAACAATCCGCCGCCCGCGCCCTGGACCTTGCAGCCCACCAATGCCGCCCTGCTGAACGCGCTCGCGCAGCATTTCGTCATCGGGGGCTACGACTTGAAAGCCTTGATGCGCGAGATCGCCAACTCCCAGACCTACCAGCTTTCCAGCCGGTACGATGGCGTCTGGAACCCGGCCTGGCAGCCCTATTTCGCGCGCAAGTACGTGCGGCGCCTCTGGGCGGAAGAGGTTCACGACGCCGTGGCCCAGTCGAGCGGCACCTTCCCGGCCTATTCCGTAGCGGGTTTCAGCGACCAGGGATTCCCCAAGGTGAGTTACGCCATGCAGTTGCCCGACGTGGTCAACGTGCCCGATGGCGGCGGCGCCATCAGCCAGTTCCTGGACAGCTTTCTCCGCGGCAATCGCGACGATCAGCCCCGCAAGCAGGATGGCTCCATCCTGCAGGCGCTGAACCTCATGAACAACGCTTACTTCGTCAACCGGTCGCACGCCGCCGGAGCGACCCTCAGCCAGCTCATCGCGCAAAACCTCGGCAAGAGCAACCCCGACCTGATCAATACGCTCTTCCTGAACATTCTTTCCCGCTACCCCACGAGCGCCGAGATGGCCACCGCGCTGGCCAATTACCCTGCGAGCGGCGCCAACCGCACGGTTCCCACGCAGGATCTGGTGTGGTCGCTGTATAACAAGGTGGATTTCGTATTCAATTACTGAGGGCGTCATGAGCAACGAACAAGAGAAAATCAACCAGACTCTGAAGAAGTACGGGTGGGAACACAAGACGTTCTTCAACCGCCCGCACTGGACGCGGCGGCGATTCTTCGAGATCGTGGGCGCCGGCGTAACGGGCTCGTTCCTGGCGGAGCGCTATGCCAAGGCCGCCGATGTGACCAGCAGCGGCGCGGCGACGAAGAATACCGCCAAGAACGTTATTTTCATCCTGCTCGCGGGCGCCCCCAGCCACATCGACACGTTCGATTTCAAGATGGTGAGCGGAGTTACTCCCGCCAGTTTCGCGCCCCAAACGGTAGACGGCGTCCAATGGCCCACCGGGTTGCTGCCCAAGCTGGGGCAGGCGCTTGCCAATTCGAAATTCGCCATCATCCGGTCGATGCAGTCGCACGCCCTGGTGCACTCGCTGGCGCAAACCTGGACGCAGATCGGGCGCAATCCGGCCGCGGCTCTCGGCAACATCGCCCCCAATATCGGCAGTGTCGTGGCCATCGAGAAGGACCCGCAGCGCACACCCGGGCAGGTATTCCCCGCTTTCGTGGCACTCAATTCGGGCGCCGGAGTGGGATCGGGCTACTTGTCGGCCGAATACGCGCCATTCAAGGTGATCCCCAGCGCCGGCGGCATTGCCAATACCACCAACCCCGACGGTCAGACCACCTTCAACAACCGGTGGAAGCTGATGCACTCGCTGGATGACAGCCTGCGCGTGAACTCGCCTTACGGCGCCCCGCTGGACGATTACAACGATTTCTACACCTCCGCCCAACAGATGATGTACAACCCGGTGGTGAACCAGGCGTTCGGTTTCACCTCCGCGGACAGTGCGCGGTATGGCTCGACCAGCCTCGGCAACGCCTGCCTGGTGGCCACCCAGATCCTCAAAGCCAACCAGGGCACGCGCTTCATTCAGATCACTTCCAACGACGGATGGGACATGCACCAGAACATCTACTCCGCCGGCGTGCTTCCCGCCAAGGGCAAGATTCTGGACGACGCCGTGTCGGCGTTATTGAGCGATCTCGACGCCAACGGCCTGCTCTCCAGCACCCTGGTCGTGATGGTGGGCGAATTCGGCCGCACGGTGGGCCCGCTGTCCGCCGCCGCGGGCCGCGACCACTGGCCGCAACAGTTCGCCGTTTTCGCCGGCGGCGGAATCCAGGGCGGCAACATCATCGGCCAAACCAACGCCACCGGGTCCGACACGGCCGATTACGGCTGGTCGCAGAATCGCTACGTCTATCCGGAGGACATCGAGGCCACCATCTATTCGGCCGTGGGCATCGACTGGACCACGGTCCGCCACGACGACCCGCTCGGCCGCGGCTTCGAATACGTGCCCACCACCGGCCCGGTCCAGTTCTACCCCGTCAACGAGCTCTGGTAACGGCGGCGTTCTTGTCCGCCGGCATCTTCCACCCGCCTCACCCGGGGCTTAAGGGACGGCCCAAAAACAAGATCGCAGGGTAAAGCTTAGATCTTGCAGTTTGGCTTCCCCTCATTGTGTAATCCTCCAAGGGTGAACCTCCTCATGCCGGGCGACGAGGTCCAGGGGCAGTTTCGCTGGATTCGCTACAATCAAGGAAACGATGCAGACGATTCTGGTGATTGACGACGACGAGAGCCTTCGCGACACCATCGGCGTCATGCTGGAGCAGGAAGGCTTCAAGGCGGTACTTGTGGGCGACGGCCGGCAGGGCTTCGACAAGGCCGTGACCCTGAAGCCGGATCTCGTACTGGTCGACCTGCGCCTGCCCGGCATGAGCGGCACCGACATCTGCAAACAACTGCGCGCCGCTCACGTTACCACGCCCATCATCGTGCTGAGCGCCGTAGGCGATGAGCTCGATAAGGTGCTGCTGCTGGAGATCGGGGCCGACGATTACGTGGTGAAGCCGTTCGGCACGCGCGAGCTGATGGCGCGGATTCGGGCGGTGTTGCGCCGCGCGGGGCCGGATGCGCGCAAAGTGATTCACTTCTCCGATACGGAAGTCGATTTCGAACGGCGGATTGTCAGCCGCAAGGGCGATGAGCTGAAGCTCACTCCCGCGGAGTACAACCTGCTGTCCTATTTCCTGCACAACCCCGACCGTCCGCTGACGCGCGACATGATCCTGAACTCGGTATGGGGCTACGAGTTCTTTCCCAACACGCGCACGGTGGATGCGCATGTTGTGAAATTGCGGCAGAAGCTGGAACCCGACCCCAACACCCCCCGTCATTTTCTGACAGTGCATGGTGTTGGCTACCGGTTTGTGCCGTAAGGGAGCACATACACAGACTGGAAAGCCTGTGCCACGAGAATTTTACAGGTATGAAATCGGCCCCGTCAGGCTGCGCTTCGCTGGATGGGAGACAATATCGGAATGCCTCCCGAGGGAGAGAACGTGCGCGCCGTGCTGATCGTAGAAGACTCCGAGAACAGCGCGGCGACGCTGGAGATTGCATTCCTGGGAATTCCCGGACTGTCGGTGCTGCTGGCTTCCACGGCGTTTGAGGCGTTGCGCATCCTGCAGCGGCCCGGGCCCGCCGTGCGGGCCGTGGTTACGGATCTGAACATGCCGCGCATGGATGGCTTCGAGATGATCCGCAGAATCCGCGAAGACCAGGGCCTGTCGTCCACCCCCATCATCGTGGTCAGCGCCGACACCGACCCGGGGACTCCGGATCGCGTGGCGCAACTCGGCGTGAGCGCGTTTTTCCCCAAACCTTTCTCCCCCGCTCAAGTGCGGCGAAAACTGGAGCAGATTCTCGATGGTACTGCTACGACTCACTAGTGTGTTCGGCCCTGCGATGGTGTTGTGGCCGCTGTTTCTGGGCGCGCAAACCCAACCGGAGCTCGCCGGCATTCTGGAAAGGCTCGATCGCCTGGAGCGCGAGAATCGCGCCCTGACCGAGGAGGTGCGAGCCCTGCGCGCGAAAGTCGACGCTTCCGGCGGCTCTGAGACTCCCCCGCCCGCGGATGGTCAGGCCGTCCCGGCGAATACTCCCGCCAGCCCGGGCGCCACCCTGGAGGACAAGGTCGAGATTCAGGGGCAGCGCATCGACGAGCTCGCGCAGACCAAGGTGGAGGCGTCGCAGAGGTTTCCCATTCGGATCACCGGAATGGCGCTGTTCAATGCCTTCGAGAACTCCAGGCAGGCCGGCGCCGCCGAATATCCGGTCACGGCCTCGGCGCCGGGAGCCTCCACCGCGGGCGCCACCCTGCGCCAGACCATCGTGGGGCTGGAGTATCGCGGTCCCGAGACGCTGTGGGGAGGCAACGTCCACGGCACGGTCTACATGGATTTGGCCGCCGGCGCCGCCAACGCGGCGGTGCGGCTGCGCACGGGCTCCATCGAGATCGACTGGAAGAACCGCAGCCTCATGGCCGGCATCGAGAAGCCGATCTTCAACCCGCGCGAGCCCAGTTCCCTGGCCCAGGTCGCCGTCTCGCCGCTGACCGGAACGGGCAACCTGTGGCTCTGGCTGCCCCAGGTTCGTTTCGAGCAGGACGTTTCATTTGCGAGCGGAACAGGCTTGCGCGCCCAACTGGGCGTCATCCAGACGCGTGAAGCCGGCCCGTACGCGGGAACCAATTTCACCGGCACGGTGGCGCCGGCGCGTCCGGGTCTGGAGGGCCGCTTCGAATTCTTTCATCGCCTGGACGACGATCGCCGCCTCGAGATCGCCCCGGGTTTTCACACCAGCGAGACCCACGTTGCGGGCCAGTCGGTGCCCTCCAATATCTTCTCGGTGGACTGGTTCTTCAATCCCTGGCGGCGCGTGGAGCTCACCGGCGCCTTCTACACGGGGCAGAACGTGGCGCCGCTGGGCGAGGGTTACCAGCAGGGTTTCGGGGTTTATTACGGGCACCGCATCGACGTAGTGGGAAGCCGCGGCGGTTGGGGCCAGTTGACCATACACACGTTGCCACGGCTGGATTTCCATTTCTTCACCGGCCAGCAGGACGATAACAACCGCGATCTGATTGCAGGCGGCATCGGCAAGAATCTGCTGTTCGGCGGCAACCTTTACTATCACCTCGCGCCAAATGTCATCCTGGCATGGGAGACGACACAACTTCGGACGACCTACATCGGACAGGGAATGCGGATCAACAATCATTATGATCTGGCGTTGGCTTATCTTTTTTAGCGTTGGCTTTGGCATGGGCGGGGGGTCAATTGGCCATTCATCGCCCACGGGCGCTGCCTCGGGAACCGTCAGCGGCGCGGTGGAAATCACCAATTCCCGCGAGCCCGCCGTGCGCCGAAACAAGGACTACTCGGGCGTGGTCCTGTGGCTCGAGCCTGTGGACCGCGGCGACATACCACCGCCCGCTCCGAAGCACGTGCAGATGGTCCAGAAGGACCGTCACTTCACTCCGCACGTGCTGGCGATTTCGGTGGGAAGCACGGTGGATTTTCCCAATCGCGACCCCTACTTTCACAATGCGTTCTCCAACTTCAGCGGCCAGCCGTTCGATATCGGGCTGTATGCTCCCGGAACCACCAAGGGCACAGTGTTCAAGAAGCCGGGGATCGTGCGGGTCTTTTGCAATATCCATCCGACCATGAGCGCCATCATCGCGGTGCTGCCCAATCCCTGGTACGATCTGACCGACTCGAGCGGCAAGTTCCGCATCGCCAACGTTCCACCGGGAGACTACCAGCTCCGCATCTTTTACGAACGCGCGCTGCCGGAAAACCTGCAATTCCTGGAGCACCGCATCGCGGTGCCGGCCAGCGGCCTGGCCCTCCCGCTGATTTCCATCTCCGAAACCGGGTATATTCCGTCGGCGCATTTCAACAAATACGGCAAACCCTACCCGCCTGTCTCCGACGACAGCGCCTATCCAGGAGCTCCCAAATAATGCGGGCCCGATTTTCCAGACTGTCCCTGCTGACCAAGATCCTGCTCTCCACATCGGTGTCTCTGACCGTGCTGTTCGCGATCACCGGGCAGATCGTGCTCGGCCACATCCGGCAAACGATGTGGGACAGCCTGCACGAAGAGGTGCAGAACAGTTTTCAGGCGTACTCGTCGCTGCTGCAGTCGCGCGCGGACCTGCTCTCCAAGGTGAGCCGCCTGCTGAGCACCATGCAGGAAGTGCGGCTGGCGTTCAGCACCGGCGACAAGGCCACCATCGAAGATACCGCCAGCGAGCTGTGGTCCAAGATCTACGATTTCAATCCCGTCCTTCTGGTAACCGACCCACGCGGCAAGGCGATCGCCTCGCTGGGCGGCGTCACGACATTTCCGCTGGATCGGAGCCTGGACGTGGTGAAGCAGGCTGCCATCCGGTTCCCCGAGCAGTCGACCGGCTTCTTCCTCGAGGGCACCGATCTATACCAGATCTCGGTCACCCCGTTGTATGTCGATTCGACGCATGGACAAGCTCTGCAGAACGTGCTGGTGGCGGGTTACCGCGTGGACGCGCTGGTGGCGCAGCAGCTCAAGCAGCGGACCAACAGCGAGTTCCTGGTGCGCACTCCAGGCGCGGTCATCGCCAGCACGCTAAACCCGCGGGCTACGGGAGTGGTGCTGGCCAATATCCAGAAGACTCGGGCCTCGGAACCGGTGGGCGACGGGGTGGTCGAGTATGCGCGCCTTGATACCCCGCTCGACGACATCACCGGCAAGCCGGTGGGCGAGATCTACATTCTGCGCTCCTTCGAGGGCCCGCAGCGGCGTATCGCGAGCCTGTATACCCGTATCATCCTGCTCTGGGCGGCGGCGGTTGTGGTGGGACTTGGCCTGACCTATCTGCTGGCGCGCCGGATTGTGGAGCCGGTGAAACAATTGGACCGCGCAGCGGCGGAAGTGGCCCGTCAGAACTACACCATCGAAGTGGAGGTGAGGGGCGAAGACGAGATTGGCCGCCTGGCGCGAACCTTCAACAACATGTGCGCCTCCATCCGGCAGGCGCGCGAAGACCTGATCCGCCAGGAGCGCATCTCCACCATCGGACG
>Ga0209415_10019461_pt1 | contig 10628 bp, 6 predicted proteins | sample PeaSoiSIISIP2007_FD_187696 | JGI IMG/M metagenome (GOLD analysis project Ga0209415, IMG submission 187696) | Peat soil microbial communities from Weissenstadt, Germany - SII-SIP-2007 (SPAdes) (version 2) | ecosystem: Environmental > Terrestrial > Soil > Wetlands > Peat | place: Germany... | reverse complement strand
CCTCCATGTCGAACTGCGACATGGCGTGCAGGATCGAGTGCATGGTGCGCATCCGCATGTCGCCGACGCAGAGCACCCTGAGCCCGTCGAGCGTGCCCCGGTCCCGCCAGATCGTGTAGAGGTCGGTGAGCACCTGGGTCGGGTGCTGGCCCCAGCCGTCACCGCAGTTGATCACCGGCACCGATGCCCAGCGAGCCGCCTCGGCCGGCGCGCCCTCCTGGAAGTGCCGCATCGCGATGACGTCGCCGTAGTACTCCAGCATGTGCACCGTGTCCTTGATCGACTCCTGGTAGAAGTCGCCCGCCCTGGTCATCTTCGCGTCGGCGAAGCCGAGCACGTGCCCGCCGAGCCGGTGCATCGCCGCCTCGGTGGCCAGCCGGGTCCGCGTGCTCGGCTGGTAGAACGCGGTGAGCAGGGTCTTGTGCTTCAGCAGATCGCCGTTCCTGCGCTCGGCCGCGTACGGCCGGAGCGTGTCACAGACACCGAAGATCTGAAAGTACTCCTCGCGCTCCATGTCCTTCAGGGACAGGATGTCCCGGCCGAGAAAGCTTCGCATGACTGCCACCCCTTTGCTGTGTCGGGCATTGCCTGCCGGGCATTTGCTTGCCGGGCAATGCCTGGCGAGCACTGCTTTGGCGGGCACTGCCTGGCGAGCACTGCTCGCCGGTCTGATTCAGGTGCTGTCGGTTCTCCTGGCGGGCGCCGCGCCGGGCGCGAACGTGTCGATCATGAGCTCGACGTCGTCGCCGAGCGGATAGAGGACCGGGCAGGTGGCGCCCGCCGCGATGTACTCGGCGACCTTTGCCTGGCAGTCCCGGGGCGTGCCGGACGCCGAGATCATCTCGACGGCCTCGTCGGGCACCAGCCGCATCGCCCGCCGGATGTCGTCCGGGCCGGCCGGCCAGGTCAGGATCTTGCCGATCCGCGCGATCAGCGCCGGATCGACGCCGCTGGCCTTCATGATGTGCGGCTGCTGCCCGAGGTACTGGGTGAGCAGCTCCCTGGACCGGTCAAGCGCGGCGGCCCGGTCGTTGTCGACCGAGCAGACGATCAGCTGAGGCCGGTCGATCTCCTCGACCCTGCGCCCGGCCCGTTCCGCGCCTGCCGCGAGCGCCTCGAGCGCGCGCCGGCTGTAGCCGGGACTGACCATGTAGTTGAGCAGCGCCCCGTCCGCGATCTCGCCGGCCAGCTCCATCATCTTCATGCCGGTCGCGCCGATGTAGATCGGCACCTCGCGCGGCGACCGGTCGCCGTGCACGATATCGATCTCCACGTCGTCGAGGTGCACGAACTCCCCGTGATAGGACACCCGCCGCAGCGCGAGCAGCTGCCTGGACGCCTCGATGACCTCGCGCATCGCCTGAAGCGGCCTGCGCCGGTCCACGCCGACCTTGGCGGCCAGCGGCTCCCACCAGGCGCCGAGCCCCATCATGATCCGGCCGGGGGCCAGCTCGGACAGGGTGGAGAACGTCGCAGCGAGCAGGCTGACGTTCCTGGTCCAGATCGGGATCACGCCGGAGCCGACCTTGATCCGGCTGGTCACCGCCGCGCAGGCGGCCATCGGCACCGTTGCCTCCCGGACCAGCCTGCTCTCCGCCTGCCACACCGCTTCGAACCCCTTCGACTCGGCGTACCTGGCATAGCGCATGCCGTCCCTGATCGGGTGCTTGTCCTGCAGGTAGAGTGCCACCCGGCCGGCTGAGGTGATCGTCATCTTGCCTCGCAGCCACGGGGGGTGAAGCCGTGCGGCGGGATGTCCGCCAGCCTGGCCCGCAGCCGGCCGACCTCGGCGGCTGCCGCCGCCGCGAGCCGATCGGTGTCAACGCGGGTCGGGCGGCGGTCGGCGACGACCAGCTCGCCGGCCACCAGCACGTCCCTGATGTGGGCAGGCGACAGGCCGAAGAGCCAGTGACCGGCCAGGCTGCCGGCCGACACCCGATCAGGCGCCGGGTAGTCGAGCACGGCCAGGTCGGCGGGCGCGCCGGCCTCGATCCGGCCGAGCGCGGGCTCGCCGAAGGCCCGGCCGGCCGCGCGCGAGGATGCGGCGAGCCGGGCCAGCGGCCACGACTGCGGGGTACGGACGCTCGCCTCCCTGGCCCGGAAGAACGCGACCTGGGATTCGGTGATCATGTCGCCTCCGATGCCGTCGGTGCCGAGCGTGATCCGGTCGCGGGCGCCCGCGGGCAGGATCTGAGCGCCGCTCGCGGTGACCGGGCTGTAGCCGACGCCGTTGTTCATGTTGCTCCGCGCGTTGTGGGCGATTGTCGCGCCAGAGGCGAGCAGGATGTCCCGCTCGCGGTCGTCGACGTGCACGCAGTGCGCCAGCAGGGCGTGCTCCGTCAGCACGCCAGCCGCGTTCAGGCGGTCCACGACGGAGCACCCGTGGGCCTCCCGCGCGTCCCGCTGGTCGGCGGCGTCCTCGGCCACGTGAATGTGCACCCCGGCCCGGGCGTCGGCGGCTGTCCCCGCGCACGCGTCCAGCGTCGCGTCGGACAGGGTGAACGAGGCGTGCGCGCCGATCAGGCCGCGGGCCAGCGGCCCGCTGACTGGCTGCGAGCCGGCGTCCCTGCCAGGCGGTGACCAGCTGGCTGAATGCGAGCCGGCGCCTTCGCCGGGCAGTGGCCGGCCGGCTGGCCGGCGCCTGGCGTCCTCGCCGGCGAGCGGCCGGCTGGCTTTGCAGAACCTGCTGTTCTCGGCGAGGCCGGCCGCCGCCGCAGCCGCGCCGTCCCGGTCGGTTACCTCGTAGCACAGCACCGAGCGCAGCCCGAGCTCGGCGAGCGCTTCGGCAACGATGTCGAGAGAGCCGTCGATGAAATTCGGCGAGGCGTGATGATCGAAGACCGTGGTCGTCCCGGCCAGCAGCGCGTCCAGCCCGCCGATGAGAGCAGACATGCGGATGCTCCGCTCGTCGAGCGCGCGGTCGAGCCGCCACCAGATGCGCTGGAGGATCTGCAGGAAGTTCTCCGGCGGCGGGAGCTGGTAGGGCAGCCCCCTGGACAGCGCCGAGTACAGGTGAGTATGCGCGCAGACGTTCCCCGGCACGATCAGCGTTCCCGAGCAGTCCCGGCGCGGCACGGCCGGAGGCGCCGGGCCGACAGCCGCGATCCGGTCACCGTCGATCAGCACGTCGGCGCCGGCCAGCTCCACCGGATCGATGCTGACTACGACGGTGGCTCCGCAGAGCGCCAGGGTGCTCATCGGCGGCGCGCCAGCCTGGGCACCGCCGCTGCCGCCGCCGCGGAGTCCTTCATCGGGAGCGTGGTCCGGTAGCGGCCGTCGAAGGCGCGCAGGGCGCCGGCCACCGCGCTGGCGGTCGGGACCAGGCCGATCTCGCCGATCCCTTTCGCGCCGTAGGGGCCCTCCGGCTGATGCTCCTCGACGAAGACGCACTCGACCGGCGGCATTCCGGCCGGCGGGATGATGTTCAGCGACTTCAGCGTCGTGGTGACCGGGATCCCGTTCTCCACGACGAACTCCTCGGACAGGCTGTGACCCAGCCCCATGTGCACGGCGCCCTCGACCTGGCCGGCCAGCAGGACGGGGTTGATCACCTTGCCGACGTCGTGCGCGGCGACGACCTTCGCGATCCGGCCCTCGTCGTCGAGCACGACCACCTGGGTTGCCCAGCCGTACGCGAAGTGAGTGACCGGGTTCTCCGCGGCGGTTCCGGGCCTGGTGGTCCAGTCGACCAGCACCTCGCCATAGAACTCCTGGCCCGCCAGATCAGCCAGGCGCCGCCCGTTAATCCTGGCTTTCAGCCGGCCGGCCGCGTCGATGACCGCACGCCCGCCGAGCACCGTTGCGCGTGATGCCGTGGTCTGGCCGCAGCCGAGCTCGCGGCTGGTCTCGACGACCACCCGCACCTGGTCCGGGGTCAGGCCAAGCTCGGAGCAGGCGATCTGCATGAGCACCGTGTGCACGCCCTGGCCCATCTCGGTCCACGAGTGGAACAGGGTCACCGTGCCGTCGCCCTCGGGCCGCAGGATCACCCTGCCGTACTCGGCCAGGCCGTTGCCGACGCCGGTGTTCTTCACCGCGCAGCCGATGCCGGCGTACCGCGCGGACCGGTAGGCGTCCCTGACGGCGAGCAGCGTCTGCTTGATGCCGACGCCGGGACCGAGGCGCTGGCCGGTGCCGAATACGTCGCCGGTCTCCACCGCGTTGCGCCAGCGGATCTCCCAGCCGTCGAGCCCGGTCCGCTCGGCCAGCCGGTCGAGCATGCCCTCGATCGCGAAGTTCGACTGATTCGCGCCGAATCCCCGCATCGCGCCGCAGGGCGGGTTGTTCGTGTAGACGGCGCGCGCCTCGATGTCGACGGCCGGGAACTTGTAGACGCCGCACGCGTGCCCGGCGGCCCGCTCGAGGACCTTGTCGCCGACGCTGGCGTACGCGCCGGTGTCGCCGATGATCCGGGCCCGCACGCCGAGGAGCATGCCGTCGGCATCGCAGCCCACCGTGTAGGTCAGGGTGAGCGGATGCCGCTTGACGTGGAAGCGGATGCTCTCGGCCCGGCTCAGCGTCAGCCTGACCGGCCGGTGAGTGCGCATCGCAAGCAGCGCCGCGTGTCCCTGGACGCCCAGGTCCTCCTTGGCCCCGAACGCCCCGCCGCTGGAGACCAGGGTGGCGAGCACCTGGTGCTCGGGCAGGCCGAGCAGGCTGGCGACCTGGCGCCGGTCGCTCCAGATGCCCTGGCCCTGGGAGTAGAAATGGACACCGCCGCCGGCCATCGGATACGCCAGCGATGACTCAGGCTCAAGGAAGGCGTGCTCGATGAACTGGGTCTGGAAGGTCTCGGTCAGCACGTGCTCGGCACCGGCGAGCGCGGCATCGACGTCGCCGCGCCTGACCTGGGAGACCGAGAGCACGTTTCCCGGCGCATGGGAGTGCAGCCGGGGCGCGCCGCCGGACATGGCCTGCGCCGGGCTGGTGACCGGCTCGAGGACGTCATAGCTGACGTCGACGAGCGCCGCCGCCTCGCGCGCGGCGGTCCGGTCGCTGGCGGCTACCAGCGCGATCACGTCACCGACGTACCTGGTGGTCTCGCCGACCGCCACGAGCTGCGGCCAGTCCCTGGTGATCTCTCCCTGCACCCGCTCACCGGGCACGTCGGCCGCGGTGAGCACGGCGAGCACGCCCGGGTGGGCGGCGGCGCGGCTGATGTCGATGCCGAGCACCACGGCACGCGGGTGGTCGGCGAACCGGATCGCGCCGTGCAGCATGCCCGGCATCGTCATGTCGTTGATGTAGGGCTTGTCGCCGAGCGCGAGCTCCCGGCCCTGGTACCGGGCGGTCGGCGAGCCCACCCGGCCGCTGTTGTCGATCGGCGGCAGCGGCTCGCCCCGGCGGGCGCCGGCCGCCAGCATGATCGCGTCGATGATCTTGACGTACCCGGTGCAGCGGCACAGGTTGCCCGCCAGGCCAGCCGCTACCTGCTCCCTGGTCGGCTCGGGCGTCTTGGCCAGCAGCGCCTCGGCCTTCATCACGATGCCGGGCGAGCAGAAGCCGCACTGGGAGGCGCCTGCGGCCACGAAGCAGTCGGCCCAGCGCTCCCGGTCCGCCTCACAGAGCCCTTCCTGGGTGGTGACCGACCGGCCGGCGAAGCGCGAGGCCGGCTGCGCGCAGGAGACCACGGCCTTGCCGTCGACGATCACGGTGCAGGCGCCGCAGGAGCCCTCGGGCGCGCAGCCGTCCTTGACGGACGTGATGCCGCAGTCCTCCCTGAGCACATCGAGCAGGTGCTGCCCGTCCCGGACGTCGGCCGACACCTCGGCGCCGTTGAGCGTGAAGTCCATGGCCGTCACCCCCGGTCCGCCGGTCCCGGCGGGGCCGTGTCCGAGCCGCGGCGCACGCCGGTGAACAGCACGGCGGCGCGCTCGTCCGCGGCGACCACCCCGGCCTCGCGCAGATCGAGCAGCCCGGCGAGGCCGGCCGATCCGGTCGGGTCCGCCGGGATGCCGGTCATCGCGGCCAGCCCGTTCGCCTCGGCCAGCCGGTCCTCCGAGACGACCAGCGGCTGGCCGCCGGTCGTCAGCATGCCGCCGACCACGGCCCGCCAGTCGTAGGTCTCGTCATCGAGAATCCCGGTCGCGATGCTCTTCGGCTCGCTTTCCCACGGCCACATATAGGCCGAGCGGTGCCTGGCGGCCGACGCCAGCGCGCGCTCCGCGTCGGCCCGGCGCACCGGCCCGGCGCCGCCGGCCGGCAGGAGCGCCCTGACTCGCCGGCAGGCGCGCTCGAGCGGGTGCGCGCCGGTGGTCTGCACGGTGTGCAGCCGGGGCTCGCCCGGGATCGCGCCGAGCTCAGCCGCCTCGCGCAGCCCGGCGGCGCACGCGCTCGCGAGGGCGCCGCCGCCGACCTGGACCACGATGTGGTCCAGGCCGGTGCCCGCCAGCTGCGACGCGATCTCGTAGGCGATGGTCTGGCCGCCCTCGATCGCCAGGCCGTTCTCGCTGCCCTGGCAGGTGAAGGGCACCGCCCCGGCCGCGAGTTCCTCGCGGAGCCGCAGATAGGCGGGATCGCCGGCCGCGCCGGGCTCGCGCGGGCAGGGCACCACGTCGCTGCCGAGCTGGCGCAGCCTGGCCACGACGCCCGCTTCCGCGTCGACCGGGACGAACACCCGGAGCCTGCGGCCGCCCGCCCTGGCGAGGACCGCCGCGGCGAGCGCGGCGTTCCCGCAGCTCGCGATCGCCAGGTCGGAACGGTCGCCGGCGGAGATCAGCCCGATCCGCTCGGCGACCTCGAGGTGGATCAGCAGGCCCATCAGGTGACGGCCCTTGTGCGAGCCCGACACGTTCGCCGTCTCGTCCTTGACCCAGACCCCGCCGGCCGGCGAGAAGCCGAGCCGGTCACTCAGCACGGCGCTCCGGCTCAGCGGCGTGACCCCGAACCCTCGCCCGTCCACGGCCGCCACCGACCGCTCGAGCGCCCCGATCAGCTGCTGGTACTCGTCGTCGCCCAGCCCCGCGTCCATCGCCATGTGGTACGCGTGCATGAGCGACCGGTACCTGACGAACGGGTCGGGCTCGAGGCCGCCGGGGAAGCGCGCGGCGGCGGTGTCGAGGATCCGGACCAGGACGTGATCGACGTCATCGTGGTCCGCGCGAGCGCACCGGAAGGGGTACGCCTGCCTGGCTGGCGGCACCCAGCCGCAGCCAGCGCACCGAATGGAGGAGAGCGCGGCTTTCACAGGTCCTCGATTACCCCGGTGCGGGCGTTGAACTCCCCGATCAGGGCGTCCCAGCTGGCCAGCCTGGTGCGCAGCTCCGCCCAGTAGGCCTGCGATCTCCGGGCCGTGAAATCGGCCACGCTCACGCCCTGCTGCTCCACCCACGTGTAGTAGCCGAGGTCGAAGATGCGCTCCCGGTCCCGCGTGCTCGCCTGGAGCAGGTCGTCGGTGCCGGCCCCGAGCATCCAGCGGCCGAACGCCTCCGCGGCATCCGTCTCGTCGAAGCCCTTCGGGTAGTCCCTGGCCAGGACCTGCTCGCGCTCGCTGCCGTACATGGCCGCCCCGTCGGTGGCGACCGTCATGACGACGTCCTGCGCGCCGAGCCGCAGGTACCTGGCGGTCTTGACCGCGGCCAGGATGTTGCAGATGCTCGACAGCCCGAACGAGGAGAGCGCGGCCAGGGCCGGCTCGGGAACGCGGCGCCTGCCCCGCAGGTAACCCAGGCCGGCCGGGGCGCTGAACAGCACGCCGAGCTGGTCGGTTGCCCGATCGGAGACCGCGGTCACGATGTCGGTGTTCATGACGTTGTGGATCAGCGGGATGTGCTTGTCGCCGATCCCCTGGATGTTGTGCTCGCCGAACCCGTTGTAGAGCATGGTCGGGCACTCCAGCGCCTCGACGGCCACGATCGCGGCGCCGTAGGCGTCCTTCAGGTGGTCACCGGCGCCGAGCGTGCCCGCCGAGCCCGAGGCGGAGACGAACGCGCGCAGCCGGAGCGCCGGGTCGGCGCCGCGGATCGAGTCGAAGACCCGGGCCAGCGCCGGGCCGGTGCAGGCGTAGTGGATGAGGTGGTTGCCGAACTCGGCGAACTGGTTGAGCACGACGTTGGCCGGGTCCAGCGACAGCTCGGCGCACTTGTCGTAGATCTCCTTGACGTTGCTTTCCGTGCCCGGCGTCCTGATGATGTCGCCCGGGTCGGTCACCCAGTCCTCGAGCCACTCGAACCGCTCGCGGCTCATTCCCTCGGGCAGCACGGCGACCCCCCGGCAGTGCATGAGCCTGGAAATGGCCACGCCGCCCCGGCAGTAATTGCCGGTGGACGGCCAGATCGCCCGGTTCGCCGTGGGATCGAACCGGCCGGTGATCACGCGCGGGGCCAGGCAGCCGTAGGCGGCGAGCACCTTGTGCGCGCTGATCATCGGGAACGTCTCGCCGATCAGGACCACGATCCTGGCGTCCACCCCGGTCAGCTCGCCAGGCAGCTCGGCGTAGACCGGAACGGCCACCTGACTGGCGCGGTCGCGACCGTTGTGCCAGTGCACCCGGAACAGGTTCAGCGGATGCGCCTCGTCCGGCCCGACGGCGGCCAGGGCGCGCCTGACCCGCTCCGGGATGCGGCCCGGGTCGGCCAGCTCGGCGAAGGTCGGGAGCACGATCCGCGCCTCGCGGAACCTGCCGACGGCCCGGTCGTAGACTCCCGGGTCGGCGATGCGCTGATCAAGCCCGGTGCGGGCGGCGGCGGGGACACCTGTCATGGCCCGATGGTACGGCTGTGCCGCAGCGGTCATCAGGGGCCGAAAGTCCCCTCTGTCCGGGAACTGAGCCCGTAGCCAGGCCGGGGCAGCCGAACGCGCGGTCGCCGGGAAGCGCGGTCGGGTGCCGGGCGGTGCCTGGCGCCGGAGCTGTCGCTACTGTTGAGGCACGATGAGCAGAGTGTCGGAGTACCTGCGTCCAGCCACGCTGAGCGAGGCGCTCGCGTGCCTTGACCGTCCCGGGGCCGTCGTGATCGGCGGGGGGACGAAGGTGAACGCGGCCCGGCCGGCCGGGCCCGTCGTGGTGGTGGACCTCCAGGCGCTGCCGACCGGCGCCGTCGAGCGCGACGGCGCGGACGGGCTCCTGATCGGCGCCACCGTGACTCTCCAGCGGCTGGCCGACGACGCCCGGGTCCCGGCCGCCATCCGGGAGGCGGCCCGCCGCGAGCAGCCGAGCACCCTGCGGGCCATGGCAACCGTCGGCGGCTGCGTGGCCACCGCCGATCCGTCCAGCGAGCTCCTGGCAGCGCTCCTGGTACACGGCGGGACGGTCAGGCTGGCCGGCCGGGACGGCGAGCATGACCGCTCGCTCGCCGCGCTGCTCGCTGACCGCTCGCCGCTGGCAGGCCGGATCATCACGGCCGTGGCCGTCGAGACCGGCGGCGTCACCGCCGCGGCCAGGACGGCCCGCACTCCGGCTGACCGGCCGATCGTCGCCGCGGTCGCCCGGCGCAGGCCGGACGGGCAGCGGCGGCTGGCCCTGACCGGCGTGGCGGCCGCTCCCGTGCTCGTGACCGCGGAGCGGGACGCGGCCGGCGATCTCGATCCGCCCGGCGACTTCCGCGGGTCGAGCGAGTACCGCCGCGCGATAGCGGCCGTGCTCACCAGGCGGGTTCTCGGGGAGATCGGCTGATGGACGTCAGGATCACCGTCAACGGCCGCGTCCGCGAGCTCGGCTGCGAGCCCGGGGACACGCTGCTCGAGCTGCTCCGGCGCGAGGGCTTCGCCAGCGTGCGGTTCGGGTCGGGCACCGGCGAGACCGGCGCGGCCGCCGTGCTCCTGGACGGCCGGCTGGTCTGCGCCGACGTGCTGCTCGCTGCGCAGGCCGACGGCCACGAGGTGACGACCGTGGAGTCGCTGGATGCGGCGACCGGCGAGCTGCACCCGATCCAGGAGGCCTTTGTCGAGGTCGGCGCGCTCCAGTCCGGGTACTCGGCCGGCGCCATGGTGCTGGCCGCCAAGGCGCTTGCTGAGCGCGATCCCGACCCTGGCGAGGCGGAGATCCGCGATGCCCTGTCCGGCATCCTCGATCGCGAGACCGGTTACGTGAAGGTAGTGGAGGCGGTACGGCGGGCCGCGGCGCTGCTGCGCGGCGAGAAGCCGGGCCCGGTTCAGCCGGTGCTGGTCGAGCCGCTGGCCGGCCGGGGCCTGGCGGGACCGGGGCCGGATGCCGCCGGAGATCATGCGGCGCCCTCCGCGCTGCCGCGCGTCGTGGCGTCGCCGGAGGTGACGCCGACCGCCGTCGTCGGCCAGCCGGAGCGCAAGGTCGACGCGCTCAGGCTGGTGAAGGGCCACCCGGCCTTCACCGACGATGTGCGGCCGCGCGGGATGCTGTACGCCAAGGTGCTGCGCAGCCCGCACGCGCACGCCCGGATCGTCGCGATCGACGATGCGGAGGTGCGGGCGCTGCCCGGGGTGCACGCGGTGCTCCACCACCTGAACACCACCCGGGTGAAGTACGCCTCGGGCGGCCAGAGCTGGCCGAATCCGTATCCGTGGGACCAGGTCAGCTTCGACGACAAGGTCCGCCACGTCGGCGACCGGGTAGCCGCGGTGGCAGCGGAGACGGTCGAGCTCGCCGAGGAGGCCTGCCGCCGGATCAAGGTGACCTACCAGGTCCTGCCCGCGGTGCTCGACGAGATCGAGGCGCT
>Ga0209415_10019460_pt1 | contig 10628 bp, 14 predicted proteins | sample PeaSoiSIISIP2007_FD_187696 | JGI IMG/M metagenome (GOLD analysis project Ga0209415, IMG submission 187696) | Peat soil microbial communities from Weissenstadt, Germany - SII-SIP-2007 (SPAdes) (version 2) | ecosystem: Environmental > Terrestrial > Soil > Wetlands > Peat | place: Germany... | reverse complement strand
GCGCCACCGAGTTCCGACTAGGGCCGCCGGGCTTCGCCCAGGCGGGACAGCCGAAGGCGGCTGTCCCTACATGTGCATTTCCACACCCAAGGATTTCGAAAGGACAATTCAATGACTCGTCAACCTGGACTTTATGCCACGTTTGAAACCTCGGAAGGAACCATCGTCTGCCGGCTGTTTGAGAAGGACGCGCCGAAGACCGTCGCCAACTTCGTCGAGCTCGCCGAGGGCAAGCGGGAATGGACGCATCCCTCGACGCATAAGAAATCCAAAGAACGGCTATATGACGGCACGATTTTTCACCGCGTGATTCCTGATTTCATGATTCAGGGCGGCGATCCGCAGGGCACGGGAATGGGCGGGCCGGGCTATCAATTCGAGGACGAGACCAAGGGGTCGCCACACAAGTTCGACAAGCCGGGCAAACTCGCTATGGCCAACGCCGGGCCGAACACCAACGGCTCGCAGTTCTTCATAACGACGGTGCCCACGACCTGGCTCACCGGAAAGCACACGATTTTTGGCGAAGTGGTGGAGGGGCAGGATATTGCGGTGAAGATCACTGGAGTTCCGCAAAATCGCCAGAACAAGCCGAACAAGGATGTGGTGCTGAGGAAGGTGACGATCGAGAAGGTGTAGCGGCTCAGCGATTCGCCAAGACGCGAATCCCGGGCAGGTGTAGCAAGTGCTCGTCGGCGGTGACCAGGGTCAGGTCAAACACTTTTGCGGTGGCTGCAAGAAAGTGATCGGCGGGATCGCCGTGGGGGAAGCTCAACGACGATATCGCGAGCGCCACTTCCACCGTGAGGGGCGCCTCAGTCAGTTGCAAGTCTTGCATGGTCTTGGCGACCCACGCTTGAACATCGTTCGGCAGCCTGATACGTCCCTTGCGGAGTAGGACAATCAATTCACCCACACTTATTGGAGACAGCCACAGTTCATTTACAGGGTCTGCCAGCGCCTTCTCTACGCGGCGAGTAATGCGTTGTGGTTCGAGGACCGTCCAAAGCCAGATGTGGGTGTCAAGAAGCAGCTTCACCGCGAGGCTTCCCAATCGTCCCAACTGCCGGTGGGGCCAACGATGTCTCCAAGAATCTCGCCGGTTCCGACCATGGATCCGAGAAGCCTTCTGGCAGGCTTCGCCGGAGACGGCGGCACCACTTCAGCGACCGGCTTGCCGAAGCGGGTGACTCGAATCGGCCTGCGCGTTTTGCGGACCTCTTCGAGGATGCCGAGGCACTTGGCTTTGAACTCGGAAATGGCGACTTCCTTCATAGGTAGATCGTACCATGGTCAATGACCATGGTCAACTATCGAAGGAGGCTCTTCTGCGCGCTCCCTTCCTCGGCTGGCGCCGAGTTCCTCTGTGCACTCAGGCGGCGGCACGACTGGAAGTCGTGCCCTTCCCGGTTTGCGAGCTTGCGTTACACTCCGATCACTGCGCACAGTTCCTTCACCGCGGCGGCGCTCTTGTCGAGTCCGGCCTTCTCTTCGGCTGTCAGTTTGATTTCGATGATCTGCTCGAGACCCTTTGCTCCCAGCTTACAGGGCACTCCGACGTAGAGGCCGTTGATGCCGTATTCGCCTTGCAGATAGGCGGCGCAGGGCAGGATTTTCTTCTTATCTTTGAGGATCGCTTCGACCATTTCCGTGGCGGCGGCTGAGGGCGCGTAATAGGCCGATCCGGTTTTGAGATACTTCACGATTTCGGCGCCGCCGTCGCGCGTGCGCTGGACCAGAGCTTCGAGTTTAGTCTTCTCGATCAACTCCGTGATCGGGATACCGGCGACCGTGGAATAGCGCGGCAGCGGGACCATGGTGTCGCCGTGGCCGCCGAGCACGAAAGCGGTGACGTTCTCGACGCTGACCTTCAGTTCGTCGGCGATGAAGGCGCGGAAGCGGGCGGAATCGAGCACGCCGGCCATGCCGATGACGCGCTCGCGGGGAAATCCGCTGAGCTTGTACGCGGCTTGCGCCATGGCGTCGAGCGGATTGGACACGATGATCAGGATGCAGTTCGGCGAATTCTTGACGACCTCGCCGACCACGGCTTTCATGATGCCGTAATTTGTGTTGAGCAAGTCGTCTCGGCTCATGCCGGGCTTGCGCGGGATGCCGGCGGTGATGACGACGATGTCGGAGTTGGCGGTGTCTTTGTAATCGTTGGTGCCGCTGACGTAGGAGTCGCGCTTTTCGATGGGCATGGCCTCGAGCAGATCGAGTCCCTTACCCTGCGGCACGCCTTCAATGATGTCGATGAGAACGACGTCGGCGAGTTCCTTGGAGGCGATCCAGTGAGCGGCCGTTGCGCCCACGTTGCCTGAGCCTACGATGGTGACTTTCTTGCGCATGATTTCCTCGTTAAGAAAAAGAATCAAATCTCACCACAGAGGACACGGAGGACACAGGGAATCGGGAGTGCGGCTTGTCTCCGTGCCTCTGTGTCCTCTGTGGTGCAAGATCTTATTTCACGCCGGCGAGCACGCCCGCGCCCATGTTCTCGATCATGGCGCCGGCAAACTCGCTGGTTTTGACTTTGGTGGCGCCGGGCATGAGGCGCTCGAAGTCGTAGGTGACCTTCTTCTGCTCGATGGTGCGCTCCATGCTCTGCTCGATCAGGTCGGCGGCTTCGTTCCAGCCGAGGTGACGGAACATCATGACGCCCGACAAAATCACCGAGCCGGGATTGATGACGTCTTTGTCGGCATACTTCGGGGCCGTGCCGTGCGTGGCCTCGAAAATCGCATACCCGTCGCCGATGTTAGCACCGGGGGCGATTCCAAGGCCGCCGACCTGCGCGGCGCAGGCGTCGGAGATGTAGTCGCCGTTCAAATTCGGGCAGGCCAGCACCGAGTATTCGTCGGCGCGGGTCACGACCTGCTGGAAAATCGAGTCGGCGATGCGGTCATTGATCATCACTTTCTTTTTCCAGGCACCCTTGCCGTGAGTCGCGTAGATGGCGTCGAGGACGGCCTTCACTTCTTTTTCGACCGCCTGGCGGAATGCCGGAGGAGCGAACTCCATGCCGGGCTCAATCATCTCCGCGTTCTGCGCGACGGTAAGATTCGGGTTCTTGTCCTGGTTGTCGACGATCCAGCTCTCGCGTTCGGTGACGACCTTGTCGCGAAATTCGGCGGTGGCAACGTCGTATCCCCATTGGCGGAATGCGCCTTCGGTAAACTTCTGGATGTTGCCCTTGTGCACCAGGGTTACGCTCTTCAAGCCGTTGGCAATCGCGTGCTCGATGGCCATGCGCACCAGACGCTTGGTTCCGGTCACGGAAATGGGCTTGATACCGATGCCGGAATCGAGGCGGATTTGTTTCTTGCCGCCTTTCAGCATGTCCTTGTTGAGGAACTCGATCAGGCGGGCACAGTCGGCAGTTCCCTGCTCCCACTCGACGCCGGCGTAAACGTCTTCGGTGTTCTCGCGGAAGATGACGACGTTCATGCGCTCGGGATGCTTCACCGGCGAGGGCACGCCCTTGTAATACTTGACCGGGCGCACGCAGCAATAGAGATCGAGAATCTGGCGCAGGGCCACATTGAGCGAACGGATGCCGCCGCCCACGGGTGTAGTCAGCGGGCCCTTGATGGCGACGCGAAATTCGCGGATGGCCTCGACCGAATCATCGGGCAGCCAGGTGTCGAACTTGGCCTTGGCCTTTTCTCCGGCGAACACTTCGTACCAGGCGACGCGGCGCTTGCCCTTGTAGGCTTTCTCGACCGCGGCATTGAATACGCGGAGCGAAGCTTTCCAAATGTCGCGCCCCGTGCCATCGCCCTCGATGAAGGGAATGATGGGATGGTCGGGAACGTTATATCGGCCATCCGCATAACCGATTTTCTTGCCGTCCGCCGGCACAGCTACACCGTTATAAGAGCCAGCCATGAACAACCTCCGATATGAAAGTTTCGCGCCTCGATTTAGAAAACCCCAATTATAGAGAACTAGGGGATAAACCGGAGATTATTCTTGCCTTCCTGTGCCATAATTCCCTGATTCCGAGATGTGGCGACCCAGGGGGTGGTATGAGATTTAAAGTCTGCCTTCCGCTACGGATGTTGGCCGGGACGATGTTCGTCGCGGCTTTTTCTGCCTGCGCTTTTGCCTCGGGTTCACCCGACCGGACTCAGTTCGGGCACAACATCAGCATCGGGCCCGGTGAAGAAGTGAGCGACGTGACCTGCTTTGGCTGCAGCGTCCGGGTGCGAGGACACGTGACCAGCGACGTGACCACCTTCGGCGGAAACATTGTGATCGAGGACGAAGGGCAGGTCGACGGCGACATGACCACGCTTGGCGGCGATGTGCGCCTTGAAAAGGACGTGAAGGTCGCGGGCGATGTGACCGTGTTCGGGGGCCAGCTTCACCGCGACGCCAGCGCTACGATCCATGGCGACGTCACCAATTTCGGCGGTGCGGGCTGGCTGGTTGTGATTGTCGCGCTTCCCTTCGTGATTTTCGGCGCTTTCGTGGCCTTCGTTGTCTGGCTGGTGCGGCGGTTGATGCGGCCGGCTGTTCCGGTTGCAGTCTAGACTCGCCCTCATGGGCTGAAGCCCTACGCATGAGAGAGGCTTTATCGCAGCGCTGAAAGCGCTGCGCCACCCAAAGGCGCCACCGCCCAAAAGCCTGCGCTATCCAAAAGGTTGCGCCAGCCAAAGCCTGCGCAAAGGAGTGCTATCTCCAAGAGCGTGCTATATCCAAAAGGCTGCGTCAGCCAAGAACCTGCACCGCCTAAAAACCTGCACGGACGAAAACGCCGCCTTGCAGCGAATCTGGCGCTATGCTACCAGCGGCGCGTTCCGAAGGTTTTACGGACTCCCACGGTCATATAGCGGCCCCATGGGCCGTTGTTGCCCAGGTCGGCCGAGCCCAGGTTTTTGTCGCGCGCGCCGAGACGATCGAAGAGGAAGTGCTGGGTCACGCGAAACTCGAATCCTTTATCGAGATAGATCCCGACACCCCAGGAGTGTTCGACGCCAATGGCGTCCGGTGACCAGGTGTATAGCGTTTGGGGTAGGGTCTTGCCGAACAGAAACGTGGGTGCGCCGTAGACCATGAACCGGCGCAGCAGGCCCCGGCCGAACGGACGAACCTCCAGAACCCCTGAAAGCATGTAGCGCGCGAACATACTGCATTGGTCCTGAAGCCCGCCGTTCGCTGGCACATTGCCGGAGCAGAGATTGGGATCGATCTCGTTGTGCGGAGGAGCGAGGTCGAGTTGAGCCCATCCCCAGAACGTGTCGCGAGGAAGAAAGAATCGTTCGCTGGAATTCGCGCCATGCTCGCTGCCTGGCGAACTACCTGTTGGCGCCGGGGTGTCCTGCGAATTCAGGGACGCTGACACCTGCGCCCCAGCCAGCGAGATCAATACAGGGATTGCCAAAAGCCACGCCCAGCGTTTCATTTCGCCTCCGAATGGTTGTGTTGCGATTTCGCGTTGCTTGAGCAGAGCGCCACATTGTAACAAGCAGGTTGACTCGCACCGGGTGTCGATGAAGATTCTGAGAACCGTGAAGCCTGCTCTTGTCGGATGACGCGTCTTAGTTGGTCGTGAAGGTTCGGGTCCGGGGATTGGAGGCGCTGCCAAATTCCGTGCGCCTTCCAGAATTCATATCCCATACCGGGTTTATTCCATTCATAGTACGTTCATGTTAGTGGGAATCGCCATAAACCCCGCCAAAACAGGGGAATACGGGTTTGGTGGGAGGATTGCATCAGGGTAGTGTCCAGCAAAACTCAGGAACCCTATGCCCCAAGAGATTTCCGTCTCGTACCAGGCGATTAAAAGCAAAGTTTACCGGTTGATCGACTCCCTCGTAGTCGGGGAAAAGAGCGAAGCTGAGGTACAGGAGTCGATTCGGCGCTGGTGGGCTCTGATCCATCCGGCCGATCGGCCCATCGCCCAGAAGTATCTGCTGATGGTGCTGGGGCGGTCTGCCTCGGCGCTGGACTCCATGGGAGACGCGTTTCTGTCGGTGAGCACATGCGAGGTTGTCCGGCCGCAAATGAGCGAGACTGCGATGCCCGCGAAACGGCTGCGCCTGCTAGAGCGGATGGTGAAAGAAAACACTGTGCGAACCGCTGTCTAGCCCTAGATTTCCGGCGATCAGACAAGAAATTTACATTTACCCCGTTGCATTTCGCCCCGCCCCGCCCGTATCTTCAGTCTCATCAATGATGAACCCCACGTAGAAATCTGCAGCACAGGAGCGTGAAATGAGATCTTTTGTCATCAGGCTGCGTAAACTCGGACCCTATCTCACTTTCGGGGTATTGCTGATTATGGCCACATCGCTATTCGCGGGCTCGGGCCTTTACAGCTTCACACTCAACTCGATTGACGGCAAGCCGGTGCCGCTGGCGGACTACAAGGGCAAGGTCGTGTTGCTGGTAAACGTGGCCAGCCAATGCGGCTACACTCCGCAATACAGCGCGCTGGAAGCGATTTACGAGAAGTACAAAGATCAGGGATTCGTGATCCTCGGCTTCCCGGCCAACAATTTCGGCGCGCAGGAGCCGGGCACGAACGAAGAGATCAAGACCTTCTGCAGTCGCAAGTACAGCGTGACGTTCCCGATGTACGCGAAGATCTCGGTGAAGGGCGCGGATCAGGCGCCGTTATATGCGTATCTGACGAAGGAGACGGGTGCTGGCATCGCCGGAGAGATCAAGTGGAACTTCACCAAGTTTCTGGTGGATCGCGACGGGAAGGTCGTGCAGCGGTTCGAACCAGCGGTTACGCCGGATTCACAGGAAGTTACGGGCGCGATTGAGAAGCAGCTGAAGTAACGCTCCTAAAAAGGCGAGGCTCAAACTCATCGGTCAATGACGGTGGGTGCGTATACCATATCGATCACGGCACGCAGCCGGTGCTGATCCAAGTCCGGGATGGCTGCAAAGCGGAACGGCTGTTCCACCCAGGAAACAGGGTGCAGCATCTCTGCCGTCCCGGTCACCGGCCCCTTGGGCGTAACAAATATAAACTTGACGATTGAACCTGGCGGAAGCAGCGAGGCCGGTACAAGCAGGCCGCCGGTCAGGGAAACGCACTGCAACTTCGCGGGAATCCGCTGGCCGTCCTGGCGGCGCAGGACCATGGGAATAGAACTCGCCAGCTGCAGCCGCTGAGGACGCTTTCCTGGCTCGGCTTGGACGATCTGAGTCACTGGCATCAGTATGCTCTGGGTTCCCGAGTAATTAGGAGATCACGAAGGGGCTGGTACTGTTTCCACTCAGGCCTCGGCGCCAGGCCAATTCCCCAGTTGAAGCGACGGCGGACTGCATCCCTCGCGCTGCCCGACCCGCTTGCGAGTCAATGAGTTCTGTCGCGAGATGTTACGCCAACTAACCAGACATTACCGTGGCGCAGGAAGCACGGTACCCGTCTGCCGCTGCTACCCCCCGCCGCAAAGTAAGAGGATTTCGGAGGTTTGGTCCAACCCTGCTCTGGTATGCTCGACTCGATTGCATTATGCGTAGGGTGCTCGCCATATCGGCGGTGGTCTTATGCTTGTGCATGATTGCCGTGACCAGCGGATGTTCCTCCGATTCGTCCTCTTCCTCCTTGATCACGCCACCCCCACCGCCGCCACCCCCGCCGGATCCGGTAGGCAGCAATTTGACGCAGATCAGCTCCGATTTGTTCACGGTTGGCCCAGGGCAGCATGCCACGGAAGTGGAGCCGCATATGTTCGCGAACGGAGCGACGCTGGTGGCGGCTTTTCAGGCGGGACGGATCGCCCCCGGCTGCGCAACCGACATTGGTTGGGCAACTTCGACCGATGGCGGCAATACTTGGAAGCACGGAGTCCTGCCGGGGCTAACCATCGGTGAGGGAACGGGACCGTATTATGCGGCGAGTGATCCGGCGGTAGCGTATGACGCGAAGCACGGCATGTGGATGATTGCGTCGCTGCCCTGTGCCAATGCCGCGCCGGCGGTGGCGGTGAGCCGGTCTTCAGACGGAGTGAACTGGGAGAGCCCTGTGGGCGTCGATCCGGCGGCGGTAGGTTCCGACAAAGACTGGATTGTGTGCGATAACTGGCCCAAGAGTCCGTTTTACGGGAACTGTTATGCGGAGTGGGATGATCCAACGATCCGAATGAGCACGTCGAGCGATGGCGGCATGACTTGGAGCGCTCCCGCGACGACCACGGACTCGGCGACTGGGATTGACGGCCAGCCACTGGTGCAGCCCAGCGGGAACGTGGTAGTGCCGATTCAGCTGGATTCAGGAGATGTAGCGTCGTTCAGTTCGTCCGATGGAGGGGCGAACTGGAGCGCGACGGTGCCGATTGCAAATCTGCAAACGTACTTCGATCCGGGAATTCGAAGCGGTCCGGCGGTCGCATCTGCGATCGACGGGGCGGGAACGGTGTGGGCGCTGTGGGTGGATTGCCGGTTCCGTACGAACTGTTCGGCCAACGACCTGGTTTACAGCACTTCAACCGATGGACTGAATTGGAGCGCGGTGACGCGGGTTCCCATTGATCCTGTGTCCAGCACGGTGGATCACTTTATTCCTGGGATTGGGATCGATCCGCTGACTTCGGGCGCGAGCGCGCACGTGGGCATTACTTATTACTACTATCCACAGACCGGCTGCTCGTCCGCGAGTTGCCAATTGTTTGTCGGGTTCGTTGCGTCGGCTAACGGAGGGACGACTTGGAGTGCGCCCGTGACGCTAACGGCGGGGGCGATGGGGTTGAGCTGGCTGGCAAATTCGCAATATGGGCCGATGGTGGCAGACTACGTCGCGACCGCGTTCAGCAATGGCGTGCCGCACGGGGTGTTTGCGGTGGCGCGGGCGAATTCCGGAACCACGTTCGACGAGGCGATGTATACCGGCCAAGGATTGACGGTGACGGCGGCGGGAAGACAGTTCTCGTCCGCCGGGGATCGTCCGTTACACAAGCTGTCGGATAAGATCGCGATCGAACGGACGGAAAGAGGCAGCGTTCCTCGCAAGCAGCGCAAGGCCAAACACTGAACAATATCAGGTGCAGCGGATCGCAGCCTGATCGCCTTTGCTGGATAGTCGAGCTTCGCTCACGCGTCGGTAATGGCGACCATGGTGATATACGATTCGCGATCCTGCTGGCTCCGGCGAAGCAACCAGTGGAGTGGATAGAGGCTGCTACCGGCTCGGCTTGAATAAGTCACTCTAGAGGGCATCCCAGTAGTTGGAAATCATAGTGGTTTCGAACTATTGCCCTGCGACATTGAAGTAAAGTAGCGTGGCGGGCATTTCCAAGGAGGATCGGCAAATGACTTTTCGCAACGCAATGAAGATTCCGCTGGCGGCGGCGCTGGCTGTCGCCTTACTAGCATGGAGTAGCGATGCTGCCAAGTCGATTACGGTTAAGGGCTACGTGCTGGATTCGGCTTGCGCGTTCACCAAGGGTCTGAAGAAACCGATCAGCGCTGAGTGTGCCACGGCTTGTGCCAAGGCTGGTTCTCCGTTGGTGATTTTGACGGACAGCGGCGCGATCTACTGGCCCATTGCGGACACGACTCCATCCAGTGGGCAGAACGACCGTCTACTGCCGTTTGCCGGACAGAAGGTCACGGCTAGCGGAAAGGTGTTTGAACGGGGAGGATCCACCGCGATCGTGATCGAGAAGATTGAAGCTCAGAAGTAGCGGGGTGGATCGCGAACGGGAAAGTCGTGCGGCGGTTCGAGTCCGCCGAAGTGACCACTGCGATTGAGAAGCAACTGAAGTATGCTTTAGGCTCCGACGGTCCAGTTCTCCGTCGCCAGATTGCGGACTCTACCAAACTCTCGCGTATTGTTTGTGACCAGCGTCAGGCCGAGGCTGTGCGCGTGGGCGGCGATGAACAGGTCGTTTGCGCCGATCAACTTGCCCGCCGTCTTTAGGTCTGCGCGAATCCTGGCGTAATGAACCGACGCCTTATCGGGGAAGTCCAGAACTTCGACGTAACGCAGGAAGTCGCTCAGAGCGGCTTCGTCCTGCTTTCGTCGCGGAGACACTTCGACGCCAAACAGCAGTTCTGATTTGGTGATGACCGAGATGCACACGTCGCTGACCGGAACTTTCTGCAGCCGTTTCAGGACCGCGTCGCTCGATCGCTTCATGATGTAGGAACAAGTGTCCGTGTCGAGCATGTAGCGCGGCATTACGGCTTCCGTTCCTGCACGGGCAGATCTTCGATGCCTTCCATGAAGTCCGCCGATGCGACCGGAGCCTCGGCTAGATACGACGACCAATCCGCGGGACGGGGTGACAGGACGACATCACTGCCATCCTTCCGGATGAATACTTCCTCGGTGTTGAACTGAAAGTCCTTTGGCAGTCGCACGGCCTGGCTGCGATTGTTCATGAACAGCTTGGCCCTGCGTTGCGGTCCCGACCCCGGCGGACGTGCTTGTCTCTTTGGCATATACAACAGTATATGCCACGATTGACGCGAATGCAAGGGGAGCGTGGCCGGGCTTTGGATTCTTGCTTGGCACGGCCAGTACAGCGGGTGCCCGTCGGCGTAGACGCCCGCAGAAAGAGTCGCCGGTCCTGCGGATTGAAATAGGGATCGTTCGCCGTGCGGATGAACGCCGCTTCCGATTCAGGAGACGAGCTGATGCGCCAATCGGCTTCCTTGTTGAT
>Ga0209415_10019459_pt1 | contig 10628 bp, 10 predicted proteins | sample PeaSoiSIISIP2007_FD_187696 | JGI IMG/M metagenome (GOLD analysis project Ga0209415, IMG submission 187696) | Peat soil microbial communities from Weissenstadt, Germany - SII-SIP-2007 (SPAdes) (version 2) | ecosystem: Environmental > Terrestrial > Soil > Wetlands > Peat | place: Germany... | reverse complement strand
GGCAGCCAAGGTCCGTATCGACCGGCTGCAAATCGGCTTTATGGAAATCGATGACGTCGACGCCTTCGTGCTGCCGACCGGCGCGCTGGGCACGAGCCTGCTCGGAATGAGCGCGCTCAATCGTCTCGGCAGCGTCGAAATGTCGAACGGCATGCTCGTCTTGCGGCAATGAGCGGAAGAACCATTCGAGCCGCAGTTTCAACTCCAACATGACTTGAATTCGGCGAACAGCTTGAAGAAGCCGGGACTTTTCTTCCTTCTCTGGAATCGTGGCTAAGCTATTGCCAAACAAAGACTATCTTTCTCAGGAACGAGTTGGCTCGCGGCTTGGAATAGCAAAGCGCCTCCCCCTTCCAACCGCGGCGCCTCCCGCGAGGTGCGCGCGCCGGTTTCTAGAGTTGCCCCAAAGGTCACAGCGTGCGACCTAGACGGCCCAATCGCCAGCCTCGCAGAGAATGTTCATGTTCCCCAAGCCGCAGCCCGCGCTCACACCCAACACCTTAGCCTACGAACAGCAGCCGATGGTGAAGCCGACCGGCTTTCGCGAATATGACGCGCGCTGGCTGTTTGAAAAGGAGATCAACCTGATGGGGGTTGCGGCGCTGGGCCTCGGCCTCGGCACGCTTCTCCACGAGTTCGACGTCAAGCCCGAAATCGTCACCGGCCATGATTTCCGCAGCTATTCCGCCTCGATCAAATATGCCCTGACCACCGGCCTCGTCGCCGCGGGCATCAAGGTCCACGACATCGGGCTGGCGCTGTCGCCCATGGCCTATTTCGCCCAGTTCGATCTCGATGTTCCGGGCGTCGCCATGGTGACGGCCTCGCATAACGACAACGGCTGGACGGGGGTGAAGATGGGCGCGCAGCGGCCCGTCACCTTCGGTCCGGATGAAATGAACCGGCTGAAAGAGATCGTGCTTTCCGGCACCTACCGCTACGCGGACGGCGGCGGCTATCGTTTCGTTGCGGATTTCGCCGCCCGCTACATCGACGACCTGACCAATCGGAAGAAGATCAGCCGCAAGCTCAAAGTGGTCTGTGCTTGCGGCAATGGCACGGCGGGCGCTTTCGCCCCGAAGGTCCTCGCCAGGCTCGGCTGCGAGGTCGTGCCGCTCGACACGGAGCTCGACTTCACCTTCCCGCATTACAATCCCAATCCGGAAGACATGAAGATGCTCCACGCGATGTCTGCCAAGGTTCGCGAAACCGGCGCCGATATCGGTCTCGGCTTCGATGGCGACGGCGACCGCTGCGGCGTCGTCGACAACCACGGCGAGGAAATTTTTGCCGACAAGATCGGTGTCATGCTCGCGCGGGATCTGTCGAAACTGCATCCCGGTGCGACCTTCGTCGCCGACGTCAAGTCGACCGGACTTTTCCTCACTGATCCCGTGCTTTTGCAGAATCGCGTGAAGGCGGATTATTGGAAGACCGGCCATTCCTACATCAAGCGCCGCGTGAACGAGTTGAACGCCCTCGCCGGCTTCGAGAAATCGGGCCATTTCTTTTTCAATAAGCCGATCGGGCGCGGTTATGACGACGGGCTCCTCACCGCGATCCAGATCATCGACATGCTCGATCGCAATCCCAACAAGTCGATGGCCGATCTCTACGACGATCTGCCCAAGACCTGGGGCTCGCCCACCATGGCGCCGCATTGCGCCGACGAAAGCAAATATCAGGTCGTCGAAAAGGTCCTCGCCAGGTTCAAATCCATGTACGAGAAGAGCGAGCCGCTGACCGGCCAGCCGATCCGCGATCTCGTCACCGTGAACGGCGTGCGGGTGACGGCAAAGGATGGAACCTGGGGTCTTGTGCGCGCCTCCTCGAACAAGCCGGAGCTCGTCGTCGTTGTCGAGAGCCCGGTATCGGAGGCGCGCATGCGCGAGATGTTCGCCGCGGTCGACGCCATCCTTCGCGAGAACCCGGAAGTCGGCGCTTACAATCAGACCATCTAATGAACGCCCGCTTGAGCGTTATGCGCCTGGATCTGGGCCGTGACGTCACCGAAAAACTTAGCATCATCGCCAAGCCGCGCGGTCGGCTGGCATCGCGGCGCGCAGGTATAGGACTCCCGGTCCATGCCGCGCTGGACCACGAGCCCATTGCCGCCGCTGACGACCTGAATCATCGACTGTGCCACCGGATTGCCATCCTTATCGAGCGCGATGAGATTGGTCTCGCCGAAGCCTTTGCCAGTAACGATCATAGTACCGCCCTGCTTCAGCAAGGTGACATCGGCGATCATCGGATTGCCGATGACCAAAGTCCGGGCGGCGCCCGGCACCTTCACCACGCGGGCTTGATCGACGGTGACGACGAGCATGTCTGCAATGGCCGAACCGACCGGGGCGAACAACAGACAACTGATCACTCCGGTCTTCGCGGCAAATCGAAGGAACCGGACGACGGACAGTGGCAAACTCATGGCCTTCCCTTCGCAACCTGCGCAATTGCTCGGGATATTTGAGCGCCGAATGGTGAATTATTGCTGAAGGTCACGCGCGACAATCGAGATCGTCTTTGAAGATGCGCGATGCCCGATCCCCGCAGCTTAGGAAACTCGATAAATGATCCCTCGCCAGCCCTCGAAACGTCATGCGGATCACGCGCTTAGATGAACATGTCCACAGCGGGCAAGGACCCTGTCGATGCTTCGATTACCGCGCAGGAGTACGCACCCCTTCCCCAACGGAGATTATCCAGAGCTTCCGAGAGAGAAGAATAATTGGCCTAACGACTCCATCATCGGATTAACGCGATCGCAACGAGTAAATCATACCTTCCGCGAGGTTCCAGCAAGCAGGCAGCGAGATTTTGGACTGGAATTTGTGGAGAGTGGGGAACGAGGAGTACACCCATGAAGAAGCTTTTCGGGCGTTTCGCCGCCGATCAGTCGGGCGTCACGGCCATCGAATATGGCCTGATCGCCGGCCTGATTGCCGTCGTGATCATCAGCGCCGTCACCACGCTTGGCACGAGGCTTTCGGCCAAGTTCAATGCGATTGCCGCGAACTTGAGCTAATGCCGGCTCCGCAAGAAGCTTAGGACGTTCTGCTTGCAGCCCGCGGAGCGGCAGAGCCGCTTCGCGGGCTGCTGCTTTTTATCAATCGCATGGTTTCGGCCGGTCTCCAGCGCCTCAGCTCAGCCGATGCTCGAGAATGTTGTAAAGCGCCCTTCCCCAGATGACGCTCGCGCGAGCGCCCCCAACAAGAATAGTTGTTCTCTGGCTTAATAAGTCCACACTGTAATTCATGCGAGCTCTGCGTCCGGTTTAACCTAGCGCACACGAAGAGATGATAGCTTGCGTAAGGTTCCAGCAGAAAAAGCTGTTGGACCGGCAATCTCTGGAGCTTAAGCTGTGAAGGAACTCATCACCCGCTTCGTAGCGGATCGATCAGGCGTAACAGCCATTGAATACGGGCTCATCGCCGGCCTGATCGCTGTCGTGATCATTGCCGCGGTCACTACCGTTGGCACGAGTCTTTCGAGCAAGTTCAACGCTGTTGCGTCGAACTTGAGCTGATCTCGGCGCGGTGGGTTGGAGAATTCTGCGGTCCACCGACTTCCGGCGGTTCGCTTTGACTACGTCGCCAAATGCTGACTTCGCCGACTTTTGCGACCTGCCGATAGTTCTGGAAGATGGCGCTGAGCGCCGGTTGCTTGCGCGCCCAGGATTCCACTTCCGGACTCTCGACGAGCAGAATGTCGGGCCTTCCCAGTTTGATATCTTCGGCGAACACCTCTTCATCCTTGCGCATGTGTTCCAAGAGCCGGGCCCGTTCGGCATGCGGCGCGATCCCTTGGCCTAGCAAATATCTGGCGCCCCAGCTGACCCAGAGGCAGTTCTGCCGCCCCACCCAGACGCCGCCCAGCCGGCGCACGAGCGGGTGGCCGACATCCAACTGCTCGGCGAGCGCGATGATTTTGGGATGCGCAGGCGCGACCCGGCGAACCGCATCCGTGAGGCCAGGATATTCCTCGTCGTTGCCGAAATCTTTCATCGTTCCGAAGAGAAAAGGAGCGAGGCAGAGCGCCGGGACGAAAACGAACAGCGCGAAGGATCGCCGCAAGCGGCTTCCGCCTTGCTTGGCGCCGGAGTTCGTCCTTCCAGACAGAAACGATGCGGATGCCAGAAGCGCGAGCGCCATGCCCGGGTAAGCGTGATTCATCCAGCCCTTGCCTTGGATGAGGAAGGTCGCCAGAAACCCAGCCGATGCCGCCGCCAGGACAAGCATGCGCGGTTCGCCTTTACCGAAGCGCGATGCGAAGAGAAGCGCGGCGAGCAACACGAGATTGGCTAGGAACAAGGGCGAGGCGAGAATATGCGGGAGCTTGTCACGCAGCGGCGCATAGACATCGACAATCAGCGGGAGCGCCGCGCTCACATAGGCCGGAAAAAACGCCAAGATCGCCGCGACATAGATGACGATAACGGCGCCGCAGGCCCACGTCTCCGGGCTCAGCAAGAGAGCGGGCCTACGCCTTACAACCGCGGCGCAGAGAAGGATGCAGGCAGCCGGCAGCAGATAATAGGGTTTGAACGCGCACGCGAGACCGCAGCCAACTCCGGCCAATATGGAATCGGCGACTGACACGGAGCTTCCAGAGGCCCGCGCAGCGCCGACCGCAACCATGGGCAACATGGCGAGAAGCGCGATATGCTCGCGTTCGGCAAAGCAGAAGGCCGGCACGAACAGCAGCACATAGGCGGCGGCCGCCAGCGCGCCGAAAAGTCTCCGCGACGCAAGCAACCCCGCTCGGCGCAGAATCGCCCCGGCGAGAAAAATGGCCGCGCCGGCGCCCAAGAAAGTGAAGAACGCGAGAACGAGTTCCGGCGAAACCGCTAAACCCCGGCCGATGAGCACGGCCGGCAAATAGGCGAGAAAGGCCGCCGGCGGGTTTGGATCGCAGATATCGACATAAGGGACGAGACCATCGCGAAATTTCTCGGCGAAGGTCAGGAACCAGGAATCATCGCCGTTCAGATGGCCGACGGCTTGCTGGGTGATCGCCGCTAGGACGATGAACGCCGTGAAACGCCAGTCATCCGCAAGTCGCGGCAGAACGCTTTCAAGATCGAGGGATCGCTTGCTCAACATGGTGCGGCATCGGCGGACTTCACGGACATCACAATCTACTTGCGATTGATTAAGCCGAGCCGAAGCGCGGCGTCGCTTATTGCGGCGTCCTGTCCTCACACTATTAAGACTTGGTAAATTGATCGCAGCTAGGCTTGCGGCCTGCCCTTGTGCCGATCGCCCGCCAGTCAATTGGAATGTCTCGAATGCTCGTACTCGCGACACTCGTCCTGTTTCCGGCACTCATGGTCTTCGCCGCCGTCTCGGACCTGTTTACGATGACGATCTCGAACCGCATATCGATCGCCCTCGTCGCCATTTTCTTTGTTCTAGCCGTTGCACTCGGCGTCCCGCCCAAAGAGATCGGCTTGCATGTGGCCTGCGGCTTGCTCGTGCTTCTGGTGAGCTTCCTCTTCTTCAGCCGCGGCTGGATCGGAGGCGGGGACGCCAAGCTCGCATCGGCCACCGCGCTTTGGCTCGGGTTCGACCATATCGCCGATTACGGCCTTTGCGCCGCGCTGCTTGGGGGCGGCCTGACGTTGCTCATCCTGGTTGTGCGGCGCTGGCCTCTGCCGAGCTTTCTCTTGAACCAGCAATGGATCGCGCGCCTTCACGATCGCAAGAATGGCGTCCCCTATGGAATAGCGCTCGCCTTGGCGGGGCTCATCCTCTACCCGGAAACGCGAATTTGGCTTTCTGCCGCAGGCTATTGAGCCGCAGCGGCTGCGCGTGGCCGGCGGGGCGATCCATTCCAATTAGACACATTCGGTTAACCTTAATTTGACGTTTGCATGGTCGTATCGGAGCGCATCCAGCAATGACGCGCGTCAAATGGGTCAAGCATGAAAAGACTTCGCCTCCTGATCCTCGCCACCGCCCTCACCGCCGGAGTCGGGGCGACATTGATGGTCGCCGGCTCTAAACCGCCACAGGTCAAGCAGGCCGTCTTCGTGTCCGCAAAGATACCGATGGACGATGTCCTCGTCGCAGCAAAGGACATCCCTTTCGGCGGCACGATTGAGGAGGACGACCTGCGCTGGCAGAGCTGGCCCAAGGGCAGCGTGCCGCCGAACGTCATCCGAAAGGCTGCCATGCCCAATGCGATTGCAGAGCTCAAAGGCGCCCTCACGCGCAATTCCATCGCTCCCGGCGAGCCGATCTATCAGGACCGTCTGATCCAGCCCGGCAAGGCGAGCTTCATGGCGGCGATTCTGCCGGCGGGAAGTCGCGCCATAGCGATCAATATCGATGCGCAGGGCGCGACGACGGCCGGCGGCTTCATCCTGCCGAATGACCATGTCGACGTGATCCACACTTTCAAGGACGAGGACGCGGCCAAGGCCGGCGGCAACGGCATGGTGAGCGAGACAATTCTGCGCAACGTGCGGGTTCTGGCGATCGGCCAGAACATCCAGCAACAAGGCGATCAACGGGTTGTCGTCGGATCCAACGCGACCCTGGAGCTGACCCCTGGCCAAGTCGAAAAAATCGTGCTTGCGCAGAGAGTTGGCCAATTGTCACTCAGTCTGCGCAGCATGGCCGACACGAGCACGACCGCCCCCGATGACGAGCCTGCCACGAAATCGGGCGACATGACCATCGTTCGCTTCGGTGTCCCGGTCCAGGCACGAGCGCATTGAACTCCGGATGCCTGCACGTGAATGAGCCCCTCAAGGAAATCTTCCATGAAACGCCGTGTATCGACGCTCATCTGCGGCTTGGCGGCGAGCCTCGTCGTCGCAGCAGCGCCCGCCGAAGAGATCTGGGCTCAGTCGCGGCCGCAGATCGAAACGGGCGACAATCCAGCGATCACCCGGCGGATCTCGATGGGCGTCGGCAAATCGGTCATCGTCGATCTGCCGCAGGACGCGGCGGAGATCTTCGTCGGCAATCCCAAAGTCGCCAATGCCGTCGTGCGCTCGGCGCGCAAACTCTACATCATCGGCATCGACAACGGCCAAACCACCGTGTTCGCGCTCGATGCGCAAGGCCGCCAGATCGCATCCCTCGAGATCAGCATCGGCCGCGATGTCGGCGAACTCGAGCAGATCCTGAAAGCCGCGCTTCCCACATCGGACATCGTCACGCGGACGGTCAACGACACGATCATTTTGAGCGGCGAGGTTGACTCGCCGGAAGAAGCGCAGCGCGCCGCCGACATTGCCCAGGGCTTCGTCAAAAACCTCGGAACTGCCAACGCCAATCCGGAAAACCTCGTCGTCAATTCGCTGATCATTCGCGGCCGCGATCAGGTGATGCTCAAAGTCAGCGTCGCCGAAATCCGCCGCGATGTCGCCAAGCAGCTCGGTATCACGTCGAGCACTTGGGGCCCGTTCACCCAATATAATCCCTTCGGAATCAACGGTGTGCTCGCGACGTCGGCAAGCGGGCAGTCGTCGGGAATTACCCTCACCAATCCCTCCAACACGGTGAGCGCGACGCTGCAGGCCTTCGAACGCTATGGCGTCTCGCATCTCCTCGCCGAGCCGACGGTTTCAGCCGTCTCCGGCGAAAACGCGAAATTCACGGTCGGCGGCGAAGTGCCGATCCCGAGCGCGCCGGTTTGCACGACCAACGGCACGGTCACCAACTGCAGCCCCGGCGGCGCGACGTACCAGCCTTATGGGATCACGCTGAACTTCTCGCCCATCGTTCTGTCGGAAGGCCGTATCCTGTTGCATCTCGCGACCGAGGTCACCGAGCTCGATTATCAGACCGCCGTCCTCATCCAGGGCGTGATTGTTCCGGGTTTGCGCACCCGCAAGAACGAGACGACAGTCGAAATTCCCTCCGGCGGCTCGATCGCCTTGGCCGGCCTTCTGGAGACCACGACCGAGCAGGTCATCAACGGATTTCCGGGATTGATGAACCTGCCGATCCTCGGCGCCCTGTTCCGCTCCCGCGATTACCAGAAGGAAGAAACTGAATTGCTGATCGTTGTCACCCCCTACCTTGTCAGGGCGACGAGCGTCAGCGACCTTCCGAAACCGGACGACGGGTTTGCCGATTCGAGCGATCCGCAAGCCGTGCTGCTCGGCCGGATCAACCGCCTCTATGCCTCTCCCAACAACCCCGAAGCGGTCAAGAATTTCAAGGGCCGTGTCGGCTTCATCCTGGACTGAAGCATCGAACGCCAGAACGCAATCTAGCGAGAGAGACCGCCATGCCGATCAGCCCCGAAATGAGCGCCCAATTCCGCCGATTGCGCCGGGCGGCTGTTCTTTTGCCGTTCGGCATATTCCCGATCCTCGGAGCCTGCAGCACCGTCGATCGGATGACGACGTCATCGATCCCCATGGATGACTACCGCAATCGGCACCCGATCGTTCTCGCCGAACAAGCACGCCGCCTCGATATTTTCCCGGCGCCGGAAGCGCTTGGTCTCGATCGCCGCAGCGCCGCCCAGGTCGTGGAATTCGGCACGCTTTATCGCAACACCGGTCAGGGTCCCATCAGCGTCCTCGTACCTGCCGACAGCTATGGCGCGCCGCCACGCGGAGCGATCGCGGCGATTCGCCGGGGGCTCGCGGAGGGCGGTGCGATGGCGCCGCTTGAGGTCAGCAGCTATCCGGTGATCAATCACGATCTCGCTTCTCCGATCCGGCTGAGCTTCGTTGGGCTCAAGGCCAAAGTCGCGGATCCATGCGGACAATGGCCGAGCGACCTGGCCTCCGGCAGCACGACCCAGGGCTGGGAAAACAAGCCCTATTGGAATTACGGCTGCTCTTATCAAAGCATGTTTGCCGAGCAGGTTGCCGATCCGCGCGACCTCGTCGGCCCGCGCGCCGAGGACGCCGCCGATACGCAGATGCTCAGCCGGGGCATTTCGGACATGCGCAAGGGAACCGATCCGACCACGGATTGGAAGACGAGGAATACGTCCATCAGCTCGGTCGGGTCTCAGTGCTGAACAGCTCCCCGGACACAACGGTTGAGCAGATTGCTCCCGTCCCGCGCATCTCCATGCAGGCGTTTTGCGAGACCGCCCAGGTCGCGCAGGTCATTCAGGAAGCCATCGCCGACCGGCGCATGGAAAAGGCGCACATCAAGGTGCACATGGGCGGCGCGCCGGCGGCGATCGAGGCCTATCGGTCCGCCGCCCCGCCGAACGTGATCTTTCTGGAAACGACAGTGGCCCGCGAAGATCTCTTCGGCCATCTGCACGCGCTTGCCCAATTCTGCGATCCCGACACCAAGGTGGTGGTTGCCGGGCGGCTGAACGACATCGTTCTCTATCGCGATTTGATGGCGCGCGGGATCAGCGAATATCTCGTCGCGCCGTTCGCGGTCATCGACTTCATCCGCACCATTTCGCGTCTCTATTCGAGCGCCGGGGCCGAGCCGGTCGGCAAGATCATCGCTTTCGTGGGCGCCAAGGGTGGTGTCGGCGCCTCGACGCTGGCGCACAACGTCGCCTGGTCGATTCCCCACGACCTCGATATCCAGACGGTGCTTGTGGATCTGGACCTCGGGTTCGGAACTGCGGGGCTCGATTTTAACCAAGATCCGCCGCAAGGCATTGCTGAGGCGGTTTTCGTGCCGGATCGCGTGGATGCAAATCTCGTCGACCGGCTGCTGTCGCGCTGCAGTGACAAGCTTGGCATTCTCGCCGCGCCGGCGACGCTTGACCGGATCTATGATTTTCCTGAAACCGCGTTCGACGCGATCATTGATATCCTGCGGACTTCGACACCATGCGTGATCCTCGATGTGCCGCATATGTGGACAGCCTGGGCGCGCCGCATGCTGATCGGCGCCGACGAAATCGTCCTGGTCGCGGCGCCCGATCTGGCTAATTTGCGCAATGCCAAGAGCCTGCTTGACACGGTTCGCGCGGCCCGGCCGAACGATGCCAAGCCGAAATTGGTCTTCAATCTCGTCGGCGTTCCCAAGCGGCCGGAAATCGCGATTGCGGATTTCGCCAAGGCCGTCGACCTCGAGCCGGTCGGCGTCATTAGTTTCGAACCGAAGCTATTCGGTACCGCCGCCAACAACGGCCAGATGATCGCGGAAGTCGAACCAGCGAGCAAAGTCAACGAGACCATCGCAGACCTCACCAGAATTGTGACCGGCCGCTCCGAAATCCGCAAAGCCAAGAAAACTCTACTGGACCCGCTCAAATTGCGGCTCGGCTTCAGCAAGGCGTCTTAGCAGCGGACCCATCGGCCCGACCTGCGATCTGGCTACCGGCATCAATACGATGGTGACCAATACTTCAGCCCAGGGCAACTGGTAGAGGTAAGTCTCGTGTGCTTCCGATCGTGAGCTTTTCGGATCGAGCAACCAAGCGCCACTCAGTTCAGGATCGTCGTGATCGACGTGGCCTTGAGGGTCGCCGAGGAAAGTTTCAGAAGCGGGACAATCGGCGTCCACGGATAGGTCGCAACGATGCTTACCGTACTGCCAAGGCTGTTGTTTGGCGAGAATGTCACAGTTACAGAAACCTGACTTGGCGTCAGCGCGCTGCTGCTGTTTTGAACCAGGCTCTCGAGCGATGCGGCGGTCGCGGGCGCGGTACTCTTCGAGCCATGGACCACGGCATAT
>Ga0209415_10019458_pt1 | contig 10628 bp, 7 predicted proteins | sample PeaSoiSIISIP2007_FD_187696 | JGI IMG/M metagenome (GOLD analysis project Ga0209415, IMG submission 187696) | Peat soil microbial communities from Weissenstadt, Germany - SII-SIP-2007 (SPAdes) (version 2) | ecosystem: Environmental > Terrestrial > Soil > Wetlands > Peat | place: Germany... | reverse complement strand
CTTCTGGGCGAACGCCACAACATAGGTATCGTGCGGGCCTAACTTCTGCTGTCCCAGGTAGCGAAAGGTTGACTCTGGTTGCAGTCTCGTTGAGAGATAGACGCAGCTCAACGCGAATCCCGACGTGACCAGGAAGCCGTTGTTCAGCCCAGCCTGGTCCATTCGGTTGCCCTGAGCATCTGTGCGGTATTCACCGATCACCACTTTATTCCCGTCGGTGTGGTGGATAATCAAGTAGTTGTCTTGCACCCGTTCTTTCGCAGTGAATCCGTAGTTGTTCACTCTCTCCTGGGTGATCTTCTCTCGAGCGGTCAGGTCCACCATTTGCGCCAGAAAGTCGTCTACGGTGTTCCCTGTCTTCTTCAGGATTGCGGGCAATTGCTGCAAATCATCGGGAGGCTGGATCTTCCGCAATTCTGGTATGCGCTGCCCCAGCTTATCCGGCGTTTCTTCGAGGTACGGATGGGCATTCGCGTAGTAGAGTTGCTCGCTTTTATCCTCATCGATTCGCAGGTCGCCCGGGGCGGGTTCCTTTGGGACGTCGGGCACCATCTTGACCGACACTCTGTAGCTTTTGTAGTCGGAGTAGCGATGCTCGTTCCGGAAGTTCTGTTCGGTATAGCCTAACTGGTCGTTGGGCAATGAGAAGTGGGCGTTCACCTGCACGTCGCTGGGAAGCCACAAAGGAGTTGGCACGTCGGGAAGGTGAACTTCACCGAACGTCACCAACGTTGTCTCCGAAGCGAGCCCAATCTCTTCCCGCGGCGCCAGAAGGTCTGTCCTCAAGCGGACGATTTGGAAGTTGCTCTTGTCTACCCAGGCGATTCCTTGCACCAGCATGGTTACTCGAACAATTGCACGGCGGGCTTGCTGCACTTCCATTCCTACGGTAATGGTGGCCTGGCCGGGCTTTTGGGCGAATGCCACCACGTAGGTATCCCGCACCCCGATCTTTTCCTCTCCCAGATAGCGGAATTTGCACTCATCCTGGAACGCGGTCGAGAAGTAATTTTGGTTCAGAGCAAACCCGGAAGTGACGAAATATCCATTGCTAAGGCCAGTTTCTTCCAGACGATTTCCACTCGCGTCCATGCGGTATTCATCGAGCGTTCCAAACATGGCATTGCCGCGCCGGAGGATCAGATAGCTGTCTTCGATCTCAAACGATGCTGTGGCCCGTCCTTGCTTGCCCAATTTCTCTTCCCGGATCACCTCATGTGCGGCGACATCGACAACGTTCCGGAAGAATTCATCTACCTGCTTGCCTGTCTTTTCGAGAATTGTGGGTAGTTCGTTCTGATTGGCGGCGGGTTGCAGGGCACTCAATTCTGGGATCTGTTTGACCAATTGTTCGACTGATTCTTCGAGGTACGGATGCGCATGCACATAATAATTCTGCTCGCCCTTGTCCTCTTGCTGAGCCAAGAGCTCTGCTGCTTCGCCGACTAGTTGCGAACGGCCGGAACTTGCTAGCACCACGCTGAGAAAGACAATCCTTACAAGAGCCCTGCGCCGAGAGAGAATACCAGGAAGGTCAGATTCGCTGGTTGAGGCTCTGGTATCGGAGGTCATGGGGCATGCCCGACGCAAGCGATTTTTGGCGGGAAGACCGGAACGGCGCGCGCTAGATTCATCTCTCAAAATGGCACCGAGGAATGTCCTGGTTTACGCAGTTACAAGGGAAGCCTTCCCTCAGCTACATCTACGCTCACGCGGTTCGCGCAGCACTTCGCTGTGATTGGGACGTGGCGGGCGCTCACCTGGGGTACTCCGTACAATAACACCGGAGAGTCAGGAACTGGCATTGCTAAATAACCAAATGCTGAGTAACGCATTAGATAGCAGCGTGTTGGATCAACGGGCGAGCAATAGAACCAGTATGTAGCGATGGAGCTCTGGCTCTGTCCCTGATACGATTTGGGGTAACCAGGAGGACTACCCCCATGTCAAAATCAACGCGCCGTGAATTCATGCTCCAGAGTGCGACCACCGCCGCTGGTCTGGGCCTCTTCCTGAATGGCTCTCCAATCACTTTCGCTTCAACGCCGCTTCCCAAACCCGCAAGCCCTAACGATCGCGTGAATCTGGGCTTCATCGGCTTCGGCATTCGCGGCAACATCCTGCTCGAAGCGGCCAAGGAAACCGGCCAGGCCAACCTCGTGGAAGTCTGTGATTGTTACCAGGGACATCTCGAACGGGCAAAAGAGCGTACCGACGGCAAGATCGCCACAAACTTCGCGCAGTACAAGAAATTGCTCGACCGCAAGGACATTGACGCTGTGGTGATCGCCACTCCGGATCACTGGCACCTGCCCATCGTTCTCGACGCGCTCAGCGCCGGCAAGGACGTCTACATCGAAAAGCCCATGACCCACACGATCGAAGATGGCCCCAAGATCATCGAGGCAGCGCGTCGCACCAACCGCATCGTTCAGGTGGGCAGCCAATGGCCCTCCTGTGACCAGCACAAAAAGGCGCGCGAAATCGTCGCTTCCGGAAAACTCGGTAAAGTCACCAAGGTGACCGCCTCTTACAACCGTAACAGCTCCACGGGCGCCTGGAACTATCCCATTCCGCTCGACCTCCAGGAAGGCGTCAATTTCAATTGGACGGAATGGCTTGGTCCCGCGCCCAAAGTCCCCTATAGCGCCGAGCGTGTCTTCCGCTATCGCAAGTATTGGGACTATTCCGGCGGCATCTCCACCGATCTTTTCGTGCACATCATTACGTCTATCCACTTCATCTTGGGCGCGGAGATGCCGAAGAGTGTCGTCGCCTCCGGCGGAATTCTCTTCCGCAAGGATGGCCGTGAAGTGCCCGATACGCTCGACGCGCTGTTTGACTACGGCACGTTCTGCGTCAACATGGCCTCCACGTTTAACAGCGCTTCAACCGCGGCGCAGGGAATCCAATTCCTTGGCACGGATGGCTCACTCTCCATCCTCCTCGGCGGAGCGATGACCGAACTTGCAGAGTACAAAGCCGAAGGCTACGGTTACTCGATCGACGGCTGGCCAAAAGCCATGCAGGATTCCTTCATGAATCAAGGGAACCATCGTCAGGAATCGCAGGGAACCGGCGCGAAGCCCACGCCGCAGAATATCGCCTTTGACGACAAGCCCGACGCCACCGTCCTTCACCTCGCCAACTTCTTCGATTCCATTCGCACGCGCCAGCCAGGCTATGAAACAGCCGAGGTCGGTCACCACGCCGCCGCTGCCGGACACATGGTCAACCTGTCCTACCGCAGCGGCAAGCGCATGATCTGGGACTCCGCCTCCGGCACGGCCCGGGAAAGCTAACGCCGTCTCGCAACCAATTCCTCCGCGGCACTCGCAGCGACTTATAGGGTTAGGAATAGCGGGGTCCGCCTCCGAAATCCAAGCCGTTGGCTGCAAGGGCTACGACGGCTTCGCTCTGGTGGTCGTCAATTCGGGTTCCTAGCGTTTGTTTTCCTCGCTTGGATCTTCTTGACTGGATTCTATCCCAGCAGAACAGGCACGGTTCGAGAAGGCACTATGAGGGACTTCTCCGGTTATGTGACAAATCGTGGGTTACCATTGCGTTTAACTGATGAAGTCTAAGATGGCTACGTAAACACGTAAGCGTGACCGCAATCACTGACGTTCGTCACCCATTTTCAGTACAGGTTGGCAGGTATTCGAACGACATCTCCCCCGGGTGATTGCAGCCAGCGATTGCTGGCTGCTGGATTTGACCGAACCGAAAGGAGTGACAAAGATGATAGGCTCAGCATTCTACTCAAGCAAGAAGACAGTGGGACTCCTGGTCATGGTCGTGGCCTTCGCGATTATAGTGTCCGCTGCGCCGCGAGCTTACGCGCAAGCGGACGGACCATGCTGTGCTCAGACGGATATACAAAAGATAACCTGTCAATCGACGGGCTGCAAAGGAACTCTCACCTACCAAAGTTGCGCCCAACCGACGGGCCCGGGAGCCACGCATTGGAAGGTCGAAATGATAGGTTGCTGCCAAGATAAGTTTGAAAACTTTGTTGTGGGGACTGGGTATGATAAGGGTTGCGAGAGTGAGGTCATTGTCGCGCGTGCACCCTCGACGGCTCTTGATAAGGCCCTTTATGCGGGGGGTGTTTGGGTGCGGACCTGTGCGGGGAAATACGTCTTCACCACTCGAGCGAGCTAGGCTGGGGACCGCAAATGCTCATGCCAATGCAACCTGCGCAACAACAACGCGGCCAGGAAAACGGGGCAGCCATGCCGCTCCGATACGTCGGCAGGTTCGGATGGAACCTGAGCCTAGGGCTGCTGGTGCTACTCGGGGTGACGCTATCCGCTGTTACCGGACTAGCCGGTCAGAACTCCCAAGCCCAGCCATCATCCCCCGCGCCCACAATGGATTTGCACCGGGCTGAGGTAACCACTTTCAATAAACCAGGTCCAACCGCTGTCTCATCGAAAATCAAGTGCGGTCCCGGCGGCGACATCTACGCTCTCTACAGCACTGCGTCGAGGCGGGAGGTGTGGAGCTCCCCGATCAGAAGGGTTTCCGCGTCTTCCCGGAGCGTTACGGAATACCCTGTCCCCGCCATTGCGGGCTACGAGAGGTTGTCGCGCGTCAGCTTCGACGTGAGCGCAGACGGAACCCTGTATGCACTGCTGCAGGCATTTCCGCAGTCGGGCCCAGACAGCAAGCCGGATCCTGTCTATCTGGTCGTGAAGTACAAAGACGACGGCCAAGTCGATTCTTACTTTACGCTAGGGGAAGTGCCTGGAAAGCACATCCGGCCGACGTCGTTAGCTATGTTCGGAGCCGACAACTCTATGGTGTCGGGAACCACTTTCCAGAAAACTTCCGAAGGGGCGACCTCGCTCGGAGTGTTCTCCGCCATCTTTGATCGGAGCGGAACGTTTCGCGCCCCAGTTACGTTCATGAAGCTTGCCGCACCCGCCGATTCCAGTGACCCCTCCGGCCGGAACGACTCCAACACCCCAGTTTCACTGGCAAGCTCACTGCTAAACGTTAGCTCTTCTGACAAGATCTACGTTCTCCAAGATGTCCACCTGGACGTGGTGTCGCTCTCTGGCTCCGTAGAACACGAGTTCGCGCTCGTTCCGCCCGGGGATAAGCTGAGCCCCACTCAGATGGCATCGGCAGGCGGCGGCTACCTCTTCGTCGCCTATGACCACTTCACAACCGGGGAGTCGGACGAGGGCAATAAGTATCGCAGTATGCTCACTGTTATCGACCCATCGGAAGGCAAGGTAACCAACATTTACCGTATGCCACAGGACGAAACCGATTTCGCGGTGCCAGCGTGCGCTGCTTCGCTAAGCGATTTCCTCTTTCTCAAGTCGGACGAACAAGGTAACCTTGAGGTCGTGCACTACGTCCCCAAATAGGTTCACGGCGTGCATTATCCTACTGGTTGGCGCATTTCATTAGTGCTTTGGCAGCGAGCTCTCGAGCGGTGAGCGAATGAACGGCACCGTTCATCCCTTTGCAGGTTCACAGTGTTGCCGTATAACCCTCCGCATATCATCAGTTCCGATAAGCAAGCTCATTATGTCATGAGTTCGAGACCCACAATTTTATGCCACCCCCCTGCGTTTTCTTGACCCTGCACTCGCCGCGCAAGTACACTAGTAAATTCGGAAAGCTGCCTGCATTCTGTCAGTCCGGCTTGACGAACACGACCCCAAGGCCATCCTGCTTCGTTGTGTGATCGGGCGGCAAAACGCCGCCAAAGGATGAAACTTGCGGAGTTCGCGGGCCGTATCCATTAAGGGGGATTGCTTTGCCAAAGCGTACATTTCAACCGCGGAAGCGCCGCCGCGCCAAAACGCACGGGTTCCGTTCGCGCATGAAGACCGTAGGTGGCCGCAAAGTACTTGCGGCTCGCCGCAAGAAGGGACGTCATCGCCTCACTCCCGAGTAATGGAGGGGGGACCCCACCTTTGCCACCGGCGAAGCGGGGCCAGACGTTTCCGCGCGAGGCGCGCCTGCTCCGCAAAAGTGATTTTGACGCGGTCTACGCCTCCGGCAAGCGCCGTTCCAACGCTCACTTTACCGTGTTCGTCCGCGCCAATGAACTGCCACTGAGCCGCTTCGGCTTCAGCATCAAGAAGGCACTCGGCGGGGCCGTGATTCGCAATCGCATGCGCCGAAGGTTGCGAGAGATCGTGCGCGTCCATCGCAAGGAGCTACCAGCAGGATGGGACATCGTGATTCACCCGAAGCGTTCCGTCGCGAAAGCGCCCTTTGCAGCGCTGACGGCGGAGTTCCTTCGCCTGTTGCTGAGCCTGTGAACACCGTGGCAAACGAATCGCAGCGAGAAGCAAAATCGGCTGCAGTGCGCGCCGCATTGTTTGTGCTCGATTTCTACAAGGCGTATCTGTCGGCACTATTCGCAGGCGCGTGCCGTTACGAGCCCACCTGTTCCCGCTACGCCCACGAAGCGATTGAACGATTTGGCGTGTGGCGCGGTGTGTGGCTCGGCACGAAGCGCCTGTTGCGCTGCCATCCGTTGTCCCGCAAATTTGGATACGACCCGGTTCCGGAGAAATGGGAAGAGATGCCTAAGAATTCCACGATGAGAGCTGAAGCGCGCGAGGTTCGCCCGTGAGCAATCCTCCAGGGAACCAATTCCCGCCGATCGGGCCAAAGAAAGATAAGTTCACGCCAGAGTTGCGCATCCTTGTTGCTTCGCTGCTTTCCATGGCCGTCATTATTCTGTGGTCCAAGTATTTTGGGCCCAAGCCTCCCGCGCATCTGCCGCAACAGAACCAGCCGGCCGTCACCGGTCCCGCGACCCCTGGAAATACCGCCGCGACTCCGGCAGCGACACGGACGGCTCCCCCCGCAACACCTTCAACAGTCTCCGCGGCTGCCGCTCCAGTGACGCCGACCGTTGGCGACGCGCAAGAGCGCACCATTGTTGTGGAAAACGATCTGTACCGCGTGGAATTCTCCAATCGTGGCGCGGTCGTCAAAAGCTGGGAGCTCAAGAAATACAAGGATGATTCCAAGCCGCAAAAGATTCTGGACCTGGTCCACCCGAAGGCGGCTGTGGATACGGGCGGCTGGCCTTTCTCGATGGTCATTGACGACCCGGAACTGGAAAAAGCGGCCAACAACGGGCTCTACAAGGTTTCCGGCGATTCCACTTCCCTGACCGCGCCCACCGATCTCATCTTTACGTGGAGCGACGGCCACCTGGAAGTGTCCAAGAAATTCCACTTCGATCACTCCTACGTCCTCAACGTCGAGACCTCGGTAACCTTCAACGGCACACGCATGCACGGCGGAATGGCCTGGCGCGGCGGTTTTGGCGACCTCACCGTGACTAATCCCATCCCCGTCGAAACAGTCACCACGTTCTTTAGCGAAAGCGGCAAGCTCTCCACCTTCGCTCACAAAAAGCTCGATGCCCCTGAAAAATGGGGAAACATCTGGTTGGGTGGAAAGACCTTCGCGGGCATCGCCGATCGTTACTTTATCGTAGCCTTTCTCCCACCCAACGATTCGCCCTCGACTCTTCTGGAAACGCGCTACTGGAAGCTGTCCCACGCCATCCAGGTGGACGGAAAAGACCAATCGGAAGATGTGCCGGAAGTAGCCGTCGTCACCAATGCCCAGCCAATGGCATTGCGCATTTACGTGGGTCCCAAGGACTACGACGACCTCAAGGCCATTCATCCACCTTTGAATTCACTGGTGCAGTTCGGGTGGTTGGAGATTATCGCCGACCCGCTGTTCCACGGTCTAAAGTGGCTTCACACCTACGTCCCCAACTGGGGCTGGGCCATCGTTGTTCTCACTCTGATCGTCAACATGGTTCTTTTCCCGCTGCGCATCTCCAGTTACAAAACGACCATCAAGATGCAGCGCGTTGGGCCAGAGATTAAGCAGATTCAGGAGAAATATAAGAAGTACAAGATGAACGACCCGCGAAAAGCGGAGATGAACAAGGAAGTAATGGCGATATACAGCCGCGAAGGCATCAATCCGATCGGCGGCTGCCTCCCGATGGTCCTGCAGTTTCCCATCTGGTTTGGCCTGAATCGCGCCTTGAGCTATGCCATCGAGCTGCGCCATGCCAACTGGCTCTGGGTGCGCGATCTCGCCTCCAAGGATCCTTATTACATCTTGCCCGTGACCGTGGGGCTGTCCATGTATTTCGTCTCCAAAATGACTCCCATGACCGTCACGGATCCGCAACAAGCGCAGATGATGAAACTCATGCCCATCAGCATGGCGGTGATGTTTGTGATTTTCCCGTTTTCCAGCGGCTTGGCGTTGTATATTCTCACCAGCAGCCTGGTGGGTATCCTGCAACAGTGGTACCTGAACCGGACGCACCCGCTTCCCGCCCCGGCTAAGCCTGCCCGCTCCAAGAAGTAGAAGTAAGGTAAGGTGCGCTAGCGCAGTTCGTGGGGTTCAAACAGGAATTGTCGAGAATCCAATGACCAAGGAATTCGTTCGCGATGGCAAACTGGACCGCGCGGCCGCAGCCGATGCCCTGCGCGACTTTCTGCAAAAGATTGTGCGCGCCGGTGGCCTGGAACTAACTGTGAACGTGCGCGTTGCCGAACCTGGCGCATCCGCCGAGGAAGGCGCGGCGGAGATTTTCGCTGACCTCGACGGCAGGGACAAAGAAATCCTCATGGCGCGCGGCGGTGAAGTCCTGAAGGCCCTCGAGCACCTCGCGTTTCGTGCCCTGAATCTCGAACCAACCTTTCATGAAAAGATTCATCTCGATTGCGGCGGCTTTCGCGCCCTGCGTTTCGAGGAGTTGCGGATGACCGCTCGAGTGGCTGCGGAACGGGTACAGACCTCACGCCAGCCGTTCCGCCTCAACCCCATGTCCTCTCGGGAACGCCGGATCGTTCATCTCACCCTGAAGGATATGCCCGGTGTGCGTACGGAAAGCGTCGGCACCGGCGAAGAGCGTCAGGTGGTCATACATCCCGCGAAGCCGTAGCGCGAGACTTGCCTTACCGGCCCATCCAGCCCTTTGCGATTACACTCCCGCTGCTCGAAAACCGCACGCGATAGGTAAACGATGCGGCCCGGCCCTGCTGCATATGGGGAAATCGCAGGTCAGAAAACTCCACCACGGCCTCATCGCCTTCCTTGTGAAAACGGGTCACGGGGAACCGCGCAAACCACAAAACCTTTTGCACTTCTGGCAATTGGCGCGCCTCGTCAATCCACTGATTCGGAAGCGCGTCGGGATAATAGGTGTGTTCAATCGCTTTGGGGCTGGAATTGCCGGCACTCGGCTTGATCGTCTGCCAGAACCCCTCACTTAAATCCATACGAATTTCGTAAACGCCGCGCGGTGCCCGCACCAGCCCATCCCAGTGCCACAGGGACGGCGGCAAAGGCAGTGCGCCAATCGCTTCCACCTGCAGGTCCTGTTGCGCGGCAAACTCTTGGACGCGCCCATAAGCTACCTGGTGCGCATAAATAGCCGCGGCAAGGTGGCACACGGCCACGACCAACCCGGCGCGATTCCAATTCATATAACTGACTTGCAAGCCCGCGCCGCGCACCGCAGGCAAGAGAATCAGCGCGGTGAGCAGGACAATGGCCCCAAGCACCGTGGCGTCAGAAATCGGCGCACCGACATTTTGCCCAATTTTGGAAATCAGAAATGGCGCTGGTAGGAACACCAGCCACAGCAGAATCGCGCGCCATTTGATCTGCTTCGGTTCTTCGTAAATCCAGGCGAGGAGTTGCGGGATCAGCACGATGGCCGTGAAGCTGAAATCCACGATGAAGAGAATGTCCCAGGCAGGCCGTGACCACTCCAGCGGCGACCAGATCATCGTTCCAAATGTGGTCAAAAGATCCAGGAAGATGTGGCTGAAGATTCCGATCGCCCAGATACCGCATAACCCTATAAACGATGGCCCTTCCCATTTTCGCCACTTCACCACCATACGCGTCAATCCCGCCAGGATCACCGTCCAAATCGGCAGGCAGAGCAAGGAATGCGTGATGCTGCGATGCCAGGTAAGCATCAACATGGGATTGTGCGAAAAGAATTCGCGAACAACATCGCTGTCTGGAAAAATCGCCCCGAGCATCAGGGACCAGGTGATGACCCGCTGCCGGCTCATTGAGCCAGATGAAATGAGGTCTCTCCCGCCAAAGGCGGCTTTGCTGATCAGTGCGCCGGCAATTCCGTGTGTGATTGTGTCCACTTTTTGCTCGCGCCCTCAAACCACTATCAGCAGTTTGGATGTCTTCGGCACGACTCGGCCGATTCGCTTCGCGCTCACTCCGTGGCCCTCAAGAAGGATGCGCGCGGCTTCTTCCTGATCCGGGGCGAGCGCAATCAAAAGTCCGCCCGAGGTCTGCGGGTCAAAGAGCAGCGCGCGATTGTCTTCCGCCACGTGCGTGGCAAAATCAACACAGTCGCGCAGAAATTCGCGATTGTTCTTCAAACCACCGGAAATCATGCCTTGGCGCGCGGCATCGAGCGCCCCTGGCAGCAACGGGACGTCTGCGGCGACAATCTCGATTGCGACTGGCGCAATCCCCGAGGCCGCGTCGCCCAATGCCATTTCCCGCGCATGCCCCAGCAATCCGAATCCAGTAACGTCTGTAACCGCGTGCACGCTGCCCTTCCCTACTCGCGC
>Ga0209415_10019457_pt1 | contig 10628 bp, 10 predicted proteins | sample PeaSoiSIISIP2007_FD_187696 | JGI IMG/M metagenome (GOLD analysis project Ga0209415, IMG submission 187696) | Peat soil microbial communities from Weissenstadt, Germany - SII-SIP-2007 (SPAdes) (version 2) | ecosystem: Environmental > Terrestrial > Soil > Wetlands > Peat | place: Germany... | reverse complement strand
TGGTTGCGGCGGTATCAGCGGCACGGGGTGCAAGGGATTGCAGAGCGCAGCCGCAAGCCGCTGGCTAGTCCCGGACGCACGGATGCGGTCCTAGAACAACGGGTCATCGAGGTGCGATTGCGTTATCCCGACTGGGGCGCGCGTAAGCTACGAGTTGTGCTTGCGCGAGAAGGTGTTGAGCTGGCACGGAACACGATCCATCGCATTCTGCTGCGTCACGATCTGGTGAAACAAGCAGACCAGCACCGGGCTGCCGTACAGCGATTCGAGCGCGAGCAGCCCAATGAATTGTGGCAGATGGATTTCAAGGGACCTAAGGGATGGCCGCAGCCGGTCGGTCCGCTGTCGGTGCTCGACGATCATAGCCGCTACGTGATTCTTCTGGCGGCCAACGGCAACACCAATGGGCAGCCTGTGCGGGAGCAACTGGAAACGGCGTTTTATAGCTGCGGCGTTCCAGAAGCCATGCTGATGGATCACGGCACGCCATGGTGGAGCCAGCAAGCGCCGTCGGGGCGAACCAAACTGTCGCTGTGGTTGATGCGCCAAGGGATTCGATTGTGTTGGAGCGGCATACGGCACCCGCAGACACAGGGAAAAGTCGAGCGGTTTCACGGGGCGCTGCAGCGAGCGCTGAATCACAGAGGTTTCCCTGGACAGCATCTGCAAGCGTGGCTGGATGCCTACCGCTGGGAACACAACCATGTTCGGCCGCACGAAGCGTTACAAATGAAGACTCCCGCCAGTGTCTGGTGTCCCAGTCGTCGCCGCTACAATGCGCAGCCACCGCGCTGGGAATACCCTTCGGGAGCATGGGTGCTGAAAGTCGACCCGCAAGGAAAGATCGACGTGAAAGGTCGTAAGTGGAAAATCAGCAAGGCCCTGTGCGGCGAATGGGTGCAACTGGTGGCGGTTGAGCACCGCGTGCTCGTCTACTACTGCGCCACCCTGTTCCGGGAAATCGACCTTCGGATCCAATGCTCGACGATCGTCGAGCATTGGATCCCCGAAACCAACCCCCGCCCCCTGTAAAGGATGTATAGGGACGGAATGTAAGGCATGTCTTGGGACTAGACACTTTATAGGAGAATGACTTTGAGTTCGTAGGGGCCGGGCTTGCCCTGCCCATCCGCGCAAATTCGAAAAACTCGTCTGTAGGGGCACGCTTCATCGTGCCCTCTTCGCAATGTCACCTAGGAAGAAAATCCGAGCAATGAAGGGGAACTGATCTAGAACACGTCGAACCTAAGCACAGCCATCCGCTCTAAACCCAACCCAGCGATGCAAACGTTGTTATCGACCCGCACCCCAGCGCCACACCCAAGACCATCCCCGCGAGCACGTCGCTTAAGAAGTGCATTCCTAACACGATGCGCGAAACAGCGATACTCAGCGCCAGAAAGAAGAGTGGTGCTTCCAGCGAAGGATAGAAGTAGCTCACCACCAGCGCCACCGAGAACGCCGTCATCGTGTGGCCCGAGGGGAACGAGAACCGATCCGGCGGCAATACCTTGGACCAGCAATGCGGCTCCAACTGGCAAGGCCGCGGCCTCTGGCTCAATCTTTTCAATACCTTAAAAACGACAATCCCAATAACCGCCGCCGCCCCCGCCGCCCCAATCGCGGAGAACTTCTGCGGGCCGCCATCGATCAGCAGCATGATCCCCAGCCCATACCACAGCCAGCCATCGCCCATTCGTGTGGCCAGGATCATCCACAGCCGCACCCACCGCGGAGCTCGCCAGCGGTTCATTCGCCGCATGACACGGTGATCGCGCCGTTCGATAAAGCCCCATACAGTGCGTGTGACAGCCATGGTTTTTAGCCCATCTAGCCCCAGTTCGCCTCGAAGCTAGAATCCACATCCCAGAACATCCGTTGACGCTTCTCGCCGCTCTCCAGCGCAGCCGACCACGCACGGCAGAAGCGGATCTCGTTCATCCAGTGGCCCGCCGTAAATGCAGGAACCAGCAGCGAAAGCGGCATAAGTGCAAGAGTCCACGGCTTTTCCATCCACAGGGACCATACGATGCTGAACACGTCCGCGGTCAACTTGAGGTAGCTGCCGTGTTCCCCGTACACCTGTCCCTTGCCCGCTCTCAGCCCGTTGAAGAACTCCTCGACGTTTCGGGCGCCACGCACTTCCGTAAACGTGCGGCCTACACCCGCAATGGTGTGCGAATCGCTTCCACCGACCGCAATCTTGCCCAGCCGCGCCGTCAGCTTCGCTGCGCTCTCATTCGCTCTCGGCCACATCTGCCCGTTCCGGGATTCAAACGCAGGCACATACGAGGCGAACCAGTTGAAGTCCTCGTTCAGCCGGTGTCCGGTCAGCCCGGAGAAAACGTGGTTCACGCTGAAAAAGAGCTTTTTCTCTGTCAGGTACATCATCAACGAAATGAAGTCTTTACGCCGGCGTTGAATCTCCGCGTGGTCGCGTTCCGTGATTCCATAGACCCCCAGGTGCATCTCGGTCTTGCCGGGCATGGTCACGGTCACTTCCTCGCTCAAGAAGAAATCGGGATGCTTCCGCAGGCACTCGGCGGCGTCGATCGAGTCATGGTCCGTTAGCGTCACGATGGACATCCCAAGCTGCTTTAGCCGGGAGTACACTTCCCCCGGCTGGTTGTAGGACTCGCGGCAGATCCGGTCTAGAATCGGAGTGTTGCACATGCCAGATGCGATCGAATGAACGTGGAGGTCGCAGCGCATGAAACTATTGTTAACTAGCGATATGAACAGCCCATGAAGAGGTCGCGAATTGTGCGTGAATGTGTCCATGGAACTCCTTGAACACATTGGACTTCTTTGGTTATCCACATGGCATGGCGAATGCTCTTCGCGGCGAACATTAAGCGTATGGCACAATCAAAATCATGAAAAAAATCCACGTTGTCTTCCATGACGGCGGCGGTGGACACCGCAACGCTGCCGTCGCCCTCCAGACCATTGCGGCTCAACAAGGTCGAGACTGGCAGATCGAGCTCGTGCAATTCCAGGATTTGACCGATCGCCTGGACGTTCTTCGCAAGCTGACCGGTATCCGTATCCAGCAGCAGTACAATCTGATGTTGCAGAACGGTTGGACCCTCGGCAGCAAGTATGTCTTGCGGATTCTTCAGCTTACGATCCGGCTCTTCCATGGACCCATGGTCCGCCTGCTCGCGGAATTCTGGCGCGCACACCCCGCCGATCTTCTTGTCTCGGTCATTCCGCACTTCAATCGCGAGATCTCCGAGAGTTGGACCGCCGTCTACCCGGGCCGGCCCTTCGTTACCCTCATTACCGACTTGGCCGACTATCCACCGCGCTTCTGGATCGAGCCCATCAAGGAGCAGTACGTCATCGCCGGAACCGAACGAGCCGTCGAACAGGCACGCGGCTTCGGCCACGATAACTCCCATATTTTTCAAGCATCTGGAATGATTCTGCGTCCCGAGTTTTATGTAGAAGACGACTCCGATCCTGCAGCTCTGCGAGAGGAAATGAGGCTGAGAAACGATCTGCCCACGGCAATTGTCCTCTTCGGCGGGCACGGCTCGAAGGTAATGTATTATTTAACCGAACGGTTAAATACGGCAGGCCTTCCGCTCCAGCTGATCTTGATTTGCGGTCGCAATGAAGAACTGGCCGCCAAATTCCGCGCCAAAAAATGGAGCATGCCCGTGCATGTTGTTGGATTTACGAAGGAAGTGCACAAGTTGATGCGCGCCGCTGACTTCCTGATTGGCAAGCCTGGCCCCGGCAGCATTGCCGAAGCCATGGTCCGCAAACTCCCTGTCCTTATCGAATGCAACGCCTGGACTCTTCCTCAGGAACGCTATAATGCAGAATGGGTTACGGATAAGCGCGTCGGAATCGTTTTGAAAAGTTTTGACGACGTCGTTGACGGAGTACGCCAGATGTTGGAGCCTGCGACGCTTGGTGAATTTCGTAAAAATGTAGCGGCGCTCAATAATCGCGCCATCTTTGAGATTCCAGAGATGTTAGCCAAGCTTTTGGGGGAGTCATCAAGACTTGCTGAGAAGCTAGGCGCGACAGCACTTCACTCGCAAACCACTGCTTAGCTGGGAGTGGTTGCCTTCTGTAGTTCCGCTCTTTCGTTGCGGCCCGGGTGAGGGAAGCGCGGTCCCGCATCGCGGTTCTCCACCGGAGCTTGAATACGCGGCTTGGCGCACGTCGTCGCCCAACGTCTCGCCGCATACTTCGGGAGTTCGCACATCTTCACGCAACCGCGGTGGGCCTTCGACTCCGCACAATGGCAATAACAGGCTCCAGCGTTGGCGGCATGTAACTCCGTGCGCGTATCCGCGGAAAGGATCAGCGACCCAGCCAGCAAAAAGATCAACAAGGTCGCGCTTCCCATGCCGATGGTCCGCCGAGGAGGTTTGTAGAAGGATGGAAAAGGCATTGGCCGATATTGTGGCCAACTGTCCAGAAAACCGATAGGGCGGGCAGGCCGAAGATTTTGTTACCAGGGTCCTGGAACTCGGTCGGACACGGCGAGGGGAGCGGGGGCAGGGAGCTCACCTTCCCGATTCAGTTTTGAGCAGTTCCGAATTGAAATCCGAGGTGCTATCCGGCGTTGGTCGCAGAGAAACTGAGTTTGCTTAAGTACTTATTAATGAATGGTTTGAGAGAAAGTCAGTCCTCGGAAAAGATTGGCGCAACCCGTGCATTAGGAAGGCGCATGAGTGCGTTTCACATGACGAGTTGGGAAGAGAGACGAGCGAGGGGGAAGGGGCTTGCTCGCCACTTTTCACAATTCGTTCCCACCTGCCTCTGAGAGGGAAGCTAGGATGGATGACCCCACGCGTCGGTGTGAAAACGACACTGACAACGAAACGCACTCTCCGAGGCCCCCGATCCCAAGCGGGGGCCTCATTTTTTTAGCCGCTTGTCGCCGTATTTAACAGGCCAGTTAAATACAGGCCGATTCCTATAGTTCCCGCCGAACACCGTCGCCACGCCTTACGCGGACCCGGAAGACCGCACTCTCGATCTACGCTCGCTTAATTTTTAAATTCTGGCTGAGCGCCTGTCTCACTCACTCTGCGGGCCACGGCAATGGTCGCGCGGCCCAGGACGTGCGCGATCTGCGTGTCGCGGAGGCGCGAGGCGTCGTATTCGAAGGAGAGATGCTTTTTGGCTTCATCGAAGCGGAAGCGGCGCAGGCCGTAGGTGTTGGAGAATTCGCCGAGCAGGCGGAGTTGTTCCTGGGTAAGCGCGGATTGCAGTTCGTAAGTAATTTCCACGAGTGTCATGTCCGGCATTATAGCAGCCCGCTGCAAGTGGGGCGCGCCGCTCAGCCGGTCGCGCTTGACATCATATAGGGGGTAGGGGTATATGTAGGGGTGGAGGGTATCATGCCGGCAAATGCACGGAAGCTGCTTCACGGTGGATCGACGGGGCACGGCCCGCTTTCCATGGCAGGGTGCGCTTGCGCAACCACTACGGGTGGCCGCAAAGCTGCCGGCGTGGACCCGGAGCTGAAAGACGCCAACCGCAAACGGCTGCGCCGCATCGAGGGGCAGATTCGCGGTCTGCAAAAAATGGTGGAAGAAGACCGCTATTGCGCGGACATTATCGTCCAGGTGGCTTCCGTCCAGGAGGCGCTGCGCGGCGTGGCGCGCAACCTCATGAAAAATCATCTCCACCATTGCGCGGCAAAGGCTCTGCAAAGCGGGAAAAAAGAAGAGACCAAAGCCATGTACGACGAATTGCTCGAATTGATCTACGCGCACCTGCGATAGAGTGCGCCCCAGGAAAAAGGAAATCAGCCAATGAGTTCGCAGAATCCAGGAGGAACGCCTTTCCCAATCATGCAGGGACCGGCGAAGCACAAAGATCCCGTGTGCGGGATGATGGTGGATCCGCAGAAATCCGCAGGAAAAGTCTCGCACGGCGATAAGACTTACTATTTTTGCTCGAAGCGCTGCGCCGAACGATTCGAAAAGGAACCTGAAAAATATTTGACGGCGCCCGGCACAGCCGGAATGGAATCTGCTCCGCACCCCGGCCATGCCAAACATTCCGGAGAGGTTGCCGCCGTACCGGAGGCAGTTCCGGCCACGACCAAAGGCACTCGCTACACCTGCCCGATGCATCCGCGGATCATTCAAATTGGTCCGGGGAGCTGCCCAATTTGCGGCATGGCTCTCGAACCCATGGACGCCCTCGCCGAAGTAGAAGCCGATCCCGAGTACGATTCGATGTCACGACGCTTGTGGGTGAGCGCCGTATTATCGCTGCCCGTTCTACTACTCGCCATGTTTGGCGATGGGCTCAGGCTCCCGCTCTCATCGGTGGCTCGCAACTGGGTCGAATTTGTTCTTGCGACACCTGTGGTTCTTTGGGGCGGCTGGCCATTTTTCCAACGCTTCTGGACATCTGTCATCAATCGCAGCCCCAACATGTTTACGCTCATTGGTTTGGGAACGGGAGCGGCCTATCTCGACAGCGTTGCGGCGACGCTCTTTCCGCGAATTTTCCCGGCTTCGTTTCGCGACATGCACGGCGCCGTCTCGACTTACTTTGAAGCCGCTGCGGTCATCACGACGCTCGTGCTGCTTGGGCAAGTGCTGGAATTGCGCGCGCGGCAACAGGCCAGCGGCGCGATCCGCTCTCTGCTTAATCTGGCCCCAAAGCAAGCGCACCTGATTGCAGCCGAAGGCGCGGAGACAGATGTGGCGCTCGACCTCGTCAAAGTGGGAGACCGCCTGCGCGTGCGTCCTGGCGAGAGTGTTCCTGTCGATGGCGAAATCGTCGAAGGCGCGAGCGCGGTCGACGAATCGATGGTCACCGGCGAGCCGATGCCCGCGGAAAAATCCGCCGGCGCCAAAGTCACGGGCGGCACACTCAACAGCAGCGGCAGTTTCGTGATGCGCGCCGAACGCGTGGGCAACGAGACTTTTCTTGCCCAAATCGTGAAACTCGTCAGCGAAGCGCAGCGCAGCCGTGCGCCGATGCAGAGGCTGGCTGATAAAGTCGCCGGCTATTTTGTGCCTGCCGTGATACTCGCCGCAGTATTGGCGTTCGCCGGCTGGGCGCTCTTCGGCCCTGAACCGCGTTTCGCCCACGCGCTCATCGCCGCCGTCGCCGTGTTAATTATCGCGTGCCCGTGCGCCCTCGGTCTTGCAACGCCGATGTCCATCATGGTCGCGGTCGGCCGCGGCGCCCACGCCGGCATCCTCGTCCGAAACGCCGAAGCTCTTGAAACGCTGGCGAAAGTCGACACTCTCGTCGTCGACAAAACCGGCACGCTCACCGTCGGACATCCTCAGGTCGCCACTGTCGGCGTTTCCGAAGGCGGCGGCTTCACCAAAGATGGGCTCCTGTGGCTTGCCGCAAGTGTAGAGCAGGCCAGTGAACATCCCTTGGCGCGCGCGATCGTGAACGCCGCGCAGGAAAAGGACGTGCCGCTTGCCGCCGTCACCGATTTTCGCGCGACGCCAGGCGGCGGCGCGGAAGGGCACGTTCTGGGCGACGTCATACACGTGGGCAGTACAAAGTATTTATTGGCGCAAGGATTGGATGGCGTGACGGGCGGAGCCCACCTACACCTGGAACTTGGAGTGAGCCAGCCATCAGCGTCCACGTACGTATTCGTCGCGGTAAATCGGAAAATGGCAGGAGTTATCATCCTGCTCGACGTGGTGAAGGAATCTACGCCGGAAGCCATTCGCGCTTTGCAAAGCGAAGGCTTGCGGGTGGTCATGCTGACGGGCGACTTGAAGGCTTCCGCGGAATCCATCGCCAAGCAAATAGGCATCGACGAAGTCCGAGCCGAGGTCTCGCCTCAGCAAAAGGCCGAAGCCATTCAACAACTTCGTAAGGAAGGCCGCATCGTGGCGATGGCCGGTGACGGCGTCAATGACGCCCCCGCACTCGCCGCGGCGCATGTGGGCATCGCCATGGGCACAGGCACGGACGTGGCGATCCAAAGTGCTGGGATCACGCTGGTGAAAGGCGACCTGCGCGGCATCGTGCGCGCACGCAAGCTCAGCCGCGCTGCCATCGGCAACATTAAACAAAATCTGGCGTTTGCTTTTCTTTACAACGCGCTGGGCATTCCCATAGCGGCGGGAGTTTTCTATCCCATTTTCGGCTGGCTTCTTAGCCCCATGCTTGCCAGCGCAGCGATGAGCTTTAGTTCGGTTTCCGTCATCGCCAACGCTCTGCGTCTGCGCAAAGTCTCGCTCTAAAAAGTGACAGACAGGAATGTCTGTCCCACCTGGTCAGCTTTTGCCGAGGATCGAATCAAAGTACGCCAGCATTTCCGGCGAATCCCATTCCTGCATGCCGATGATCTTGCGTGCGATTTTGCCGTCGCGGTCGATGATGTACGTCTCGGGAATCATGACCGTGCCGTAGATTTTAGCGATGGGGGAATGTTGTTCTTTGGTGGCAGGATCGCGGTACGTCGGAAAAATTACGCCATGTTCGCGCAGGAAGCTTTCATACTGAACAGCGTCCTCATCGGCCGCAACACCCAAAACCACTCCGTTACGCGCCGCGAGATATTTCTGCAGCCGGTTCAGAGAGGGAGTTTCTTCGATGCACGGCGGACACCACGTGCCCCAGAAGTTCAGCACCACCACTTTGCCGCGAAAATCCGAAAGGTGCGCCGGCTTGCCCGCGAGCTCCATCGAAAAGTCGTGCGCGCGCTTTCCGGCGAGCGACGCCTCGCCGTGCCGGTAACTCGGCATCGCGAAAACAGCAATAATGCCCAGGAAGGCTACCAGCCCTCCCCAAGCCATGACTTTCGGCCAGATTCTCATCGAATGCTATACTAGCCTATCCGCCCGGGATCGAAAACCGGTCCTTGCCCCTAACTTCAAAATGGCAAACGAAGAGCCAAACTCGAACCAGCCCGCGTCGTCTCTTCCGCCTTCGATCAGCGCGATTGTGCCCGCGCGAAATGAAGAAGATGTTATCGCGGCGTGTGTCCATTCGCTTGCGCTTCAAACCGAAATAACGGAAATCCTCGTCATCAATGACCAATCCACGGACAAAACCGCGGAAATCGTGCGGGGTTTGGCGGCGGAGATTCCGTACCTGCGGATGCTTGAAACACACGAAATTCCACGCGGCTGGCTCGGAAAGAACAACGCAGTCTACCTTGGCGCGAAGGAAGCGAAAAACGCCTGGCTCCTTTTTGTCGACGCAGATGCGGAATTGCTGCCAGGCGCGGCTTCCCGCGCTTTGCAAATTGCCCAGGAATCCTCCGCCGTTCTGGTGTCCTTTTCGCCTGAACAGATCACTCAAACGTGGTACGAGAAAGCGCTCATTCCGATGGTGTTCAGCAGCCTCGCGAGATTTTTCACATATGAAGACGTAAACAATCCCGCATCGCGTGTCGCGGTAGCCAACGGCCAGTTTCTGATGATCCGGCGTGATGCCTACGAATCGATCGGAGGCCACGCCAGCATTGCGACGCAAGTCCTCGAAGATGTGGCCCTCGCGCTGCGCACAAAAGACGCAGGATTTCGCATTTCGTTCGGTCCGGGGCAGGGCATCGTCCGCGTGCGCATGTACCGGTCATTCGGCGCGATGTGGCTGGGGTGGAAGAAAAACTTGTATCTGCTGGTTGGCGGGACGCCTCGCGCCGTTTTTCGTGAACTGGAATCGACAATTCCGTGGATCCCGCTGGCGCTCATTCTGATCGGACTAAAATTTCCCATCCTTTTGTTCCTGGGCGTTTGTTTTCTCTTGCTTCGCCAACTCACCTACGGATTGCAGCTTTCCCGTAACCATTTCCCCTTCAAATTCATCCTTTATTATGTGCCTGCGGTGGCGTTATATGCGGGTGTGCTCTGGGCCTCGTACCGCGGCCACGCCAAGGGGACGGTCGAATGGAAAGGGCGGGAAGTCCCGGTGACTTTTTCCAGCGCCCCCAGATAACGGGTGCGACAAGCCAATCGCCATGGTCCTGCTCACGCGCAAAATCGAGTTCGCCGCTTCGCACCTCTACAACAATCCGGATTTCTCGCCGGAAGAGAATCGCCGCGTCTTCGGCAAATGCAACAATCCGCATGGCCATGGGCACAACTACACGCTCGAAGTGACCGTCGCCGGAGAGCCCGACCCTGTCACCGGGATGGTCCTGGACCTGAAAGATTTGAAGGAAATTCTCGAGCGCGAAGTGATGCAGCGCATGGACCACCGCTTCTTGAATTACGAAGTTCCCGAGCTTGCCGGGCAGATTCCCACTTGCGAAAACATCGCGCTCGTTATTTGGAATTTGCTCGACCCGCAAATCAAGCAAGGCAAGCTGCATCGCGTGCGGCTGTACGAAACGCCGGACCTTTTTGCCGATTGTTATCGCAACGGCGCGCCTGGAGCGAAAGCATGATGGATAGCGGCGCGCAAAACCGTGCTGTTAAGGTCGCGCTCGGCCGCCGATATCACTTCGCTACCTCGCATCGCCTGCACAATCCTGATCTCAGCGAGGCCGAAAACTGGCGCCTCTACGGAAAGTGCAACAATCCTAACGGACACGGGCACAACTATACGGTGGAAGTCCTTGTGTCTGGAAAAATCGATCCCGCGACGGGCATGATCGCGAATCTCGTGGACCTCGACGGCTTCGTCGAGCGCGAAGTGCTTGAGCCGTTCGATCACAAGTC
>Ga0209415_10019456_pt1 | contig 10629 bp, 10 predicted proteins | sample PeaSoiSIISIP2007_FD_187696 | JGI IMG/M metagenome (GOLD analysis project Ga0209415, IMG submission 187696) | Peat soil microbial communities from Weissenstadt, Germany - SII-SIP-2007 (SPAdes) (version 2) | ecosystem: Environmental > Terrestrial > Soil > Wetlands > Peat | place: Germany... | reverse complement strand
GCGATCACGATCCCCGCCACCACGAACAGCAAGGCCGCGAATCCCAGCAGGGCGCCGCGGATGAGCATGGCCATGGAACCGATCACCCCCACGGCCTTGTTCCAGGGCATGGCCCGGGCGGGCAGGTGCGCCCTCTTGAACAGGGTGTCCAGGCGCTTGGCTCCGGTGGCGGCGTCCATCCCCTCGATCTTGACCAGGAGCAGGTTCCAGATGGGGTCGGTGCCGGGGTCCGTCTGGGCGGCGATGGTGTCCGAAGCGGGGGCCGTCTTCGCCTGGGGCCTTCCCGAAAGCAGGTCGTCAAGGTCGTTGGAGGTCAACAGGCTCTTCTCCTCCGGGGACAGGGAGACCTTCTCGTCCTGCCGGAAGTACCCCATGACGCTGCGGTAGGATTCGATGTCGGCGAGGGCGAACTTGCCCCAGATGGTGTTCAGGGCCTTGTAGCGACCCAGGCCCACCACCTTCAGCCGCTGGTCGAAGGCGGTCATGGAGTTGGAGAAGCCCATCAACACCACCTCGTGCCGGATGTGCGACGATCTCACCTTCCTGGCGTCGGGCGGGAGCAGCGACGTGTCCGTCACGCCTTCGGGCATGAACACCTGGCCCATCTGCTGGTAGAGCTGGGTGTTCGCCCCGGTGGGCATGACGATGCCCGTGGAACCGGGCGCGGGAATGGATCCCGCCTGGAGCTGGAACGCGCCCGGGAAGAACTTCTTCCACTTCGCGAAGTCCACCCCCAGGAGGAAGATGTAGCCGGGGCTCCCGTCCTCCTCGTGCAGGGCCATGACCATGTTCTTCCCGATGGGCAGCGACCCGCGCACCCAGGGCTGGGAGTCCACCAGGGCCTGGATGGAATGGATGTGGTACAGCGGCTCCACTTCCTTGCCCATCATGGAAAGGAACACCGCGTCGTCGACCTGCTTGTCGGAGGCCACCACGACGTCCCCGGTGAAGCTCTCCACCACCTGGCGCTCCATCCCGCGCTCCATGCCGCTGACCACGCCGTTCCCGAAAGTCAGGAGCGAGGCTCCCAGGAAGAGGATGCCCCCCACCACCAGGCTGCGGCCGCGGTGTCTCCAGAGGTTCCGCCACGCCAGACGCCAGACCAGCATCTCAGGCGCCCTCGAAGCGGCCGTCGTGGATCCGCACGACATCGCGGGCGTAGCGCAGGACCTGGGCATCGTGGGTGGAGAAGACGAAGGTGGTCCCCCTCTCCTGGTTCATGGTCTGCATGAGCTGGAGGATGCTCTCGCCGGTCTCGGAGTCCAGGTTGGCGGTGGGCTCGTCGGCCAGGACCAGGGCCGGGTCGGTGACCAGGGCGCGGGCGATGGCCACGCGCTGGCGCTGTCCGCCGGACAGCTCCGCGGGCTTGTGCTTCTCGTGGTCGGAGAGGCCCACCGAGGCGAGGAGCGCCCGCGCCTTGTCGCGCACCTTCCCCGCCGAGAGCGCTCCTTGGAGCAGCAGTGGAAACTCGACGTTCTCCAGGGCCGAGAGCACCGGCACCAGATTGAAGGTCTGGAAGATGAACCCGATGGTGCGCAGCCGCAGGTCGGTCAGCCGGCGGTCGGAGAGCTTCGTTGTTTCCTCGCCGGCCACCTTCACGGTGCCCGAACTCGCGGTGTCCACGCACCCCACGATGTTGAGCAGCGTGGTCTTGCCCGACCCGGACGGTCCCACGATGCTCATCAAGCTGCCCTGGGCGATGTCCAGATCCACGCCGCGCAGGGCGTGGACCACCGTGTTTCCGAGGGGATAGTCCTTCACAAGGCTGCGGATCTCGACGACGTTCATCCTCGGCTCCCTGGGATCTGTTGATTCGCGCTTCGCCGCCCTCGGGCGGATCGGGTCGGCACCCAAACGACAAGATGGAGGCCGGAATCCACAAAGGTAGAGACGCGCGCGTTCCAGGATTATTGCGATTGGACCAACTGCGGCCTCGGCGGGTCGGGATCGGGATGCCTCGTCTCGGAGAATGCCGGGCTGGTCTCCCCCAGCCGGGTCAGGTCCAGCACCACTCCCCCCTGGGGCGAATTCTCCATCATGTTGGCGTACCTGCGCCCCCAGAGGATCTCCGACGCGCGCCAGGAAGCCCGGGCGTGGACGGTCTGTCCGTAGGTTTCGTCGTGGGCCCGCACCAGCACCATGATCTCCACCTCCGCCTCTTCCATGTCGCTCCCGGAGAAACCGTGCATCGGGCTGTCGGGGTCGATCGCGTGGACCAGGGTCCAGTTCATGGGGAAGAACCGCACCGAAGAGCGATCGAACCGAAGGTCGCGGTAGCGCCGCACGCGTCCCGAAGCCTCCTGCTGGACCCACGAGAAGGTGGCCCACACCTCGGCCTCCAGCAAAGGGTGGTCGTGGGCCGGAACCATCCGGAACATCCAGGCCGATCCGTCCTGGAAGGGCGCCACCACGGAATGGCGGGCGAACAGGATGCGGGAGCGCGGCCGGGAGAGCCGCGCGAACAGGAGGCCGGTCCACATGGCGAATCCGCCCAATCCGGAAAGGGCTTCCAGGGACGAGAGGGCCGAAGTCAGGAACCCATCCGGACTGATCCGTCCGTAGCCCACCGTGGTCAGGGTCTGGGCGGAGAAGAAGAAGCAACTCTGGAAGGTGTCCCAGGACCGGACGGGTGGGAGCCCGGCCAGGTGGCTGGGGCCGATCCAGAAGTAGAGGAGGGCGAAGAGCACGTTCGCGAGGAGGTAGGCGCCAAGCGCGATGAGGAGGAAACCCCAGCCGGGCAGGCTCACGAAGACCTGGTAGGGCGAATGGCGCAGCCACCAGGGCAGACCCGTGCGTCGGATCTGGAACCTGCCGTTGGGCAGGATCATGCGGCCTGTGAAGCTGCCGTTCCCGAATCCCGGATCGTCGTTTCTGGCGGTCTTGCGGAACATCCTCGATGGGAAGATACGCGCCCCCTCCGTAAGGACGCAAAATTTTGCGTCCCCACGGAGGAGGCGTCCCTACGAGGGAAAGGGCGCGAAAGCCAGTCCGCGGTCCAACAGCCCTTGGACCACGCGGGGCCAAAGCGACCCGGTGTGGGAATGGTCGTGCAGGACAACGACCTCCGCGCCAGGGAAGTGCAATCCGCACCCTGCTTCCGGTTCGTCCCGATCCATGCGCGCGAACACCGCCCGGAGCTTGGATTCGGCCTCGGGAGACTCGGGAGCCGGAAGGGTCCAGTCCTCGGCATCGTAGGTCCAGAAGAGGCTCGCGTCGTTCTGGGCGAGGTGTCCGAGGAAGCGCTGATCGAGCACGCCTTCCAGCGCCGGAAGCACGAACCCGCGTTCGCGAAGCATCGCCTGGAGGGCCGCATGGTGTTCCGGCGTGCCGATCCGGTCCTCGTACGGAAACCGGAAGACCTTGAGCTTGCGTGGCACTCCGGCTTCCCTGTGGAGTCTTTCCAGGATCGCGTCGGTGCGGTCGATCTGGTCGGCCGCCTGCTCCAGGGTGAGCTTGGAGAAATAGGCATGGTCGAAGGAGTGATTGCCCAGGATCTGTCCCGACCGCAGCGCCTGGACCGCCGCCTCGGGCCGAAGTTCCAGGTAGTCTCCGCGACAGAACCAGAGCGCCGGGATGCCCCGTTCCGCGAGGAACCGGATCCGTTCGGGCATGTGGAGGGAGGGGGAATCGTCGATGGTCAGGTAGGCAGGTTTGGACATGGGCAGGACAAGGTACCCATAGTCGTGGGGACGCTCCGTAGGGACGCAAAATCTTGCGCCCCTACGGAACGCGTCCCTACCGGGTGCGTCCGGCGCGCTGCGGCATCCGGCCCGATCGTTCGTGCGGACCGCTGCCGCCCAGGGTGGGACGTCGGGTGCGCAGGCTCCTGCCTCCCGCCACGGCCTCCTTCTGGGCGCGGCGGCGCAGGGTGTCTCGTTCCACGTGCACGGGTGCGCCGGTGAAGGGGTCCACGCCGGTGGCGTACATGACCGTGCTCCAGGTGCCGGGGGTGGGGGTGAAGATCTGCACCTGCTCGGGGGTGAGCCCGAAGCGGTCGCGGGCGTAGTCGCCCATGGCCTCCATGTCTTCCATGGAGCATCCCGGGTGTGCCGCGATCACATAGTAGGTCAGGAATTGCTTCTTCCCGGCCTTGGCACTGGCCTTCTCGAACTTCTCCTTGAAGTCGAGCACGGTGGAAAGGCCCGGCTTTCCCATCAGTCCCAAGATCCGGTCGTCGAAGTGCTCCGGCGCCACCTTGAGCTGTCCCGAGACGTGGTGGGCCGCGATCTCCTCCACGTAGGCCTGCCCGAATTTCTTGTCGTCCATGACCAGGTCCGTGCGGATCCCGGAGGCCACGAAGACCTTGCGCATGCCGGGCATGTTGCGCAGACGGCGCAGCAGCTTCAGGTGGGGCTCGTGGGTGACCGGCAGGGCGTTGCAGGTTTCCGGACACACGCAACGCTGGTGCTCGCAGGCGCCCTTCTTGAGCTTCTTGGTGCACTCGTAGCCGTACATGTTGGCGGTGGGGCCGCCCACGTCCGAGAGGATCCCCTTGAACTTGGGGTGCTTCTTGAGGCGCTCCACTTCCGCCACGATGTTCTGCTCGGACCGGCTCTGGATGGTGCGGCCCTGGTGCACGGCGATCGCGCAGAAGTTGCACTCGCCGTAGCAGCCGCGGTGGGTCATCACGGAGAAGCGCACAGTCTCCCAGGCCTTGACAGGCCCGTGCACCGCTTCGCGGGGATGCGTCTCCAGTTCCCACTCCACGTCCGAGAACCAGTCGAGCTCGGCGGTGGAGAGGTTGTGCACCGGCGGATTCTGCACCAGCCAGCGGTCGCCGTGGCGCTGGGCCAGGCGCTTGCCCAGCACGGGGTCGGAGTGGTGGTAGAACTGCTTGAACATCTCCACGTATTTCATCCGCTCGGCGACGATCTCGTCGTAGGAGAGGATCTCGATGGCGTCGTCCGGCTTCTCCTTGGCGATGTGGCAGGTCCCCTCGATGTCCAGGATCGATTCGCCCACCGCGAGCTTGCGCGCGATCTCCAGGACGGTCCACTCGCCCATGCCGTAGGCCAAGAGGTCGGCCTTGGCGTCGAACAGGAGGGACCGACGGATCTTGTCGTCCCACCAGTCGTAGTGGGCCACGCGCCGAAGCGACGCCTCGATGCCTCCGATCACGATGGGCCGGGTGCCCTTGAAGGCGCGTCGGATCAGCCCCGTGTAGGCGATGCTCGCGCGGTCGGGGCGGCGGGTGTTCTCTCCGCCGGCCGTGAAGTCGTCCATGTGCCGTCGCTTGCCGGAGCTGGTGTAGTTGGCCACCATGCTGTCCACGCATCCCGCGGACACTCCCCAGAAGAGCGTGGGCTCGCCCATGGCGGCCACGTCTTCGATGGAGTCCATGCGCGGTTGGGACACGACGCCCACCCGGAATCCGGCCTTGACCAAAACCTTCCCCACCACCGCGGCCCCGTGGTAGGGGCTGTCGATGTAGGTGTCGCCGGTCACCAGGATCACGTCCAGTTCCGACCAACCGATCTCGTCCATCTCCGCCCGCGTGGCCGGTAGGAACACTTGACCCCCCAATGAGACTGATTTTCAAAGGTAGGTTCCCCCGAGGCCGAAAACGCATATTGCTCCCTCTATGGATCTCCAGGAACAAGCAGCCGTCTACGCCGTGGCCGCCCGCAAGGCGTCCCGGGAACTCGCCCGTCTGGACGGCGCACGCCGGAGCGGCGCCATTCTCGCCATCAGCGACGCCCTGGAGTCCCGGGTGCCGGAGATCGTCGCCGAGAACGCCCTCGACCTGGCCCAGGGGCGGACGGACGGCCTGTCCAGCGCCCTTTTGGACCGCCTGAAACTGGACCCCAAGCGCATCGCGGGCATGGCCAAGGGGCTGCGCGAGATCGCTGGACAACCGGATCCCGTGGGATTGGAACTGTCCAGGCAGTTGCGCCCCAACGGCTTGGACATCCGCAAGGTCTCGGTGCCTCTGGGGGTGGTCTTTTTCATCTACGAGTCGCGTCCGAACGTCACCACCGACGCCGCCGGGCTGTGCCTGCGCTCGGGGAACGCGATCCTCCTGCGCGGAGGGAAGGAAGCCATCCGTTCCAACCGGATCCTGGGGCGGATCATCTCCGAGGCCCTGGCGTCTCGTGGACTTCCCGCCAACGCGGTGCAACTGGTCCAGGAGACCGACCGCGCCCTGGTGGGAGAATTGTTGCAGAGGTCGTCGGAGATCGATCTGGTGATTCCGCGCGGCGGCGAAGGCTTGATCCGCGCCGTCTCCGAGCAGTCGAAGATCCCCGTGCTCAAGCACTACAAGGGCGTGTGCCATGTGTACGTCCATCCCAGCGCCGATCCCGACCAGGCGGTGGAGATCGTGCACAACTCCAAGGTCCAACGGCCCGGGGTGTGCAACGCCGCGGAAACCCTTCTCTTGGACAAGGCGCTGGATGTCGCCGTGGCGCGGCGCATCCTGGACCGGCTCGCGGCCTCCGGCGTGGAGTTGCGCGGCGACGCCGCCACCATCGCCAAGCACCCGGGTCTTTCCTGGAAGCCGGCGGTGGATTCGGATTGGGACGAGGAATACATGGACCTGATCCTGGCCGTGGCGGAAGTGGACGGCGTCGAAGACGCGGTGGAACACATCGCCTTGCACGGATCCGGACACACCGAAGCCATCGTCGCCTCCGACCCGATCGCGGCGGACACCTTCGTGTTGGGATGCGATTCCAGCTCGGTGATGGTCAACGCCTCCACCCGGTTCGCCGACGGCGGAGAATACGGACTGGGTGCCGAGATCGGCATCTCCACCGACAAGCTCCACGCCCGCGGTCCCATGGGCGCGGCGGACCTCTGCAGCTACAAGTGGGTGGTGTGCGGGAACGGCCAGGTGCGCTCGTGAAGATCCTGCACCTTGCCCCCGAGAAGGCGGAACGGGCCGCCGATGCGGTCAAGTTCGACGACAAGGGACTGGTTCTGGCGCTGGCCTGCGACCACGCCTCGAACGACGTGTTGATGGCCGCCTGGATGAACCGCCGCACCTTGGTGCAGACGTTGGAGACCGGGCGCATGACCTACTGGTCGCGCTCGCGCCAGGAGATCTGGATCAAGGGTCTCACCTCCGGACACGTCCAGGACGTCTTGGGGGTGGAGCTGGATTGCGACGGCGACGCCCTGCGCTTCCGGGTGGTGCAGCACGAACATGCCGCCTGCCACACCGGGCGTCCGAGCTGCTTCTTCCGGACCCTTTCGGAGGGAAGATGGGTGGACGTCTCGGCCCAGCCCGCCGCTCCCTGACCGGATTCCTTCTCGCCTCGCTGGAATCCCTGCCCCGGAAGTTTCGAACGGCGCCCGTGGCGGTCTGCCTTTCCGGGGGTGCGGACTCCTGCGCCCTGGCCGTCGCGGTCGCAGACCTCGCGCGCGAACGACCCGATCTGCTTCCCGGCCTGTCCGCACTGCACGTCCGGCACGGCCTGCGGGGATCCGAATCGGAAGGCGACGCGGCATCGGTGCGGGAGCTGTGCGGAGGCCTGGGTCTTTCCCTGCGCGAACTGGACGCGCCGGTGGTACCCGGACCCGGACTGGAGTCCCGCGCCCGCGAGGCGCGCTACCGGGCGCTGCGCGACGCGGCTCCACAAGCCCTTCTGGCCACCGCCCACCACCGCGACGACCAGGCGGAAACCGTGGTGCTGCGCCTTCTGCGCGGGGCGGGTCCGCGCGGACTGGTGGGCATCCGCCCGATCCGGGAAGACGGAATCTGGCGCCCGCTCCTGGCGTGCGGACGGGATCTCCTGTCCCGGGCCTGCCACGAGGCCGATTGGGTCCCGCGCGAGGATTCCTCCAACGCCGACCGGTCCTTCCAGCGAAACGAGATCCGGTGGGGATTGCTCCCCGGCTGGGAGCGCGACCAACCCGGAACGGCGGCGGCCCTGGCCGATCTGGCCCGCGCGGCCTGGGAGTTGGAACCGTACCTGGATCGCGCCCTGGACAGGCTCGAACGTCAGTTCTCCCTCGTGGGCGACGATCTCGGCTTCTCCCTGGATCTGTCGGCCTGGCCCCTCGACCGGCCTTCTCCCGAAGCGGATCCCGAACTCGCATCGGCACTGGAGCGCGCCTGGACCCGTCGTGGCCGCAGGCCTTGGACCACGCTCCATCGCTCTCGTCTGGTGGCGGATCTGTGGCAGGGGAAGACGGGCCGAAGGCGGGGAGGACAGGGGGAAATCGCCCTGTTCGGAGGCAGGAAGCTGCGCGTGGAACACACCAAAACGGAAGGATCGTCCCAAAATGGACACTGAGATCAAGAAGGCATTCGCGAAAGTTCCCGAGGCCACGCTGGTGTTCTGGATCCTCAAGGTCGCGGCCACCACCTTGGGCGAGACCGGAGGCGACGCCGTCTCCATGTCGATGAACCTGGGCTACCTGGTGGGCACCGCGATCTTCGCCGTGCTCTTCCTGGTGTTCGTGGCCCTGCAGATCCGCGCCAAGCGGTTTCGGCCCTACCTGTACTGGCTCACCATCATCGCCACCACCACGGTGGGCACCACCCTCGCGGACTTCGCCGACCGGTCGCTCGGCATCGGGTACGCGGGCGGGTCCACCATCCTGTTGATCCTCCTCCTGGCCTCCCTGATCGTCTGGTACCGGACGATGGGTTCCATCTCCATCCACTCGGTGAACTCCGACAAATCGGAGATGTTCTACTGGGTGACCATCATGTTCTCCCAGACCCTGGGCACGGCCCTGGGCGATTGGACGGCCGATTCGGCCGGGTTCGGATACGGAAAGGCCGCGGTCCTCTTCTGTTCCCTGCTCCTGGTGGTGCTGGCCCTGAACTACGCGACGAAGATCTCGAAGTTTATCCTCTTCTGGGCCGCGTTCATCCTGACACGCCCCTTGGGCGCCGTGGTGGGCGACTTCCTGGACAAGCCGTTGGACCACGGCGGCCTGAACCTGAGCCGGTACACGGCGACCGCTGTGCTGGTGGGGTTCATCGCGCTGGGGATTTTGATTTTCCCCCAGAAGGCGGCGGCGAGCGGGTCGGGGCACTGAGGCTCGCGCCCGGCATCGATCCGCCGGAGCAACACCACCCCGTTCGGGCACGCCCTCAATCGTCGCGAAAGACCACCCCGTCCGGCTGCGCCGTCCACCCCTCCACAGGAGGGGAATCGCTGCATTCGTGCGTTCAATTCCCCTCCCCTGGAGGGGTACGCCGCAGGCGGGGGGTGGTCTCGCTTGCCTTGCTCGCCGCAGGCGGTGGCAGGTAGGCGTTCTAGAACCGGTAGGCGGTGTTCAGGGTCAGGCTGTTGTCGAATCCTGTCCCATCGCCGGCGTTGAATCTCGTGAAGGCCCAGTTCAACCTGAGGCCCACATCGAAGTCATGCGTCAAGCCGTAGGCGACTCCATAGTGGGACTGCCAATACATTCCGTGGATCCCTGTGGGTGAGTTCAAATCGCCGAAGAGCACGGCCATTGGAAAACAGGGATTTATGCCCACATCACCATAGAGCCGCCCATTCCCAGTCGCAATGGAAAGGTTCAGGCGTACGGGCGTTTCGGTGTAGAACCCATCGAGGGTGTCTTGGCCAATCGGCTCCCGATACGAAGCACCTTCAAGTCCGACGACGTCTCCTCCAACCATGACCGCAAAATCCGGGGCCTCTTTGATTGGAATAAGAATCGAATAGCCAACATCAACAAAAGAATACCCGGGAAACACGTTGTGAAGCCAGCCAAACGGAACGGATGTTCCGATCGTGGCGATATTTGTCCGTTGATTCCACAGACTTCCATTCGGTTCACCGCCCTGAGAGGCGATCGGATCGCTGTCGGCGAAGCATGGCATTGCTGCGGCCAAGCTGAAAAGCGCGAGCCATGCGCAAGCGGTGGATGTTCTTGGAATTTGCTTCATCGCGCTCGGCTAAAGGTACGGGTTTTGGGGGTTGCGCCGGGGTGTTTTTGAGCTGCGCCCGGTCGCCTTCTTCTTTTGGCCTGCGGCCTGCGGTTTACAGGGGCCCGCCGCGGCCCCTGTACCCGGTTCTCCCCTGGCGCCGGTACAGGGCTGCGCAAGCCCTGTAAACCAAGCCGCACCGCAGGTGCAAAAAGGAAAACGCCGCGCCGCCAGGCGCAAAAAAAGCCCGCGCAGCGGCCCCGAACGACGACTACTGTCGCGTATAGAACGCCGTATCGCTGTACCCGAACCCCGTATCGATCAACCGCAGTGTGGAACCGGCGATCGAATAGATCCAGGTGGTCTTCAGGCCGGTGGCGTCGGTGGTGGTCAACTGGCTTCCCGAGGCGACCCAGTTGCCGTTGGAACGGGTCGTATCCGGGACGCTGCCGGACAGGTCGTATTCCACCCAGTCGAAGGCTCCCGTGCCGTGGAAGGTGAAAATGTCCGTGATGGTGGCGGTCCCGTACACAGTATCCACCAGAGCCCAGGAACCGTTCAGAGTCGAACAGGCACTGGTGCACGTGGAGCTGACGGAAGACCCCCCATCGCACCCGAACAACCCAAGCAGGAACAAGGCCCCCAGCAACACGACGGACCCACGCATAGCCAGCACCCCCCTCCCGACCGATCCAACCCCGGAGAGAATATGCAGTCCTAGTGTGTTGTCCTGCAAGTTCGTAGGCTAATTCCGCTCGTCCTGAGGAGGCCATGGAGTGGCCGTCTCGAAGGGCGTGCGG
>Ga0209415_10019455_pt1 | contig 10629 bp, 10 predicted proteins | sample PeaSoiSIISIP2007_FD_187696 | JGI IMG/M metagenome (GOLD analysis project Ga0209415, IMG submission 187696) | Peat soil microbial communities from Weissenstadt, Germany - SII-SIP-2007 (SPAdes) (version 2) | ecosystem: Environmental > Terrestrial > Soil > Wetlands > Peat | place: Germany... | reverse complement strand
CGCCGCCATGGCATCGCGGTCGGCCTCCCACAGCCGGACGCCGCCCTCGATATCGGTGAACAGCAACGTCACCAAACCATCCGTAAGCCTCACTTACCCATTGTGACACCCCACCCCGCCTAGCACAGCCTGCCACCGGTCCGGATACCGAAAGGCCCTTAATTGCGCAGAAGATCGAACGGCAAACTGTACCCGCCGATCACGCCTAATGAATAAGTGCAGCTCCTGTGGGAACCACCGTTCGTTCGGGATAATTTGTTTCTGAATTTCTATCCGACGAGGGTCGTCGTCGGCGCGGGCTATGACTGCGCCGCCGATCCATGCGCTTCGGGCCCGCCACTGCGGGATGACCGAGATCTCGGGCGGCATCGATACCTGCCGATGGTAACAACGACCGCAGTGACGAGAGTGACGCGATGCCACCGCTCAGGCATGTGTGACGAGCAGCCAGGCGGGGCTGGTCAGCGGAGCGCGAGCCGGGCGGCGAGGGCCGAGAGCTGGGCGCGCTGCTCGGCCAGGTCGGACGAGGCGGGCGCGACCACCAGACGGTCCACCCCGAGGGCGGCGTGCTGGGCCACGTCGGCGGCGGTCATGTCGATCGAGCCCCAGCGGGTGACCTCCAGCGCGCCCGGGTCACGGCCGGCGTCCCGGGCGGTGGCCCGCATGAGCTCGATCTGGCTGGCCCGCTCGGCGGCGGTGAGCCGGCCGCCGGGGAAGTAGCCGTCGCCGCGCAGCCCGGCCCGCCGGGCCGCGGCGCGGCTGGACCCGCCGACGTGCACCGGGAGCGCCCGGCTGGGCTTGGGGAAGCTGCACGCGGCGGTGAAGGAGTAGAACTCGCCGTCGAAGCTGACGCCGTTCTCGTCGCCCGCCCACAGCAGCCGCAGCGCGTCGATCGCCTCGTCGGCGCGGCGGCCGCGGGTGGTGAAGTCGACGCCGACGGCCGCCGCCTCGCCGGGCAGGCTGCCCACCCCGACGCTGAAGAGCCGCATCCGGCCCTTGGACAGCAGGTCGATGGTGGCCAGCCGCTTGGCCAGCACCACCGGCTGGTGGTAGGGCAGCAGCAGGACCCCGGTGCCGAGCAGGATCCGCTCGGTCGCGGCGGCCACGAAGGCCAGGCACTCGAGCGGGTCGGCGATCGGCAGGCCGGGCGGGAAGTCGGTCCCGCCGAAGCTCGCGCCCGGGTACAGCGCGACGTGCTCGGGCACGTAGAAGGACTCGAAACCGCAGTCCTCGGCGTGCCGGGCCACCGCGATCATCGCGTCCGGGTCGACGCCGTGACTCCCGGTGTTGTACATGACGCCGAACTTCACTGTGCCCTCCGGTCCAGGGTGGTGGCGGCGTAGCCGTCCGCGCCGGCGCGGACGGCGGCGTACACGGCCCGGGCGATCCGGGCCCCCCAGGCCGAACGCGGCCCGGTGAACTCCTCTTCCCGCCCGGGACCGGTCGGGGCGGCGACGCAGATGGCGTCGCTGGCGGTCCCGGTGCCGGCGAAGCCGGCGTCCAGGACGGCCTGGGCCTTGGCCTCGGTGGCGGTGACGACCGCGTTGACGAACGCCGCGCCGGTCAGCGGCACCGGCAGGGCGACGATCACGTTGATGGTGCCGGGCGCCAGTTCGGGATCGCGGTCGCCGGGCGGGGCCGCGGCCCAGGTCGGGACGCGCAGCCCGACCGTGGCGGCGGCCTGCACCTCCTCGTCCTGGTGCTGGACCAGGTCGGTGACCTGGGCGGCGGTCAGCAGGCCGACCCCGGGCCCGGTCAGGCCCAGGCCATGGGCCAGCTCACGCAGGTGCTCGGCCGGGTCGGTGCGGGCGTAGGCCGCCACGACCTGGGCGTTGAGCACCCACTCGCGCGGGCCGAGGCCACCGCCCAGCACGCCGCTGGAGATCATCCGGTAGCCCGGGCCCGGGTGCCAGAGCGCCATGGGCAGCCGCGCGCCGTCCTCGGCGCGCCAGTTCAGGTTCAGTCGCATGCTCGATTCTCCCCGCCGGCGCGGGCCGGTCTCACGCGCTGGCCGGAGAGTAGGTGACCAGGGTCTGGTCCGGCTGGTCGGCGATCTGCAGGACGACGTGGGAGTACTCGACCGGGCCGAGCCGGGGGTGGCGCAGCTTCTTCGAGCCGCTGCCGATGGCGCTGACGTCGTGGCGGGGCCACCAGTCCCGGACGTGCTCGCTGTCGCGCCGGAGTTCGGCGATCAGCGCGCGCACATCGGGGTCGTCCGGGAAGCGGGCGGCGATTTACCGGGTGTGCCGCTGTAACGTGAGGGCATGCACGTCGTCGGGTTGATGCTGCACCCGGAGCGGGACTGCGGCGGGGCGGTGGCCTCGGTGCTGGACTGGGCCGACCAGCGCGGGATCGAGGTCCTCGGCATCGACAGCGAGCTGTCCAGGCTGGCCTGCAGCGCCAACCCGGTGTCCGCCGACGAACTGCGGCAGCGGGCGGACCTGCTGGTCAGCATGGGCGGCGACGGCACCATGCTGCGGGCCATGCGGCTGGCCGACCGGCAGGCGTTCCCGGTGCTCGGGGTCAACCTGGGCAAGCTGGGGTTCCTGGCCGAGGTGGACGTGCCCGACCTGCCCGGCGCGCTGTCCGCGATCGACGAGCACTCCTTCACCACCGAACCCCGGCTGGCCGTCGACGCGGTCATCGGGGACCGGGTCATCACGGCGTTCAACGACATCGCGTTCGTCCGGTTCCCCGGCCACAAGACGGCCGCCATCGCGGTGCGGGCCGCGGGCCACCCGTTCGTCAGCTACGCGGCCGACGCGATCGTGGTCTCGACCCCGACCGGCTCAACCGCCTACAGCTTCTCGGCCGGCGGGCCGATCGTCAGCCCCGGGGTGGAGGCCCTGGTCGTCACGCCGGTCGCGCCGCACTCGGCCTACAACCGCGGGCTGGTGCTCTCGTGCGACGATCAGCTGGGCCTGGACATCCTGCCGGGCAGCGGCGCCCTGGCCGTCGAGGCCGACGGCATCGCGTCCGCCGACGTCGGGCCGGGCGACCGGATCGAGATCATCTCGCGGCCGGACGCGGCCCGCGTCGTCCGGCTCGGCCGCACCACGTTCTACCAGCGGGCCCGGCGCAAGCTGCGGCTGACCGACTCGGCCGAGATCCCCGCCACGTTCGGGGACGGGGAAGAGATTGCCGCGCATGCCACCGCGCTCCGGGACTTACCTGCACGGCCACCACGACAGCGTGCTGCGCTCGCACCGGTGGCGGACCGCGGAGAACTCGGCAGGCTACCTGCTGGCCCGGCTCACCCCCGGCGCGGACGTGCTCGACGTCGGCTGCGGCCCGGGCACGATCACCGCGGACCTGGCCGCGCGGGTGCCGGACGGCCAGGTCACCGGGATCGACGCCGCCGCGGACGTGCTGGCCGAAGCCCGGCAGGAAGCCGGCCGGCGCGGGCTGGCCAACGTCCGGTTCGAGACCGGGGACGTGTACCGGCTGGCCTTCGGCGACGGCACGTTCGACGTGGTCCACGCACACCAGGTGCTGCAGCACCTGTCCGACCCGGTGGCCGCGCTGGCCGAGATGCGCCGGGTGTGCCGACCCGGCGGCCTGGTCGCCGCGCGCGACGGCGACTACGGCGGCATGTTCTGGTACCCCGAAGACCCGGAGCTGGCCGAGTGGCGGGAGCTGTACCGGAACGTGGCCCGGGCGCTGGGCGGCGAGCCCGACGCCGGGCGGCGGATGCTGGCCTGGGCCCGCGCGGCCGGGTTTCCGGAGATTGCGGCGTCGGCCAGTTCGTGGTGCTACACCGGCTCGGCCGACCGGGCCTGGTGGGGCGAGTCCTGGGCCCGGCGGCTGACCGAGTCGCCGTTCGGGGACCGGGCCGTGGAGCACGGCCTGGCCACGCGGGCCGACCTGGAGCGGCTGGCCCGGGCCTGGCTGCGCTGGGCGGACAGCGAGGACGGCTGGTTCTTCATCCCGCACGGCGAGATCATCGGCAGCGCCTAGCGGGCCTGAGTGGCGGCCAGGACTCCGGTCACGATCACCCGCCACCAGCGTCGCCCCCTCCACCACCGCGAACTTCCAGTCGCGCCCCAGCGCCCGCGAGCAGCGCCACCGCCTGGCGCGCGCCGCCGTCGGCCGTCTTTCGGTAAAGGGTCATGCCTTCAATCTCGGCGCCACCGGGAGTAGCGGGGTTGCCGCTCGGTTACCGGTTGGTAGCAGCCGCTCTGGGGAGCGGGGATCACCGGCCGTTCGATCAAATTGAATTTTTATGCCGAACGGGCCGTGGCGCGAGCGGCCGGCCCCTGGGTTTTGCGGTTCAGATGTCGCGGCGGGTCATCAGCAGTGCGGCGGCCAGCAGGGTCAGGGCGGGCCAGGCCAGCAGGACCAGCAGGGACAGGCCCGGGGCGAACAGGTTCGTGGCCGGGTGCAGCGCCGTGACCTGCCGCGCGGCCTCGACCAGGGTGAACCGGCTGACCCGGGCGCCCCAGGGCGGGGGGAGCAGGGCGAGGATCACGGGCAGGACGATCAGGCCGACCAGGGCGGCGATTCCGCCCGCGGTGTGCCGGACGATCGCGCCCAGGCCCAGGCCCATGGTGGCCACCACGAACAGGATCAGGCCGCTGGCCAGCACCGCGCCCGGGACGCCGGGGCGGGACAGCGATACGCCGAGGTGCTTGCCCGACAGCACGGCCTGGACCAGGCCGAAGGAGACGAACGCGACCACCTCGCCGGCGGCCAGGGTGACCGCGCCGAGGACGGCCGCCTTGGCCGCGAGCACCGCACGGCGGCGCGGCACGGCGGTGAACGTGGTGCGGACCAGGCCGGTGCTGAACTCGGCGCTGAACGTCAGCACGCCGAGCACGCCGACGGCCAGCACGGCGTATTCCTGGCTGAGCACGCCGGGCAGCAGCGGGTCGAGGGCCGGGCCGTGGCCGGGCGCGTTGGCCAGCGTGACCGCGACCAGGGCGGACAGGCCGATGGGGGTGACCACCGCGACCAGCAGCGTCCAGTAGGTGGAGCGGACCGAGCGGAGCTTGATCCACTCCGAGATCAGCACGTCGCGGGCCCGGACGGCCAGCGGCACCGGGGGAACGGCGGCCGCGGGGCTCTTCGGGGCGGGCCGGGCGTCGGTGACGGTCATCGGGCGGGCGCTCCCTCCGGGCTGGGGCTGGCCGGTTCCGGGCTGGGGCTGGCCGGTTCCGGGCTGGGGCTGGCCGGTTCCGGGCTGGGGCCTTCGGGGGTATTAGGGCTCGCGGCGCGGAAGTCGACGCTTTCGCCGGTGAGGTCCAGGTAGGCGTCCTCGAGCGAGGCGGTCCGCGGGATCAGGGCGTGCACGGCGATACCGCGGGAGGCGGCCAGGTCGCCGATAGCCGGCGCGTCCAGGCCGGTCACGGCCAGCGCCCCGTCGTCCTCCCGGTTGACGGTCGCGCCGCGGGCGGTCATCAGGCCGGCCAGTTCTGCGGCGCGCGGGGAGCGGACCAGGACGTCCTGGCGGGTGCTGGAGGAGATCAGCTCGGCGGTGGTGGTGTCCGCGAGCAGGCGGCCGCGGCCGATGACGATCAGCCGGTCGGCGGTCTGGGCCATCTCGCTCATCAGGTGGCTGGAGACCAGGACGGTGCGGCCGTCGGCGGCCAGCGCCCGCAGGAACTGGCGGATCCAGGCGATGCCCTCGGTGTCCAGGCCGTTGACCGGCTCGTCGAACATCAGGATCGGGGGGTCGCCGAGCAGGGCGGCGGCGATGCCGAGCCGCTGCTTCATGCCGAGCGAGAAGCCCTTGACCCTCCGGCTGGCCACCGCCTCCAGGCCGGTCAGCTTGAGCATCTCGGTGACCCGGCGGCGGCCGATGCCGTTGCTTCGCGCGATCGAGGCCAGGTGGGCCTCGGCGGTCCGCCCGGGGTGCAGGGCGGTGGCGTCCAGCAGCGCGCCGACCTGGTGCAGCGGGCGGATCAGGTCCTGGTAGTTCTGGTCGTTGACCCGGGCGGTGCCGCTGGTGGGGGCGTCCAGGCCGAGGATGAGCCGCATCGTGGTGGTCTTGCCCGCGCCGTTCGGGCCGAGGAAGCCGGTCACATGGCCGGGGCGCACGGTGAAGCTCAGCCCGTCCACCGCGGTCACCCCGCCGAAGCGCTTGACCAGCTGGTCGATCTCGATCACTGGCTGTCTTCCTTCAGGATCACTGTGGTCTGATCCCCTTGAAGAAGGCGGTGGACGCGCGCTGCCAGAGGAAGATCACCGCGACCAGCCCGGCCAGCCAGATGACCGGCCACCAGGCCTTGACCGTGACGGCGACCGGGGCGGTGGCGCTGACGATCGTATCCACCGTGGCCAGGCCGAACAGCACCGTCCCGGTGATCCGGGCCCAGGGCTTGCCGTCCCGGCACGCCCGGGCGAGGACGATCCAGGCGGCGACGGCGATCAGGCCGCTGACGGCGAACCCGATGACCAGGGCGTGGCCGCTCGCGTTGACCTGGCTCGCGGTGAGGTGGGGGGACCGCTTCTCGATCGCGCTCTTGGTGGCGCCGACGGTCAGGATCTCGATGACGACGCCGACGACGGTGACGACCGCGCCGGCGTACATGGCCTTGACGGCGTTCTTCACCTGGGGCGGGACGGGCGGTCGCTGAGCCTCTGGCATCTGGGTGCCGGACGGGTAGGCCGGGTACATGAGGTTCCTTTCAGCTGGGATTGGTCCAGGCCCGCAGCAGGCGGGCCTCGATGGAGCTGACCGGGATCAGGCGGCTGGTCAGCACGACGTGCGTCCGCAGGTCGCGGATGCGGGTGGTCACGGCCGCGGTGCCGTCGACGTTGGCGCCCGCGTGGGTGGCGACGTCACCGCGCGGGGTGATGAGCCAGCCCAGGCCGGCCCGGGCGCCGCCCTGGCCGGGGCCGGCCTGGGGGGTGAGCGCCTCGTGCGCGAGGGCCCCGGGCAGCAGCGATGACCACCCGAGGCCCAGGCGCACGAGATCGGCCCCCGTGGACCACAGCCCGCCCACCGCCTGGAGCGTGGGGATCCGGGCCGGCACCGGCTCGAACCTGCCGTCGAGGGTCAGGTGGTAGCCGGTGACCGCCCGCGGTCCGGTTTCCGGGTTGATGTCCGGCGCGCGGGCGGGGAACGAGGAGTCGGTGAGCTTCAGCGGGTCGAGCACGAGCCGGGCGGCCGCTTCGGCGTAGGGCAGCCCGGTGACATCGGCGACCAGCTGGCCGAGGACCGCGAGGCCGCCGTTGCTGGGATGCACGGCGCCGCGCGGGCCGGAGCAGGCGATGACCGGGCCCAGGAACTCGGCCAGGTCCGGGACGGCGTCGGCGTACATCTCGGTGGGGCCGTCCACCCCGGCGGTGTGGCTGAGCAGTTCCCGGACCGTGATGGTGCCGTCGGCCAGGCGTACCGTGCGCAGGTGATCGTTGGCCGGGCGGTCCAGGCCGACCGTGCCGTCGGCCACGAGCTCCAGGACGGCGGTGGCGGTGACGAGCGCGGTGGCGCCGGGGACCGGGAACCGGTGGCCGGGGTCCAGGGCCTCGCCCCGGTCCAGGTCGGCCCAGCCCCTGGTGAGCACCCACGTATGCCGGCTGTCCCCTCCGGCCAGGGCCAGGGCGGTCAGGCCCAGCTCGGCGAAGGCCTGCTCGGCGATGTCTGCGGCCTGGGCGGGTACCTCGCCCCGGGTGCGGACCGGGGCGGGCCCGGCGACCCGGGGATCGCCGACGCGGCTGCCGACGGGCAGCCCGCGCAGGCCCTCCAGGCGGTGCGGCGGCTCGGCCTCGGCCACCGCGATGTACCGCATGCCGTTCAGCTCGACATAGGCCTGCAGCGGGGTCTGGCCGAGGACCACCAGTTCGCCGTCGCGCAGGTCCGCGGCGACCGTGCTGATGGTCTCGACCAGGGCGGCCGGCGGGAGCACGCTCAGGAACCGGTCACCGAAATGCTCGCGCAGCTCGTCCTCGGCCGGGGCCGTCCAGCCCGGTTCCCCGGCTCCGGCGAAGCGGGAGATGACCCAGCGCAGCTGGTCCAGGGCGTGGCTGTCCAGCCCGGCGTCGACCCGCTGCTTGAGGGCGGCCCAGCTGGGCAGGCCGTGCTCCCAGGCGATGGCCGCCTGGGCCTCGTGCAGGCTGGGGAACTCGCCCGCGGCCATGCGGCGCTTGGCCTCGAGCTTGAGATGGCGAAGGTTCGGCCGACCGGGCAGCGAGCGCGATCCACCGGGCATGGCAGTCCTTCCCTCACGCCCGGGGTCCGCTCGCTTCGGGCGGGAAAGACTCGCCGTCGAACGCGGTCATGCACCCGGTGAGCTTGCAGCTCTGCCCGCGGACCCAGCGGCGGCCGGTACCACCGATGTCGATGATACTCCCCCCGCGACCGTGCGGGCGGGCGTCGCTACGCTACCTTACGCAACTTACTTATTACTATCCGTGTCGTAGATGGTCGCGAGCCAGATCCGCCACGCCAACGACCTGGCCCAGCTGGCCGCCGGATAGCGCCCACGCTGCCGGTTGCGGTCCTCACCGGGCACGCGTACCTGAGGACGGCCGCGCTGCTCCGCCACGCGGATGAGTTCCTGATCAAGCCGGTCCGGGTCGCACAGCTCCTGGCCACCGCGACCGCCCTGACCGGGCGGGCTACCGGCCAGTAGGCCGCCGCGATACCCTGCGAGGGATGCCGGGGGCTCCGGGGTCTGACCAGACGCTGATGGTGGGTGCGCGGATGACGATCGTCGAGGGATCGGGAGCCGTCGTCACCGGCGGCGGCGCGGGGATCGGCCGCGCCCTGGCCCGCAGGCTGGCCGCGGGCGGCGCGCGGGTGGTCGTCAACGACCTGGACGCCGGGGCGGCCGCCGCGGTGGCCGCGGAGGTCGGCGGGTACGCCGTACCCGGGGACGTCGCCACCGAGCCGGGCGTCCGCGAGCTCATCGCCGCGGCCCGCGGCCACCTGGGCGAGATCGACATCTTCTGCTCCAACGCCGGGATAGCCGAGGGCACCGGCCCGGACACGCCGGAGGAATCCTGGCAGCGGTCGTGGGAGCTCAACGTCATGGCCCACGTCCGGGCGTCGCGGGAACTCCTGCCGGGCTGGCTGAGCCGCGGGCGCGGATGCTTCGTTGTGACCGCGTCGGCGGCCGGGCTGCTCACCATGCTCGGCGCCGCGCCGTATTCGGTGACCAAGCACGGCGCCGAGGCCTACGCGGAATGGCTGGCGGCGACCTACGGCCATCGCGGCCTGGCCGTGCACTGCATCTGCCCGCAGGGGGTCCGGACCAGCATGCTGGCCGCCTCCGGCCGGGCCGGGAACGTCGTGCTCCGGGAGGCCGCGATCGAACCCGAGCAGGTCGGCGAGGCGCTGTGCGAGGGCCTGGCCGACGGGCGGTTCCTGATCCTGCCGCACCCGGAGGTGCTCGGTTACTACGGCATGAGGGCCGGGGACACCGACAGATGGCTGCAGGGGATGAACCGCATGCAGCAGCGGATCGAGGAGGCAGGGCTATGAAGGCTTGGCGGGTGCACGAGCTCGGCGAGCCGCGCGACGTGCTGGCGCTGGACCAGGTCCCGGAGCCCGAGCCGGGGCCGGGGCAGGTGCTGGTCCGGGTGCGCGCCGCGGCGGCGAATTTCCCCGACGTGCTCATGTGCCGCGGCGAATACCAGGTCCGCCCGCCGCTGCCGTTCACCCCCGGCATCGAGCTGTGCGGCGAGATCGTGGCGGTGGGCCCGGAGGTGCGCGAGCTGTATGCGGGGGGGCTGGCCGTCGGGGACCGGGTGCTCGGCGGGTCGTCGCTGCCGTCGGGTGCCTACGCGGAGCTGGCGGTCATGCGGGCGGACAGCGTCTTCCCGGCGCCCGAGGGCCTGGACGACGCGGAGGCCGCGGCGTTCTTCATCACCTACCAGACCGGCTGGTTCGGGCTGCACCGGCGGGCCCGGCTGGCCGCCGGGGAGACGCTGCTGGTGCACGCCGCGGCCGGCGGGGTGGGCAGCGGCGCCGTCCAGCTCGGTAAGGCGGCCGGGGCCCGGGTCATCGGCGTGGTCGGCGGCGAGGCCAAAGCCGAGGTGGCCCGCGCGCTGGGCGCGGACGTGGTGGTGGACCGGCTCAGCCAGGATTTCGTCGAGGTGGTCAAGGAGGTCACCGGCGGCCGCGGCGCCGACGTGGTCTACGACCCGGTGGGCGGGGAGACGTACGCGCGGTCGACCAAGTGCATCGCGTTCGAGGGCCGGATACTGATCGTCGGCTTCGCCGGCGGGGTGATCCAGTCCGCGCCGCTGAATCACGCGCTGATCAAGAACTACTCGATCGTGGGACTGCACTGGGGCCTGTACCAGACCAAGGACCCGCAGTCCATCCGCGACTGCCACGTTCAGCTGGGCAAGCTGGTGGCCGACGGCCTGATCCGGCCGCTGATCGGCGAGCGGCTGGGCCTGGACCAGGTCGCCGCCGGGCTGCAGCGGCTGGCCGACGGCAGCACGGTCGGCCGCCTCGTGTTCGTGCCCTGACCGGCGTGGCGGGGCCTCCGGATGTGGTTTTGATGCCCCGCGCCCGGCCGCGCCGCGCTGCCCGGGCGGGTTTTCATGATCGCGAAGACCTTTGAGTCCGGGCGGGCAGACTGAAAACCCTTCGTAGTAATCAGTGCGCCATGAGGCGCACTGTTGTATTGCCCGCGCAGCGGGCAGGGACGAGAGGAGATTGTCTCTGGATCTGATGGC
>Ga0209415_10019453_pt1 | contig 10630 bp, 7 predicted proteins | sample PeaSoiSIISIP2007_FD_187696 | JGI IMG/M metagenome (GOLD analysis project Ga0209415, IMG submission 187696) | Peat soil microbial communities from Weissenstadt, Germany - SII-SIP-2007 (SPAdes) (version 2) | ecosystem: Environmental > Terrestrial > Soil > Wetlands > Peat | place: Germany... | reverse complement strand
CCCTCGGGGCAGATCGCGCTGCCTGGCGAGACGGTGTGCCACGAGCTCGCCGATTGCGGCGCGGCGCCGTGGGGCAACATCCCCGTCGACGCGACGACCCAGTACGTCGACGCGAGCTACGCGGGCGGCGCGAGCGACGGCAGCGCGGGCAAGCCGTGGACGACCATCGGCGCTGCGGTGACGGCGGCGGGGCCCGGAGGAATCGTGGCGGTCGCGGCGGGCAGCTACCCGGAGAGCGTGAGCATCGAGGACAAGGCGGTGAGGCTCTGGGGGCGGTGCCCGAGCATGGTGGAGATCGTCGGGGGTGGAGCGGACGCAGCCGCGGTCACCCTCGGCGCCTCCACCGATGGGACCGAGGTTCACGCGATCGCTCTGACGGGGGCCGGCATGAGCGCTTCTCTCGGCTCGGCGCGCACGGTCGTCCTCGACTCGGTGTGGGTGCACGACACGGGCTTCTTTGGGGTCGACGGCTCCGGGAGCGCGACGGTCCGAGGGTCCCTCGTCGAACGGGCGACGGGGGGAGGCTTCGTGCTCGATTCGGCGACGTTCTCGATCGACACGAGCGTCGTGCGCGACACGGCTCCCGCGTCGGGCGGCAACGGGTACGGGATCTCAGCGGAAGGCGGGTCGCTCGTCATGACGCGGTCCGTGCTGGAGCGCAACGCCGGCGTTCAGCTCCAGGTCTCGGGGGCCGACGCGACGATCGACGGTTCTGTCATTCGCGACGCTCTGCCGAATGGAACCAACATGACGCAGGGCTTCGGCGTCGTCGCCCTGTTCTACGGGGGCCGCGCGAAATTGAAGGTGCTCGCGTCGACGTTCGAGCGCAACGCGACGGCGGCCGTCCTGGTGGAAGGAGGTGACGCATTCGTCGAAAGCACGCTGATCCGCGACACGGAGCCGGAGGCGTCCGACCACAACGGCGGCTATGGGCTCGATGCCTCGCAGGACCCCACCTCCGGCCAGACCTCGAGCCTCACGGCGACGCGCTCGCTGGTCGAGCGCAGTCACAGTGACGGCGTGGCCGTGGACGGGAGCAGCCTCACGCTCGACCACTGCGCCGTGCGCGACACGCTGCCGCAGGAGAGCGACGGCACCCGAGGTGAGGGCGTCGCGGCCCAGGACGATGTGAGTACGAAGGGGGTCGGCTCCTCGCTCACGATCATCGGTTCGCTGGTGGAGCGCAATCGTACCGTCGGCATCGGCCTCCTCGGCTCGAGCGGGACCGTCTCCGGCACGCTCGTACGCGACACGTTGCCGCAGGAGAGCGACGGCAAACTCGGCCATGGCGTCGAGGTCGTGGCGGATTCCAATACGAGGCATGCGGCCGCGCTGGCGCTCACCGGCTCCGTCGTGACCGGTAGCCACGAGTTGGGTGTCGGCTGCTTTGGCGGCGCCCTCGTGATGGATCGAAGCGTCGTCTCGTGGACGCAGCCTGACCCCCAGGGCAAGGGCATGGGAGTCTACTCGGGGTTCAACGGCGCGGGCAGCAGCCTCCGCGGAACGCTCGCGGTCATGCGATCCCTCCTCGCAGACTCGACCCTCGCCGGCTTGGACGTGGCGCACACCGACGCGACGATCTCGCAGACATGGGTTCGCAGCGTGGTGGCAAGCTCCGACGGCTCTTACGGTGACGGCGTCAGCGTGCAGAGCGACGCCGTGCTCACCGCGTCGGGCTGCCGCATCGAAAGCGCCCCCCGCGCCGGGCTCTCGATGTTCGACATGGCGCAGGTCACCTTGCGCAGCACGACTCTCGGCTGCGACGCCATCCCCCTCGACGGCGAGGGCCAGTCGTCCTTCACGAATGGCGGCAACGTCGTCTGCTCCTGCGCGGGCACGACGACCGCCTGCCAGGTGATCAGCAGCAACCTGCAGCCGCCCCCTGCCATCCAGGCTCCGACCGTTCCGTGAGATCAGGCTGGCGAGGGTGCCGGGGCGGAGAGCGCCTTCGCCAGCTCCCCCGGGTCGCGTAGCGGCAGCGAGCAGGTCCGCCCGCGGCACACGTAGGCGACGGGCTCCGCGTGCGCCGGCTTGCCCTCGGCGAGGACCGCGCAAGCTTCGAGGGAGCGCGGGTCGGCGGGATCGGCCCAGGCGACGACGCGGTCGGGCAAGAAGGCGCGAAACACCTCGCGGGCCAGGGCGCGCGTCGCGTCCGCGTCGCGTGGACCGACGAGGACGACGTCGACGGTGCCGCGCACGAGACGGTCGGCGAGGCAGACGGTGTTGCTCATGCCGCCCGGGTTGGCCGCGGCCGAGGCGGCGAGCCTCTCGACGGCGCGTGCCGCAGGTTCGTGGAACCTGGGGTCGACCAGCGCCCCGAGGCGCAAGAGGGCGCGGCACGCGACGGAGGCGCCGCTCGGCACCGCGTGGTCGTAGGGGTCCTTGGCGCGAACGAGGATCGACTCGCCGTCGTCCGGCACGAAGAAGAAGCCGCAGCCCTCCGGATCGTGGAAGTGCGCGAGGAGGGTCTCGCCGAGGGACCGTGCCACGGCGACCCAGTGCGGATCGCCGGTCGCCTCGTAGAGATCGAGCGCGGCGTCCGCGAGGTACGCGTGGTCGTCGAGGAACCCCTTCCCCTTCGCCGCACCGTCCTTCGCCAGACGCAGCACGCGTGCCCGCCCCTCCCCTTCCGCCACCACCAGGGCTCGCTCGACGAAGCGCATCGCCCGCTCGGCCGCCGCGACGAGCGCCGGGTCGAACGCCGCCCCCGCGTCGGCCATGGCCCCGATCATCAGCGCGTTCCAGCTCGCGAGCACCTTCTCGTCGCGGAACGGCTTGGGGCGGCGCTCGCGGACGTCGAACATCGCGCGGCGAGCCCGCTCGAGCGATGCCTCCTCCGCGGCGTCCTTCGGGGCTTCGGCCCGCGACAGAACGGTCGCCCCGCTGTCCTCGAAGTTGCCGTCCGGCGTCACACCCCAGACGCGCTTCGCCGCGCGCGCGGCCTCCTCGTCGCCCGCGCACGCCTCGTCGACCTGCGCCGGCGTCCAGACGAAGAACCGCCCCTCCTCGCCCTCGCTGTCGGCGTCCTGCGTGGCGTAAAACCCTCCCTCGGGAGAGACCATCTCGCGCAGGACGTAGCGCGCGATGTCACGTGCCGTGGAGGCGTGGCGCTCGTCGCCGAAGGCGCGCCAGCCCTCGACGTACAGTCGCAGGAGGAGCGCGTTGTCGTAGAGCATCTTCTCGAAGTGCGGCACGAGCCAGCTCGCGTCGGTCGAGTAGCGGTGGAAGCCGCCGCCGAGCTGGTCCCAGATGCCGCCGGCACGCATCGCTTCGAGCGCCTTGCGCGCGCGCGGTCGCTCGCCGCCTCGCAGGAGCACGTCGAGGCTCATCGTGCTGGGAAACTTGGGCCTGTCCCCGAAGCCGCCGTGCTCGTCGTCGAAGCGCGCGGCGAGCTTCCGGGTCGCGCTCGTCAGGAGCTCGGCCGAGAGGGCTCCTGCCGATGCGCGCGCCTCGCCCGACGCCACGTCGGCGATGGCCTTCACGAGCTCCGCCGACTGTGCGTCGACCTCCTCGCGCCGTGAGTGGTACGCCTCCCAGATCGCCTGGAGCACCTTGGGGAAGCCCGGCATGCCGTAGCGGTCGGCCGGCGGGAAGTACGTGCCGCCGAAGAAGGGCTTCCGCCCGGGCGTGAGAAACACGGTGAGGGGCCACCCGCCGCTCCGCCCCATGAGCTGCACGACGAGCTGGTAGACCTGATCGAGGTCCGGACGCTCCTCGCGATCGACCTTGATGTTGATAAACCACTGGTTCATGAGCGCGGCGACGCCCTCGTCCTCGAAGCTCTCGCGCTCCATGACGTGGCACCAGTGACACGCGGAGTAGCCGATGCTGAGCAGGATCGGCCGATCCTCCCGCTGCGCCCGCTCCAGCGCCTCCGGTCCCCACGGGTACCAGTCGACCGGGTTTTTCGCATGCTGCTGCAGATACGGCGACGCTTCGCGGGCCAGGCGATTGACCATGCGCCCCGTCAATGAACCTTCTGTGGTCCAGGGGCAAGAGGGGCGGGCGCTGCTAGGCTGCGCGCCTCCTCATGCGCCGCTTCGGTCTTTTCGTACCTTCCGTTCTGCTCGTCTCGAGCCTCGCCCGGGCGCAGGCCGTCCCGCCGCCCGCGGACACGAGCGCACCGCCGTTCCCCGCGGCCGGAGCGTGCCTGAAGGACACCGAATGCAAGGGGGACCGCATCTGCATGCAGGGCCAGTGCGTCGACCCGACCGTGAAGCCGCCTCCCCCGGTCGCGACGGGAACGGCGACTCCGCCGCCACCGCCGGACGCGACGACCCCGCCGTCTCCTCCTCCGCCCCCTCCCCCCGCTCCCCCTCCGCCGCCCCCTCCCGAGCCCAGCTGGACTCCGCGGGGATACGGGACGCCGCGCGCAGCCGAACCGCCGGTGTCGGCGTGGGATCGATACGGCCTTCACGGCATCGAGGTGGCGGTTCGTCTCGGCTTCATGCTCCCCGACGGGTCGTCTCCCGTGCAGGCGCCGAACCTGTACGGCTCGTCGACCGTCAGCGGCGACCCCACCGGCGACATCCTGAGGGGGAAGGAGAGCCCGTACGGCCTCGAGCCGCTCGGGATCGTCGTGGCCGCGGGCTACCGCTTCTTCCCGTGGCTCAGCGTGGGCGCGTTCTTCTCCTACGCATCGTTCAACTCGCTCGACGGGACCGACACGGGGGACTACCCCGACACGACCTCCCAGCTCCAGCGCCAGATGTGGACGCTCGGCGCGTACGGTCGCTACTACTTCACGCAGTTTCACCGGCGGCTCCAGCCGTGGGTCGAGCTCGGGCTCGGCTACTCCGACGACAACGCGAGCTACGTGCGCGGCTCCACGCAGGCGTCCAACGGGCAGCCGGAGACGTCGCAGTACTACCTGGAGGAGAAGGGAATCGTCGCGCGGCTGACCGTCGGCCTCGACTGGCGCCTCGCGCCGGTGTTCGCGGTGGGGCCGTGGGTGGCCTACGAGCAGGTCATCCCGGTGACCGGGTGCGTCGAGATCGACGTCGACCCCCAGAGCCCCGTTCCCGGCATCCCCAACACCTGCGGCGGGTCGACGATCGAGGCGAACAGCTACGGCGTCGTTTCGGGGGGCATCTCGCTCAAGCTGACGGTCGACCCGTGGCCGCGCTAGCTTCGTGGGGATGTCCGCGCCCCGCGCCCTGAAAGTCGACGCCGGTCCGGTCGCGCTCGCGCGACGCACGCTGCTCGAAGGCGTCGGCGAGGAGGTCGCCGCGAGCTTCCCCGGCATCACGCGGCTGGGCGGGCAGATCGTGGCCGCGCTCTATCTGGCGGAGGGCGCGCGGTCGATGGACGAGCTGTCGGCCGAGCTCGGACGCAGCAAGAGCAACATCTTCGCGAACCTGCGCGGCCTCGCCGCGGCGGGCATCGTCGAGCATCATCGCGAGGCGGGGGCCCGGCACGACCGCTATCGCCTCCGCGGCAAGTACCCCGACGTCGTCATCGGGGCATACATCGCGAGGCTGCGGCGGGTCGTGTCCGACAAGCGCACGCTGGTGAGGCGCTCGCGCGAGATCCTCGGCGACGCGCGCGGCCCGGAGGCGACGGCGCTGCGGGGGAAGCTCGACGCGCTCGGCGGAACGTACGACCGCTTCGCCGAGCTCTTCGAGATGTTCCCGGCGATGGACGGGCCGCTCGACCTCGAGGCGGTGATCGACGGCCTGCCGCGGGTGGTGCTGGACGCGCTCGTTGTGGTGATGCGGAAGGCGGTCGGCTTCGTCAGCGGGCGAGCGGGGGCGAAGCGGTGACCTAGCTCGCCGTGATCTCGACGCGCAGCAGCTTCCGCCCGATGAAGAGGTAATCCCCGTGCCCGAGCTCGCGCTCGGCCTTGAGGCGGACGTACGTCCCGTTGCGGCTGTTCAAGTCGGTGAGCGTCAGCTTTCCGGCGGTGTCCTCGAGCTTGCAGTGCGACGCGCTCATGTAGAGGTCGCCCGGGAAGTTGAGGTCGCCCCCCTCGCGTCCGATCTGCAGCGCCTGCCCCCGGGCGCACACGGCCATGCCGGCGGCGCCGCCCTGGAGGATCTGGATGATCTTGAACTGCGCGGGGTGCTTGGGCGACGAGTAGAAGTACGTCCCGTCGGGGGCGGGGCCGTCGTTCGCCTTCGGCGGGCCCTCGATGCGAAAGAGCTGCTCCCCGGCGAGGAAGTAGTCGCCGTGACCGACGTCGACCGTGCCGCGGACGCGCCAGAAGACCCCGTTGAGCGAGCCTTCGTCACGCACGACGAGCTTGCCGGCGCGATAGAAGAGGTTCGCGTGGCGCGGGGACACGAACGGATCGTCCGGGAAGACGAGCTGGCCGTTGCGCCCCACCACGTGCTGCTCGGCGTTGAGCTGGTAGCTGAGCCCCTCCACCCCCTCGCCGCGGATGAGAATGAGCTTGGCCTTCCCCGGCACCTGGAGCTGCCCGAAGAACTGCGTCCGCGCGTTCAGGGTCTCGGGGGGGACGGCAGCGCCGCAACGTCCGCAGAACTTGTGCCCCATGGGCACGGGCGTCGAACACGACTTGCAGACGTAATTCTTGGCCTGATCCATCAGCTCCTCCAGAGACGGCTCATCACGCACCCGCTCTCCCACCGGCACGTGTGCCGAGACGTGGTCGTCGAACGCGCCGGACGACGATACCGCCGAATCGCCCCCTTGGGCACGAACTGCGCTGATGGCCTGGGGCGCCTGAGGGGCGGCGTGGCCCACACCGGAGGGAGGCTTGCGGGGCTTGAGGTCATTGCCGAACAGCGACGGCGGCGGCGGGTCAGTCCGCGGCACGCGCGCCGGGGGGGACACGAGCGGCGCGGGCCCCAGGGTGAGCGACGAGCCGCACGACTGGCAGGCCGCCGTCCCCATGGCGCCGTACCAGTCGCAGCGTCCGCAGACGATGCCGAGCTCGAACTCCATGCGCTCCTCGCGCGAGCCTACCAGCTTTCGAGCTACCAGATGACGTTGAGCCGCTTCTTCTCGTCCCCCATGCCGGCACGGCCTTCGATGCGGAAGACGATGTGCTGGCAGGTGCTGACGTCCATCTGCCCGAAGTCGCGCGAGTCGACGTGGACGTGGCGATCGTCGCTCACGAGAAACCAGCGCCCCGGCTCGACCAGCGCCTTGGTGGGCGGCTCGGGCTGATCGGACCGCATCGCCCAGAAGTCGCGCTCGCCGTAGTCCTCGATCGAGCAGCGCAGGTTGACGTCCTGGTCGGTCTGCGGATCGTGGATGAGAAACACGGGCGTGTCGCACGCGCGCGGGCTGGGCATGCGCTTGCCGTCGATGGTGACGACCTCGTTGCTGATCTCGATGTGCTCGCCGTTGGGCGCGATGGCGCGCGCGATGACGAAGCGGCCGGGCGCCTGCGGATCCGGGCAGCGAAGCAGGTTGCCGCGGGTCACCGTCGTGTGGCGCGAGACCAGGACGACGTCGCCGGCGCTCAGCGACGGCTCGATCGAGGCGGACTCCATCGCGTCGTCGCTGGGGATGGTCCACACGTCGAAAACGAAGATGTACAGCACCAGCACCACGGCGCCGAGGATGCCGCCCACCCAGGCGACGAGCTTCAGCCAGGTGCGCATGGTCCTCCGCTGAGGCTAGTCGACCTTCGGAAGACTGTGGCGTGTGATCCACACGCCTCAGCCGACGTGGAGCTCGAAGCCCACTTCCGCACCGGCGCCGGCGGGCTCGACGTTCGTCGCGAAGGCCTTGCCGCCGTGCGCCTCGACGATGCGCCGGACGATGGCCAGCCCCAGGCCGTAGCCCGCCCCCACGGTGGGCCTGGCGCGCGCGACGTCGCCGCGGACGAAGGGCTCGAAGGCCCGCTCCGCGAAGCCGGCGGGGAAGCCCGGTCCGCGGTCCCTCACGACGACGCGCACCACCGCTCCGTCGCGCGCGACGGTCACCTCGAGGGGACGCTCGTCGGGGTGTCCGTGAGCGCGCGCGTTGATGAGCAGGTTGTGAACGGCGCGGCCGAGGAGCTTGGCGTCGAAGGGGATCGCCAGATCGCGGACGTCGGCGGCGGCGTCGACGAGGACCGCGGGGGGGCCGGGCTCCTCCGCGGTGCGGGCCTGAAGCCACGCCACGAAGGGGCGCGTCTCCTTACGGACGTCCGCCAGGCCGGTGCGCGTGACGTCGAGGAGATCACCCAGGATGCCGTCCACGGCGAGCAGCTGCTTCTCGACGTCGTCGAGCGCGCTCGCCGGCGAGCGCTCGCCGGGCATCGGAGGCAGGCGGTCGCGGGCGATCTCGAGGGCCACGCGCGCGCGTCCGAGCGGCGACCGCAGCTCGTGGCTGATCGCGCCGAGCAGCTCCCTCTGGCCGCGCACCATCGCTTCGACCCGCTCGGCCATGCGGTTGAAGCTCACCGCGACCTCGCGCACTTCGAGCGCTACCCAGCGCCGGGCGCGACCGACGTCGGCGCGAAAGGCCAGGTCGCCGCCGCCGAAGCGGTCGGCGGCCTGCGCGAGCTGCTCGAGGGGCCGGGCGATGAGGTTGGCGACGCGGCCGGCCATGAGCGAGAGGACGGTGAAGACGAGCACGAGCGCGAGCACCAGCCGCCACCAGGGCCACGGCCCGGGGCGGGGGCCGAACTTCTCCATCTCCAGCGCGCCCATCAGCGCTCCGCCGCGAACGACGGGGATGAAGATGTGCTGCGGGTTCTCGGGCACGATGGCGAGGCCGCGCGCCGATCCGGCGTGGACGCGCGGCGGGAGCTTGTGGGGATCGCGCACCAGATGCACCTCGAAGCCGGTGACGTCGCGCACCTCGCCCACGTAGGCGCGCGTCGCCTCGGGCTGGTCCCAGGTCTCGGCGAGGCGGGTACCGACGTTGTGCGCCATGATCTCGGCGCCGGTGATCGGCTCCGGGCGCGTGCCCATGACGACGAGCGTCCCGGTGAGGATGGCGAGCAGGATGGTGCCGAAGAACCACCAGAAGAGGCGGGACCGCAGCGTCCGCGGGCGGTGCATCCTCCCATCTTGGGCTGCTTGCCCCGGGGCGAGCAGCCTCTTTACGTGCCCTTACGCTCAGGACGGGCGCACGAGGACGTAGCCGACGCCGCGCACCGTGCGGATGCGCCTCGGCTCGCGCGCCTCGTCGCCGAGCTTGTGCCGGAGGTGCGAGACGTGGACGTCGAGCGAGCGATCGACGCTCGGGTCGTAGCGGCCCCCCTTGGGGAGCACCACCCCCGCCAGCTCCTCGCGGGTCACCGTCTCCCCGGCGCGGCGCGCGAGCGCGACCAGCACGCGAAACTCGAACGACGTCAGCTGCAGCTCCTTGCCCCCGAGCGTGGCCTTGTGCGCCGGGACCTCGACGACGAGGTCGCCGACCTCCACGCGATCGCCGCCGCCTCCGTGTGCGGGACCCGGGCGGGCCCGCCGCAGCACGGCCCGCATGCGTGCCAGGAGCTCGCGGGGGCTGAAAGGCTTGGGGACGTAGTCGTCGGCGCCGAGCTCGAGGCCGACCACGCGGTCGGTGTCCTCGCCGCGCGCCGTCAGCATCACGATGGGGACGTCGTGCCGCGCGCGGATGCGCCGGCAGACCTCGAAGCCGTCGATCCCCGGGAGCATCACGTCGAGGAGGACGATGTCGTAGGCTTCGACGCCGGCGGCGAGGCGGTCGAGCGCCAGGGTGCCTTCTCCCACGTTGTCGACGGCGACGCCGTGCGTGGCCAGATAGTCGGTCAGGAGCCGCGCGAGCTCCCGGTCGTCGTCCACGAGGAGCGCCCGCATGCCGTCACTCCACGCGCTCGGCGCTCGCCGCCGCGCGAAGGTAGTTCTGGGCGCGGAGCGCGAGCGGGCCTTCGGGGTGGTCGCGCAGCCAGGCGCGGAATGCCTCGGCGGACGCGCCGAAGTCCCCGCGGCGGTAGCTCGCCACACCGCGCGCGTACTGCGTCGGGTACGACGGATCGATCGCAGCGAGGCGGGCGATGCGCTCCAGCCGCCAGGACTCGGTCGCCGCGCGCTCCGCCTCCGCGATGGCCGTGCACGCGGTCGCATCACGAGCGCCGCGGCGGGCGGCTTCGAGCGCGTCGCGCATGGTCTTGGGGGGGTGCGCGTGCGAAAGGTAGAAGGCGTAGACGGCGCGTTGCTCGTCGAGGGTCGGGGCCATCTCCGGCTGCCCCTCGAGGCCGAGGAACGCGTTCCACATCTGCTTGAACATCGTACGCAGCGCGACGTCGTCGGGAGCCACCGAGTGGCCGTCGCACCAGCCCTCGGTCGTCAGCGAGCGGATGAACGCCCCCGCCAGCGCCTTCAGCTCGGGCGACTGCTCGCCCGTGGCCTCGAAGCGGTGGATCTCGTCGAGGAACCCCTCGAGCTGGACGGCGCGAAGCTCGAGGAGCGGCTCGCTGCCTCCGCGCAGCGCGTCGAGGAGACTGGCGTCCACGGCGCGCTTGGCCGGATAGAGGTCGTGGCTGTCGGCATCTCTCGCCTCGAGGGTGTGGAAGTCGCGGAGGGCGGAGCCCAGGGCGCGGACCGGCCCCGGCAGCGGCTCTCGGCGTGCGCGCTCCGCGCGGGCGTGGTCCGCTTCGGCGATGCGCGCCACCGCCCTTTCGTCGACGACCGGCAGGGGCACCGATTCGGGGATTGCACGCCGGGGAAGGAGAAGGACCCCCAGCACCAGGGCCACACCCAGGGGA
>Ga0209415_10019451_pt1 | contig 10630 bp, 9 predicted proteins | sample PeaSoiSIISIP2007_FD_187696 | JGI IMG/M metagenome (GOLD analysis project Ga0209415, IMG submission 187696) | Peat soil microbial communities from Weissenstadt, Germany - SII-SIP-2007 (SPAdes) (version 2) | ecosystem: Environmental > Terrestrial > Soil > Wetlands > Peat | place: Germany... | reverse complement strand
AGCGGACTCGTCCGGGACCTACTTCACCGCCGGCGCAGAGTAGATCCCGGACCTCCGCCGCTTCGCGGCTCCGTCCGGGATGACATAATTGTGGGGGCCCGAACTGAGTCTGGACCCTAGGTCCCCCGAAAGGCGTCCCGCAGCGCCTTGATCCGCGTGTTGAGGTCGACCAGGCCGTCCACCGTCATCCCCGACTTGTTGTCCAGGGCCTGCGCCAGGGTCTTGGTCTCCGCGCGAACGGCGCGGCCCTGGTCGGTGAGCTTCACCTTCACCTGCCGCTCGTCCGCGGGGTTGCGCTGTCGAACGACGTGGCCCGCCTGCTCCAGGCGCTTCACCAGCGGCGTGATGGTGCTGGGCTCGAGATCGAGACGCGAGGCGATCCCCGTGATGGTCTGGTCGTCGCCTTCCCACAGCACGCTCAGCACCAGGTACTGCGGATAGGTCAGACCCAGCCGGTCCAGCCATGGCCGGTACGCCCGGCCGACGGCCATGAAGGCGCCGTAGAGCGAAAAGCCGAGCTGGCTGTCCAGCGGCAGGGGGTACGCGCGCTTCACGATCGGTGACTCCTCGGCTTGCGACGACGATAATGTATATCGCGATAAGAAAGTGCTTGACCAGCCATTTCGGCGGGGGTAGCTCTTAATTATCGCGATAAGGATTGTCGCGGACTAAACAAGGGAGAGCAAGTCATGTCCAAGATCGTTGCGTCAGTCGCCTCGGCCGCCGCGCTGGGGACCCTCGCCACCGTCGGCGCCGCCCATGCGGCGCCGGCCGGCGCTATCAAGGATGTAGTCCTGGTCCACGGCGGCTTCGTGGACGGGTCGGGTTGGGAAGGCGTCTACGACATCCTCACCAAGGACGGTTACAAGGTCACCGTCGTTCAGAACCCCACCACCTCGCTGCCGGACGACGTCGCCGTCACCCGCCGCGCCATCGCCGCCCAGGACGGCCCCACCATCCTCGTCGGCCACTCCTACGGCGGCGTGGTGATCACCGAGTCCGGCAATGACCCGAAGGTGAAGGGCCTCGTTTACATCGCGGCCTTCGCGCCGGACACCGGGGAGTCGGTCGCCTCGCTCATCGCCAACCCGCCGCCGGGCGCCGCGACCCCGCCGATCCTGCCGCCGCAGGACGGCTTCTTGCTGCTCGACCGATCCAAGTTCGCCGCCTCGTTCGCGGCTGACGTGAAGCCGGCCCAGGCGGCGTTCATGGCCGACTCGCAGGTCCCCTGGGGCGTCGCCGCACTGCAGGGCCAGGTGACCACGCCGGCGTGGAAGTCCCGGCCGAGCTGGTACCTCGTCACTGCTGACGACCACATGATCCCTCCGCCGGCGCAGCACCAGATGGCCGCCCGCGCCGGCGCGACCGTGGTCGAAACCGCCGGCAGCCACGCAGTCTACGTGTCCAACCCGCAGGTCGTGGCGGACCTGATCGAGCGGGCCGCGCAGGGCGCGGCGAAGTAACCGGCCGCGCGTTCTCCCCTCCCCCTTGCGGGGAGGGGAATGCGTCAGCGCGGCCGATTCAGTTGAGTTCGAACTCGCTCTAAGTCCGCGCCCCGCCCAGCCGCCAGCCGACGTTGCTGACCATCTGTTCGAAGAACCCCGGCTCATACGCATGCGCCGGGTCGGCGCGGACCATTTCGTCCATGCGGTGGGCGTCGTCGCCGACCAGGATGCGCCAGGTGTCGCTCTTGACCCCGTCGAGGATGATCTTGGCGGCCTGGGCGGCGGTGGTCGGCGCATCGTCGCGGAACCGGCGACCCTGCTCCTCGACCAGCGCCTCGATCTGGGCGTCGCTGAGCTGGTCGGCGGCCACGCCCATCATCGCCATCTGCTGGCGAGCCGCTTCGAGGGTCTCGGCGCTGAGGCCCTCCGCTTGCGAGCCGGTTAGCACCTTGCGCGAGTTGATGGCGATGTCGGTGCCGATGTGGCCGGGCATCACCACCGAGCACTTGACGTGCGGGGCGTTGAGCTTGAGGTCGTTGATCAGCGCCTCGGTGAAACCCTTCACCGCGAACTTGGCGGCGCTGTAGGCGGTGTGCGAGCTCTGCGGGCCGAGCGAGGCCCAGAAGCCGTTGACGGACGAGGTGTTGATGATGTGGGCCTCGTCGGCCTTCATCAGCATCGGCAGGAAGGCGCGGCAACCGTAGTAGACCCCGCCCCAGCAGACGTTGAAGGTCTTCTCCCACTCCGCGCGCCCGGCTTTGACGAAGCTGCCGCCGCCGCCGATGCCGGCGTTGTTGAACAGCAGGTGGATCTTGTCGGTGTCCTGGCCCAGCGCCACCTCGTCGCGGAACTTGTTGATCTGGTCCTCGATCGAGACGTCGGCGATGCAGGTGGTGACCTTCGCGCCCTGCGCCGCCTCCTGCGTGCACAGCCGCGCGGTCTCGGCCATGTTGGCCTCGGAGAGGTCGCACATGGCGACGCTGCAGCCTTCCGCGACCAGCTGGCGGGCCAGCTCGCGCCCCATGCCGGTGCCGCCGCCGGTAATCACGGCGATCTTGCCGCTGAAGTCCTTCATCTGACGTGTCCTCCGATGTTCTTGGCGCTTCGGCGCCGTTGATTCTGACTCTGTGAACAGCGGCGCGCGCACCGCCTGGCCGCCCGCGTCGTAAGGGATAACCGCGGAGATCGCGGAGATGCGCGGAGCCAGCGAGGATCGCTCATAGGCCGGCGGTCAGCCGGCAAACGGTTGTCGCTTAACTGGCGCGAAGCGCCCTCCGCGTATCTCCGCGATCTCCGCGGTTATCCCTTTGAACCACTACGCCGCCAGCGCCTGCCACATGGCCATGATCATGCCGAAGCCGCGGGCGTCGCCCACCGTGCCCGAGCCCATCTTGTTCATCACGTACGAGAAGGTGGTGCGCGCATCCATGTCGATGATGATCAGCGAGCCGCCGTAGCCGCCCCAGAAGATGGTGTTGGGGTTCGGCGCCGGGATTGTCGTCCCGGCGAGGCCGAAGCCCATGCCGAAGCGCGCCGGCATGCCCAGCACCAAGTCGACGTTCTCGATCTGCAGTTCCAGCGCCTTGCGGCAGCCGGCTTCGGACATGAAGCGCTTGCCCTTGGCGACGCCGCCGTTGGCGAGGATGGCGTGGATCTCGGCCACCGATCGCGCATTGCCGGTGCCCCCGGCGGCCGGAATCTCGGCGCCACGCCAGGCCCGGGTGCGGGTCTCGGAGACGTCGACGCCGGGATTGTTGAAAGTGATCTTCTGGATCTCGTCCTGCTCCATGTCGCCGATGGCGCCGCCCGGCGGCGGCGGGATCAGCTCGGCGACGCGATGATCCTCCGACGCCGGCAGACCGATCCAGAAATCGGCGTTCAGCGGCCCGGCGATCTCCTCGCGGAAGAAGGTCCCGATGGTCTTGCCGGTGATGCGGCGCACGACTTCGCCGATCAGGAAGCCCTGGGTGATGGCGTGGTAGCCGCTGCGGGTGCCTGGCTCCCAGAGCGGGGCCTGGGCGGCCAGCAGGCCGACCACCTTGTCCCAGTCGTAGAGGTCGTGCGTGGTGATCTTCTCCTTCCAGCCGGAGAGGCCGGCGGAGTGGGCCATCAGGTGGCTGACCTTGATCGCGGCCTTGCCGTTCGCCGCGAACTCCGGCCAGTACTTGGCGACCGGCGCGTCGAAGTCGAGCTCGCCGCGGTCGGCCAGCAGCAGGGCGGTGATGAAGCTCATCGTCTTGGTGGTCGAGTAGACGTTGACGATGGTGTCCTTCTCCCAACGCCGCGTCTTGGCCGCGTCGGCCCAGCCGCCCCACAGGTCGACCACCGTCTCGCCCTCGAGCGTGGCGCAGAACGAGGCGCCGAGGTCCGCGCCGCTCTCGAAATTGGCCTCGAACGCGGCCTTGGCGCCTGCGTACTTGTCCTGAACGAAGCCAGCGGTGTCGAGCGGCATGGGCGTCTCCTGGGTGGGTGCGCCAACCCTAGGCCGAACGCCGCGCCAAGCGCCAGATTCACGCTACGGCGCCCTGGGGAAGCATCCTTCTCCCCTTGCGGGAGAAGGTGGCCCGCGGAGCGGGTCGGATGAGGGGTCACGGCGGCGTCGGCCGATTAAGTCATAGTGCGATCCCGCTAAGTCCTGGGCGACCCCTCATCCGTCGGCTTCGCCGACACCTTCTCCCGCAGGGGGAGAAGGACACTAAGCTGCCGCCGCGCGTCGCGGCTCGTAGTTGAGGATCGGCGCCAGCCAGCGCTCCGCGACGGCCACCGTCCAGCCCTTGCGCCGCGCGTAGTCCTCCGCCTGATCACGTTCGATCTTGCCGACGCCGAAGTAGTGCGCCTGCGGGTTGGCGAAGTAGAGGCCCGAAACCGACGCGGGCGGGTTCATCGCGAAACTGTCGGTCAGCTCGATGCCGGTCGCCGCGGTCGCATCCAGCAGCGAGAACAGCGTCGCCTTCTCGGTGTGGTCGGGCTGGGCGGGATAGCCGGGCGCGGGCCGGATGCCGCGGTACTTCTCGCCGAGCAGCAGATCGAGGTCGAACGCCTCGTCCGGCGCGTAACCCCACAGCTCGGTGCGCACGCGGTGGTGCAGCGCCTCGGCGAACGCCTCGGCCAGCCGGTCGGCGAGCGAGGTCGACAGGATCGCCGAATAGTCGTCGCCCGCCGCCTTGAAGCGCTCGGCCACCGCCGTTTCGCCGTGCCCGGCCGTGACAGCGAAGCCGCCGATGTAGTCGAGCGGGCCGCCGATCGGGGCAATGAAGTCGGCCAGCGCCAGGTTGGGCCGGCCCTCGGCCTTGGACATCTGCTGGCGCAAGGTGAAGAGGCGCGCGCGCTCGGCGGTGCGGGTCTCGTCGGTCCAGATGACGATGTCGTCGCCGTCAGCGTTGGCCGGCCAGAAGCCGGCGATGCCGCGGGCCTCGAACCAGCGCTCGGCGATCACCTGCTTCAGCATCGCCTGGCCATCAGCGAACAGCGAGCGGGCCGCTTCCCCGACCACGTCGTCCTCCAGGATCATCGGATAATGGCCGGCCAGCTCCCAGGTCTGGAAGAACGGCGTCCAGTCGATGTAACGCGCGAGCTCGGCCAGGTCGTAAGGGCCAAAAGCGCGGGCGCCGAGGAAGGTCGGTTTCGGTGGCGTGTAGAGCTGCCAGTCGACCGAGAAGCGCTTGGCCCGCGCCGCGGCCAATGGCGTGCGCACCTTGGCCTCCTGGCTGCGGGTGAACTGCTCGCGGATGCGGATGTACTCGGCGCGGGTCTCGGCCTCGGCCTTGGGCCGCTCGGTTGGCGACATCAGGCCGCTGACCACGCCTACCGCGCGGCTGGCGTCGGTGACATAGGTGGTCGAGCCGCGCTGATAGGCCGGCTCGATCTTCACCGCGGTATGGGTGCGGCTGGTGGTGGCGCCGCCGATCAGCAGCGGGATGGAGAAGCCGCGGCGCTCCATCTCGCCGGCGACGAACACCATCTCGTCCAGCGACGGCGTGATCAGGCCGGAGAGCCCGACGATGTCGACCTTGAGCTTGATCGCCTCGTCCAGGATGCGGTCGGCCGGCACCATGACGCCGAGATCGATCACCTCGTAGTCGTTGCACTGCAGCACGACGCCGACGATGTTCTTGCCGATGTCGTGCACGTCGCCCTTGACCGTCGCCATCAGCACCTTGCCGGCGGCCTTGCGCGGCGAGCCGTCGCCCTCGGCCTCCATGAACGGCATCAGGTAGGCCACAGCCTGCTTCATCACCCGCGCCGACTTCACCACCTGGGGCAGGAACATCTTGCCCGCGCCGAACAGGTCGCCGACAACGTTCATGCCGGCCATCAGCGGGCCCTCGATCACCTCCAGCGGCTTCGACGCCGCCAGGCGCGCCTCCTCGACGTCGGTCTCGATGAACTCGCCGATACCGTGGACCAGAGCGTGGGTCAGCCGATCGGCCACCGGCGCGCCGCGCCAAGCGGCGTCGGGCGCTTTCTCCTGCGTCGCACCGCCCTTGTAGCGCGGGGCCATGTCGACCAGCCGCTCGGTGGCGTCGGGCCGGCGGTTCTGGATCACGTCCTCGACCGCCTCGCGCAGCGCCGGCTCTATCTCGTCGTAGACCGGCAGCTCGCCGGCGTTGACGATGCCCATGTCCATGCCCGCGCCGATGGCGTGGTAGAGGAACACCGAGTGCATCGCCCGGCGCACCGGCTCGTTGCCGCGGAAGCCGAACGAGATGTTGGAGACCCCGCCGGAGATCCGCGCGTAGGGCAACTGCTGCTTGATCGCCCGCGTCGCCTCGATGAAGTCGACCGCGTAGTTGTTGTGCTCCTCGAGCCCCGTCGCCACCGCGAAGATGTTGGGGTCGAAGATGATGTCCTCGGGCGGGAAGCCCAGCTTTTCGGTCAGCAGCCGGTAGGCGCGCTCGCAGATCGCCACCTTGCGGCCCTTGGTGTCGGCCTGGCCGACCTCGTCGAACGCCATCACCACCACGGCCGCGCCATAGCGCAGGCACTGGGTCGCCTGGTCGAGGAACTTTTCCTCGCCTTCCTTCATCGAGATCGAATTGACGATCGCCTTGCCCTGCACGCACTTCAGGCCCGCCTCGATCACCTCCCACTTGGAGCTGTCGATCATGATCGGCACGCGGGCGATGTCCGGCTCGGCGGCGATCAGGTTGAGGAAGGTGGTCATGGCCTTGACGCTGTCGAGCAGCCCTTCGTCCATGTTGACGTCGAGCACCTGGGCCCCGGCTTCCACCTGCTGACGCGCCACCGCCAGCGCCGCCGGGTAGTCGCCATTGGCCACCAGCTTGCGAAAACGCGCCGAGCCGGTGACGTTGGTGCGCTCGCCGATATTGACGAAGAGCGGGCGAGTCATGGGCTCAACGACAGCAATTGGCGAACGCGGTCGCTGGGGCCGTGCGGTCCAAACGGGTTGATTACCTGAAGCCTTCCGTAGACCAGGCCGTCGGCCATGTCCTCGCTGAGCATCACAGTCACGCCTGCTGCATCGGCCGCCGCAAGCAGGAGCGCGTCCCAGTAGCTGAGGCGGCCGACGAGCGCCTCACCCAGAGCCAGTTCCACGGCTCTCTCGTCGTATGCGAAAGTCTGGAAGCGAGCGAGAAGGTTGCGCGCGGCCTGATACGCGACCCAGGGCGGCGTGCGCACACGCCGCCGGAGCGCGTTCTGCAGTTCGCCGATCACTTGAAGGCCGACTGCGCCGCCGGCACGGCCGAGGGCGTCAACAACGGCATCGGCTGCAGCTCTCTTCGCCGGATCGCGCGGATCGCTGGCATAGACGAAGACGTTGGTGTCGCAGCTGATCATTCGCGATCGTAAAGTTCGTCGCGCGGTCCGTAGGGCGCGTCCGACCGCCAACGACCCTCGCGCCCTATCGCGAGAAATGCGTCGAGCGCCGCCTCGCGCTCCGCTTCCGTCTTGCCAAGCGGCGGAAACAACAGCCGCTCCCGCCGGTCCGCCTCGGACGCTTCGGCGACGCCGGGATGGGACTCGACCACCTTCAGCGACACCACCTCGCCCCGACGCCGCTTGTAGAGGTAGCGCCAGACCTCCTGAGCCGCGCCGATCGGCCGGATGCCAGGCGTCGGACGCCCATCGGCGCCGTCGTCCATCTTGCGCCAGACTCCGCGCACGCCATCCACCTCCAGCGGGATCGTCTCGCCGGCCCACATCGCAAGGACCCGCTGCACCAGCTCCGGATCGTCGTGGATGTGCTTGGCCCAGATCACGTAGTCGGAGACGGTTGTGCTTGCCATCGGCCTGGCTCCTGGAACGAGCCATGAACATAGGGGCGCCAGCGGGCGCGGTCAACAACCCCCATGTACCCCCAAGACTACCCCGGCATACCCTCACGCGAGTTCGAACGCTTCCAGGCCGGCGAGCCGCATCGCCGTCGGCCGCTCGGGGAGCCGCCGCGGCTTGGCGCCGGCTATCGCTTCGGCGACGTGGCGGATGTGATCCGGGGTCGTGCCGCAGCAGCCGCCGAGGATGTTGACGATGCCGCTCCTGGCCCATTCTTCGAGCATGCAGGCGGTCTCGTCTGGGCCTTCGTCGTACTCGCCCATGGCGTTGGGCAGGCCGGCGTTGGGGTAGGCGGCGACCAGGGTGTCGGCGATACGCGCCAGCTCGGCGATGTGCGGGCGCATCAGCTCGGCGCCCAGCGCGCAGTTGAGGCCAACCGCGAACGGCTTGCAGTGGCGGATCGAGTTCCAGAACGCCTCGACCGTCTGGCCCGACAGGGTGCGGCCGGAGCGGTCGGTGATGGTGCCGCTGATCCAGATCGGCAGCGGCTCGTAGCCCTCGTCCTGCAGGTCGAGGATCGCCTTGATGCAGGCCTTGCAGTTCAGCGTGTCGGTGATGGTCTCGACCAGGAACAGATCGACGCCGCCTTCGTGCAGCGCCTGCGCCTGCTCGCGATATGCCGCGTAGACCTGGTCGAAGGTCACCTTCCGCGCGCCCGGATCATTCACGTCCGACGACATCGACAGCATCACGTTCAGCGGACCGATCGATCCGGCGACGAAGCGCGGCTTGTCCGGCGTCTTGGCGGTCCAGCGGTCGGCGACCTCGCGGGCGATGCGGGCGCCGGCCAGATTGATGTCGCGCACCGCGCCCTGCAGTTCGTAGTCGGCCTGGGCGATCGCGGTCGCCGAAAAGGTGTTGGTTTCGCTGATATCGGCGCCGGCGGCGAAATACTGGTCGTGCAGGTCGGCGACGATGTCGGGGCGGGTCAGGCAGAGGATGTCGTTGTCGCCCTTCAGCAGCACGTTGGAATCCTTGAACCGCTCGCCGCGGTAGTCGGCTTCGGCGAGGCCCCGGCGTTGGATCATCACGCCCCACGAGCCGTCGAGCATCAGGATGCGCTGGGTCGCGGCGGCCTTCAGGGCGGCGATGCGCTCGGAACGCGCTGTGTCAGTCATGGGCGGCCTCCGTCTTCACCCCCAGCACCCGGCAGACCGCCACGGTCAGCTCGGCGTGGTTCGAGGTGTAGAAGTGGAAGTGGGTGAAGCCTTCTTCCTCCAGCTTGGCGCACATCTCGGCGGCGACCGATGCGGCGACGAGGCGACGGGTGGCCGGATCGTCGTCGAGGCCCTCAAACAGGTTGGCCAGCCACGGCGGCACCGCGATGCCGCTTGAGATCGCCATCCGCTCCAGCCCCGCGTAGTTGCGCACCGGCATGATCCCCGGAACCAGCGGGATCGCGATCCCGGCGCCGTCCACCGCGTCGCGGAAGCGCAGGAAGTCGTCGACGTCGAAGAAGAACTGCGTGATCGCCCGCGTCGCGCCGGCGTCGACCTTGGCCTTCAGCACGTCGAGATCGCGCGCCAGCGAAGCGGCCTCCGGGTGGATCTGCGGATAGGCGCCGACCGAGACCTCGAACGGCGCGATGGCGCGGATGCCGGCGGTCAGCTCGGTGGCGTTGGCGTAGCCGTTGGCCGGCGGGGTGTAGACGCCGCCGATCTGTCCCGGCGGGTCGCCGCGCAAGGCGACGATGTGACGAATGCCGGCCGCCCAGTAGCCGCGGATCACCTCGTCCACCTCGGCGCGCGAGGCGTTGACGCAGGTGAGGTGTGCGGCCGGCGTCAGGCTGGTCTCGCTGAGCACGCGCACGACCGTGCGGTGGGTGCGATCGCGGGTCGAGCCGCCGGCGCCGTAGGTGACCGAGATGAAGTCTGGGTTCAGCGGCTCCAGCCGGCGGATCGCTTTCCAAAGCGTCTCTTCCGCTTCGGGCGTCTTCGGCGGCGAGAACTCGAACGAGATGCTGAGCTTGCTGCGCTCACGGCCACCGGCGCGGGCGACGGGACCCATGGCGGTGTTTGACGCGGGGGCGGCGATGGGGGCGTTCATGCGACCCTCCGGATGCGCTCGTTGGCGTGCGCGGCGACCCAGACCTTGACGGTGAGGCCGCCCGGGCCAGCCGGCGGCAGGGTGACGGCGGCGACGCTGGCAAGCCCCGCGGCCGCGGCCCAGCGCTCGATCTCGTTGTCGAAGAAGCCCAGGCGGCGATGCCGGTGCTCGGCGCGCAGGAATTCCAGGTCGTGCGGGGCGAAGTCGACGATCAGCAGCCGCCCGCCTGGCGCCACCAATCGCGCGGCCTCGGCCACGGCGGCGGCCGGTTCGCCAAGATAGTGCAGCACCTGGTGGGCGACCACGAGGTCGGCCTCGCCGTCGGCCAGGCCGACGCTCAGGATATCGCCGTGGCGCAGCTCGCACGCGGAAAGCCCGGCGTCGGCGACATTGCTGCGCGCGACGTTGAGCATCTGCCGCGAGAGGTCGAGGCCGACCGCGCTCCTGGCCCGCTCGCCGAACAGGGTCAGCATCCGCCCGGTGCCGGTGCCAAGGTCGACCAGCCGGCGGAACGGCCCCTCGCCGGCGGCCTCCAGGATCGCCGCTTCGACAGCGGCCTCCGAGACATAAAGCGAGCGGATCTCGTCCCAGCGCCCGGCGTTGTCGGCGAAATAGGCGGCCGCCTGGCTGGCGCGCTCGGCGGCGACGCCCTCCAGGCGTTCGGCGTCGCGCAGCAGCGTCGCGTCGTTGGCTGAGATCAGCGAAAGCGCGGTGTCGAGCAGGTCTCGGGTCGGACCGGCGCCGGCGAGGCGGTAGAACACCCACGCCCCGTCGGGGAAACGCTCGACCAGGCCGGCTTCGGCCAGAACCTTGAGGTGGCGCGAGACGCGCGGCTGGCTCTGGCC
>Ga0209415_10019450_pt1 | contig 10630 bp, 8 predicted proteins | sample PeaSoiSIISIP2007_FD_187696 | JGI IMG/M metagenome (GOLD analysis project Ga0209415, IMG submission 187696) | Peat soil microbial communities from Weissenstadt, Germany - SII-SIP-2007 (SPAdes) (version 2) | ecosystem: Environmental > Terrestrial > Soil > Wetlands > Peat | place: Germany... | reverse complement strand
ACGCGGCTCGGTGACGAGCACCGGATGCGGAAGGCGATCGAGCTCCGTTTGCACGGTTGTCGAATCCGGGCGTGCCCACGCGCCCTCTTTCGGGGTGGTGCTGTAGATGCCGACCGCGTGCTTGGTGACATACCAGCCGAGTCCGGTCACCAGACCCGTGGTGCCAGGAGACGCCCGCAGCCGGTCCATCATCGTGGCGACGGCGTGCATCACGTAGTTGCTGCCCGGGCCGCCGTGATAGGGCAGGCCTCCGGTGACCGTGAGTGCACGCGGATCATCCGCCGCAATGCCGAGCATGTCGCGGGCGATCTGCACCGCCGACGGAAAGCAGCTGTAGAGATCGAAGTAATCGAGTTGGTCGATGCTGATGCCGGCCATTGTGAGCGCTTGTCGTCCGGCCGTACGGATGGCGGGTGAGCTGAAGTAGTTGACGCGGTCGGAGATGAACCACAGATCCTGCGTGTCGGCGGCGCCCCACAGGTAGACCCAACGGGACGGGTCGATTCCGAGGGCGCGCGCGCCGGCCACCGACGTCATCAGGACGGCGGCGGCCTGATCGACCTCCATGATGGCGTTCATATACTTCGGGTAGGGAAAGCCGATGACGCGGTTCTCGGCAGTCACCGTGGTGATCTCCTCGGCGCTGCGTTCCTGCCGAAACCAGGCGTACGGATTGCGCGCCGCCACGGCGGACATACGGCTGCACAGTGCCCCCAACCGCGCCCGGTGCGCGGGCAGACTGAGACCGTAGTGCGCGCGCAAAGCGTTTTCGAACAGTGGGTAGATGACGGTTGGCATCTGCAAGCCGTGGCTCACCTCGTGCTCACTGGCCCCGGGCTTCGACTCGCCGAGCACCACCGGGCTGCCGTTGCCGTCCGACGTCCAGCGCAGCTCAACGCCGGCGCGCCGCGCGCGCAGCAAGGTGCGGACAGCCTCGGCGCCGGCGATCAACGCGAAGCGGGTGCGCCCGGCAGCGATCTGCGCGGCGATCTCGTTGATCAGAAACTGCGGCGTGTTGCCACCGACGCGGGTATACAGCTGCTGCGTCGGATGCGCTCCCAGCCGCTCGCCCAGCAGGCCTGGTGGATTGGCATAGTGCCAGCAGATGATGTTGACCACGGCGACGGTATCGAGATGGGTCAACAGCCGCGCATCGGCGCCGGCATCTTCAGCGGCCCGCCGCGCCACCTCAATCATCATGGCAAGCGGCTCCAGCGCCTCGGCCGGTTCGACGTCGCGCTGGGTCAACTGTCCCGCACCGATGAGCACGGGGGTGTTGTCGTCGATCATGCCGGGTCCTTACCACGCAACCATTGTTGCGGCCAACGATTGTGGCAACGCGGCGATCCGCGACCGCTTGGCTGCGCGCCCCGTGCGGCGGTACAAGACTGGTAGGCGCTGGGTGTCAGGTCAGGAATCTCCAACACCCAACACCGGACACCCTGCCTCTGGAGAAGACCACATGATCAACCCGTTCCGCATCGGTACCAAGGTCTATCTGCGACCCCTGGACCGCGAGGATGCACCGCTGCTGCAGACGTGGATCAACGATCCGGAGATCACGCGTACACTCGCCTTCTATCGGCCGGTGAACCGGACGTTCGAGGAGGAGTTCATCGCCACGGTGAACCAGAGCGAGCACGACGTCGTCCTCGGCATTGCCATCACGCAGACGGATGCGCTGATCGGTGCCACCGGGCTGCACCAGATCGACTACAAGAACCGTCACGCCAATTTCGGCATCAACATCGGCGAGAAGACGCAGTGGGGAAACGGATACGGCACCGAGGCCACGTATCTCATGGTCCAGTACGGCTTCGAGACGCTGAACCTGAATCGTGTGCGGCTGCTGGTCTTCGAGAACAACCCGCGCGCCCGGCGTGCGTACGAAAAGGTCGGCTTCAAGCAAGAGGGGGTGCTTCGCCAGGACCGCTTCCACGAAGGCCGCTACTGGGACACCATCACCATGGCGATGCTGCGTGAAGAGTGGGATGCGATGCGGGAGAGGGCGTGAGGGCTTGGGGGCATGAGGCCCTCACGCCCTCTCCTCACGACGCGCTCTTCTTGATCAGCTCGATGTCGATGGTCACGTCGACCTCGTCGCTCACCACCACCCCGCCGCCGTCGAGCGACTTGTTCCAGAGGATGCCGAAGTCCTTGCGGTTGAGCCGCGTGGTCGCCGCGCCGCCGAGCTTGAAGTGGCCCATCGGGTCCTTGAACGGCGTCGGCGATCCTTCGAGGTCGAGCACCACCTCCTTGGTGACGCCGTGGATGGTCAAGTCGCCGGTCATCTGGAATTTTTCGTCTCCAACCTTGGTGACCTTCTTCGACTTGAACGTGATGGCCGGATATCTGGCAGCGTCGAAGAAGTCGGGACTTTTGAGGTGCTCGTCGCGTTTCGGTTCGCCGGTGCTGATGGCCGTGACGTCGATGGTTGCTTCGACGGACGACTTCGTCGGATCGGTGTCATCGACGTTGACGGTCCCGGTGACCTTCCCGAGGTGACCACGGACCTTGGATACCATCAGGTGGCGGACGGCAAATTGCGCGTTCGTGTGCGCCGAGTCGATCTCAAAGGTCGCCGCGCCTGCGCCGCCGCTGATGCCGAACACCAAAGCGGCAGTGGTGAAAATGGTTGCACAACGCATGGTTTCCTCCTCCATTCTCTTCGACGGACGATCGCGTAGGGGCGCCGGCCCGTCAGGTTGCCTGCATATTACGGACGTGGGCCGGCCGTTCAAGAGGACGCGAGCGGCCCGACGCTCCGCGTCGTCGGGCCGCTGTTACGCTTTCGTATGGAACGTCCAGCCAGGGTGCGCACGCGGCCGAGCAACGTCCTTTGCTCACGGGCCGTGTTGACGGGAAAGCGCTTCCAGTCGTCGCCGTCGCGCACGTCGGCGAACAGCCCGGCTGGATCTTCGTGAAAGTGGAGGAAGGCGGACGACTTGCGATAGAAGGTGCCGCGTTTCTTCTCCGTGAGGCCGTCCAATGCGCGAATCGCCTCGAGGAACTCCTCAAGCGCGTCGAGTGCTGCGCATGTTTCATCGGCTGGCCGTTTCGCGGCCGATCCTGTCACAGCAGTACTGCGGAGGAAAGGGCGTGGCGATTTGGCATTGCGATTCACAGACGCCGGTGGTTGACTTCACCGATATGGCGAGGTGCTGCCTGCGTTCCCGGCGTGCCGCCGTGCTGATGAGTCTCGCGTGCCGAGTAGTGGTGGCCGCCATCAGCTTCCACGCCGCGACGCTGCACGCCGCGGAGTGCACCGGCAGCATTGACGCGGTGGTCGACGCGATATTCGCCGGTCCGTCCACGGCCTGCGACGTGAACGGTGACGGTGCGGTGGGCCCAGCCGACCTGACCGCCGCGATCCTGGCGCGTGCCACCGCGGTGCCGACATCGACCGCCAGCCCGTCCTTCACACCGAGCCCGCCGTCCACAGCGAGCCCGTCTCCGACGGACACCGTGTCCACCACACCCACCCCGTCGGCGAGCGCGGGCCCGTCCGCTACTGCCAGCGCAATTCTTTCGCCTTCGCCGACGTCTACAACGCCGCCGACCGTGACGCCGGGGCCCTGTCCGGGTGGGGCCGAGCTGGCGATCGAGATCGACAATCAAACGGGAACCTCCCCAGTGTCCGTCGGGCTGACCGGGATGCGTCTCACGCAGGACTGCGTCACCACCGTAGCGGCCAAAACCTACCGCTTCACGACGCAGTGTGCGGGCACCGGGGTGGTGACCTGCGCGCAGCTTGCCAACCTGGCGCCGGGTTTCTGGCTGCACTCGATCAGCGTCACGGTTTCCCAGACCCGACAGCTCGAGCACCGGACGTCGCTCCTCATCCTCGGTGCCGCGCGCAACCTCGTGCGCTTCACCGCCTTCCCTGCGGTGGCTACGGTCATGACGACCGACGACAAAGGCGACGGCTCGCTGCGCAAGGTATTGCAGGATGCGGCTGCCGCGCCGAAACCGCTATTGATCCAATTCGATCCGGCGGCGTTCCCTGACGGTGTTCCGACCGCGATCCAGCTGGCCTTCCAGCTACCCGACCTGGCCGCAGACGACGTCACGATCGACGGTATTGATGGTCTCGGTGAAATCGGCAACCGTATCATCGACGCCGGCGGCGATACCGGCTCGTCCATCTCGGCACTGGCAATCACCGGCGCGCGCAACCACATCGTCGGCCTGCGTCTGCGCAACGCGGGCGCGAATAATCGCGATGTGCTGAACATCTCAGGGGCGTCGGCCGACGGCAACGTGATCGAGCAGACGATCGTTGAGCAGGCCGCGTCGGCTGACGGCGTCGGTGTGGATTCGCAAGCCGGCAAGGACTTCGCCGATACCGCCAATGTGGTTTGTTCCTGCGAGATCTCGGGTGCCGCCGACAAAGGCATCAAGGTCACCACCGGGGCGTATGCCCGAGTCGAGAACTGCTGGGTGCATGACAACCAGAACGGCGGCATCCAAGCCACCCTCGGCGGCCACGTGCAGACGACGGCAAACCTGGTGGAGCGCAACCTCGGCAGCACGGCGCAGAACGGGCTCTCGGCCGCGCCGCCCGACAACGCCTCGCCGTCAGCGGACTCGTCTGAGCTGTTCTCCAACGGGGACATCTCGCGCGCCAACGGCGCCAGCGGCGTATCCGTTCACGATGGCGCCGTTGCGGAACTGCGCAACGGCTACTTCGCGACCAACGCCACGTCCGGTCTGCGCGTGTTCAACGATTCCGGGCAGCCGCCGTCCAGCGCGCTCGTCGAAGGCACCAGCGCGGTGTGCAACGGCGTCGACGGCGCCGTAGTAGCCGACAGCTCGATCGTCGACTTCGGTGGCGGGCCGCTCAGCAGCACCGGCAACAACGCCTTCACGCAGAACAACCTGCCGCAGGGCGGCGCCAATCTGCGCAACGCGACCATGCCGCCCCTGGAGGTGAGCGCCGTCAACGACCAATGGGAACACTGCGGCAACGCGACGACGTGCAACGACGTGGAGATCGCCGACTACGATCTCAGCGATCACGGCGCCGATACGACGTTCACGCCCGCGCAGGCGCAGCGCTCGCAACAGGCGCCGGTGCTGACCGGCGTGACGCCGGCGAAGGGACGGGAGGGCGAATTGCTGCGCATCTTCGGCGCAGGCTTCAACGTGATCGACGGGCATTTCGCCCAGGGGATGTGCGCCGATGTCGTGGGGCGCAACCGCTGCGTGCCCCTGCGCGGCAACTGTGTGAAGATCAACGGCGTGTCGGCGCCGGTGGAAGCCGTGACGCCAACCATGTTGGTCGTCCGCTGGCCGTTCACCTGCTTGACGCCCGTGTCCCTGACGGTCACGACCGATCAAGGACCCACTGGCGCAACCAGCGCCCCGCTCACCGTGTGTACCAACGACGCGGCGCCGACACCGACCGCGGACAGCAGCTCGCGAGCCCACTGAAGGTGCACGGTCGCGCGCCGACGGGGCGCGCCGGAAACTCAACCGACCTGCGGCCGGGCGCGCTCGATGATCCTGCCGAAGTCCACTCCCGCCGGCAGCGTTCCGAAGGCGAGCCCGTGATCACCGCTCAGGCGCGCGGCGCAGAACGCGTCGGCCACCGCCGCGTCCGCATGGCGAACGAGCAGCGCCGCCTGCAGCGCCAAGGCCATCTTCTCGACAAGCCTCCGGGCGCGGCATTCGATGGCCTCGAAGTCGGAGAGGTCCGCGCGGAGGCCGGCGACGAAAGCGTCGAGTTGCCGATTGCCGGCGCCGGCAACGCTGATTTCATCGAAGAACGCCTCGACCGACTCGGGCTCGCGGCCCATCGCGCGCAGCACGTCGAGGCAGATGACGTTTCCCGAGCCTTCCCAGATCCCGTTGAGCGGGGCCTCGCGATACAGGCGCGGCAGGATCGACTCCTCGACGTAGCCACTGCCGCCGAGACACTCGAGCGCCTCGGCGACGAGCGGCGGCGTACGTTTGCACACCCAGTACTTCACCACCGCCGTGGCCAGCCGCCCGAAGTGGTGCTGCTGCGCGTTCCCTCCGCCTTCGTCGTAGGCGCGTGCCAAGCGCATCATCGCCACGGTCGCCGCTTCCGACTCGATACACAAGTCGGCGAGCACGTTGCGCATGAGCGGCTGGTCGATGAGTCGCTTCCCGAAGGCGGACCGGTGCGCGGCATGGTGCGCGGCTTGCGCCACCGCCTGCCGCATCATGGCGGCTGCGCCGATCACGCAGTCCAGCCGGGTATGGTTGACCATCTCGATGATCGTCGCGACACCGCGGCCTTCGGGACCCACCATGCGCGCCCAGGCGGCGTCGAATTCCACTTCGCTGGAGGCGTTCGAGCGGTTGCCGAGCTTGTCCTTGAGGCGCTGGATGTAGAAACGGTTGCGCGTCGCGTCCGGAAGCCAGCGCGGCAGCAGAAAACACGACAGGCCGCGCTCCGTGTGCGCCAGCACGAGGAACGCGTCGCACATCGGCGCCGAGCAGAACCACTTGTGCCCGGTGAGCTCGTACTCTCTGCCCGGCCCGCCACGGCCGAGCGCGCGTGCACGAGTGGTGTTGGCGCGCACGTCGGAGCCGCCTTGCTTCTCGGTCATCGCCATGCCGCACAGCGCGCCGGTCTTCTGCGCTGCGGGCAGCATGCGCGGGTCGTACTGCGTGGAGGTGATCCGTGGCTCCCATTCGGCCGCGACATCGGGCTGGATGCGCAACGCCGGCACGCAGGAATAGGTCATCGAGATCGGGCAGCCGTGGCCGGACTCAACTTGCGAGAGCACGAAGAACAGGGCCGCGCGCGCCACGTGCGCACCCGGCTGCGGTGCGCGCCACGGCAAGGCGTGCAGCTCGTGCGCAACCGCCAAGCGCATGAGCTGATGCCAGGCCGGATGATACTCGACTTCGTCGATGCGGTGCCCGTAGCGGTCGTGCGTACGCAGAACAGGCGGAAAGGCGTTGGCCTGGACGCCCCAGGTGAGTGGCTCGCTGCCTGCCAGTGCGCCAAGCGCACGCGCGCGTTCGTCCGCCCAGCCGGCGCCTTCGCGATGCAAGGCAGCGCCCAGGACGTGATCCTGGAGGAAGAGGTTATAGCCTTGCAGCGGCGGCGGCTGGTTCACCACCTCGTGGGTCACGTGGAGTGGGCTGCGCGCAGCACTGGACATTGGGAACCTCCTTGCGATGACAGCGTATCACACCGGAACGCGTCAGCACGGTGTCCAGCATGGATGCTGACTGTAGTCGATTCCCGGGACTTGCGACAATCCCAGGCGGGCAATAGACTGGCGGCGTTTCGTCATACCGATGGCGCAAGAACCGACCGCCAAGAGCTTGGAGCGCATTCGGCGCTTCGTCGCCAACTACTGCGAGAAGTCCGGGACGACGACCCATCCCGACGCGCAGGTCACCGAAGTGGTGGTGAAGGGTCTGGCGGCGAATGCGGACACCCTCGGCCGCCCGCTGTGCCCGTGCCGCTTCTACCCGAGCAAAGAAGAAGAGGTGAAGCACCGCACCTGGATCTGCGCCTGCGATGACATGCAGATCTACAAGTACTGCCACTGCCTGCTGTTCACGGACGCGCAGGGCCAGCCGATCACCGAGTACCTGCCCGCAGACCACGAGGGGCGGAAGATCTACGGCCTCGTGCGCGATCCGACGCCGGACAAAGGCCGTCCATTGCGCGACCACGCCGCGGAACGCGAGATCGAACGCCGCACGCGGCCGTCGTAGACTATTGATCAAGGGCACTAGCGCCTTGTCGGACTTGGCAGCCCGGAGCGACCCATCGGGGAGCGGACCCGCCGAAAGGACGCCGGCCGCAGGCCCTAGACCGCCTGTGGCCCGTCGAAGCGCGCGTGCATGCGCTCGACCCACGTGCTCATCAGCGCGCGCCTGGGGAGGCCGAGGCTGCGGAGTTCGTCGGCGATCGGGTGTGTACCGAGCGTGAGACCGGCACCGCCGAGATGCATGCCGACGCCGTCGCCGCCCATTATTGACGGCGTCTTCCACAGTACCCCGTCGCGCCAGGCGTAGGCGTCTTGCGGCATGTCCTTCATGTGCCTGCGGCCGCCGCGGCGCATCGAGAGAGTGAGCACGTGTGCGCCATCAACAACCAGCGTACAGGCGCACCGGGGGCCGTCGTCGCGAAACTCGATCGCATCGACGGTCTTCGGAAACCCCCAGATGTCGCGCCCCGCGTCGCGGGAGAAACTCGTGGTCACCGGTAGCCGATGGATGTAGGCGCCGATGGTCCGGCGCCGGAAGCCCGAGAGCATGCCGAAAAACGGCGTCGGTGGTGCGCCGCCATGCTGGACGAAGAAGGCAACCGACATCTCATTGTATTGCCCGAGGTCGTTGTCGCGGTATTGGATGCCGGCCAGGACGCACAGCGTGCGACCCGGAAACAACTCGGGCACGTGCAGCTGCGGGCACGGGAGCAACCGACGGACGGCCGCGGCCGGTACGACGAACATGGCCGACATCGACGTTGCGTCGCGTACCATGACCGGAAGGGAGACGGTCTTCCCCTGTATGACGTACGACGTCGCCGTCTGTTTGGTATCCGCAACTGCTCCGGCCCGGTCATTCATCGTCGCTCCTCCGTTTCGACACCCGGCGTAGCATTGCGGCATGTCGCTCCTCAAGCATCAGGGGCGTGATGTCGTTCTGCTCGGGTACGGCTGCTGCCCAGGTTGGGTGTGCCCCTCGATACACGGCCCAAGAGAGGGGCCGTTACTCGGGGCGAACGGAGCTTGGGCTCCGGATGACGAAAACCAAACCCGTTCATGCCGAGTAGCCGCCTTCTTCTGGCGGCGTATCGAGGCACGGCACCGACTACGCGCCGCTGCGGAGCCTGGTCCCGCCCCCTGTTGACGTCACGGCGTGCACCCCGTAGCTTCAGGACCTTTTACAGGAGGATCGTATGCGAAGGATGGTCTTGGCCAGCATCATGTTCGCCTGGCTTCCGGCAATCGGCGTTGCGGAACCCGTGGCAACGGTCGGCGGGCGCTCCATCAGCCGTACCGAGCTTGAGAGCCACATCCGCCCGCGACTGCTGGAGATCGAGAACGAGCGCTACGAAGCCCTGCGCGATGGTCTCGACGAAATGGTCGGCGACGAGCTCTTCAAGCAGGAGGCGAAGGCGCGCAGCATCACCCCCGAAGCACTCGAGCAGCAGGAGGTCGATGGCAAGGTGCCGGCACCGACGGACGCCGAGATTCAACAGGTCTACGACGCCAACAAGGAGCAGCTCGGCGACGCGTCGTTCGACAGCGTCAAGCCGCGCATCGTCGACTATCTCAAGCAGCAGAAGGCCGAACAACGACGCGAAGCGTTTCTGACCGAGCTGAAGGCCAAGTACAAGACCGCGGTGCTGCTGCGGCCGCCGGTGGTCGAGGTCGGCACCGGTGGCCGGCCGGAACGCGGCGGTGGCGCCGGGGCACCGGTCACCATCATTGCGTTCTCGGACTACGAGTGCCCGTTCTGCAAGCGCGCCGAGGGCACAGTGGAGCAGGTGCTGAGCACCTACGGCAACAAGGTGCGCTACGTGCACCGCGACTTCCCGCTGCCCATTCATGCGCATGCCCGCCAAGCCTCCGAGGCGGCGAACTGCGCCAACGCCCAAGGAAAGTTCTGGGAGTACCACGCCAAGCTCTTTGCTAGCGAGGATCTGGCTCCCGAGAAGCTGCAAGCGATGGCCACCGAGGTCGGCCTCGATCGGGCCAAGTTCGACGAGTGCCTGACGAAACAGCCGTACGAGGCGGCGATCGATAAGGACATCAGCGACGGGACAAACGTCGGCGTCAGCGGCACACCGGCGTTCTTCATCAACGGCCGGATGCTCTCCGGAGCGCAGCCGTTCGAGAAGTTCAAGGAAGTGATCGACGAGGAGCTGGCCCGGAGCAACAAGCCGAAGTCGTCGTAAGCTCGAGACGCTTCGCAGTCGGAGGGCAGGCGATGCGCGTATTGCAGGACAGCGACGCCGATCTCAGTCATCTGACGACCAAGACCGTTGCGATTATCGGCTACGGAAATCAGGGCCGCGCGCAAGCCCTGAACCTCCGCGACAGCGGCATCCGTGTCGTCATCGGCTCGGTTCGAGACGCTGGCGCGGACCAGGCGCAGCGCGAAGGCTTCCCGGTCGTCCCGATCCGTGAAGCCGTTGAGCAGGCCGACGCGCTGGCGTTGCTCATTCCCGACGAGGTCCAGCGCGACGTCTACCACACCGAAATCCAACCTGCCCTGCGGCCCGGCCAGGTGCTCGACTTCGCGCACGGCTACAACATTCATTTCCGGCTGATCCAACCGCCGCCCGACGTCGACGTGATCATGGTGGCGCCACGCATGATCGGCATCAACGTCCGCAAGAGCTTCGAGAAGGGCAGGGGGGTCCCTGCGTACGTGGCGGTCGCGCAAGACGCTTCGGGTTGCGCACGCGACGTCGCGCTGGCGTGGGCGAAAGGCATCGGCGCTACGCGCGCCGGCGTGCTCGAGACCACATTTGCCCAGGAGACGGAGTTAGACCTGTTTGCTGAGCAGGGCGTGTGGCCGATCATCATGCGCGATCTGCTGTTGTCCTTCGAGGTCCTGGTCGAGGCCGGCTTCGCGCCGGAGATGGTCGCCCTGGAGCTCTACGGGTCCGGTGAGGCGGGAGAGA